>OAVJ01000079.1_pt1 | contig 84453 bp, 90 predicted proteins | sample 1516901 | NCBI WGS metagenome assembly OAVJ01 (sample SAMEA2580073, study PRJEB22360) | human gut metagenome | biome: human gut; feature: human-associated habitat; material: faeces | place: Denmark | collected 2008/2010 | reverse complement strand
CACCACCTGCCGGGCAGTGCGCAGGGTTATGCCAGCCATTATGCCATCTCCTTTACATGGGTCTCGATAAATTCGATCTCGTCCGCAGTCAGGTCATACTTGCGGTAAAGCTGCTGGTCAATCTCTGCCACCGACTTGCTCCAATCAATGTCGGAATGGGCGGTAAAGTCTTGAAGGGGAACGTATTTCCATTTGGATGGCGTTAAGTCTTGCGTGATTTTCACAACACCAAGCATCGCCCTCATAAACCTCGATTTAATGTATTTTAAGAGGTTATCGCATTCCTCCGCAGTGTCAAATAATCCGATGCTTACAAATGATTCTGTTGCACCCACTCCCGGTTCACTGATTTCCGGGAGAGTCAAAACCTCTCCGAATGCCCCCGTACCATTTGCTTTCGGCATAAACAACTTATACTTATCAAGATTTGCAACATTATTTACATAATCTCTGCGAATAAATTTATATGTTCTCTCGTTGTTTTGCCGACCAAATATCCTAATATAGTCATGTCCATCATCAGGCTTTTCATCCTGATATACATCCGACAACCGATCAAAAGCATTTGATTTCAAATCATACGCATGACCTTTACTAAGTCTTGAAGCTGCATCTGGATAATCCTCATGCAACCTATCTGTGTAATGATACGCAAAACTTGTAATTACTATCTTTTCTATCGAAACAAACGATTTATGATTTTTCACTCTATGAAGAATATCGTTCAATTCATTATACGGAGTAAAAGAACCGATAGCCCCAAACTCTGCATTACCATCACGATATGTAATTGCAACGCCGCCTTTTATGTCGGTGTTTGAAAACACCTTACTGCTGTCCGGTTCATAGTACAATACTTTCAGATGCACGTCATTCAGCATTTTTTCGTTCCAGACCTTTGCGGTTTTACCCGCATTGAACAAAAACCGTGCAGGAGTAATTAGTTCTACTTTGTCCGATATTTGATAGGACGCATCCATGAAATCATTATAAATCGGTTTATCCGATGTGTTTTGCAAGGTTTCCTGATACGGTGGGTTTCCGATGACATAATCAAACTTCATGCTGGTACTCCCTTCCTGAATGGTTTCAAAGTTCTGCGTTTTGTTGGAACGCCAATTTTTCACTTTGCACGATACTGCCGGGGTCTGCTCTTCCACCGTGCCAAACATTGAGAAGAGGTCAAGCTGTTCTGCCTCCGGCTGAGGCTTGCCACCGGGCACAGACAGGTGCAAGCCGTCCATCTGCCACAGGTTCCAGCTGATGATGGTGGCGATAGGCTGTAACTCTTCTTTTGTGGGTTTGCGCTGCCAGCGGGCTTGCAGATGCTCTGCATAGGTCAGCAGAAGGTTGACCCGCGCCAACAAAAGATTATCGCCCTGATACTCGTAGCCGTAGGTGGACTGCACCGCATGGGTGGCATATTTGCACCACTCGTCCTCTGTGGCTGCGTTCTCGCTTACCACACGCAGCTTGCGGTCCAGAATGCCAATGCGCCGGGCTACCGGGATCATCTCGCCGGTGGCGGCATCGTAGCGGGACGCTAGAAAGGGGGCTTCACCGCAGGTCACCTCCAAGCGGCGGCTCTGCACATACTGCACCCATGCCGGGGTCTTGCCCTTGCAAGCCGGGAACTGCACCGGCGTTTCCACCGTCTGCCAGCCTTGGGGCAGCTCCACCGTGAACTGCCCAGCGCGCTCCTCTGCCCCCAGCCCACGGAACCAGTCGGCATCCAGTGCGTTGTTCATCTTGTTGCAGACCCATGCGGGGCTGAACACCTCGCCTTTTTTGCGGGTGCGCTGCTGCTGGGTGTCGGTCTGCTTCATCATCCGGGGCAGCACCACCTCGTAGTGGGTCAGCCCGAGCTGTTGAGCGGTGATCTGGGATCTGTCCGTTACAGGCTCGTACATTACCGTTTGCAGCTCTTCCGGCGGGTCGGTTGCCCAGATGATGTTTTTACAGGTGGAGCGGTCTTTTAGAAGTGTATCCAGCACCGCCTGCACTTCCGGTGCGTGAAAATCGATCAGTTGTTCCAACGGGGATTCCCTCGCTTTGCCTTAGCGTTGCGGCGGAAGTGATAATATTCTTAGCACTTTCAGCCTATACTAACAAGTATCTTATCACTTTCAAGGCAAATTAACAAGATTCTCGGCGTTTTTTACCAAAAGTGATATGAAACACCTATACTTATGGCAAAGAAAGGCGGGAAAAAGATGATTGGAGCACGATTAGCCGACCTGCGAGATTGGAATAACCAAACGCAGGAAGAACTCGCCAAAGCCCTTAATGTTGCAACCTCTACCATCCGCAGTTGGGAGCATGAAAAGAGTTCCCCAAACCATGAGATGTTGATTGCCATTTGCAGGTACTATGGCACCTCTGCCGACTACCTGCTGGGTCTGACCGACATCGACCCATCGGACGAAGCCCGCAAACAGCGCCAGCGCCTGACCGAAGAAGAACAAAACGAGATGCACCGCTACGAAGAATATCTGTTGTGGAAACGCAAAAAATAAGCCGCCCAGCGAGACCGTAAGGTCGCTGGGCGGCTGTTTTGTATATAAACTAGTTGTCTTCTCGAATTTCTTTCAAAATGTCCTCTGTTCGTTTTATTCCCATTTTACTAAAGTCAGATTTCAAACTATTATAGCATTTTTCAAGTTTTTCTTTATCATGTAGATATAACAAGGTCATAACATTATAACAAACCATTTTTTTGGTTTTTGACATATTATCAACAGGGAACGAATTTCTTTGATACAAGGGATCAATTTCTTCATCAATATAGCGATGCATCTCTAGCGTTCCTGTATACCAGTCCTTAAGCCAGTACGAATACTCATATGCAATTTCTTCATCCAGGCTACCACCAAGTTTCTCGATATATGTTCTTATAATTTCTTTTTTCGTTTGTTTAAGTACTTCTTCATATATATTACGAATTTTTTCTGTTGCGCCATGGAATTCATTGCTATTATAATAGTCCAATGGACTTCTTTTATCGCTTCTGTTCTCACATAAAAACATGTTTTTTAAAACATCTCTGTAATATTCAATAAGTTCGTCGTCATCTTTTTCCAACACCTGAAACCAATAATCATATTCCCCTGCCAACTGCGTCAATTCTACACTATTTGATGCTTCATGTAATTTTGCCTTCCAACTTTGAATGTAAGTCTCTATCTCCTCATCAGTTTTGTAATAATTTGCTTTATCACCGGCTTCCTTGAATTTTTGATAATGTTTTTGAAGGGTTTCTTCACTAAGCATCTTAGAGCTTTTAAAGTAGTTATAGATATCATCCAATAATGCGCCACTAGATTGAAGATATACATAGTTTGCAAGTCGGACATTTAAATGATTGCTCAAGATATGCCCATCTTTCCGGTATCTGCTGTTAGTATTTTCTTTCTCTATTGAATCGTTTTTATAGTATAACTTATCTACATCTTCTACAACAACAGCAAAGCAGAGCATCTTTACTTCGTTCATAAATTGTTCGTTTTCTATTTTCAGGCAATACTGTTTCACATCATTATAAAAATTTTGAGCCTTTTGCAATGTTCTCAAATTTTTTGCTTTATGATGCATCAAAAAGACATCAATAAATTCTCCATCTATTCCATACACTCCCCACTTAATCGATGCCGAGTGTTCCGTTACCTCAAAAATACGATCAATAATTTTTTCTTTATATTTATCGAATGTATTTCTTTCATTTCCATGTATTTCATTTGAATTGGCAATAAGAATAACTTTAATGTAGTTGGACTGCTTTAGTTCCTCAATCACTCCAAAGAGTTCCTCTAAATCCAATCCAGCCTTTCGGCGTTCCAAATCGTCAATGACGATAATTCTGTTCTTTTTAAAATTGCTTGCTGTAACCGCAAATAGTTCTCTTTCAGATATCGCTTGTGCAAGTGCACCATTCAAGTTTGCAACCTCTGCGCAAAAATTACCGGCCGCTTTGGCAAATCCTTTTGCCCCGCTTGCGATTTTTCCCCCATGAGAAGTACGCAATGCCAATTGAAAAAACGCTTCATGGTATATTTTTTGAACATCATCCATTCCAAAAAGTGAGATAAAGCACGTTCTGTCCTTCATATCCTCCAGCGCTTTTCTTACCATGTAGGACTTACCAATTCCCCAAGCGCCATCAACCAAGATACATTTATAAGATTGCTTATCAATATTTCGAATGATATTTTCAACATAGTCAGCATCCATTGATTTCACCTCACACGAAAAGAAACTACTTTTATATCATTGTTGCAGTATGCTTCTTTAGCCCATCTCACGTTCTGATGCTACGATACTGCTCGTCGATTTCCTTTATGTTATAGTCCGTCAGACCGGGGATTCCCATTTCGCCGCCACATTCGTTGCAGAAAGCAGCCGTGATCTCAAAAGTATATTCCTTTTCCCGGATGGTCTGGTTGATTTTGATTTTCTTCAGGGTGTAGTTTGTTTCTCTGCGGCATTCTGTGCAGAAGTCTCTCTGGTTTTCCACGGCGGCATGCTCCCTTCCGGTTTTACATTCTTTTTTATTATTGTATTCCTACCTTTGTTTTTCGTCAACAATAAAGCCGCTGACAGTCTGCCGCTCGCAGAATCCATCAGTGGGTTTCATGAGTCTTCAAATCCCCTAGACACAAAAAATCGGCACCCGCTTTTCAGCGAGTGCCGATTTTGTTACCCTATAATGCGCTTTGATTTTTGGCGTAAGTGGCGTAAGTTTGGCGTAAATCCGCTTTTGCGCGCTCCAAAAATCAAGGATTCATGCGGTTTTGGGGCTGTTATTAGTACATGCCGCCCATGTCACCGCCGGCAGGTGCGGCGGGAGCCGGGGGTTCCGGCAGGTCGGCAACAAGGCTCTCGGTGGTCAGCACCATCTCAGCAACGGAAGCTGCGTTCTCCAGAGCGGAACGGGTGACCTTGGTCGGGTCCACGATGCCAGCGGCGATCATATCCTCGACAAAGACCTCGTTCTGGGCATCGAAGCCGTAGTTGGGCTTGTTGGCAGAAACGATCTTGTCGATGATGACGCTGCCCTCCAGACCGGCGTTCTTGGCGATCTGGCGCAGAGGAGCTTCCAGAGCCTTCAGCACGATCTTGGCACCGGTGCGCTCGTCGCCTTCCAGCGTGTCGCACAGAGCGCGCACAGCGGGGATGGCGTTGATGGGAGCGGTACCGCCGCCGGCCACAACACCCTCCTGCACAGCTGCCTTGGTAGCGTTCAGAGCATCCTCGATGCGCAGCTTCTTGTCCTTCATCTCAACTTCGGTAGCAGCACCGACCTTGATGACAGCCACGCCGCCGGCCAGCTTAGCCAGACGCTCCTGCAGCTTCTCGCGGTCAAAGTCGCTGGTAGCGGCCTCGATCTGGCTGCGGATCTGAGCAATGCGGGCTGCAATAGCGTCCTTGTCGCCTGCGCCGCCCACGATGGTGGTGTTCTCCTTGGTCACCTTGACCTGACGGGCATGACCCAGCAGCTGGACGGTAGCGTCCTTCAGCTCGTAGCCCAGATCAGAGGAGATCACGGTGCCGCCGGTCAGGGTAGCGATATCCTGCAGCATCTCCTTGCGGCGGTCGCCAAAGCCGGGAGCCTTGACAGCCACGACATTCAGGGTGCCGCGCAGACGGTTGACAATCAGGGTGGACAGAGCCTCGCCCTCGATATCCTCAGCTACGATCAGCAGCTTCATACCGTTCTGCATCACCTGCTCCAGCAGGGGAACCAGATCCTGAATGACGCTGATCTTCTTATCGGTGATCAGAATTGCAGCGTTGTCCAGATCGGCCACCATCTTGTCGGTATCGGTGACCATATAGGGGGTCAGGTAGCCGCGGTCGAACTGCATACCTTCCACAATCTCGTTGTAGGTCTCGGCGGTGGTCTTGTTCTCCTCGATGGTGATAACGCCGTCAGAGGTGACCTTCTCCATAGCCTCGGCGATCAAACGGCCGATCTCGGGGTCACCGGCAGAGATGGTGCCGACGCGGGCGATATCGTTGCTGTCCTTCACCTTCTGGCTGTGTGCCTTGATGGTCTCCACAGCGGTGGCAACGGCCTTACTCATGCCGCGGCGGATATCCATGGGATTTGCACCGGCGGTAACGTTCTTCATGCCCTCATTGACCATAGCCTGTGCCAGCACGGTAGCGGTGGTAGTACCATCGCCTGCGGCATCGTTGGTCTTGGTTGCGACCTCACGCACCAGCTGTGCGCCCATGTTCTCGAACTCGTCCTTCAGCTCGATCTCTTTTGCGATGGTCACGCCATCGTTGGTGATGACCGGTGCGCCGAACTTTTTGCCCAGCACCACGTTGCGGCCCTTGGGGCCGAGGGTGATCTTAACGGTGTTAGCCAGGGTATCAATACCGGCACACAGTGCCTTGCGAGCGTCCTCGCCCTGCTTGATCTGCTTTGCCATAATACATCGCTCCTTTATAATACAAGCTCAATTGAAAAGGGAAAATTCAGTTTCAGTCTTCCACAACAGCCAGAATGTCGCTCTGGCGCACGATGGTGCACTCTTCGCCGTCCACCTTGACCTCGGTGCCGGAGTACTTGCTGGTGAGGACCTTGTCGCCGACCTTGACGGTCATCTTGACTTCCTTACCGTCCACGACACCGCCGGGGCCCACCGCGATGACCTGTGCGACCTGCGGCTTCTCTTTTGCGCTGCCGGTCAGGATCAGGCCGCCCTTGGTGGTCTCCTCAACTTCAACAGTCTTAATGACAACACGGTCTGCAAGAGGAATGATCTTCATAATTCTTGCCCTCCAATTATATTGAATTTATTTGAAACTTTGTTGCGTCCTGCGGGGGCTTCGTGTGTGTCCCGCAGTGGTTTAGCACTCGTTTTCTCTGAGTGCTAAGTGTATTGTACTCATCTTGCCCTGAAAAATCAAGGGGTTTTGCGATTTTTCTTTGTTAAGAATTTATGACGCCCAAAAATCGTACTCTGCCACGCAAAAAAGGCGGCGCATCCTTGACAGGACGCGCCGCCTTTTTTATACTCATTAGAAAAACACAGCTGCCGCGCTTTGCGGCAGAACGGAGGATACCGTGACAGACAAAAAACTGATCTCATCTTTACAAGGACTGCGGGCAGTCGCATTTTTGTGCGTGGTCATCTCCCATTGCGGGGCGCCGTGGCTGGGTCCGTGGGCGATTTCAGTATTTGTGGCGCTGTCCGGTTTTCTGATGGTCTGCAACTATTACGACCGCCCTCGCACAGCACCGGGGCTGCAGTCTGCCATAGCTTTCTCCTTTAAAAAAATACGCCGGCTGTATCCGCTGCACCTTATTATGATGGCTGCCGCCCTGTTATTTGTACTGAAGGGGCTTCTGGCGCAGCCCTCTGCCCGCGGGGTTCTCTCCTGTGCGGCGCAGCTTGCGGTAAGCATTTTCCTGTTGCAAACATGGATCCCGTCCAGCCGTTTCTGGTTCTGCCTGAATGGAGTGGCTTGGTATCTTTCGGTGCAGGCTTTTCTGTATGCCATCTTTCCCACGCTTCTCGCCGTGCTGAAAAAGACCGATGCCCGCAAACTGCGCTGCATTGCCGCAGCAATTTTCTGCGTACAGTGCCTTTTCTCCCTTGCGGTCTGGAAAGCCGGGCTCAGCGGAAAGGCCGCATTCTACCTGACCTATCTGTGTCCGCTGTTCCGGGCAGGCGATTTTACCATCAGCTGCTGCGCGGGCTGTCTTTACCACAGCCGCAAACAGGAGAGCACACTACCGCGCAGTGCTTTCTCCCTATTAGAACTGGGCGCTGTACTGCTTGCGGGCGGCTGCCTTTTCATTGCTGCCAAGCAGGCGGGGGGTCTGGGCGCAGTGGCCTTCCGGTACAATGTGCTGTTCACTCCCTCTGCGGTGCTGCTAGTCTGGCTGCTCGCCATGGGCAAAGGGTTCATTTCCCGGCTGCTATCCGCAAAGCCGTTTTTGTGGCCGGCACAGCTCTCCCCTTTCGGCTTTCTGATCCATCAGGTACTGATCCGGTATATGGAGTGGACTGCGGACAAGTTTAGCCTTACAGTGCAGCCCGTGGTCTGGACCCTGACCGTATTTTTGCTCACGCTCTGCCTGAGCTGGCTTTATAAGGCGCTGGAACGCCGGGTGCGGCAGTGTCATACAAAGGCTGCTGCACAGTAAACAAAAAGACAGTTTCGATCTCTCTGCAATGTGCCAAGTTATGTCATGGATTTTAGTTGTGCACGAGGAACTTCTCTTTTTCGTCAAAAAATCTCTCGTCCCTCCAACGCTTCCAGAAAATAGAACAAAAAGAAAACCCCAGAATCATTCGAATCAGAGAATAATTCTGGGGTTTTAATACTTTCGGCGGGGGCGAACCCGTACTCTGTCTCCAGAAAGGGATTTTAAGTCCCTCGTGTCTGCCAGCCTTCGGCAAAGTTCATTTTTGTTCGTTGCATCGTTTGATTCCTCATTGCGAGAGAGATTTTTCCTTCGCGAGCGAGAGGGATTCGCACTTTTTTTGATAAAATGATAGTATCACATTTTTCACCCCCATGTCAACCATGTAAAATCGTTTCATCCCGTTGTGCTTGATCTTCGGAGCGTCCGGGGCCCGGGGCGTTCGCCCTGCCCAGATGCGCTCCTCAGGGTGGGGGGTGATGAGGGGGTGGATGATAGTTTGATTGGTGCATTGATTGATACCCTCAATATTCTCTGTGTAAATATTGCCAGCAATGTTGGGACGCTTATCTACAACCAGAACAGATTTTCCATGCGCTTTAGCTTCATGTGCAAAAATGGCACCATACAGGCCGGAGCCAACTACCAAATAATCGTACATCTTAACTTTTCCTTTCCCTCACTTGCTTTTTTCAATTAGTCTCTCTGGAAAATATCTCTTGTGTAAACTTTCTCTTTCACATCATCCAGGCACTTGTCATAACGGTTTGCAATGATAGCGTTGCTCATCTCCTTGAACTTAGCCAAATCGTTGACCACAATACTACCAAAGAACGTCTCACCGTCTTTCAAGGTCGGCTCATAAATCACAACCGTTGCTCCCTTTGCTTTGATACGCTTCATAACACCCTGAATGGAGCTCTGACGGAAGTTATCACTATTGCTCTTCATTGTCAGGCGGTAAACGCCGATGGTAACAGCTTTCTCCTTGTCCTCATCAAACTCATTCTCCGCATCGTAGCCGTAGTAGCCAGCCAGCTTCAAAACGCGGTCAGCAATGAAGTCTTTTCTTGTTCTGTTGCTCTCGACAATAGCTTCAATCAAATTCTCCGGTACATCGGCATAATTTGCCAGCAACTGTTTAGTGTCCTTGGGGAGGCAATACCCGCCGCCCGATGTCAAGTCTTGGACAACTTTTTTCACAAATAAATTTGAAAAATCGCAAAAAAATAAGCCCTACAAGGTTTTCAGTCGGTTCCGAACCGATCTGAGCCTTGTAGGGCTTAACTGTTTTCTCTATATGATTTTATCTTAGACTGCCTGCAGTGGAGTGTTTTCCATCACTTTCTTAAACTGCTCCACTGTCATTTTTGCCTTTTCAGCGGCACGTTCCATTTTTAAATCGCCGTCTCGAACAAGCTGCACCAGCATCCGCATCTCACCAATGCTAATGCCTTCTTCTCTGCCTTCGGCCTTTACGCCCTGACTAAGGTTGCACATAACAAGCACCTCTCTTTCCAGATCTTCGTTCATTGCAACGCCAAATTCTTCTTCAAGAATTTTCTTTTTCTCAGTAGCTGCTCTGGATGAAGAGAGCAGCACATCCATAAATTTCACAATACCTGTATAGTTTTCTGTACCCGACTCTCCCAGACAAATCGTTACAACGCTCATCAAATCATAGTTTTCTGATTTTTCAACAGCATTTCCAATCAACTGCTCTGGCCGAATGGAATAACGAATCAGAGTATTCTGAAACTCTTTAGTTGGATGTGTACAAACCCAGATAGAGTACACTTTTCGGATTTTCCCATACTCTGAGTTCGTGAATATCGGGCCGTGCTGTGCAGAGATCATTCTGCTGCAATAATAGATTGCACGCTTCGTCAAAGGGTACCCCGGATTAAAAGCGGTCTGCGCTTCTACATTGATAATAAGACGTATCACATCTTTCTGTTCAGCAGAACCTTCTGATGCTGGTGCGATTGCATCGAACCGAACATCATAATTGATGGTTCCCTCAGTCAGCGTAGAATCCTCATTATTGCTACCAGCAATTACGTCAGAAGTTTTCTTGGGTCTGTTTGTATCATCAACATGAACGCCAACTGTACCCACTTCTGGAGTTCCTTCGATATACTTCTCTGCAATTTCGTCTACGGAGCAGGCACTGTACTCATTCACGCAGTTCTTCATAATCTGCGCCAGAATCTGTTTGTTGGCCAGCAGCTTCTTGGCAGCCTTATCATAACTCAAATCGTATTCCGTCTGCGTTATCGCATGAGCAAGCTGATTTTCCATCGGCATTCACTTCCTTACAGCAGGGTCAACTGGAGCATATACTATCCCTATTGTGCTTTCATCTTACCATAAAACACCTTGCATATCAAGCAGGCAGATGTAAACTTTTCAGCATAGATTTGTCCATATTGCCCATTCTGATTTGAATTCAGGCCAGCAAAATATTTCAATAGTGCCACACCTGTATTCCAAATTTTTCCGTCTTTTCTAACATTCCCGTTCATCTTTTTCAAGCGATATGATAACTGCGTTTTTCTCAGCTTCATACCTTCCCTTAAACTGATAGTCTTTCCCTGCAGCAAGACCATTTGCCTCTAATAACGCCTGGACGAACTGTACTCCATTGATCCTCATCCGGCACTGTCCGTCGGTCAGCAGCCTGTCCGGGACCTTAAAGGACATTGGATGTTCGGCAGCACATGGCGTAATTGCAATAGACTGCCGATCTTTCCTCTGCAAAATGCAAATATAGGCCGGACTTCCAAGAATACGGATAACATCTTTCCCCACATTCATTCTCCGACTTTCCGCCGGAATCGTCACCAGCAAATTCATAATTCGCTCAGAACTCATGTTGGCATTCCTCTCTCAGCAATCTCACCGCTCTGCTGTTCTATACTTTCAGACTGTTTTGCTAAATCCGGCAGTAATATATTTTCAGAGATTTCGCTTTCTTGGGACATCGACTCTTTTGAAAATGAATCTTCCTCCCGTACTGGCTCATCCAATACTGCTGACCCCTGATATCCAATAAAATCCTCAAACATGTTCATCTGATGATCTGCAATGTAGTCATTATAAGATTTTCCGATGCGATTCCTATAAGTATCCGGGAAGAATTTCATCTGTTTTTTCTTCATTTCGCCAGTAAGCGGGTCCGCATATTCCTGTGGCTTCGGTGTGAACATGATTGCTTCTTCCAGATCGAACAACATACAAAGGCCCTGATCTGAATTAGCCACTCGTCCAAGCACTTTATAACGGCATTCCCGATTCCAGTTCATGAGCTTAAAAATATTTTCCACAAATTCCAAAGAGGTAATATCCTTATTTACCCAGTTTTCGCCTTTCTGTCGTGCCCATTCAACAGACGCGCTGTCCTCTTCCGGGCACATAATCAACGCAAGCCGCTTCTTATTAGGGTGCAAAATCGGAAGGACATACTTGATTCCTTCAAAAAGCCGAATGCACGCCATATTAAATTTCATAACACCATATTTTATGCTCACTGCAGGTTTATTCAGCATGGAAAACTGGGTGCGCGGCGGAAGTTCATAGCCATCGAACTTTTCGTACTCCAGTTCTCTTTTATGTTCTTTCCGTATCTGTGCAAGTTCACGAATCAAGGAGATTTCCCGAACGCTCAGTTCCTGCGCCCTGCTTTTTTCTTCCATTCTATAAGTTCCTCCTACATCGACATCAAAAGATCATCCAGTTCACGTTGAACTTCATTTTTGCTTGGAATTGCACCAATCATGGGATTTTCTACGACTTGGCCAGATTCCATCACATCATTAACTGTAATGCTCTGAACCCATTTACTCCGATATAACCGGCATTTCAGATTCATCGAACAATTTTCTTGTTCATACTGATTTTTCCCAGTCAAAATCCGGGACTCATCTAATTCAAAAATCAGAAATTTTGCATTTCCCTGACCCCGGCAGATACCACGGCACTGGTAGCGGTAATTCATTTTCCAGTTCAACGTTTGAAAGACAAGCCCAGAAAATGCTCTGGCTGAAAAAACACTATGAACGTCATTGTCATCTCTCCAGTGCATCGCTGTTGAAAAGCCGTGATTGCTCTTTCGCAAAATCACGACCTGCAGAATCGGATGATAGAGCAGTTCCACATACTCGCAGTCGTCCAACCGGCTATGGCAGGCCTTGCTGAAACGGATTCCATTTTTAGAAATCGTCATAACCGGGCTGCCCTGGTTGATAAAGCAAGCACCTGAAACCGTCATATATTCAGATTGAAGTGCCGTTCCCAGTGTTGCCCCAGCCCTCATCTCTGCTATATCGTTCAGTTTCATCACCTCTTCCGGCAGATAGGTGCTCAGGCAAAGGCTGCGGATACTTTCAGCATTGATGCCGCTCCAGTTCAGATGGATGCCCACAAAGCCTTTCAATGCTCCCTGCCGGATTACCACAATATCCTGCACCCCGCACTTTTTGCTGCTGGATGCCACAAGATGTGCAGCTCGTGCGATTTCTGGGGAAACAATCGCTTCGTGATGTTCCGGGACATAGGCAGAGCAGCGATTGCCGTTATTCTTCGTGACCTTGCCCAGTTTGTAATCTACCACAATGCTCTTCCTAGCTTCCAGATCACCCCAGCGGCGTTCATTTTTCATGATGTTTGCCACCATCATGCCGTTCCACTCCTGCCTACCGCGCAGGGTGCTGCGCTTTTTCTGTGTCAGCACTGCCGCGATCTGATCGTAGTTATAGCCCTGGATAAACGCCAGAAAAATAAACCGCACCGTCTTTGCTTCTTCCGGCTCAATTACCAACCGTCCATCCTTAGTATGCCGATATCCCATCAGGTCGGCCACCGGGTACTGGCCTGTCATAATACGCTGGTCATACGAAAGGATCATCCGGCGACTCTTGTTGCCCGATTCCCAATCTGCCAGAAGTGCTTGAATGTCCAAACTATATTGGCTGCTTGGATTCAGCGTGTAGATGTTTTCAGTTTCAAAGTACACGCCAATGGGATGTGCCGGGTGCATGGTTTTCAATGCTGCAATCTGCGTCATACAATCCGAAAAATTTCGCGCAAACCGCGAAATGCTGGCACAGATAATCAAGTCCATCTTCTGGTCTTTGGCATCTCGCATCATGCGCTTAAACGCATCCCGTTTCCGCAGTGAAGTACCCGATTTTCCTTCATCGCTGTAAATATCCTGCAAATTCCAGTTTTCCGTTTCTGCAATCTTTTTGGTGTAATATAGAGTCTGGTTTTCAATGGAAGAAATCTGTTCTTCGCTGGAAGTGCTGACACGGGCATAAACGGCTACACGCTTCAGGTCGCTGTCGTAAATCGACGGTGTCGGTTTCGCCGGACGAAAGTAATCTTTTGCCGTTTTCTGCCCCTGTTCTGTCTGCTTATGGATTCTGTCACGAATCTCTGCTTTTCGCCTTTCAGATTCCAGATGTCGGCTCTGCCAGTCTGCCCCACTCGGCAGCACTTCAAGGTTTTCTACCGGAATACACTCTACGTCTTTTGGATTATACTGTCCTTCCACGTTCATTTTTTTCAGCCTTTGTCATTTCATGTTCCAGTCGGATTCTCCACTCAAGATAATCTTTCCTTCGGATCGATGTATATTTTTCAGCCAAATCTTTCAGGCTCTGCCGCTGGTTATCAACGTCAAGAATGGTGTCGATTCTCTGGTCATCATCGTCTGTAACAATATCCACTCGCATCGGCAAGTCAAACAGATATTTCAGCAAAAAACAGAAATCACAGGTATTTGCTGCAAGATAGGCCCTTGTCTGCGAGAAAATCAGATTTATGGAACCATTTTTGCAATCTTTGAGCAGATGCACCATTTCCGGGCGTTTATAAATTTCCTTATTCCCTGTGATGTCAATATAAACACCAACCAGCTTTTTATCGCTATCAGTTTTAAACTTTTCAGCATAGTAGGAACTGTGATAGGCTACTGCTGCATCCTTAGAGCGCTCCCACAATTTTGCAAGTTTCACATAGCCGCCAACTTTATACCTGTGGTCCATTCACAGCACCTTCTTCCGGCTGAACACTCCAATACCATCTCCGCTTTTTCTGGTAGCAGTGGATTCCCATTTCTGTTTTTACCATCCGTGCCACTCGTTTACTGACACCCTCATTGTCCAGACGGCAATAAATTTCATTCGCGCTCATATCGCCTTTTTCAAGAAAATGCTTAATCCAATAGACCGCTTTTTGCTGTTCCGATTCAAATTCGGGTTTTCTATCTGGTTTCTGATTTTCAAAAGATTGCGGCCTGCATTCCAGCCACTGAAAGCCCTTGTCGGCGGAAATGGAAAAACGGATGTCTTCTGCCGTAGGCGCAAGACTGTTTTTGATTTGATGTACGATTCTTATATCAGGATTCTCTGTATCTCGCTCCACCTGCAGGACGCTTCGTGCTGCTGCCACAACATCAATGCTGCCAAGGCTGCGGTACAGCCCTTTGGAGCCTTCTTTTTTATTGAGGTGCCCAATCAGAACAATAGCGCAGTCGTAGCCAGCAGCCCACATTCCAAGACGGCGCATAAGTTTCCGTGCCCTGCCTGCGATCTGCAAATCGGAATCACTGCCAAGATAAGCCTGAATCGGGTCGATTACGACCAAGCGCGGCCGGAATTCAATGATTGCCTGACGGATGCGCTCATCGTCCAATGTAAGGCCGTTATAAACCTCTTCATTGATGAAAGCAATCTTCCCGCAGTCTGCCCCACAGCGTTCCAGACGGGGCTTTATCGTGTCAGAAACCCCATCCTCGGAGCATTGATAAATCACTTTTTGCGGCGCACTAATTTTGCATCCGTCCGGGGTCCTACCACCCATTGAAAGTTCCGCAATCAGATTCATCATCATGGTGGATTTTCCGTCACCGGGATCACCCTGCAGCAGTGTGATTTTCCCGATTGCGATAAACGGATACCACAACCACCGAACATCTGTTGACTGAACTTCGCTGTACAGTGTCAGCAGCCGTTCCATTTCATTTTCCCCACTTTAGTTTCACAGTTTGATTTCATGCTTTTATTATACGCTTGTCAGATGTTTTTTTCTGTAAGCCACCAGTTTACATGTGCATCGAAATGTAAACCAGTAGTTTACATTTCGCTCTCAGAATACACGACTGCTAGAGGTGTACCCACCGAATTCTGAGCTATGCATTTGGCTTTTTTCTATTGTTATAGTGCTAAAAATCAAAAATAATAGTATTAACTTATGTGGGCATTTGAAAGGAATGTTTTGTATGTCCATTAATTGTATTGCTTTGGGGAAACGAATTTGTTTTTATCGTTTGAAGTTCAATATAACTCAAGAAAAGCTAGCAGCCTTGACCAACTGTAGTCGTGAATATATTGCTTACCTTGAAAGTGGCACTAAGACTCCCAGTTTGCCAACCTTGATTGATCTCGCCAATGTTCTACATATTTCTGTTGATGATTTACTCGTTGACAGTCTTGATTATTCTTTTTCCACTTCTGGTTCTGACTTACACCGACTTCTATTGGATTGTAATCAAACCGAGCAAGAAATCATTATCCGCATGGTGAAAGAATTAAAGGCCACACTTGCCAGTCTCGGAATTTAACATTTTTTCGTAATAAAAGCGAAAATTGAAACGGCCCGCATAAGCTACAGACGCACCCTCGAATTCTCCTGGGTGCTGTTTGTGGTTTATCCTCCATCATCCGCTTAAAGCCCGGACGTTCAAAGTTGGTTCCTGTGTAGCCATCATCAGCGTACTCTTCGACCAAATGCAGTCCTGGCCGTTCTGCAGCAAAATCTCGAATCAGTTCTCTCTGATTGCCGATGCTGTTGCTCTCAGCCTTGTCGCCATCCTCGATGGACAATCTCAGATAGGCCGCTGCCCGTATGTCTTTATTCTTTTCCTTGTAAAAAAACAAAGCCATTAAACCTCCCGTCTCCACGCATACTGCATGGTAAAATCCAGAAAGTTAATGGCTTTTGATTGCACTATTCACTTAACCCGTCTGTATTTTACCAAGCTGCCGCACAAAAATCAAGCTGCTGCGCACATTTTTCAAGAATTTCAAAAATTGTTCTTGTTCAGTGCTTTCCCATGCTCTGCAACAGACAATCCCACAGTTCGCTGCCTTCTGACCGAAACGATTCATATACGGTAATGCCCTTGATGACGGCTTTTCTGTGATGCTTAGGCTCCGTATGCTCCTGCTTGGGCTTTTCGTCAAATCGTTCTTTCTGCTTCATGGAAATCAATCCCCCTTTACTAATATGAATTCAGAAAGGCATTGGGGGATACAGTGTTTGAAAAAATTACAGGAAATTTTGAAAAGTGTATCCTGCATCGGGGTTTCGGATTCATATTTATAGAAGCAGCTTTTTTGATGGGCCTGCGGAATACGGTAAAACGCTGGGGCTTTTCTCTCTTAGCGCAAGATTCGCCCATAGTAACTCAAAACTCACTTTCGTGATTTTTCGTTTCCGGCAATCTTGATGGGGATTCCGTTCCCCATTCCCACGGTACGCACAAAATCTTGGATTTTGGCTATCTGGCTCCACACGAATGTGTTCGCAGCCGAACGCCTACGGCTTGTCGGGAGTTGCTTTGCAACTATAAAAACGCAGGAGGATCACACTATGGCACGACCCAAAAAGGAAGAAAGCATCAGACGCACAAGCAATGTAATGGTTCGTTTCAGCAACATTGAATATGAACTTGTGGCCGGATATGCAAAAGATGCTGGTTATCCCATCTCCACTTTTGTGCGCAAGCAGGCTCTATCTGAAAAAGTGACGGTCAACTACAACATTGTTGCCGATATTGGTGAAATTCAGAAGTTGACTGCTCAGGCCGCTGGCATCGGGAATAACCTCAACCAGATTGCCCGCTATTTCCACGGCGGCGGTCTGGCTTCACGCGGAATGTTGGAAGAGCTGAAAACGTGTATTGCAGAAATCCGTGAACTACGGCAGGAAATCGTTCGGCTTGGAGGGGTATATCGTGGCAATTCTAAAACACATCGCAAGTAAAAATGCCAATTATGGGAGTGCCATCGACTATCTGAAATATCAGCATGATGAATTTCATCTGGTTCCTGTCCTTGATGAAAACGGGAACATGATGCTCCGGGAAGAATTTTATCTTGAGGGGTTGAACTGTGATCCTGAAACATTCGACCTTGAATGCGAACTGTTGAACCAGGAGTATAACAAGAACAACACTTACGATGAAATCAAAAGCCACCACTACATCATCAGCCACGATCCGAAAGACAACACTGACCACAACCTGACTGGTGAGTGGGCGCAGGCCATCGGCATGGAATATGCAAAGGCCAATTTTCCGGGGCATCAGGCTTTGGTCTGTACTCACACTGATGGTAAAAATGGAACAGGTAACATTCACACACATATCATAATCAACAGCCTGCGCAAATTTGATGTTGACCCGCAGCCATTCACCGAACGGCCTATCGACTGCAAGGCTGGCTACAAGCATCACCTTACCAAAGACTATTTGAAGCACCTTCAGAAATCCTTGATGGATATTTGCCAACGGGAAGGACTGCACCAAGTCGATCTGCTCTCCCCTGCTGCGGACAGAATCTCGCCGCAGGAGTATTACGCCAAACAGCGCGGTCAGCAAAATCTGGACATTGCCAACATGGAGCTTATGATTGAGGGCATCACTCCCATGCACACCATTTTTGAAACGGGCAAAGAAAAAATCCGCAACGCCATTTCGGACATTGCGGAACGTGCCACATCTTTTGAAGAATTTCAACGATTGCTGAAAGCAGAATACGGAATTTCAATAAAAGACCATCGTGGACGATTCAGCTATCTGCCTGCTGACCGACAGAAGTATATCTCTGCCCGTGCGCTGGGTTCCAATTATGACCGCGACAGACTTCTCCGAATTTTTGCAGAAAATGCAAGGACCGCAAAGCAGAACAATCCTCATTGGGCAGCAGACGATCCTATGGCTATCTTGTTCATCAAGTCCGATCTGCGCCTTGTGGTTGACTTGCAGACCTGTGTAAAAGCCCAGCAGAGCCGCGCTTATGCACAGAAAGTCAAAATTTCCAATCTGCAGCAGATGGCCCGAACCGTTGCCTATGTGCAGGAGCACGGATATGATTCTCGTGAGAATCTTTCTGAAACTGCGGATGCCATCTATACCAAAATGGCAAAAGCGCGCGGCGATGCAAAGCTCACTGAAAGCAAACTGCGAAAAACAAACGAGCAGATTCATTACCTTGGTCAGTATCTCTCCACAAAATCCATTTACAGAGAATTTCTAAAAGCCCCGAATAAGAAGATTTTCCGTCAAGCCCACTCGGACGAACTTGCCCAATATGAAGAAGCACTTCAAATTCTGAAGCAGCACTCACCCGATGGGAAGTTTCCTACCATGAAAGACCTCCGGGCAGAAAAAGAGCAGCTTGCGATTCAGAAGGACGCCCAATACGATACTTACCATTATTTCAAGGATTATCATAAAGAACTCCAGACCGTGTGTGCCAATGTAGACAGCATCCTCGGCACAGAACAAGAAGTGCAGCAGCACGAACAGCAGCGCACTCGGAAATATGAGCAATCTCTCTAACCCACTTTCAAAGTCACCCAAAAACAAAAATAGCCAGCGTATCATGTGGTTCATTCCACACAATACGCTGGCTATTCGTTTTCATTTACTGCTTATACCGCAGCATTCCATTTTTCAGTTCAATAAATTTTCCGTCAAAGATTTCCTGTAGCACCTGTCTGCATGGTATCCGCTGCAATCTTCTGACCTCAGATGCTTCCATTACGCGGAAAGTGGTTTGGTGATGTTCCTGATAAAACGCAATGAGTGATTCAATGTACGGCTCGGCATCGGCAATCGTCCAATTTGATTCTTCTTTCAAACGGGAGAATAGCGATACCAAGCTGACACACCGAACATCTTCAAAATTTGTAGCTCCATTCCGAGCATTTTTGTCATCGGAGCAGAACACATAGATCTGCTCGCCAAGAATATCAATCATTTGGAAACTATTTTTAATCTTCTCAATATTTTGTTTCCGTTTCGGCTACAAAATAAGAGTGGTGGCTCCTTTTATGGAACCACCACTCTGCACTGTGCCAGATTTTTAATTTTTCCGGCTTCTCTCCTGCTGCTGTTGCTGCTGTTGGGGCTGACTTTTCTGTTTTCGCTCTTCCAGTTTGATGTGCAGGCGGTCAAGGACTGAAATCCGATTTCCGATGATACGCGGTTTCTTCGGATTATTGTTGACACAGCCATCAATCATGTTGTAATTCTGCTCTGTGCCGGATTCTTTGGCACGTTCTGCGGTGCCATTCTCCAAAAACTTCTGATGATGCAGCAGTTCCGGCTTTTGTTCTCGAAGAAACTTTTCGATTTTCTTCATAACCGAACTGTCAAATCCGTAAATCGTCTGCGCCACCAAAACTCCGCTGTCGTGGAGAACAATGTCCGGTTTTTGCTTTTTTGTCTGTTCACAGACAAGCTGTACAAATCTTTGCTCTTGCACATTCTTTTCGTCAATGACTTTCCATGTATCTGTTTGGCCTTCTATCTGATAGCCGCCCTCATTCAAGATCAGGTAGCTTCCCTCAGTTTTTGGTGCCAGAAAGCCATTGAACTTTACCAGTGCTTCTTTGTCCACATAGTAAAATGCGGTCTTTCCTGCCGCTGTGATTGCAATAACGTCACTGACACCAAATTTTCTGATTTTGAATTTGTCGGGATTCAGGCTTTCCATGTTTTCACGAATTTTCGCCGGGAACAGACCTTGCGATGCTTTAGCGCAATAGCTGATTTCATAATTGTCCGTTGTTATCATAAAGCCGTGTTCGATCTGATACGCATAACTGCGGCAGCGGTATTCCCGATTTTTCTCAGCATCATTGATCTGGTAAATCACAAACATATCTGTTGTCATTACTTCTCTGCCACCTCTGTTTTCTTATTTGGTTCATCTCTTTGCCGCTGGCCCAGCTTGCCACATACGGAAAAGAGTAATCAGACGTATCAATGCCCAGAGCCGAGCAAACCGTAAATGCGATGCTTTCCGCTTCGGTTTCTTTCGTGAGCCGGTCTTTTTCTTCCCCGCGCTGCTTCATGAAATCGCTGTTATGCAGCATCGCATGAGCAACTTCGTGGATCATCGTCTTTATGGTCTGGCTCTCACCCATGCCGACCTGGATGCAGATTTCTTTGTCTATGTCGCTGTAATACCCTTTGGCTTCCCCTTTGATTTCGTCAAACCGAATCGGCACAGGCGATACCTGCTCGATTGCCGCCGTAAGCAGCGCATAGTCTTTAACGCTGGCCGTTAGTTCGTTCACTTCCAGCGACGGAATCGGTTCACCATCAGTCTGCGAAACATCGAAGACCGTCGTCACGCGGAAACGCGGAACCACATACTCCACACGTTCTATTTCCGGCTCACCGTTTTCATTCAGCACAGCCAGACCCGTATCCTTGTCGATTTTCTCGCGCTCCTCCACTTCCTTGATGGGAGCCGGAGCGATAATCTGGATGCCCTTTTCGCCTTTTTTGACGTAACGGTTAAACTTATTCTTCCATGCGTTAAACCCTGCCACCAGTGTGGCATCAGGCCGCTGCATAGCGATCAACAGCGTATTGTTGAAGCTGTAATTGTGGAATTTTGCCATCGTGCGCAGGTACGTCGTGTACATTTCCGATGTAAAAATATCCTTTACGCCCTGCTCCAGCCGTTCCGTGATTTCTTTCATCTGCTGTTTGCGGTCAACTGCCATGCAAACCCTCCTTTTTCTTGACCCATCGTGTTTTCATCTGGCGCGGATATTGGTCGGCCTGTTTCGGTGCTTTTGAGCCGTTCCATTCCAATCCTCCGGCCCTCCCCTCACAGGTATACCCGGCAGCTTTCAGGGATGCTCCATTTTCCGTGTCCAGAATGTAAGTAACAACTTTGTTGTAGCCCATTGCCCGTGCTGCACGGTATGCCGCCGCATACAAAATACTGCAAGCGTTCGGTGTTCCATCTGTACACAGACGGTTAACTTCCAGCGTATAGCCATCGTCCAGCCGCCGTGCCACTGGTCTGCCGCAGATAGCAACACCCACCAGAGCACCGTTTTTCGATACGCCGATGGAGAATTTATGCCCTCGCGTCGGCTTATGATGGCGGTGATATTGCTGCACAAATGCGTTTGCTGTTTTCAGATTGATCGGTGTTAATGTCAGCAAATGCCCTCCTTTTTCAAAAATACCCCGTTAGATTCCTTGCAGAGATCTAACGGGGTTATCCTATTTACAGTTCCATATTGTGACTTTTCCGCTTCGGGGATTTCTGCGGTTCTGCGGTGCGCTCTGCCTGCTTTGCATGAAGCTGTGCCAGCACAGAAGGTTTCCGCGCATTGTCCGCAGTGCGCTCTGCAACGCGGCCTGCATAGTTCACGGGCTGGCGCGGCCTGTCTGCCACTTCCGTTTCGGCTGCATCCTCGTCCACGCCCAGTGCATCCTCACTGCCCTTTTCATCCATGTTGAGCAGAGAGTTCAGCTCCGCAAGGCGCGCAGATTTTTCAGCCAATTCCGCTTCCTGTGCAAAAGGACGTTTGGCTTCTTCCCTTGCCTGCGCCAACTGCTGTTCCAAGGTTTCCAGCCTGCGTTCCACCTGTGGCAATGCTCTTTCGATGCCTGCCAGTGCATTGGTAACACGCAGAATGTTACCCTGCGGGTCTTTGCCGACTTCCATCGAATAGTTCCATGCGCCCTTGATGGATAAGCGGAACACCTTATCGAAGTTGTCAAACCGGGAATGCAGTTCAAACGCACCGTAGCTGCCGGTCCTTCCCTCGGTGCCAGCCGCTTTCAAAGCCTTGCAAGCCTCAATGATGGCTGCACCCGCTTCCTTACGTTCGGTGTACACCTTGCCGCTGATCTCCATTGCCGCGATCCAGCGACTTGCCCGAAATGTTCCATGCACCTGAAATTTCGGAATAGGTTGCCTTAATGTCAATCCCGGCATAGTAGTTCGGGGTCTTGAACACTTCTTTCATAAACTGCGTGATGTATTCCGGTTTTACCCAGTTTGCTCCCAGCCGCACTTCGATTTCCGAAGCGTCCAGATCTTTGGGCTGTACCCGTTTCAGGTAATCCACATTGATCTGATACTCTGCATGGTTCGCAGCAAATGTTTCTGCTGTGGCCAGTTTTTCACGAACATTGCCAGACAAGTATTCATCCGAGGTTTCCCACTGCTGTGTCACAGGATTTCGGAAAATCGCACCTGCCAGTTCATCCGTGATCTCCTGTTCCGGTTTACCGCAGAGCTGCACCATAAACGGCACATGAAGTCAAACATGGAAATCTGCCCCTGTTCAGGAACCGCAATCTCAACAGCCCTTTTGTTTTCCGGGAAAATCGTGTATGTTCCCTCAACATACTGGTGCAGGATAGAGAGGGATTCTGCTTTGCGCTCATATTCTTCCGAATCCAGCGGCACAGACAGAAGCGCATTGTCCATCTGCTCCAGCAGTTCCACCGCCTGTTCAGGGGCTTCCAGCTTTTCAACGAGAGCCTTTCGTCCTTCTTCATGGTAAAGGTCTTGCGGATAAGGTCGTTCCACGTCGTTCGGCAGATGGTGATAGAATCCCATCACCCGCATTGCCATCCGCTCGCGCTCATAAGCACGCATCCGGGAGTAGTCTGCCGGCTTCAAATACTCACTATCACGGATCAGCTGGTCGATCCGGCCTGCGGCCTGATTCCAGTTCAGATGAACGCTTGCATCCGGGTTCCCGTATGGGCCACGCTCCAAAGCAATGCCCCTGCCATCGTGATCTTCGTGAGAATCATCTGCCCCGCAGAGTGCATGGCTGCTGCCGCCGATTCCGTAATGGTCTTTCAGGAAGTCAGCCCGTTCTTTTTTGTCCTCATGATTCAGGAAAAACGAATAGATTGCCAGCCGACTGTCCGAATAATTGCTGCCCCGTGTGAAGTAAGCATTGATTTCATCTTCCGTGATGAATCGTTTGTACTCGTTCCAGTGAAAACCATCTCGCGCCGAGTAGTTCTGATAAGGCTTTGCAAACTGCTGGAACAGAGCCGCAACCTTATCCGGCTTATAAAAGTGCATCCGCATCAGGTCTTTATCTTCGGCATAGGCTTCCCCCAGTGCGGACAATCTTTCATTGAGATCGGTCAGAAAAGCTGCATCGTCCAGCAAGCCTGCCAGCCTGTCTGTCAGTTCCGGGAAGCCGCCCCTGAAGATTTCTGCATCCTGAAAGACTGCTTCGGCAACGCCATCTGCCAAGTCGCGCTCCATATAAGCCAATGTTTGCGCGTGTTCCTGCAAAGCATTCTGCCGTGCAGCATCCAGAACCGCCTGCGGCGCATACTCGCCCTGCCGGAGCAGTTCGTGTATGCGGTTGCTCACATCCTCCCATGACAAAGACGCATTGACAATCGTACCGCCCTTTGCCGTACTGCCTACTGCAATACGCAGCCCTAAATCATCGAACCAGACTGCATACTTCGCACCGCCAATTTCAAAGCCTTTGCCGCCCGTACCGTATTCGTTTTTCACGAACTCTGTGTATTCTTCCGGGGTTTTCTCAACCATGAAATTGTAGATCAGACGCAGCTGGCCCTTGCTGCGGTTGCTGCCCGTGCGCAGGATTTCATCGACCACTTCAGGATCAAGTGCAATTTCATCCGCATACCGCGCCCGGATCGGTGCTTCAATGGCGCGGATCTGCTGTTCCACGGTCGGCAAATCAGGCAAAGAAAAAGCAGAGGCAATTTCTTCCTCTGCTTCGCTCAAATCCTGTTCCGTTGTCGTTTCGGTTAATTGTACACCAATTCCTTCAAGACGATCTCCTCGGCCATCGCTGTCAGGTTGTTCTGGTGCGCCGCCCATGCCAGCGGGTCCTGCTCCTTGCTCGGTGCCGGGAACTTCTCGTTCAGGCTGTCCAGCAGGGTTTCCACCCGGCTCTCCGCTGCTTCCTCGATCTGTGCCAGATGCTGGTTCAGCCTGCCGCTCATCAGCATACTCTGATACCAGTTCTTGCGGTTCTCTTTCAGGTACGTCCTGCGCAGCATCCCGTACTTCCCGATGGTCTGCGGCTCGTTCTTCACGGCCAGATTCGGGAACAGATAATCTCCCTTGCGGTAATACGTCAACTCCATTTTCTTGTCCTCCTTTGGTCGTGGTCTCTTTGGTTTCGCGCTTTAATGTGCTAAAGTCTGTATTGGTATTATACAAGCTGTCAACGGATTTTTCAAGCTGCTGTGTGATTTCTTTTTTGTAAATTTTTCGCATCTCGCGGCCAATGTCAAAAAGAACCGCTTCGCACTGTTCGGAAACGGCGTTGCCAAGAAACGACAGCACAGGCAGCTTGTTGAAATCCACGATACGGATAAAGTCATCATCGTCCAGTACATCCATAGGCTCCTGCCCACAACGGCGGGAAAGCGTATAGAAGATACTGTTGGTCATCAGTTCCCGGAAGCGGACACGGATGTTATCTTCGTCCAGTTCCTCCAGAAAAGTGTCTTTCACCTCATAGGCCAGACCATCCATCGCTTCATCCAGATTGTCGGCGGTCAGCTGCTGTGCCAGTTCCAGCAGAGCAGCGTTCATGCTGTCCGTCTGGGATACACCGTAGGTATCTGCCAGATGGTCTAAGATAGCCTGCTCATGCTCGTGGCTGTCCAGATTCCATAAGAGCGGTGTTTTTCCGCCGCGCACCAGATGGGTGTCAGCAATATCGAACACATACCGCAGTCTGGTACGCGGTCCGGTATGTATCACTGGATAATAGTGTTACGGCAATGATCCGTTTTCAAGGCAATGATAATGCTGACAAAAACTGTGAAAGATTGCGGCGTGAGATTGACTTTACAGAAGGGCAAACATTTGAAATTGCACCATTAGAACAGGCAAATGGTGGAACTATTATTTTAGCTGTAATAATTTTAGCAGTTTTTATATCCTTTAGCGGCTATCTGCTGATTTATAATATTCTTTATACACTCCACCAGAGATTCAGCAGAAATATAATCTTCACAGCCACCACGCTTGATCTGAAGCATATTCTTTCCATCAACGACACTGCGATTCCCGATCCGCAGCCCCTTTGGGGTGCGGATTTCATGTTCTCCGTTGCTCATCTTCTCACGGCCTCCTTTGTGTTGGTTTAAGTTTCTTTTTTCTTCTATTCAATTTCACCTTTTGAACTTCCGCTCTTTTTTCACCTTTTTCGGCTTGCATATTTGCGTTTTTTACGGTATAATAATCCAAAAGATGATAGAATATAGCATATATTATAAGCAAGTCATGTCGCCGTGTCAAGAGGAAAATGTGAAAATCCATTGCATCTTTCGGATTGAATATTTACAAATTCCATTGCACATTGTTACAGCACGATAACTACTCCATAGAAAGGTTACAAACATGAAATTTGGAGAGAAAGTTCGCGATCTACGAAAGAAACATTCTTTAACACAGGACGAATTGGCACAATGTCTGGGTATCAACAAACGAACGATCATCGGATGGGAGCGTGATGGCCGCTACCCTCGCAGTATTGAAATGCTTGAAAAGATGGCCGATATATTCCATGTACCTCTGACCTATTTACAGCCGGATCAGTCTTTATTTATCGAACGTGCCGCCGAAGCCTACGGAAAAAAGGGCAAAATAGAAGCCCAGCATCTCGCATTTGAGCTTACTGAGCTATTTGCCAGCGGAGAGTTGACCCCGCAGGATATGGACGGCATCATGTATGAAATGCACAAAGCCTATTTTAAGTACCGAGAACAAAAACGAGAAAAGGAACGAATCATGAACCTGTAAACCTCTGTTCCATTCACTATGCCATCCCCGAAAGGAGATCACATTATGGATTCTGCATTTATCTACCGAGCTGCCAACGAACTTGTCCAAAGTGCCGGAACTCGCAACATCAAACAGATCGCGCGCAGTTGCAGTCTGGACATCAGTGAAACATCCCGCATTAAAGATATGTTGGGTTTGCTTTCGCTCTATTTTGATAAGCCATTGATTCTTATCAATCGCCAGCTGGATAAACAGACAAAGCAGATGGTGTGCGGCTATGCGCTGGGGCATTATCTGGAGCATCAGCTGCTTATGGACTTGCATACCTTGGACAAGTTTCTAACCATTAAGGACAAGCACATCCTTCTTTACGAGCATAACGCTTTCACATCCCACCTGATGCTGGACAGTGATGAAGTCTATCAAATGACGAAGCGCGGGCTGGATGCTGCTCAGATTGCCGCTACTAAGGGAATCCACCTCAATCTGGTGCTGGTGAAGCTGCTGGAACTACATCATCTGGGGTACGATCTGCGTCACTACCACGCCCAGCACCATGCGTTTATCAAACAGTTCAACCTTCCGGCACATTTTCAGTTTGATGTTGCCGCCGGATGAACTTATGTTCTTATAACCCTAAAACCCGTAATGAACGGTGCGTTATGCCTGTCCATCACGGGTTTTTCCTGTTATTTCAGTTTTGCGAGGATTTCGTCGGCACTCATGCCTTCAGCAAGCAGTTTTTTCAGAACGGATTCCGCTTCTGCTTTTTTTGCTTGTTCAGCAGCCTTGGCATCTGCCTTTGCCTTCTTCGCTTCCAGCATTGCCACTTCTTTTTCGGCCTTCTTCAGAGCAGTCTTCTTCACTTTCAGGTCAGCCTTCAAAGTGTCAATGTTTGCGGTGATGGATGCAATCTCAGCTGTGAGTGCTTCCTTTGCGGACTGCTTTTCTGCAATCTGCGTTGCAAAATCAACAGTCACAGTTTTGGGCTTATTCTTGCTACCTTTAGTTCTGGGCATAGGTGATAACCTCTTTCCTGTTATGATGGTTTAATTATATCACTGTGGGATGATAAATAAAATATGTATACTATTCTATTTAATCCCAAAATTCGTCTGTGGAAATATAATTTACTTCAAATTTTCCTTCAATATCTCCCTCAATCATTGCCGCATTCAACGCTTTATAGGCCTTATCATCATAGAAATATGCATACCACTTTGTATTTTTGCTTACAGATTCCCTAATTTTTCTAAGATATGGCAAATCCGCATTTCCTGCAGACCAACCAATGATAACAACCTTATCAACATTTTTAAGTTTATCCCAGAATGCTTGATGCAATCCTATAATCAATTCTGTATCTTTATATATCGACTTCAAATAGTTCACGACTGCTCGATGGATACTAGCCTCTCCTTCGTCGAACTTCTCATCTGACTCTTCAGCCCATCTACGGTGATCTTCAATATCTTTATAATTGCAATGTCCCATAATAGGATCTCTGTCTGTCACTGAGGCTACGCCTCCATGAATGTGAAGAACATTTTCAATTTTGTACACATTCTCAAGCAAATCCGTATAATTAAAATTTAAAAAATAATCTGTGCTCTCAATTAAGGCTCTTCGTTTAGGTGTAATATCGCTTGTATCTACGGATTCTATCCATTCTTTTACATACTGCTCAAATTTTTTCACATAGCCGTACTTATCTGCCCAATAAGAATTCATCGTATCTCCTATTCCAATCAGACCACCATCCAAATCCATATCGGCCAGTACAGATGTAGAAGCATCCATCATTTCAGAAATATTTGGTTGCCCCATTTTTTCTTCAAACTCGCTCCACAATTCATGATTTACAGATTCTTCCCATCGCTCGCGAGTACCCGCTGGCACTCTCGGATCTGAAAAATCAATACGCCCAATATTATACATCATAATTTTTCTTATCCTCCCTTGTTGATTTCCCTGCTTATTTCATTGCACAACAACAAGCCTGTATACAGATTGCCACAACAATCTATACGCAGGCTTGCCTTCGTACCTCCTTATTTTGTTTTCTGCTCTATCAGCTTTCGCTGTGGTGGGTTAAGTATAGAGCGCAACCAGAAGCCATTAGCACCTAAAATCACACTGGTCGCAACGCACCATGACAAGCAGAAACAGGTTGAGGTGAAAAGGTCAAGCCGCGTAAACCCGCATGAAATCAGGATTTTTTCTGGTTGTCCATATGCGGTTGTCAAGTAAGGAACAAAAAAATTTACAAAAAAATAAGCCCTACAAGGGTTTCAGTCGGTTCCGAACCGATCTGAGCCTTGTAGGGCTTACCTACACTCTATATGTTCTTTTCTTGATTATGATTATGCCCCATGGGCATCCATTCTGTTACGCGGCGGATTAACTCTTCTAAATTTAACCGCCCGCTCAGGTGTGGTTTCAGGGCAATCCGCATCAAACGTGATTGGCATTTTCTTTGCCGCTTCCAGTTCTGCGAGTTCTTCTTTTGTAAATGCAAGTTCCTGTTTCAGTTCTATAGACATTTCACTCGTTTTTACCATAATAAAGCCCCCTTTCAAATTCGGTAGCCATTCGTGCCGAAATCAATCTTGTCACATCTGTTTTTGTACCGCTTTCTTCAATTCTTACTCGTTCAGTATATACAACAAATAGTATTTCATTCACCTTTCCGATGAACTGGTCTATATTGCCAATCAATGCACCCTCTGCTTTTTGAGAAATCCGTCCAGCAGAAGTATCGCCTATGGTGTTATATCGATCTTCGTCATCGCTATGATCCTCATCATAGAACTCGATTCGGTCATAGTCAAAGAAGATACGCGCTGCACTCTTAAATGAAATTCCGTGTTTTTTAATATTTATCTGATTTTTATTATCATCGTATTCAAAGGCCATTCCTCCCAGTGAGAAACTAACCATCCTGTTATCTTCCATCGGCCTCACCGCCTCTCTCCGAGGTTCATAATCTCCCTATTATGCTTTCATCTTACCATAAAACGCCTTGCATATCAAGCTGGCAGATGTAAACTTTTCAACATAGATTTGTCCATATTGCTCTTTCTTGGCATCATGCCGTCCTTTAAATCGATGACTTTTTTCTGCTGGCAATCCCTTTGCCTCTCATTGTCTTCACTTCTTCTTCAAGGTAATAGTCACCATGATAGAATTTAGAAACATCCATATCAAGAGCTTCAATTACCCGACAGGCCAAGCCAAAAGAGGAAGTCAAAATATTTCTTTCCCCAGATTCCAGCCTTTGATATTGACGTAAAGTTATATTGGCTTGATCAGCAACCTCTTGTTGCGTCATCCTTAACATTTGTCGTCTTTCCGATAAGACAGCCGCTGCTGTTGGAATTATCGTTTGAAAACTATCTAAAATTCCACCACTCATAATATTGGTTCCCTTCATCACATCCATTTGGACGTATTATACGACCAAGTGGACGTGATGTCAAGTTGTACACTTTTGAGGCGAGAGGGCACTTTGTTCATCTTTTTCAAGCGAAATGATAACTGCATTTTTCTCGGCATCATACCGTCCTTTAAACTGATGGTCTTTTCCTGCCGCCAGACCATTTGCTTCCAGCAACACCTGAATGAACTGTATTCCGTTAATCATCATCCGACACTGCCCATCGGTCAGCAGCCTGTCCGGGACCTTAAAGGACATGGGATGCTCCGCAGCACACGGCGTGATTGCAATAGACTTCCGATCTTTCCTCTGCAAAACGCAGATATAGGCCGGACTTCCAAGAATACGGATAACATCTTTCCCAACATTCATTCTCCGGCTTTCCGCCGGAATTGTCACTCGCAGGTTCATAACTCGTCCAGAATTCATGTCGGCATTCCTCTCCCGTCAGACTCATAACTTGATTGCTGCATATTCACAGATTGTTCCGGCAAATGGGGTAGCACTGTATTTTCCGGTGGTTCGCTTTTCTGTCTCATTGGTGGCTTCGGCGCTGTATTCTCTTCCTGCACAGGCTCATCCAATACCGCAGAGCCCTGATACCCAATGAAGTCTTCAAACATGTTCATCTGATGGTCTGCAATATAGTCATTATAAGATTTTCCGATACGGTTCTTATAGGCATCCGGGAAGAATTTCATCTGCTTTTTCTTCATTTCACCAGTAAGCGGATCCGTATATTCCTGTGGCTTCGGGGTGAACATGATTGCTTCTTCCAAATCAAACAACATACAAAGACCCTGATCTGAATTAGCCACCCGTCCAAGCACTTTATAACGGCATTCCCGATTCCAGTTCATGAGCCTGAAGATATTTTCCACAAATTCCAATGATGTAATATCCTTATTCACCCAATTTTCGTCCTTCTGTCGTGCCCATTCAACAGACGCGCTGTCCTCTTCCGGGCACATAATCAACGCAAGCCGCTTCTTATTAGGGTGCAAAATCGGAAGGACATACTTGATTCCTTCAAAAAGCCGAATGCACGCCATATTAAATTTCATAACACCATATTTTATGCTCACTGCAGGTTTATTCAGCATGGAAAACTGGGTGCGCGGCGGAAGTTCATAGCCATCGAACTTTTCGTACTCCAGTTCTCTTTTATGTTCTTTCCGTATCTGTGCAAGTTCACGAATCAAGGAGATTTCCCGAACGCTCAGTTCCTGCGCCCTGCTTTTTTCTTCCATTCTATAAGTTCCTCCTACATCGACATCAAAAGATCATCCAGTTCACGTTGAACTTCATTTTTGCTTGGAATTGCACCAATCATGGGATTTTCTACGACTTGGCCAGATTCCATCACATCATTAACTGTAATGCTCTGAACCCATTTACTCCGATATAACCGGCATTTCAGATTCATCGAACAATTTTCTTGTTCATACTGATTTTTCCCAGTCAAAATCCGGGACTCATCTAATTCAAAAATCAGAAATTTTGCATTTCCCTGACCCCGGCAGATACCACGGCACTGGTAGCGGTAATTCATTTTCCAGTTCAACGTTTGAAAGACAAGCCCAGAAAATGCTCTGGCTGAAAAAACACTATGAACGTCATTGTCATCTCTCCAGTGCATCGCTGTTGAAAAGCCGTGATTGCTCTTTCGCAAAATCACGACCTGCAGAATCGGATGATAGAGCAGTTCCACATACTCGCAGTCGTCCAACCGGCTATGGCAGGCCTTGCTGAAACGGATTCCATTTTTAGAAATCGTCATAACCGGGCTGCCCTGGTTGATAAAGCAAGCACCTGAAACCGTCATATATTCAGATTGAAGTGCCGTTCCCAGTGTTGCCCCAGCCCTCATCTCTGCTATATCGTTCAGTTTCATCACCTCTTCCGGCAGATAGGTGCTCAGGCAAAGGCTGCGGATGCTTTCAACACTGATGCCGCTCCAATTCGGATGGCTCCCCACAAAGCCTTTCAATGTTCCCTGCTGGATCACCACAATATCCTGCACACCGCACTTCTTCCTGCTGGATGCCACCAGATGTGCAGCCCGTGCAATTTCCGGCGAAACGATTGCTTCATGGTGTTCCGGAACATAGGCAGAGCAGCGATTCCCATTATTCTTTGTAACCTTGCCCAGCTTGTAGTCCACCACGATGCTCTTCCGGGCTTCCAGATCACCCCAGCGGCGTTCATTTTTCATGATGTTTGCTACCATCACACCGTTCCACTCCTGCCTGCCGCGCAGGGTGCTACGCTTCTTCTGCGTCAGCACTGCCGCAATTTGATCGCAGTTATAACCATAGATAAACGCCAGAAAGATAAAACGCACCGTCTTTGCTTCTTCCGGCTCAATTACCAACTGTCCATCTTTGGTATGCCGATACCCCATCAGGTCGGCCACCGGGTACTGGCCTGTCATAATGCGCTGGTCATACGAAAGGATCATGCGGCGGCTCTTATTGCCCGATTCCCAGTCCGCCAGAAGCGCCTGAATGTCAAGGCTGTATTGGCTACTTGGATTCAGCGTGTAGATATTCTCTGTTTCAAAGTACACACCGATGGGATGTGCAGGATGCATAGTTTTCAAAGCTGCGATCTGTGTCATGCAATCCGAAAAATTCCGGGCAAAACGTGAAATGCTGGCACAGATAATCAAATCCATCTTCTGGTCTTTGGCATCCCGCATCATGCGCTTAAACGCATCCCGTTTCCGCAGTGAAGTACCCGATTTTCCTTCATCGCTGTAAATATCCTGCAAATTCCAGTTTTCCGTTTCTGCAATCTTTTTGGTGTAATATAGAGTCTGGTTTTCAATGGAAGAAATCTGTTCTTCGCTGGAAGTGCTGACACGGGCATAAACGGCTACACGCTTCAGGTCGCTGTCGTAAATCGACGGTGTCGGTTTCGCCGGACGAAAGTAATCTTTTGCCGTTTTCTGCCCCTGTTCTGTCTGCTTATGGATTCTGTCACGAATCTCTGCTTTTCGCCTTTCAGATTCCAGATGTCGGCTCTGCCAGTCTGCCCCACTCGGCAGCACTTCAAGGTTTTCTACCGGAATACACTCTACGTCTTTTGGATTATACTGTCCTTCCACGTTCATTTTTTTCAGCCTTTGTCATTTCATGTTCCAGTCGGATTCTCCACTCAAGATAATCTTTCCTTCGGATCGATGTATATTTTTCAGCCAAATCTTTCAGGCTCTGCCGCTGGTTATCAACGTCAAGAATGGTGTCGATTCTCTGGTCATCATCGTCTGTAACAATATCCACTCGCATCGGCAAGTCAAACAGATATTTCAGCAAAAAACAGAAATCACAGGTATTTGCTGCAAGATAGGCCCTTGTCTGCGAGAAAATCAGATTTATGGAACCATTTTTGCAATCTTTGAGCAGATGCACCATTTCCGGGCGTTTATAAATTTCCTTATTCCCTGTGATGTCAATATAGACACCAACCAGCCTTCTATCCGCATCATCCCTGAACTTTTCAGCATAGTAGGAACTGTGATAGGCCACTGCTGCATCCTTAGAGCGTTCCCACAGTTTTGCAAGTTTCACATAGCCGCCAACCTTATACTTGCGATCCATTCATAGCACCTTCTTCCGGCTGAACGCTCCAATACCATTTCCGCTTTTTCTGATAGCAGTGGATTCCCATTTCTGTTTTTACCATCCGTGCAACTCGTTTGCTGACCCCCTCATTGTCCAGACGGCAATAAATTTCATTCGCGCTCATATCACCTTTTTCAAGAAAATGCTTGATCCAGTAGGCAGCTTTCTGTTGCTCTGTATCAAATTTAGGTTCGGCGTCCGGCTGTTGTTTTTCAAAAAGCTGTGGCCTGCATTCCAGCCATCGAAAGCCCTTGTCGGCAGAAATGGAAAAGCGGATATCTTCTGCCGTAGGCGCAAGACTGTTTTTGATTTGATGTACGATTCTTATATCAGGATTCTCGGTATCTCGCTCCACCTGCAGGACGCTTCGTGCTGCTGCCACAACATCAATACTGCCAAGACTGCGGTACAACCCTTTGGAGCCTTCTTTTTTGTTGAGGTGTCCAATCAGAACGATAGCGCAGTCGTAACCAGCAGCCCACATTCCAAGGCGGCGCATGAGTTTCCGCGCTCTGCCTGCGATTTGCAAATCCGAATCGCTGCCAAGATAAGCCTGAATCGGATCGATCACGACCAATCGAGGCCGAAATTCAATGATTGCCTGACGGATGCGCTCATCGTCCAACGTGAGGCCGTTATAAAACTCTTCATTGATGAAAGCAATCTTCCTGCAGTCTGCCCCGCAGCGTTCCAATCGGGGCTTTATCGTATCCGAAACGCCATCCTCGGAGCACTGATAAATCACTTTTTGCGGCACGCCGATCTTACAGCCATCCGGGGTCTTACCTCCTGTTGAAAGTTCTGCAATCAGATTCATCATCATGGTAGATTTTCCATCGCCGGGATCACCCTGCAGAAGTGTGATTTTCCCGATTGCAATAAAGGGATACCACAGCCACCGTACATCCGTTGACTGAACTTCGCTATACAGTGTCAGCAACCGTTCCATTTCGTTTTCCCCACTTTATTTTCGCAGCTTGATTTCATGCTTTTATTATACGCTTATCAGATGATTTTTTCTGTGACCCAGCAGGTCACTTGTTCCCTAAAATGTGACCTGCTGGGTCACATTTTAGCCTCAGAAGCCATCTCCGCTAGAAGGGAAAGACAAAAATTCTGACTTCTATGCAGATTGCCTCTTTGGTTCCTCTTGATTCATTTCTCCATAAGTCAAATAATTAAAGTATCTTATGCGGGCATTTGAAAGGAAGATCACTATATGTCCGTAAATTGTACTTCTCTTGGAAAACGAATCAGCTTCTACCGTTCAAAATCAAATCTGTCGCAGGAAGCCCTCGCCGCAAAAATCAACTGTAGCCGTGAACACATTGTCCGTATCGAAAATGGAACAAAAATCCCTAGCATTTCTGTTCTTGTCGAAATTGCCAACACCTTATCCGTTTCCGCGGATGAGCTTTTGCTCGACTGTCTTGAACATTCTTCTTCCTCTGCAAACTCCGAATTTCACCGCTTGCTGCTGGACTGTAATGAAACTGAACAGACTGTCATTATTCGCATGGCAAAAGAGTTAAAGGCCACTCTTGTCAGCCTTGGAGTTTAACATTATTTCGCAGTAAAAAGCACAAAATAAAACGGCCCGCATAAGCTGCAGACGCACCCTCGAATTCTCCTGGGTGCTGTCTGTGGTTTATGTGGGCCTCCGTTTTTAAATGCTAAAACTCGCTATATACCTTAGTTCAAAAAGTCGCTGCAATCACTTTTCCTCATAGCTGTTCAATGTGTCCTCAAATGTAAAATGAATTTTCACGCGCTCATCGTTGAAAACCTCGATGCGGTCAATAAAGGTTTCTACCACATTCTGCGATAAGTGCATCACATCGCCTGCTTCTTCTACAGTACTTATGACAGTCTGCAAATGATCGGTGTCCCTCTTCACAGGCTGGAAAGCTTGATTTTTCTCGGTACGCAGCCTTTGAATCTGCTCCATCTTTTCATCTTCTTGCGCTCTGTAGGCGTCTCTCTGCCGGACGAATTCTTCCTTGCTTATATTTCCGTCGGCATACTGCTCATACAGTGCAACGCGCTGTTTTACAATCTCTGCCTTTTCTACACTGAGCTTTTCTTCCTGCCGTTCCAGTGCGGAGAAGCAGATCAACGCTTTGCGTTCCCGTTCGCGCAGGATTTCCAGTATATGCTCCGCCTGTTTTATTTGCGCTGTCAGTGCATTTCGGACAATCTCTTCCAGCAGTTCCTCAGAGATTGGGATTCGCTTGCAGGGACTGTCCACCGCTGTCGCTGAGAATCTGCAGTTAAAAGAGGGGCCAAGTTTCTTGAGAACACGATATTTCATCAGCTTCTGGCAGTAACCGCAGTAGACCTTGCCTTTCAAGGGATACTGGTGTTTTGTGTAGTTCCCGGCCTGATGCTTCCCATGCTGCAGCATAATAACCTTTTGTGCTTGTTCAAATTCCTCCGGGGTCACAATGGCGGCATGGCTATCCTCAATTCGTACCTGCTGTTCCAGCGGTGCGCGCAGGACCCGATGCTTGCACGGAACAGGCATAATGAATTTCGCGCCCACGTAGGTTCCCTTATACTTCTCATTTTTCAGAATATGGTAAACCGTTCCACTTGTCCAATGGCTGCGCTGCAGATCCCATGCTTTCTGCTCACTGTACACATGGTTTTCCGCCACATGATACGCTGCCGGGGTCGGGATCTGATTTTCATTCAGGATTTTTGCGATGGTGCCTGTTCTGTTGCCCTGCAATGCCAGTTCAAAAATCAACCGCACATATCGACTGGCTACCGGGTCGAGGATTAGCTTATGACAGTCGTTCGGGTCCGACAGGAATCCAAATGGACGGTATCCTCCGAGATACATTCCTTTTTTCTGCATCACATGGTCTGCTGCCGCGATTTTGGCAGAAAGATCCCGGCTGTAGGATGCGTTGATGATGTTCTTAATGGCTACTTCCAGTCCACGTACATCGTTTCCGATTTGCATTCCACTGTCGTAACCATCGTTGACGGAGATGAAGCGAACGCCCAGCAACGGGAAGATCCGCTCCATATAATCGCCTGCTTCAATATAGTCACGGGCGAACCGGGAAAAGTCCTTTACGATAATCGTTTTCACCTTTCCGTCCTGTGCATCTTGAATTAGCCGCTGAAACGCAGGACGGCTTGTAGAGGTGCCGGAGTAGCCATCGTCCACGTACTCCTGACGCGGCTCTGTTGCCAGTTCAGGGCGAGCCATAATGTACCCCTCTACCAGTCCGCGCTGGCCCTGAATGCTGTTGCTCTCAGCCTTATCAGCACCCACATCCTCGTCCGCAAGAGAAAGCCGGTAATAGGTTCCAATCATCTGCTGTTCACCGCCTTTCAAACGTGTAGATCAATTCTGTCTTTACGATTTCTGCTGCACGATTTTCCAGATTTCTCATACGGCGTACCCACTCCATCTGATTTTCTTCTTTCAGTTTTTCCGATACGCCCTCCCGCCGGCTCAGCTGCTCGATCAAAACCTCATATCGTTCCACTGCCTGCTCTTCCACATTTGCTAAAACAGTATCCAGTTTTCCGCTCAGCAGCAAGCTCTGGTAATAGGCTGGTTTTCGCAGTTTCAGGTACGCCTTGTGCAGCATCCCCCAGCGGCCAATCGGACGAGTCCGTGACAGTTTCAAGGCTGGCAGGTAATAATCGTCAACCAAAGCATATTCCATCCCTGTCCGGGCATCGTAGATTTTCTCTTTCATTGTCTGTTCTCCTTTTTTCATTACAGTGAAAATTCTGTGTAAGTGATTTTCCTGCGGCCTACTTCGACTTTCTTTACATACTGCTGCAGATTGTCTGCCGTTAAAAGAGCCTCTGTGTTGCCTGCGATTTGCTTTTTCTGCTGCAATTCTTCTTGAACAACGACCAGTTCTTTCTCGTTTTCAGCTTTTGTCTTTCTGAATGCCTCAATTTCATTCTCTGCATCCTGCTTCAATTCCAAGAACTTTTCTTTTGAAATTTTTCCAAGAACATACTGCTCGTAGCCGCTGCGCTTCTGCGATTCCAGACGAACGATGTTGCCTGACAGCTGTTCAATTTTACGGTTCAATGCCACTTTCTTTGTTTCAAGGTTGCTTTTTTTTGAATTCTTCTGTATCAGCTTTTTCAAGTTTTTATGTTTTTCTAACCGCTGGTGCAGTTCCTTATGGATGCCGTTCCATAGGTCTTTCTCGGAAATGGAAACATGGCAGAATTTACAGTAAAAATACAGCGAACCATCACTTTGCCAATGACAAACCAGCTTTTCGCCGCACTCTTTGCAAAATATTCTGCCTTTGAAAATGTTCGGATTGTTCTTTCTGCGCTGTCTGCACCACTTTTTTCGCTCTTCCTTGACTGCTTGCTCGGCTTCCCGTAATGCGGAAATTTCATCAAACAGTTCCCAGCTGATAATCGCCGGATGGCTGTCCGGCACCATCCGCCAGCTTTCCCGTGGATTCTGCCCGATTTTCCGATACGTTTCATCGTAGGCAATACGGTTGTAGACCATTGCTCCTGTGTAGATTGGATTTTCCAGCACCTTTGTCACGAAAACAGTCCGCCATGCTGGGTCCTTTACCCGCAAGGTGTTTTTCAGGTATCCCAGCTGACAGCGGCGTGTAAAAGGTGTCTGGATTCCCTGCGCAGACAGCTTCTTTGCAATCTCGCGCTCTTTCATGCCGGATTTCTTCCAGAGAAAAATCCGAACTACCACATCGCTGACTTCCTCATCCAGAACCAAATGATTCTTCTGATCCTTTTTGTAGCCAAATGGAACAGGGGTATAGATTTCCCCCCGTGCTTCCTTGGAACGAAAGCACGACTGAATCTTCTGGGACAGGTCTTTCGAGTACATCTCATTGATCATGCTCTTGATCGGCACCAGCATCCCATCCCGGCTCTGGCTGTTCAGGCTGTCATAATTATCATTGATGGCGATAAATCTTACGCCGAACAATGGAAACACCTGTTCCAGATACTGACCTGTTTCCACGAAATTACGACCCAGTCGGGAGAAGTCCTTTACCACAATGCAGTTAACTTTTCGATCCTGCAACGCCTTCAATAGCCGTTCAAATTCCGGGCGGTCAAAGTTCATCCCTGTGCACCGCTTGTCCGCAAACACATCCAGCAGCATCAGATCATCCCGGTGGTTGATATACTCTTTGATGTAAGAAATCTGCACTTCCAGCGATTCCGTATCACGAAGTACATCATCAAAATCGGACAGTCGTGCGTAAATTGCGGTTTTCCAGATACGGTGCGGTGCGTTCTCCGCTTCCCGCTGCGCCGCACTTACCTTCTTGCTTACTCTTGCCATAAGTCACAGCCTCCTTTTAAGCAGACACTTCACGCTGCCCCATCTGCTTTTGATGCAGTTCTTCCAGCAGGTCCGCAATTTCATCGTGGAAGCGGAATGTAATTTCCACCCGATTGCCCTCATAGACTTCGATTTTCTCAATCAGTTCAACGACCATCGGGCGGGTGATTTCTTCCAGTTTCCGATACTTGCGGTACACGTCCAGAAATGGATAAGCATTTGGAGCAGTCTGCAGATTTTGCCGTTCTGCTTCCAGTTCCTCAATTTTGCGGTCATACTCTTCAATTCGCTTGCTGTACAGTTCGTTGTAGTTCAGGAAATCCTCCCGTGTGAGGATTTCATCTGCATAATCCCCGTACAGTTTTTCCTTAATGCCCTGTGTATGGGCCTTTTCTGCAGTCAGCTGCCGAATCTGCCGTTCGATGCGCCGCACACGGTAGGGTTCCTGCTGGGCCTGCCGGATGCTTTCTACAAACTCGGCTTCCTCCATCACGATCTGGATCTGCATCTGGAGCGCATTCCGCACAATGTTATAGAGCTTTTCATCCCGTAGGTTATGGCTTGTGCAGCTGCCCTTGTTCTGCTTGCTGCCGGAGCACTGATAATAGATATACCGCTTTCCCTTATAGCTGGCCGACCTGCGCACCAGCCGGCTGCCGCAGTCCCCACAGTAAAGAAATCCTGCAAACAGGGCCACCGTTTCGGCATCGTTCGGCCTGCGGGTCTCGGTTTCCAGAATCCGCTGCACCAGTTCAAACTGCTCCGCCTGAACGATTGCTTCATGGGTGTTGTCCACGACCGTCCAGTCCCGCATCGGCACGTTCATTTTCTTTTTGGAGCGATAATCCAGTCGTCGTGTCTTTCCCTGCACCAGCTTTCCGATATAGACATCGTTGTGCAGAATGCGGTCCACTGCCTTGGCAGACCACGGCGGCTCATCACTCTTGCGGAAATGCAGGCTCAGCTTTGCACCGCTCTGCAGCTTTCGCGCAGCGGGGGACGGTACCTTTCCTGCATTCAAACGGTCTGCGATGCTCTGATTATTCATGCCACTGATCTTCCAGCGGAAAATATCTTGCACTGTTTCCGCTGCCAGTTCGTCCACAATCAGCTTGGTATGATTGCTGGGATCCTTCTGGTATCCATAGGCTGCAAAACTTCCCACAAAATCACCGCGTTTCCGCTTGACCGCAAGCTGGCTCTTGATTTTGACGGAAATGTCCCGGCAGTACGCATCGTTGAGCAGGTTCCGCATTGGGACCATGATGGAATCGCTGGTCTTCCACGCAGATTGACTGTCATAGTTGTCCGTCACTGCAATCAGCCGGACCCGCATGACCGGGAAAATACGTTCCAGATAACGCCCCACTTCAATGTAATTTCGTCCAAAGCGGGACAGATCTTTCACCAGAACACAGTTTATGGTCCCCTGCTCCAGTTCCCTGAACAGGTTTTGGAACGCAGGCCGTTCAAAGTTTGAGCCGGAGTAGCCATCATCCACAAACTCATCCACGATGCACAGTTCCGGGTGGTCTGCAGTATAGGCTTCCAGCAGGGTGCGCTGGTTTGCAATACTGTCGCTCTCTGTCTTATCGCCATCTTCACGGGATAAACGCAAATACAAAGCTGTACGATAACGAGTTGAATTTTGCTGTGTTCTCTTCCGCGAATTTATATCAGGGTATAACAAAAGCCTTCCACCTCCTTAACGAATCGGCAATACTGTTCGTCAGAGAAGCGAAAGGCTCCACATTTTCTATGTAGAACAAGCCCACCGAGCAAATTCTGCTCAGTTGGCACATTCCTATTTTCTTACCCACAAACAGCTTACCAGAATCATCATCCTTTGTCCAGTCCTTTATCGCATTAAAGTGCGAAATCTTTCTGCTTGATTTTTCAGCAGCTTGCCGAAGTCTTCTCTGCCTTTTCAGCTGGCAGACTGAAAGCATCTGCCAACGCGCTCAGACAGTGTGCTGCCCCCTCTCGGTGCGAAATTCAGCTTCACAATAATTCCGCTGTCCAGATAGCAATAAGGATTTCCGACCTTATCCAGCAGATTTTTCAGCCTTTCCTCCTGCGGCAATCTGTGTTCCACTGCATCCTGCGGCAGTTCCTGCAGTTCATGCTGTTCTATCGTGCGGATATCCCGGTTCTTCATCTGGTGGATCTGCTCCAGCCAATTCATTCTGCCGTTTTCTTGCAATCGCGTTCCTCCCATTCAAGCCAGAAGTGTTTTCAGCAAGTTCAATTTTGCCTGTCCTATATCCTTTCTCATGCTGGGGCCTGTGCAGGCAATCGGGGTACACAGTTCCAGCAGACGGTCATAGATACGGGCGTGAGCGGTATCCTGCGGGTTCTTCAACTCCGTCAGGGTCAGGTTCGTGGTGACGATCAGTGGTTTTCGGCTGCGGTAGCGGCTGTCGATGATGTTATAAATCTGCTCCAGCGCATATTCCGTGCCGCGCTCCATGCCGAAATCATCAATAACAAGCAGCGGATACCTGCACAGTCTGTCCACAACTTCGTTTCGTCCGGCAAAAGCACTGTTCAGTTCATTCATGATTCGGGCAAAGTTCGTCATGTAAACCGCCACTTCCTGCTCCATCAGGGCATTGGCAATACAGCCTGCCATGAAACTTTTGCCTGTACCAACACCGCCCCAGAGCAGCAGGCCCACATTCTTTCCCCGCATTTCCGGCCAATAGTCCACATACCGCTGCGCCAGATGCATCTGTGGGTTCTGCCCATGATCGTTTTCAAATGTCCAGTGCTGCATCGCCCAGTCGGTAAAGCCCTGCAGCTTCAACCGCCGCACGTTCTCGTGATGCAGCCTTGCCCGCTCTTCTTCCTCCTGCTTTTCCCTAGCTTCTTGTCGGCACTGGCATTCAGCCGGATGGCGGTCACGCCCAAACAGCTTTCTTCCGTTTGGGAAGAACGCTTCCTTGGGGGTATTGCAGCTGCCGCAGTACAGCAGCCCATCTCCCGCAATGTAGTCCTGCGGCTCTGCAGAGATCGTCATAAGCCTGTCCATCGCTGTCTGGATTGTTTCCGTCATAAACTTTCCTCCTTGCTGTAGGTATAGTCCGGGATGCCCGTTCCCGCTTTCTGTTGCTTTCTCTTTCGTGCTGACCAGCTGCGCAGGGTCGCTGCGTGGTCTGCGTACTTCTTGCCTGTAGACTGCATATAGACCGAAAGGTCTTCGATCAGGACGTCCAACTCTGCTACCTCGCTTTTCAGTTCCGAATAATCTTCCAGAAAAACATTCCGATAACGCCCATATGCTTCTTTGGTTCTATTTATTTTGTTCCATCTTAGGTTGTTCTTATTTATTTGGTTAGGTGTGCAGTTTTGCGCAATCGTGTTGCTCACTTTTGAGCAATCAGGCTGCTCATTTTTGACCATCTCGACTGTGCATTTCTGCGCAGTAGATGGGAAGCTTAGGAACACCTGGTTTGGCTTGGAAAAGCCATTGGACCGCCGTTCGATCAGCCGTGCGGCTTCCAGTTCCCGCAAGGCACGGGTGACACTGGAAATGCTGCTCTGAAGATCTTCCGCCAGCCCTGCCAACGGATAGAGCACATATGCCCGGCCCTGCACATCCACCCAGCCGTTCTTCTGCGAAAGGGTCATACGGTCCAGCAGCAGAACATAGGTCAGCCTCGCCGTATGGGACAGACTCATCTGTAGCAGAAATTTCGGATAAGGAAAATATGCGGGCAGTGGGGTTTGTGCTTTGATGTACTCTTTACTCAAACTTCCTCCTAATCGTTTTCAAAAGTCCCTGCCGAATGGGAAAGCCCTGCACGGGCTTACGCATCCGGCAGGGTTCCGGGGTGCGGGGTGGAAGACCCTGCTGATTTACAGGCTCATATCATAGCTGCGCTTCTTGCGTTTCGGTTGACGCTCGCGCTGTTCCTGTCGAGCCTGCTCCTGCCTTGCCTTTTCGCGGACTCTAGCCTCCCACTCGCGTTTCCATGCAAGGTCGGATTTCATCTCATTGGTTTTTCGGAAGATGCTGTACACATTATCCGATGCAATTTTCAAACGCCGGGATTCTTCCCTTAAGGGAGCGTATGCCTTTTTCCTCTCCGCGATTTCTTTGGTCAGTTCTTCTTTCCGTTTTTTCAAAGATTTCAGCGATGGCCGCTTTCCATCGTTCTCTTCCCGGAAATATTTCACAGATTCTGCATAGGCATCCAATTCCTTGGAATGCTCTGCACGGAATTTCTTCTTGAAAATTGCTTTCGCAAATTGCTGCTGGACATCTTTTGTAGAAAGATACTGCCCCGCATAATGAATCTGTTCATTGGTTTTGTACAGTTCATCCTCTGCCTGTGACAGCCGTTCATACGCAGCCTGTGCATTGGCCTGTGCTGTCTTACACAGATCGTTCAGTTCTGTCAGGTCGTTGATGTTGTTTTCCTGCACCCATACCAGTGTTTCAGCCATTTTCTGCAAATTGCTGATTTTGACCTTTAGCGCATAGGCCAGATTTTCCTGTGCCTTAACATTCTCCTGCAGGTCCACAACGAGCCGCAGCCTGGTTCTGGTTGTAAAGATCAGTATGGGTTCTTCCTTGTACCGCAGATTCTTCTCGGCGTTCTGAACAAAGAATCCTTCCAGACATTCTCTTTTGCAGCTTTCTCCCAGAGAACGCTCCGATATGAACTTGTTCCGTTCCGGTGGCAGATAGCTGTAACGCCCACGTTGTGTTTTGACAAAAATGTTATATTCATCCTGCAGGATGTCTTGAAAATCTTCATACGAGATTGCTTTCTCACGAGCAGCGGCAACGGCATCCCGGATAAGCTGTTTCTGTGTTTGAAACTTTGTCGGATTGGGTGTAAATCCTTCCTTTTCGATTTCCTGTTTTTTCTCGTCCAACCGCCGCTGCGCCCAATATTCCGCTTCGGTCACACACGTTCTGGATGGCGACAGCAAATCGACCTGATGCAAAAATTCGCGGCGGCACAAATCCATGAGGGATTTCTGCAGGTGTTTCAGGTACTCGTTCGTCACATGGTGCTTGTACCCTGCCTTGCAGTCGATGGGCCGCTCCATAAAGGGCTGCTGGGACACATCCAGTTTTCGCAAACTGTTGATTATGATATGTACATGAATATTGCCGCTGCCATTGTGACCGTCCATGTGCGTACAGACCAATGCCTGATGCCCCGGAAAATTCGCTTTTGCATATTCCAGTCCAAGCTCCTGCGCCCGTTTTCCCGTCAAACAATTTTCCGTGCTGTCCCGTGGATCGAAGCTGACGATGTAATGGTGCGATTTAATTTCATCCTTGTTTTTGTTCTTCTGATATTCGCGGTTCAGTTGCTGGCAGGCCGCATCGAAGGAATAGGGTTCACAGTTCAGACCGTCCAGATAATACTCATCCCGCATGATACGATTTCCGTTTTGGTCAAGGATCAGAGTTTTCCGAAGTTCGTCATGCTTGAAAATCAGGTACTCCAGCACAGCACCATAGTTGGAAATCTTACTTGCGATGTGCTTTAATATTGCCATAGTTCTTTCCTGCCATTTCTGCGACTTGTTCCCTCATCTCAAAAATGCAGGAAATCGCATGGTTGATGTTTTCGAGCATAGCGCGCGACTGGATACCGCCGCTGTTGAAGAAAGCTGCGATCTGGTTCAGGTTGTTTCCGATGGCGGCAAACTCCCGTGTGATTGCTTCGATCTCGTCCGGGTGGACGTAGAACACATACGAGGTATTCACACGGCCTTTCATCAGCATCTGCGCTGCAAATTGAGAGAGGGTCATCCCGGCATCTTCTGCCTGCTGGTGTAAAAGTTCATGTACTACTTCTGTAACTCGCGCGGAGATTACTTTTGTCTTTACGATAGATTTCACTTTTCTCTTTGTTCGTAGCATGGGGTCTCCTTTCCAAAATCAAGAATTTGATTTTCCCGGAAGTGCATCTGCACTCCGGCTGTGACCTGCTGTAGCAGGCCACCAATGGGCAAAATCATGTGATTTTGCACGATGTGAGGGTATGGGGAGCGCAATCCCCATCAAGATGCCGCCGTGGAGAAACCGCCCGTAGGAGCGGTTTCGTATACAAAGGCGAATCTTGTTCTTAACTACCGTCCACTCTGTCCCAGCCCGTTCCTGCCCGATTCTCTCCGACGTTTTTTCTGGTAAGACGCGCAAAATACACATTCAGTACCGGAGGTATCCTGCTGGGGTGGCTCATGCGATTTTCAAGGTGCGATGTGACTTTGTAAGGAATTAGGGACTTTCACAAGTGAATCCAACAGCGAATAGGTCTGTTTAGAAAAATAGTCCTTACACCCTATACAAACTCAAAGGGGGATTTTTAAACCGGATCTTTTTAAAATTCAAAGAAAATTCACTTTTTCGGCATTCCCCTATACCTATAACATTCTAAAAGGGGTGTTTGGCATACAGATTTTTAAATTTCGTCGAACTGCCTAATTTTAGAATATAGATTTTGTTTATTCCCCACTCATAAAACTAGAGGAAAGCCGTTTTGCAAAAGATTTTGAAAGCTCCTACACTAATAGGAATCCGCAGAGCCGTTTTGGAATACAGTTTTGAAAATTTCACAAATTTGGACAAAAAGAAAAACGGCAAAGTCCAAAATCGAACCTTACCGTCATCCATAGAGATGTCTTATAAAGTAAAAACACTGCGGCAGACAGGTGTTGCGCCTGCTCATCGTGGACATATTGCTATTTTAACATTGTGTAACTGTTACTGATATTCATGCACTGAAAATTTTTGTAGATTACAGCAGTGCAGTTTCTATCAAGCTATTGCTTTTCTCTTTTTCCAGATATATAATTCAGACAAGCCAATTCTATTTATGCCGTGAGTTCTTTAGCGAGTATGCGACTGGCGTCATGATCCAGCATAAGATGAAGCCTGATGAGCTGGAGTATCTGCTGGATATTTCCGGCCGCACGCCGTACTGGATCTGCCGTCAGCTGTTCTGCGATGCCGTGTTCTCTAACTATCTCGAAACTGCAAAAGATGTCGGTACAACTCTGCCCAGCCTGATGTTCATTGCAGAACACTGGCAGGACATTGCAAAGCCCTTTGTCGAAGCGCAGCTTCCCGGTTACGACACCTACGTCATGGGTGGTCACCTGATGTTCTATGAGTACCCCGAAAAGTGGAACCGTGTTCTGGAAGACTTTTTGAATAAGCTATAATGTGATTTCAGCCGCCTGTGGTTCATTCCGCAGGCGGATTTTTTGTGTAATCTCCGGGTCACGCAATGACCTCAAACATTGGGTGATGCTTCTTTCCCGCCCCCTCTGCGGCATCCGTGTCAGAACGATTTTCCGAATGCTTTCCTCATCTTTTCTTTTGCTTCATCCGGCACGTTGATCAGTCCGAATCGATAGAACATTCCGTATATATAGGTCACACCCCGGATATCGCCCAGCGCTTTAGGACGTTCAACTACTTCTCCTACCTTTTTAATATTGCCCAGAGCCAGCAGCACAGAACTCCACGCCAGGCTTTTACTATTCTCTCTGCGATCGATCCACAGTTCCTTAGTGTATTGCCCATTCCGGCCCTTTCGTATTTCATAGGTAAAGGGTAAACCTGAGTACGTTTTGAAACGCACACCTGCATAAAGAAGACCCACCTCCCACAGATGCTCTTCTGTCGGCTCGGTTCTCAGTTTTCTTACCGCTCTGTATCTCCGCTGCCGCTCTGCTCCTATGCTAATTTTCTCTTTATCTGCTGTGTTTGGAAAGTACACGCCTTTTTCATAAGGCAGGTACGATGTGACGGAGGCTTTGGATAGGCCAAGGACTGTTGCCGTTGAGAGAATGGAAGTTTTATAGTCCTGCGTTTTTCGATACCTCTCAAACGTGTCCTGTACCTTCTCCGCCACTTCTGATTCATACACACCGGCTGTGATGAGCAGCTTTCTCACTTTGATTGGGTTTAGGTTTAGCACATCGGCGATAGATTGGAGGGAGCAGTCCTCCTCATAGAGCGCCACAGCCGCATCCATCTGATCTTTCAGATTCTTCCCGGCATCGTATTCCGGCTTTAACTTTTTCCGGCCGCCGCCAGGCTTTCTGGCTTTATATGCTCTTTTCTCTCCCATAATTATTCGTGCAGTTCCAGCGGCAGTCCATCCGGGTCATGGAAGAAAGTCATCTTCTTTCCGGTATAATTGTCAACCCGAATCGGCTCACATTCAATGCCTACCTCCGCCAGCTCATTCACCGTCTGCTCCACACTGTCTACGCAGAATGCAAGGTGACGCAGCCCACAGGCCTCCGGGCGGTTCACACGCTTCGGCGGGTTTTCTTCTGCAAAAATCTCCAGCTCTGTGTGCTCATTGACACGAAGATCTAGCTTCCAGTCCTTACGCTCTGGACGGTAGTTCTCTCTGATAACAGAGAATCCCAGCTTGTTCACATAGAAATCCTTTGCAGCTTCGTAGTCAGATACGATGATTGCGATGTGGTGTATTTTAGATAAGTTCATTTTTTTCACTCTCCATTTCTTTTATTTTTGTTCTTCTTTTATTTTCGTTATAAACTATACGGCAACCTTCAAAAAACGCCGTGTGAACTTTTGGAGTTCAGTTTGTCCACACGGCATTTATTTTTGTTATTGGTTTTCTTGTTTATTTCAGCTTTTCCAGAATCTCGTCCGCGCTCATGCCACTTGCCAGCAACTTCTTCAGCACAGCCTCTGCCTCGGTCTTCTTAGCTTCTTCAGCTGCTTTAGCATCTGCCTTTGCCTTCTTCGCTTCTAGCGTTGCCACTTCTTTTTCGGCCTTCTTCAAAGCAGACTTCTTCTCTTTCAGTGTGTTCTTCTGCTCTTCAATCGCTTTCTGGATGGATGCGATCTCGGTGGTTAAGTTTACCACCTGTTCTTTCTTTTCTGCGATCTGGGATGCGTAGTCTTTGGCAGTATTGGTTTTGGGACGGTTTTTGCTACCTTTCGTTCTGGGCATCGTGATAACCTCTTTCCTTTTATAGTGGTTTAAGTCTAGCACTTTGTGACAGGCAGAGATACCATTCGTATTCCTGCTCCATAGAGCCTCTTTAATCAGCCAATAATAGAAAACATTGTCGTGTTATTATTACCTAAATTGTAAAACAACTCTCGCATCTCTCGTCTCCCGATAGTTCCATGCCACCCCACAGTATCACTAACACCATTTCTATTTATACAATCAGCTAAACCTTTTTGAATGTCCCGTACCGGATAACAGCAAACAATATCTGATAGATTCCCAACATCCAGTTCATACGCATCTGTAGTCTGTTCACCTCGGTATAATGCAACACGCCATTCATTTTGGTTATGGTACTCGATGCCTTTATCAAAACAATCCCGTTTTCTAATGTTAAATCCCCTATTTTGTAGTTCTTCTATTTTAAAGAATCGATCTTTTACTGCCAGATACATACGAGGTCCCTCTTTGCTTTGTTTGCCGTTTAACATCTGGAGATGATAATGAACATCTCCACATAAAACCTCATAATGGCTCCTTTTTACAGCCGCTTCAATACGCCTTAAGAATTCATTTTCATTTGTTATGATAGCAATATACTCTCCAAATTTCAACATATCATCATTAAGATCACAATGAAGAAGCCCATCTTCTAGTAGAAAATTTATTTTATAAAAACAGAGAACATTACAAAATTTATATCCTTCAGCTCTAAAATGATAATCACTTGCCTGAGCTGCTTGAAAGTCCATTGGAAAGCCATTAAAATCTTTCACTGGGACCGTACAAACAACACCTTCAAAAATATCTTTTTGTTCTTCGAAACCGTTATTCCAAAAATAATTAAGCGTATTCATATAGAGCTTACCAGAAATGAATGCGTCTAAAAATTTTTTCTGTGAGAAGAATCTCGTTAATATGTGCATATCTAATTCCTCACCAAATCAATTCTATATTTTTCACTATCACAGAAACATGTTTTATTCAAGCTATTTTTCTCACATCTTCGCCGACCATAAGATCGTTGCCTGCTACTCACCACGGAGAGGTGTGCAAAGTTTCGAGCAGCGTAGGGAGCTACCGCTCCCAGTATATCACAATTTCAACCCTTTTTACAGACGTTTTCTTGCCTTCACCACCGCACAATACATCAATCCACCTAGCACTCCGCCGACTGTGTTATAGAAGATGTCGGATCGCTGGAATGTTCCCAAGCGAAGCAATAATTGTAGCATCTCAATACTTACAGAAAAGATAAATGCTATCTTACCGCTTTGCCACAGTATCTTCTTCCAGCCGTTTCCAATCTTCTCTCCGAATGTCCACATCACTACTGCTGAAAATGGCACCATCATAATTACGTTCTCGATGCACTCGATGGTCAGCTTCTGTTCGCATTCACAGTCTCCCAGATGCCCCAGCCACCCATGACATCGGATAAAGGATTCATCCACAGCTGACGGTTTAACAGGGTTCGGAACAGAATAAGTGAAGTCAAAAAGGCCAAGAAGAATAGTTTTCTGAAGAACACGCTTTCTTTAAACTTCTGATACCTGGTCACTATGGCATTCTTCCAGCCTTTGCCTGCATGTATTGGCTCATACGCATACAAGTAGAAAAACATGGCTAGGAAGGAAAGCAGGCGTGAAAAACCAAACGGCTCATAGAGAGCAGTCAGGATGTTTGTGATGATCTTTTCGAGTAAATCCATCGTTTCTTTCATCGTCGTTTACAGATCACTGAACAAGTCAGCCTTATACACGCCGTTCTCCAGCATCTCCTTGAAGCTGCCCTTTACTGCTGCGACATCCTCATGATAGGTCATGCCATACCATGTATCATTGGTTTTCAGAACCCTCACAGACATCTTTCCATGCTCCAGTAATTCTCCAATGAAAATGGGAACCAGATACTCTGCCTTCAGCGGATTGCCCGGAACTTCTTTCTCAAAGAATTCTTTGAAGCCTTCCTCCAGTACATCCAGAAACTCCGGAGTCAATCCCCACATGTTCATGGAAACCAGAGAATTTACATCCACAGCCACTCCGTCTGCATCTGCTCCAGTCACAGTCTTTACAATGTTCTTTGTCTCCACAACCTCAGTCAGATTATTCTACTCATCCATCTTGCAGATGCCACGAGTCACACCACCATTATCAGACAGGGTGTTCTTCAGCACAAAGCCAGCCATTCAGGACTTGCCGCCATTCACCAGATACTCATGGACTGCCTTAAATCCTTCCTTGCCATAGTAATCATCTGCATTGATGACTATAAACGGTGTATCGAGAACCTTCTTTGCCGCAAGCACAGCCTGACCGGTTCCCCACGGCTTTGTACGGCCTGCCGGAAGTTCTCCCGGAATATCGTTGATATCCTGGAAAGCATAGTCCACAGTTACATTGTGAGCGGAACAAATAGATGCAATGCGATCGCCGATGACCTCTTTGAACTCTTTCTCAATATCCTTACGGATGATAAATACTACATGATTGAAGCCGGCCTCAATCGCATCATGGATTGAGTAATCCATAATGATATGTCCAGCATCATCCACTGGCTCCAACTGTTTGATTCCTGTTCCAAAACGGCTACCGATACCGGCTGCCATGATAAGTAACGTTTTACTAACTTTTATTCTACTGTCACACTCTTCGCCAGATTTCTTGGCTTATCCACATCCAGGCCCTTGGCTACAGACACATAGTAGCCGAGTAGCTGCAACGGAATCACTGCCAGGCTACCAACAAAATGCTCGTCCACCTTTGGAACATAAACTGTGAAGTTTACCTGATCTTCGATTTCATACTTGCCATAAGTAGTGAGCCCCATCAGATAAGCACCACGGCTCTTGCACTCCAACATATTGCTGATAGTCTTTTCGTAGAGTTCGCTTTGGGTCAGCACGCCGATGACCAGCGTTCCCTGCTCAATCAGACTAATAGTTCCGTGCTTCAGTTCGCCAGCTGCATATGCCTCCGAGTGAATGTAGCTGATTTCTTTCAGTTTCAAACTGCCTTCCAAGCAGACTGCATAATCAATGCCACGGCCAACGAAGAACACATCGTGTGCATTGGCATACTTCGCAGCAAACCACTGGATGCGCTCTTTATCTTCCAAAGTTTTCTGCATCTTCTCCGGGAGAGTCAACAGTTCAGAAATATAGTAACTGTACTGTTCTTCAGTGATTTTTTCTCTAACCTTTGCGAACTGAACCGACAAGCAGTACATGGCCGCAAGCTGTGCGCTGTATGCCTTGGTTGTAGCAACAGAAATTTCAGGGCCAGCAAGTGTGTAAAACACCTTGTCTGCTTCACGGGCAATACTACTACCCACTACATTGACGATTGCCATTGTGGTAATGCCCTTTTCTTTTGCCATACGCAGTGCTGCCAATGTATCTGCTGTCTCACCAGACTGGCTGACAACGATTACAAGTGCTTTCTGATTGAGCGGCATTTTACGATAGCGGAACTCAGATGCAAGTTCCACACGCACCGGAATATCCGCTATATCTTCCAGCACATACTGAGCAGCCATGCCCACATGCCATGCAGAGCCACAGGCAACAATATAGATTTGCTCAAAGTTTTTAATTTCGTCCTCGGTGATTTCCACACTGGATAGGTCGATAGCGCCGTTCTTGATCACAGAGTTAAGGGTATCCTGAACAGCTTTCGGCTGCTCATGGATTTCTTTCATCATGAAATGCTCAAAGCCGCCTTTTTCAGCTGCTTCTGCATTCCACTTGATCTCGGTGGTCTGCTTCTCGATTTCATCACCATTCAGATCATAAAAGTGAGCCTCACCCGGAACGAGCTTTGCGAACTCAAGGTTGCCAATGTAATACACGTTGCGAGTGTATTTCAGAATTGCCGGGACATCCGAAGCCACATAGGTCTCACCATCCGCAATGCCGATGATCATCGGGCTATCCTTACGTGCCACCCAGATCTCGCCCGGATAATCCTGGAACATCAGCTCAAGAGCGTAGGAACCACGGACACGCACCATCGTCTTAGCGATGGCATCAATAGGACCAAGGTTGTGCTTTTTATAATAGTAGTCCACCAGCTTGATGACCACTTCCGTATCCGTCTGACTATAGAATGTATAACCGTGCTTCAGCAGCTTTTCTTTCAGTTCGGTATAGTTCTCGATGATGCCGTTATGTACGCCAACGACCTCAGACTCCACTGTGCCGGAACCAGAACGGGTACAGTTACCTGAAACATGCGGATGTGCATTGGTTTGGCTCGGCTCACCGTGGGTCGCCCAACGAGTATGACCAATACCACAGGTTCCTTTCAATGCCTTGCCGCCATCTGTTTTCTCGATCAGATTGGACAGACGCCCCTTCGCTTTCACGACCTGTGCCAGATTTTCTCCGTCACGGACAGCCAGTCCAGCCGAGTCATATCCTCTATATTCCAGTTTTGACAGACCGTCCAGCAGGATCGGTGCTGCCTGTCGATTTCCTGTAAAACCAACGATTCCACACATAGGTTTATCCCTCCCGTTATTTAATCTATTATACTTTCCCTTTTATGCAAAACGACTCTGGATAATTGCCAGAGTCGTCATTGACTTTATGCCTTATATCCCTTTTTGCAAATCACATTGACCACTTCGTCAACATACTTCTGGCATGTATCGTGGTCAGGTGTTTCCACCATAACACGAACTACCGGCTCAGTACCAGACTCACGCACCAGAATACGACCGGTATTGCCCAAAGCCTCAGCTACTGTATTTACAGCTTCCTGCACAGCCGGATCATTCTGCGCAACTTTCTTATCAGTCACACGAACATTCTCCAACACCTGCGGATAGATCTTCAACGGTGCTGCCAGCTCACTCATCGGCTTCTTCTTAGCCAGCATGACTTCCATCATTTTCAGGCTGGTCAGAATGCCATCACCAGTGCTCGCATACTTGGAGAAGATGATATGGCCGCTTTGCTCACCGCCGATACGGCAGCCGTTCTTGGCCATATACTCATAAACATACTTATCGCCGACAGCGGTCTTAGCGTAACCGATACCTTGCTCATCGAAAGCCTTGTAGAGACCAAAGTTGGACATAACTGTGGTGACAACAGTATTATTTAACAGCTTACCACGTTCCTTCATGTAGCAACCGTAAATGTAAAGGATATGGTCGCCAGTGATAACATTGCCCTTTTCGTCCACGCACAGGCAGCGGTCGGCATCACCATCGTAAGCAAAACCAATATCCAAGCCCTTCTCCACAACAAACTTCTGAAGGCCCTCAATATGGGTTGAACCTGCATTGTTATTGATGTTCAGACCATTCGGATTATTATTGATGACATAGGTATCTGCGCCAAGCGCATCGAACACGGACTTTGCGATATTCCAGGAGCTACCATTGGCGCAATCCAAACCGACCTTGACACCCTTAAAGGAGTAGATGCCCAGCGAGATCAGGTAGCCCATATAACGGTTACGGCCTGCCACGTAGTCCACCGTGCAGCCGATGTGCTCACGACGAGCATAGGGCAGTTCCGGCCAGTCCTTATCAAAGACATGGAGTTTGCCGTCAATATAGTCCTCCACCAGCAGCAGGGTCTCCTCCGGCATTTTCTCGCCGTAGCAGTCAATCAGTTTGATTCCGTTGTCGTAGTAGGGGTTGTGGCTGGCAGAGATCATAATGCCGCAGTCGAAGTCATCCACACGGGCAATATACGCCACTGACGGAGTGGTGGTAACATGGAGCAGATAAGCATCTGCACCGGAAGCCGTCAGGCCAGCCACCAGACTATATTCAAACATATAGGAGCTGCGGCGCGTATCCTTACCAATGACGATGCGAGCCGGGTCGGTGTCCCCGTTGCGCTCACGGAGAGCATTATAATACCAGCCTAAGAAGCGACCAACCTTATAGGCGTGATCCGCTGTTAATGTAATTCCGGCTTCTCCACGGAAGCCGTCGGTTCCAAAGTATTTTGACATTTTCGCTTTATCCCTCTATTTTTACTGTCTTTATCGGACATACTTTTATACATTGATAGCAGCGAATACATTTGCTTTCATCAATCTGTGGATACTCAAAGCCTTCCTCATCTTCCACCATGGAAATGGCTTCTTTGGGACAAATCGCATGGCAGGCAGTACACCCGCAACATTCTTCTTTTCTTTTATAAAGTATTGGTAGCTCTCTCATTGATTTTCTCCTGACAATCAAACACGAAACACAAAGAGTAGTCCATATTCTTCATCGTGTTTATGCTCTGCCCCCCCCCGATTACTCGGAGTACTTTTTTGATTGCTATCTTAACTTTTCGTTTAACTTTCGTTATAAACGAAACCTTAATCGGAGCAGCATATTTTTGTTTGAGCTCTTCAAAGCTCATGTTTTGCATGTCATCAAAGAATGTATTTCTCTGCATTGGTCTAGCACATGATTTGTATTCTGCCGGATTGCCTCTCACACCATCTTTATAAGATACTTCTTTCAGCTTCATGCTACTGCTGATTTTCTCAAAAACATCTTTTCCTTTTTCGGTACGAATAAGCACTAAAGAAGTTCCCATGCCATCATTCATATCAGGAGCCACATCGTTAATGCCCCAGAAGTCAGCAATTGTCAGGTCAGACATCTTTACCTTTTTTGCCGCGCATTCATAGCAAGATGGTCTTAAACAATAATCCCTCAAAAACATTTGCATATACGCATCTTTGTCTTTGGAAATATATAATTTCTTTGTCTCGTCATCTGGGATACTCTTACAAACTTCTTTCATTCCAAAATCTGTCCAGCTATCATCTTTGCATCGAAAATTAATGCCTTTCAGTTTACCGCCGTTCTTCTGTTCTTGATATGTCGCATACTTTCGCCATAAAGCTGGGGACGGTGCTCCATGGCAAATAACATCAACACAAATCAGATTCTCGTAATCTTTGCCTAGGAAGCTTTTAAGACCATTTACCTGACAACCGGTTCCACTAAAAAGCACAAGCTTTCCTGATGACAAAGCTTCTTTAACTGACCTGTATGTATTTCCAATCTTCGCCTGCAAATACTTTGATCCACGCAGTTTCGTCAGTTGTTTCTTACTTGTGACGGAAATGAACTCGGCTGAGTAACAATCCTCTGACATTGCAACACCATATACAACCCCCTGCTGTTCCAGCACATTTTCTGCCAGAGAAGAAAACACCGCTCCGGAAGAGCTACTTAATCTGACATCTTTATCCGTATTGTAACAGGCATAAACTTTTAACACACCCATCCTTGATATCCTCCTCTCCAGCTCAAACATCAAATGAGGCCTATAAATCGCAATAACTTCTTTTGTTTTTTAAGAATCTTTTGTCCAGCTAATATAATGGTAAAACTAATAATCGAGGTCATCGCAAATCGCAGGCCCCAATATAGATACCAATCGCCACTCTGTATGAATTTTCCAATTACTGTCAGTACTGCCATGTGAACATAAAAAATTCCATACGAACAGTCACCGATTCTTCCCAGTCGCTTTGTATTTCCGCCTTGCGTATCAGATTGTTTGAGTATCCATCCGATTACTGCAATAGAATATAAGAAAGAGCCAACGGTGATTTGACTTGTATAGAACCCAACACTCATGCCAAGCTTTCTTAACGCGAGTGCCTCTACGCAGCTGATTGCCCCTGCAATCAAGACTTTTCCTCCACTACATTTCAGCTTTAGCCCACATCTTACATTGATTCCAAGATAGTAAAATCCAAACCATGCCGGAAACAACGTTTCATAAAGACGCGGCGAATATCCAGTCGTAAGATTCCATACATATATATACAGCAGATAGCATGGCGTAATCAGCCACAAAAAATTTTTAATCGTTTTACTATCTTTTACAACATTAACAAGCCAAGGCGTAATAACCGTAAGTTGAATCAATACTACAATGTAGTAAAAGGGTGTGGCTGCTTTTCCTACAACAAATCTATATACATAACCAAGCCAATTTACACTAACCCCGTGGTGTATATCTTTCGCCAAAGATATTCCGCTATAAAGCAATGACCATATTACAAAGGGTACGCCCAGTCGCCCCCCCCCGATTTAAAATCCAATCTTTATAGCTAAAATCCTTATTACAAATTTTTTCTACAGGCACGAAATACCCGGACATAAAGACAAACGTTGCTACTGCAAAGTTAATAACCTGGCGAAGAATTATAAATTCAGCATCATAGCCTACTGTGTAATCAAAACCGCCTAGTGAATGAATCAAAACAACCGCTAAGATACAAATGCCGCGGATACTTTGCCAGTATTCTCTTTTTCTTTCCATTTCACTATTTCCTTAGAATCTTTTTGATTGGTTCCGTTATCAATTGCTTTTCCTCTGCATTCATACCAAGGAAATACATAGAAAGTCCATATACCCCAGTGTAAATAATTGCAAATGCCCCAAGCTTAACAAGTCCAGTAACATCCACGAACTTCATAATAAGAGTTCCAACAATGCAGGGCGCAATTAGTGCCGGAATAAATTTAGCAATCTCTTTCCAAAAGTAGAACATGTTCATACCAATCCGAGCATGGTAATACCAATTCATAAAAATGATATTTCCAGCGACAAGAGAAATTGCCGTTCCAAGTGCTGCGCCAGCCGGTCCCATAATTTTGATTAGAGGAATACTGATAAATACATTAGCAATCGCAATTGCCAAATATACAACGGCTCTTGCTTTATGCATATTTTTTGCTCTTTGGATTTCAATTCCAAGGTTCTGAATCAATGGGACAGTAACCGGTACAATCAATAAAAGTGCAACTATATATGACGCTCCATATTCCGGACCTGCCCAAATTTTCACAAAAGGAACACCAAAAAACACAAATCCTGATAAAATCAATCCCAAGACCATAAACTGGATGCGTCCAACCTTGGTAAATAGTCTTGTAAGTTGCGCATCATCATTTGACTCAGCCACAATGCGGTTGACCTTTGGAACAAAAACATTTGAAACAGAAGATGAAAATTGAAGATATAGAGTATTTATTTGTCCACCAACTCCATAAACTGCTACTGCAGTGGTGCCCGCAAATCGTCCAAGAAGAAATTTGTCTACACTCCAGTTAATCTGATCTATAATCTGATTCAAAAAAATGAAGAACGTGAACACCCACATCTCCTTCAGCAATCCAATCTGAAGCCCACGAAATTCAAATCTAATATGTAATTTCTTAAAGCAATAAAACAAATTAGACAGCAGCACTGCAAATGTCAGAAAGGTTGTAACAGAAACCATTCCAATAGAGCCGTACCCCATAATAAGTAACGGCAGCGTCAAAAAAGGACTAAACAGATTTTGCAGAAGTATCAACAGTTTTTGAAAGAGAAACTTTTCATGAGCCGTAATTGAGCAGTTGAATACGCTATTTGGGAATGTCATAGCGAGATTTATAATGAGTAAACCCATCAAAACTCTTGCTGTCTCATATTCGCTATCTGTAAGTCCTGTGCCAAAAATGCCACGGATATTTCCAATCATCACAATTCCACAAAGAATGCAAATCACAGAAATCGAACAGAAAATGAGCATGAACATACCGTTCAGCTTTGCAACTCCATCTTCGTCCTTTTGTGCTTTATATCTCGAGTAGAAACGAAGATATGAACTGCCAAATCCAAGACTAAGCAAGCTCAAATAGGAAACAACCGAATATACGAGCTGATATAACCCATACTCGCTTTGTCCTAGGAGACGAAGCATGATGGGTGTATAAACTAAACTAACTAATATTTTTACTATCTCGCCTGCGTACGATAAAATTACGCCAGCTTTTCTTTGATTGATATGCAAGTCATTTCCTCCCACGGCCTTTATTCATTAGCCTCATCTACTAACTTATATCTATGATTCAACTTGTTTTCTGTTAAATAATCCACATAGTTTTTGCAAAGGCCATAATAATTCTTTTTCAAATCGGTATAATCGCAGTATTGCAATAGTTCGTCCAAACGTTTTACTGTTGAAAACCTTTTCATGGTAATATTAGGCAAATGTAGAAAAGCTGTCAGTTCCGCAGTACGACTATCATGCGTAATCCATAGAGCCGGAACACCATTACGCAGTGCCTCCATATTCCCATGAAATCTAGTACCAAACGCAAATTTAATATTCTCTTTCTTATAGAATTCGTTCCACGCATTTATGTTCCAAAAGACATGGGACATTTTTTCGTTGTATTCTTGAAGTTCACGTCCTTTGAAAAATGCTGAAGGGGCATTCTTCAAAATCCATTTTGTGGAAATCATCTTATGCCCAAGTATATCCATCATCCTAGGGTACTCACTCATTTCCTGAATAACCCATGAACAGTTGTATTTCATTCCAAGGGAAAGAACTCTTGATTGTTCAAAGCCACCTGGAGTAAAAGTCATCTGTACCCCCCCACCTAATGAAGGCTGGCTAATAGTGGGATATTTTCCATCTAAATATTTATAAAATGACGGGCACCCTATAATACGTATATTATGAACTCCAAGTAATGATAGACACTCCGCCGTAAATTCGCCTCGCACACCAATTGATGTTGCTTTTTCTGACATCTTATTAAAGAACTTTTTTTGAATCGGATTGAGGGAATCTACGAGCTTTTGAGGAGTGTTTAGTGTTTTTGTACTCTGTGCTCCTAACCCGCAAAATGTAATCTCATTGTCAATTTTATTAAAGAAGTCTATATATTTTTCGTAGAAGCTCAAATTACCACCACTACAAAGAAAATTTGACGATGGCACAACAATTGATGCATCCTTTGGAATTTTCTCAGTTGGCGTATTTAAAGTAATTATATCAGAATACTCTAATTCATCTTTCATTGATTCAAGAAACAACATATTTCCCGGATTACCGCCTACCCTAATGAATGCATCTTTCATCGTAGTTCCCTCTATTCCAATGGGAAGCGGATTTAATATAAGTGTTTTCATAGTAACAATTCCTTCCAATTTTCAATTAACTCGATGCATTGTTGTTAACGCATTTCAAAAAGAAATTTTCAAATTTACTTCTTTCTGAATCAATTCTATCTTTTAGATATTTAGGATCAATGTTATTATATTCCTCCATATCGTTATCTCCATCCAACGATATGCCAAGTTTACTGAATAATGTATCAAATCGGCTACTCATATCAACGCTGGAGCCTTTTCGCTTGCATAAAACAAATGGTTTGTTAAAAATTATCGAAAATATTGTTCCATGATATGAATCTGTATAAATCTTAGTTGCATTATGTATTAAATAAATAAATTCTGAGGGTCCACATGAAATGACATTTCTATCATTTAGAATATCGACTACTTTTAACCCTTTCTTATTACATTCATTATGAATCCTGCTCATTTGTTCCGGTTCCCCAAGGAAATAGCATAAAGCATATTTATCGTCATTGCCGCTTTTGGGTTTATTTTCATATTTTACCCAAAAGTCTGCATCAAACATTAAGGTAGGATCAATTAAAGTCTCAACCTTATTTCCTGTTAGCTCGGATACTAAATTAGAACCTACATACTCTCGAGTTGAAATGAATTTAAAGTTTGTCAAATATCTTTTGAATTCATCTTTTTTTTCTTCTGGAATAGAATCAGCTGACAAACTCGGTGATAATGCGATTTTCTTAGACGGAGAAGTAAATGTTAAAAAGTACGTACTGTTAACATCATTCGAATAAGGTGACCATATCTGATCACTACCACACACAAAATATTCGAACTCTTTTTCAGGAAATTTTCCTATATCATTTATATTGATCGGACAGTCATAAAAAATTAAATACTTATGATTAAAATTTCTAAAATTTTCTTTTCTTCTTTTCTGTGCACTATAAGTTCCCGTCAATATTCTTTTGAAGATCATCTTAGTTTGTCTAACTATTCCCACTTTGTTTTCTATCTGTCGAATTGTATAAACATTATCGAAATATCTTTTTAAATATTCTTGCATTGCAAGATTTTGCAAACGCTGTCCATAGTTGTCACCGTAAGTAAATGTCAATATTCCGACATTGTGAAACATTTTTTGTATAATCTCACTCACTATTTCGCGCCTCCAATTCCGAGCAGCCTAAAAGAGTTGTAAAAACAAGGAAAAACCACGAACACGATAGCGAAAGCACAGTCATAAGCTGTGTGTATATTAATATGATGACCGTAAGCACTAAAAAAGTATAGCAAATTGCATTGTCTTTAAACACCCTACGATAAACCGTAATAAAAAACAAAATCATTAGCACAATAAACGGAACTCCACCTAAGCATAAAAATGTACCAAAATCACTTATTCCAAAATGTGCAAACCCCAATCCATATGCCTCTTGCCATAAATGAGTAGCAATCCCTGCACCATGCCACAAAATATCCGTCCTATTAACTGCGTAAACTATCATTCCTAATCGTTCCGCACTTCCTAATGCTGCATCGGCACTGTTCCAGCCTGATAATGACTTGTCAAATATATCTTGTATAAAATCTATAGTTCCTAGTAGTGGCTGCGTAGCATAAGCAAGGACAGTGAAAATCACCATTCCTACCAAAACATTACGAATCAAAATAGATATTTTACGTATTGCACTTCTGTAAAAGCTCATTTGGAATACAACAAGATAGATAATAAAAAACAGTGGCGCAAGAACAAACAGTGCCTTATTATCACTATTGGCAGCCACATATAGAATAATGCTGGAAAGCACAATATTATACACCACGAAAAGCTGCTTTTCTTTAATGATTTTCTTTTTATATAACACAAAATTGTATAAGAGCAAAAAGCAGAAATACATTGTTAGCAATCCCGATCCATTATAGCCAAACAGACCTGAAACCAGGTCTGCGCTATATGTATTTGTCATTGATGCCTGATGTCTCCCTGCCAACTCTGTATGACCAGCTAATTGAAGAAACAGAATTGGAATATTGATTGCCATATATACGTTAAAAATATATTTATTCTTTTTCAAGAAGTCAATCATAAACTCTCTCTTATAACTTGCCATAAATGACATATAAATGAAAACCGCTGTTGTAGCTACAATTGCGTTAATATTCTCAGAAATATAATTTTCATTACCTCCATAACAAAGATAATTCCATAATGGATAGGCTACGCAGAACAACAGTCCAAAATACAGAGATGGAAGACGTAATGTACGCTTAAACTCAGTCAACAATCTTAAGAAAATCAAGACTATAAGTATTCTCGCACCTTGAGTCAAATAGGCAAGCCAGCTTATGATGAAAACATATATAATCATCCAATATAGGATTGCATAATCTAAGATATTAGATTTTTTAATTTTCATTTTTTACTTGTATGATGATTCCAGAAGATAAATCAACATTTTCCTTTCTTTTTGATTCTGTGGTTCAATACATTCAGATACTGTGGGACTTTTGATGTTTTCCTGTAGCTCTGACTACTTTATAGGAGTGTATTGCCGCTACCTTTATCTGAATTGTTTATCAGCTGGATGTGCCGGAGAACTTCTCCTGAGTACTAATTTCAATCAAGTCTACGATGATAATCACTGGTGGATGCCACAGTATCAGGAAACCGAAAGGAGGGTTTCACTATGTACTACGTTGGCATCGACATTGCCAAACTCAATCACTTCGCTTCTGTTGTTTCTTCAGACGGCGAGGTACTCGTTAAGCCGTTCAAATTTACGAATGACAATGATGGCTTCTGTACGCTGCTCTCTGCTCGCGCATCATACGATCGTAGCAGCCTCATCATTGGTCTTGAATCGACGGCACACTATGCTGACAACCTAGTTGAATTCCTCGTATTTAAACGCTACCATGTCTGCGTTATCAACCCGATCCAGGCTTCCACGATGCGTAAGAACAACATCCGGAAGACAAAGACCGATAAGGTGGATACGTTAGTTATTCCAGGCATCGGATATATCAATGGTGGAATGATCCTGGGCGAAATCGGCGACATTCATCGCTTCTCAAAGCCCTGTCAGCTGCTTGCATTCGCCGGACTGGATCCTTCTGTATATCAGTCTGGAAATTTCAATGCTAGCCACACAAAAATGTCAAAACGTGGCTCCAGGATTCTCCTGTATGCACTGATCAACGCAGCTCACAATGTAGTTAAGAACAACAACACCTTCAAGGCTTACTACGACGCCAAGATGGCTGAAGGCCGGAACCACTATAATGCTCTAGGGCATTGTGCCGGCAAACTCGTCAGAATCCTTTTTAAGATGCTGACGGATGATGTGGCATTCAATCTTGAGTAAGTTCTAGCTCGAGATCATAGTAGATTTTGAAAAGCACTCTTTGGGGAGCTCTATTAGAGTTACCCTTTTATAGCCACCGATAAAAAAGATAATTTTCTGCTAATCTATGCTTGACTTTTCATAGCTGGTCTCCTTAGGGATTTATACAGAAGGCTTACCAAGAACTGAGGTCTTTTTCCCCTTCTGTATTTCATATTCTCACCCCCAAAGCTCTGCGGAGCAAAGTCATCTGTGTTGCAGTTAATCTTAACATCATCTATTCTAAGGACATCTATATCCCCCTGCAATTTTTTCAAAAACGTCGCGCAATCCTCGACTGTGTCAAAACACCGACCATTTCCATTCTTTAGAACTTGGTCAGTTATGTTACCACTATGAGTCGATGTCACTATCCAGCAACCTGCTTCAAAAGCTTCATAATAAGTATAACTATAAGTTTCTTGGCATTTCGACCACAGAAACGCAATATCTATTCTATTCTTCTTTAACTGTTCGACCATTCCTAATGAATTAGGACAGTTAAAATCTACCATTACACTCTTGGCTCCATCAGACTCTGCCTCTTCAATCGCACTGCCAAAGTAGAAAAAATCAAATCTATTTTTATCCAAACTCTGAATCAATTTTTTCCATTCTGAGTATCCCTTAATATCTGATACAAAACCTAGATACCCCAGCCTGATTTTTTCTTTCCACTGTTTCCTGTAAGAGCAGACATTATAATTCAAATGTGGTCTAACCACACTTTTATCAAGAAAACATGGAAATACACCCAACCAGTTATTCTTTGCTGAGAGCGAAGGGAAAACAACTCGAATAATTATATCTTCGGTTGTAGTAAAAAAATTATTAATCTCATTAAAACGCTCTATCGCCAATAGTTTATATTTACATTTTTCACAGTGTTTTTCATGCGGTCTCTCAATCGAGTTTCCACATCTAAGTGCATTGCTATCTGATAGCATCATAAAAGGACACACCATCATATAATCATGCACTACAACTATAATTGGTAAATTCAACTCCTTAAGTATGTATGATAGTTTTTCTAATTTCCATCCATGTAGTTGGTTTATGATCACTCGATCGCAATGATAATTATACCTATTTTTAATAAACTCAATCGCAGATAATGTATCTTTTATTGAATATGCCCCGATGAATTCACCGTCGCAGTTAACACCTATATAGAAAGCATTCGAATTGATTCTATTTAGTTTATTATTCAAGTTAACAAGCGGAAACAGTTGAATTGAATGGATTCCTTCCTTATTGAATGTATCAATAAGCCCCCCCATGAATTTCTCAGTTCCCGCACTAACTAATTTATAATTAGTTGATGATATATATAATATACACTTCTCACTCATTAACCTCACCCTTTATCCTCTAAAGAACATAGAGTCTCCCCTGTTAGTGAAATGGCGTATCCAATTATTTTCATTTTCAATCTTTCAAATCGTTCTACAACGTGTGAATAATACCAATCAAAGTGGCTGTATTCCTTTTTTGCTGCTTTATTGTAATTGGCTGAACATCGTCTTCCAAATTTTTTTATTTCGCCATCTGAAAAAACATTAAGTTTATCTAGTATTTGATATAGTTCTAAATCGGATTTATATCCCGCCATCTTGTTTCCAGATGTATTTTCACCAGTTGTTATATGTTCATATAGAACTCTATTAACATATTTAACATTGTGTTCTTTAACCATTAAAAGCCACAAAAAATAATCATCAGCACAATTTGTCTTCATAATATTCTCTATCCATTGGGCAGGAATACAACTCTTTCTAATAAGGCACTGACCAGGCGAAGCAAGTAAGTTTCCTGATTTTAGTAGTGTTTTATAATTTTTTACACCGTAGGCTTTTCCATACGAATTTAATATCAACTTACTGTTTCCATTTTCGTCTTCAAACACTCCATTTGCATACACAAACGCAATGGATTTATCTTTATCTAATGCTGCTCCCATTTCCATAAAAAAATTTTTGTTAATGGAATCATCTTGATCCAAAAAAAGAACATATTCGCCATTTGATTTACATAATCCAGTGACACGAGCTTGATGTATTCCCTGATTTCGGATATGACTAATTATTATCAAATCATACCTTTCAGATTCAATGCGATTTTTATCCACTTGTTCGTCTGGACTGTCATTAACCAAAATAACTTCCACTCTTTCTTGATAATAAGAGCATGCCTCATCAAGAGCTGTTTTTAGCGTATCCAAATACTTATTTCCTTTGTAAAAAGGAACAACTACAGATATTTTCCTCATTCTCATTTCCCGCTCGCACATTTTAAATAAAAATTTTCAAGCCACTTTGAAACAGTTAAAACATCATATCCTTTATCTGCTACTTCTTGTGAGCTATCTGTCCTTTGAAAATTTCTGTACTTTAACACTTCATCCGCCCACACGTCTACTGATTCATCCAATGACAGAAAACATGTGGCTTTCGTCAACGCAACTTCTTTTGTGATATTTGCAGACATTACACATGGAAGCCCAGAACATTGTGCCTCTACAGCCGCTACTGGCAAACCCTCATAAAGCGATGGCATTATATAGCAATCCGCTGCGGAAAGATAGTCTTGTACATTTTCTTTTACCCCAAGGAAAAACACGTCCGATTTAATTCCTAGCATTTCCGCCTTCTGCTCTATTTCATTTAATAAATTTCCCGTTCCTAAAAACACCATTTTCGCGTCCGGGTTCTTCTGCTTTACCACTTTAAAAACATCTAATACAAAGCCTTGATTCTTTTGATCAATAAATCTCCCCGTGTGGACCAATAAAAAATTATCAGCTATGCCTAATTCCGCACGTATTTCTCTTCGTTTTTCTACATTATACTTAAATCTTTTTGTGTCAATTCCATTATATACAACTTTGACCTTGTCACTATCAACATACTTTTGTGGGAAAATCCATTCAGCAGCAGCTCTAGAACATCCAAACCAATCTGTTCCCCACTCAATTATTTTTTTACGATAATATTCGTACACCATCATCTTGAGTTTAGATTTTCCCGATATCGCAGCACTATGTGCGTGATATATTCTTGTGCCAACACCAGCTTTTTTTGCGGCAAGTAAATATGGTGCTCGCAATGGCGTAGTATAGTGGATGTGAACAATATCATAATGATTTTCTTTCAAGAATTTTTCTATCTGATTTGCCTCATCTAAAATGCGCATCCATGTATTATTTTTTTTCGAATGCACATAGTATTTCCTTCCACCGAGTTTTTTCACCTCATCGTCATAAAATTCTTTTTGATTTCTCAAAACCAAAAAATCAAATTGAACCTTATTTCTATCAATATTGCGGTACATATTCATGATAAACGATTCAATTCCTGCTGCTGACAGCATTTCTGTAATATGTAATACTCGTAATGTCGATTCGTTCATTGTCCTATCTCCTCACAATTAATCTGCTTCTCAACTTCTCTTTTCTTTCCATTGCTTGATACCGATAACCATTACAACAAGAGCATTACAGTTAAGCTTTCCTAATATAATCAGTAATTTTTTTGACCACGGAATCATTATGCAATCAATATGATGATACAAATCATTGATATACACATTGTCTTTCAAGTCTCTGATTTTTCTGATTTTCTGAAAAAATTTCAATTCATTATCAAGGCAAATCCCATTTTGACATATCAGCAGGAAAGCAATTGCAGCAAAAGAGTAATACGCTGTTCTCTTTCCGCTATCTTTACCTCTACACCATTTTGACAGGCTTTCTAAAACCGGCATAAATTTATTTTCGATATTAGAGTCATAACCATGTATCGCTGACTTTTCTAGCATCCGATAATGCAATAATGGTTCTTGAATATAAACCGCTTTTTTCACATTCTCATAAACTCTATAATTAAAATCCACATCCTCTGCAGTTCTAAATTTCTCATTATACTGGCAATCATTTACAACTTCATGCCGATAAATTTTCCCCCAGGCTGTAATAGTTCTCATGTCATATATAAAGAACTCTTTTTCCCCCTCTTCACTGTATATCAGTTTATTTTCTTTATATGTTTGCATTTGGAGAGATTTGTTCCTGTATTCTTTGTAATATTCAAAAAAAATTATATCAGCATTTTCATTTTGTATTTCACGAATTGCAGTTTCGCAACATGTCATCTCAAGCCAATCATCTGAATCCAAGAACATTACATATTCACCATGTGCATACTTCATTCCTGTATTCCGAGCATTAGGTAACCCGCCGTTATTTTGATGAACGACAATAATTCTATCATCCATTTTAGCGTATTTGTCCGCAATTTCACCTGTTTTATCTTTCGACCCGTCATCAACCACAATGATTTCTAATGTTTTATAAGTCTGCTTAATTACAGATAACAAACACTGTTCAATATAGTTTTCCACATTATAAGCCGGGATGACAATGCTGATACTATTTTTTTGCACAACGATCTTCTCCATCCTTAAATATTTCTTCATACTGTCCGCAAATCTTGTCCCACGTATACTCTTTTGCCACACGCCTCTTAGCCTTTCGCCCCATTTCCGCAATTTTCTCGGCACTCATCTTGTCCGCATGATCAATCAATCTCGCAAGACTACCTGGCTTGCAACTCCAGTACAAGGCGCAATCTTCTGCGACCTCTTTGTTAAAACCAACATCTACGAGCAAGTTCAAATCTGTACTACCGAGTGCTTCGATCAGCGAAGGATTTGTGCCTCCAACCGTGTGTCCATGGAAATATGCGTAGGCATTCTCTCGAATCTTTTTCAAGAGTTCCTGATCATATACTGTGCCAACAAACTTAATCCTCTTGTCGCTCTTGAAATGAAGTTTTTCTTCCAACTCATTCAGAAATTTATCGTTCACATTTGTGATAAGCGCAAAATCTTTTTTGCTTCCGCTTTTCATAAACTCACGAATCATAACCTCAAACGAGTTTTCCGGCACAAAACGGCCAACAACAAGGTAGTAATCTTTTTTCGTCAGACCTTTTTCCTTGTACCAGTTCACCAGCTTTTCATCGTCATCAGCCAGTTTGCTGAGTGTCAAATCTGCACCATAAGCAATGAATGTAGTTTTCGGATTTCTGCCCTTGATTCCTTTTCCGTCATAGCAATCGTGGATATATTTCTCAATGTTGACGGAATCACAAATTGCAAGGTCACAGTACTTGACCATCATCTGCTCAGAAATCTTCCAGTATTTCCGGATCGGCGCAGACCATTTTGCTCTCATCCATTCGTGTCCGTCTGGATTCAGGTACACCGTACCACCCAGCTTATGGATTTCTTTATAGAAATGATCAGCAAAAGGTCCGATACGGCAGGCCATGATGTAAACGATCGGATGCTTAATCCGATGTTCCTTTATGTACTTGCAACAAGCCTTCAATGCCGCAACATCATAGTAAATTGCCTGTGCAGGTCCAATCTGAGGAATATCTATTTTGAAACAATGTGCATTGTGGAATTCAAACTCATGATCATTGATTCTGGTCACACCATCCACTTTTGTTTCATCCATGCAGCCGTCACCGTTAGCCTTACACGCCACATGATATTTTATATTTTTCTTATTCTGGTGGTACTCTGTGAGCTTATAAACAAAAGTCTCATATCCGCCATATGCACCTAAGCTCTTAGCTCCTACCAGAAATACATGTTGTACTTCGTTTTCCCACTGCATTCTTCCTACCTCTGTGTTCTTAAAATTTAAAAGTGTCTTTCAGTCCCAACCACTTCTGATCCTTATCACTCAGGTTCAGTGCAGTACCATCTTCCAGCGTGTATCCCTCTGCGCTTGCACTACCCTTGTATTCGCCCTTCAACTCCGGCCATTCAATGCCGATCTCCGGGTCGTTCCAAGCCATGCCACCTTCATCATTCGGATGCCAGAAGTCATTGACTTTGTAGCAAAACTCTGCTTCATCACTCAGAACCAGGAAGCCATGTGCAAAGCCTTCCGGGATGAGGAACTGCTTCTTGTTCTCAGCAGACAGAGTCACACCATACCACTTGCCGTAACTCTTAGAATCACTTCTCAGGTCAACCGCAACATCAAACACAGTACCACGCACGGCGCGTACCAGCTTGCACTGCGGATACTGCTTCTGGAAATGCAAACCGCGCAGAACGCCCTTAGTGGACATAGACTGATTATCCTGCACGAAGTGAATATCAATTCCAGCTTCCTTCATATCTTTCTCGTTGTAGGTTTCCATGAAATAGCCACGAGCATCACCGTGAACAGCAGGCTCAATCACATAAAGCCCTTCAATACCACCAACATTTTTCTCAACTTTAATCTGTCCCATTTTCTTCTATCTCCTCTATTACTGCTCGATCTCTTTCAGGTAACGGCTCAGTGCATCCTGCCAAGTCGGAAGCGGAGTAAAGCCTGTCTCCACCAGCTTGCTCTTATCCAAACGACTATTGAACGAACGAGTAGCCTTGCTCAGACCATACTCCGCCGTGGTCACTGGCAGGACTTCCGTCTTCCATCTAGCCTGACGGTGGATTTTTTTGTGAAATCGTACCAACTGATGTAGTCACTCTCATTAGTGGCATGGTAGCACACTAAGGGAGAGCCCAACGTATCCGCGCCGTTCAATAGTCGGAACAGACTTCTGACGGATTCCCTCGTACTCCGTTTTACCAGCATCATCATATTCTGCACCACTCACATGATGGCCTGCTCTGTTGTAGCAGGTCACGTCACAACCATTCTGTGCCATTCGGGTGCAGAGCTCTTTGACAACGATCTCTACTCCACCTTCTCTCGATAATCGCTTCTGTCCGAACATTGCAATCGCAAGTTTTTTACTCATAAATCTTTCCCACAATCCCACTCAATTTCTTCATCAATATCTCGGCCAACACAAAGAGCGGATAGGTTCGTACACCTGTCCGCTGCCTGTCACCCCACCCTCATGGTCGAGATTTCTTTCTGCGCGGCATTTCTGCCGCTCAAAAAGATCAGTCGTTCATTCTTCGGGTAAGAAAATATGAACTTCGGGTTGCGGAGCCTTTCATTCTCTGCCGTACCCTTGTCCCTATTATGACAGCCGCGTATTATTTCACACTCCCCATATCCGAAGCTAGGATTGTTGTAGTGGCTACCAATACGAGGGTCAAGGCAAACGCCATCAATAATCTGCTGGGTATCCAATCCCTTGCTCTCTGCATAGGTGTCCAGCTCATTGAAGTAGGCAACGCGCAGAGCCAGATATGTATTGGCGAACAACTTAACAGCCTCTGCCTCGGTGAAGCCCATGAACAGGGTATCGATGTTCTCCTTAATAGCACCTTCCTGCAGCAGACCAGCAAACTCATGTGCAGCCTCTACCAATCGCTCATCACTTAAATCAGTGCCAACGATGATACGAGAAGGATAAAGATTGTCGTACAGTGCTTTGCTTTTTCTTAAAAATTCCGGACTGAAGATGATGTTCTTGCTGCCGAACTTCTCACGCACAGATGCCGTGTAGCCCACAGGGATGGTGGACTTGATAACCATAATGGCATCCGGGTTATATTCCATAACCAGTTTGATCACAGCTTCGACTGCAGATGTGTCAAAGTGCTGGGTGTGGCTATCGTAGTTCGTAGGGGCCGCTATCACAACAAAGTCAGCATCAGAGTATGCAGCCTTTGCATCCAGAGTTGCGGTCAGGTTCAATTCTTTTTCTGCGAGATACTTCTCGATATAGTCATCCTGAATCGGAGACTTACGGTTGTTGATCATCTCAACTTTCTCCGGTACAATATCAACTGCCGTTACCTGGTGATGCTGAGAAAGCAGTGTAGCAATAGACAATCCAACATAACCAGTACCAGCAACAGCAATTTTGTAATTCTTCATAGTAATAATCCTCCGTTCCTTTTCGGAAATCTCTTCAAAAAACAATTTATATATATGTACACATCCTGTATTTCAGAATGGTATTTCTCTTTTGTTACTCAGCTCACACCGCTAAGTGTTGTTTCTTGCTATCGTATCTTCTTGATCCTCAACTTACTTGATAGCACAACAACAAGCCTGTATACAGATTGCAACAACAATCTATACGCAGGCTCGCCTTCGTACCTCCTTATTCTGTTTTCTGCTCTATCAGCTTTCGCTGTGGTGGGTTAAGTATAGAGCGCAACCAGAAGCCATTAGCACCTAAAATCACACTGGTCGCAACGCACCATGACAAGCAGAAACAGGTTGAGGTGAAAAGGTCAAGCCGCGTAAACCCGCATGAAATCAGGCTTTTCTCTGGTTGCCCATTATTTCACACTCCCCTTTACTTGTAACAACGTCTAATCCCCATACATTCGATTTTTGGGTCATTCCAGCCAACACAAAGAGCGGATAGGCTTGTTCACCTGTCCGCTGGCTGTCACCCCACCCTCATGGTCGAGATTTCTTTCTGAGCGGCATTTCTGCCACACAGAAAGATCAATCGTTCATTCTTCGGGTAAGAAAATATGAACTTCAGGTCGCGGAGCCTTTCATTCTCTGCCGTACCCTTGTCCCTATTATGACAGCCGCGTATTATATCTCTAGTCCCAGTGCTCGCAACGGCAATCTTATAATTCTTCATAATATCTACTCCTCCAATCCTTATTGCAGGCATCCTCTAAAATCAGTTTGTGTCTATGTAATTATCTTGAAAGACGCGTCCAATTTTTTTACTCCCCATGCCCCAGCAGGCACACCTTAAAGGTCTTAAAAATAATTTTCCAATCCACCCAGAAGCTGCGCTCCTTGACATACTTCACGTCCAGATCCATCCACTCCTCAAAAGAGAGGTCGTTGCGGTGCGGGGCGATCTGCCAGTAGCAGCTCAGGCCGGGAGTCACATACAGACGCTGTTTTTCGTAGTCGCCGTACTGCTCGACCTCGCGGGGAAGTGCCGGGCGGGGACCCACGATGCTCATATCACCCTTCAGGATGTTCCACAGCTGCGGCAGCTCATCGATGCTGGTCTTGCGGATAAACTTGCCCACGCGGGTAATGCGCGGGTCATCCTTGATTTTGAACACAGGACCATCCATCTCGTTCTGATCCAGCAGATCGTCCAGCTTTGCCTCTGCGTTGGGGCACATGGAGCGGAACTTATAGAACTTGAAGGGCTTTCCGTTGCGGCCAATGCGTTCCTGACTGAATACAGGCCCCGCAGACGGGTCATCCACAACAATGGCGATAGCCGTAGCCAGCATGACCGGCGACAGCACCACCAGCGCCAGCGATGATAAAATCACATCCTGCGTCCGACGCCCGATCCAGTACAGGCGATGGTCGCGCAGATTTTCCTTTCGGTCAACTTCAACTTCCTTATCGATTCCGACAGTATTCGTAGCCATTTTTTCTCCTCACATAAATCCTTGTCTATGCACTTCTTATCGTCATTCGTTTTATCGCAATTTTCAGAAATAGTGCCCTATCAACACGGCATATTTGCGATATGCAGTTTGCGGATGCTGCTTGCGCATTAAAAACACAAACTGCTATAAAGTAATCCCTTTAACTCACACCGTTCCCGCAAGCACCTTCCTTTTAGATAACCGTTCCTCTTTTCCTAAAACCGGCAGACCGTTATTCCTGATCTCCGGGCAAGCAAAAGCCCTCGGACGACAGCTTCGCCCAAGGTCATTTCAAATGCAATGTGGCCGTAATGAAAACCAGAACGTCATGCTACAGCTCAAGCGCCGTATGTGCATTGCGTCCAGTATGCAATATTTCACATTTTTGTAGAACCTCAACAAGCCCACTCCATTTTCACCTTTGCGCATCACGCCAGCAAGGGAAACAGCAGTGGGCTTTTTATTTTGATCTATCATTCGGGTTTCCTCATGATCTATCACCTGATTGTTCGCAAACAGACATAAGCCCACTGGATTCACCTCCTTACCGCAATCAAGGCGTATCCTTCCATCACAAAACAGAGGATACCAGTTCTTCTACGTGGCCGTCTGAATTCTCTTATTATTCTATCATGGTTATATCTGGGAATCAATAGAAATCCGAGGAAATGTATCCATCCATGTTTTAGAAAAAAAATGCGATTCAGCCAGAACTTTTTTGCACATTGCCCAGTTTCGCATGAAAGCTCCAGATGAAATCATCGATGGACAAAATGTGTGGTCATATAGTTGTCCAAGGCGTCGGAGGTTACAGTCAGGTGTGATAGCAACCCCGATGTAATGACAACCGTTAAATAGAGAGCGTCCCCTCGCGCTGAAAAGCCGGTATATGCTGTCACATCAGTCAGGAATTCTGATGAGGTATATCGCATAGTACCATATAATTTTTACTCTCTCCCCTGCTGTCCCTATTATATATAGGTGTACTCAGCATCCCGTCACTGCAGCTACCACCTGCTCTGAGTCAGGCTATTTGTTTGCGCAAAAAAGCCCCTGCCGATCACATTTCTGTGAAAGGCAGAGGCCTTCTGTTGCTAGATTTTAATCAGGTCTGGGGAGATAAAACAACTATCTCATTCTACTGGGTCAGTGTCCCCTTCCAGATTTTTAACTACCCCCGGGGTGTCTGACATGGCGTTTTCCTGCTGCATTCTGGCACATACAGCTTCGTAGATATAGGCGTTTACGCTTTGCCCCGCCTGTTTCGCTGCCTGCTGGATAGTTGCTTTTTCTCCTTTGGGCACCGATAGCTCCAAACGGTCATAATTATTTTTCACATATTTGTGAACTGCACGCTGTTGTGCTGCACTCGTCTTTGCCATTATTTTTCCTCCCGTACATTATAGTGCTTATTATATCATCCACCGCCTATTCTCGTGAATATACATTTTACACAAATTTACACCCAAATCATTGTACAACATTTCATCTTGATATATTCCCGTGAATAGTTTATACTCATGCCATCGGGAACACCGGTTCTCACATCCGACCATTCACCCAACGATTTGAAGAGAGGTACACACATGAGTATCAATGTTTTACTGACCCTTGTCGAGCAGTACAAGGAAGCCGCCCAACCGATCGAGGCCGCACAGGCTGAGCAGGAACAGCTGAAGATCCAGATCCGCGAGGCACTGGCTGAGCGCTCCACCAACTATCTGGAAGTAGGCTGCCACAAAGTCCACCTGTCCGATTTCTCCAGCACACGGCTTGACAGTAAGGCCATCAAGGCCGTAGCACCCGACCTGTACGACCAGTACAGCAAAACGGTCACCGGCACCCGCCTGAGCATCACCTGAAAAGAAAAGCCCCATACAGCGCTTCCCTTCCAAAGTTTGCGCTGTACAGAGCCCAACACACCCGCCGGGGCGGGCAACACCAATATTATACCTGTCCCGGCCTTTTTTATCAAGAGAAAGGTTCGAAAAATCATGAAACAGACTGTCAAAACCTCTCGCGCTGCCGGTCAGCTGGAAAAGATGTTCCGCGAGCTCAACAAGCACTACTTTGCAGGCAAGCTGCCCGAGCTCATCATCAGCTTGAAAAAGACCCCGTCTGCATACGGTCATATCACCTGTTCCAAAGTTTGGCAGGCAGGCGGTGAGAACAAGTACGAGATCAATATTTCGTCGGCTACCCTTGACCGTCCCATCGAGGAGACCGCATCCACCCTACTGCACGAGATGGTGCACGAACACTGCATGGAGACCGGCATCAAGGACACCAGCAACAACGGGATCTACCACAACCGGCGCTTTAAGGAGCAGGCCGAGGCACACGGCTTGACTGTCGACCACCACGAAAAGTACGGCTGGACCATCACGAACCCGTCCGAAGAGCTACTGGACTTCATCATCTTCCAAGGCTGGCAGGATATCCAGATGGGTGAGCGGCTGGCATGGTCGGATATGGCTGGCACCGGAGCAGGCAGCAAAGCACCCGGCAGCAGTCAGACCGGAGCTCCCAAGCCCCCCAAAGCAAAGAGCAGCACCCGGCGGTGGGTATGTCCCAAGTGCGGTACTATCATCCGGAGCACCAAGGACGTGCGGGTCATCTGCGCGGACTGCATGGAGTTGTTCGTGAAGGCTGACTAACCATAGTAGGACAGAGAGCGAGGGCATGAGTGAGAGTAGTGCTATATATAAAATTACAGGAGGCTCCTCATGGATACTTATAAAATCGCTATTGACACCTTTCTTGCCGAGACATCCGAGGGCAAAGCCAGTGGGTGCGCCGTTTTTTCCGGGGCAGACATGGCGTTCCAAGACATCCAGTTGCACACGCACCGGAACAAGTCAGAGCTGCATTTCATGGCCGGACACACCATGCTTTCCATCCCCAGAGAGCGGCACCATTACCCTTGACGTTGTTTAAAAATGCACCCGTAAAGACAGAGATTCGCCGGGCTGTGAGAGGACGCTCATTATTTAAAGGAGAGCAGCTATGACCATTATATCAGAACGTTTGCAGCACCTGCGCCTGACGCACGGCTATACCCAGACCGAGCTTGCCCGAACCATGGGTGTGAGCCGCCGGGCAGTCTACGCATGGGAGCACAATAAATGCCCCGAGATTCCCCGCCTGATCCAGCTCGCCCAATTCTATCAGGTGTCGACCGATTATCTGTTGGGGTTGACCGAGTGAGGTGTACCCTGCCGCCGGAGGCCTTACCGGAGACTTTTTGCCTGCTATAGTGCGGTCAACCATCAGTCCGCGCGACGGCAGCCACAACGCTCCATATTTTTAACAGCACACTTGTAAGTCCATCTTATCGGATGCATCGTTTGGTAGACTTCAGGTACAGCAAAACAAACACACTTCAAAATACAGGAGGATAATATTATGGCAGGCGCTATTTCGTTATTTTTAAGTATGTTGGGTCTTGGTGCAGCTGGTGCAGTCAGCGCGGGACAGAACGCAAAAATCAAGAAGGCAGACTATCAGTATGGTGAGGAGCATGGCCTTCATGGCACCTCTGAGGTCCTGCAAATGCGGGAGCGAGTGCGTAAAGAATGGTGGAGCATCTGCGGCAAAACCTACAACGCATGTGAGCGGCCTGCATCGAGTTACGGCGACCTCAGCAGAACCCCGTGGTGCTATCTGAAAAAGCGCTGGTTCATTGATCATCTGAACAAAAAGGGCATCCCTTATGATGATCTGGTCGTGGATGATGTTACTGGCGTTACCTTCTACGAGAGCCAGAAAAGGACGTCCCAAGCATATATGAGAAAGCTGCGGTAATAGACGTCACCACTTCTATCAGCAGCAGGAGGTAAGCTTATGGCTGAAAATAAATTCGTTGTCAAAACGGTATTCCATGATGAAAACGGAGATACTCTGCTTCGTGAAGATTACCGTGAGACGCGAGAAAAAGCACAAGAGCTCAAGGATTTGGCTGATTTTGGCTATGCCGGACTTTTTGGCAAGGGTCAAACGAAAGTTACCACTGAGATCATTGAACGCTAACACCAACCATCATTTACTATAACAGCAACAGAGCTCTGCCGCTCAGCACGAGTAGCGGGGCTCTTTTTTACTTGGTATCCGGTCAAGAAGTGAACTTAAAGAGCGGCGTTTAATATCAGACAGCAGATATCCCGGCGGATTTGCGGCTCGATTATTATTTTCACCACTTTTGAGCATATCCATTTGCGTCGTGAAATACGACGGAATTATGAGCGGACTTTGATTCCAGTCATAAGGTCTGTCAAACACATCTCCACTTGTGGCGAAAGTACAGAATTGAACCACGGCGCACATTTTTGAGCACCGTCTGCATTTGTCCAAAATCGGACACACCTTTCTTAATGGAGTCAGTCTAAGCGACCTCACTCCAATTTAGGCCGTTGCAGGTGCGTACTGTTTGGTACAGGGTCGTGTATGGCGATTCTATCAGCGCAACAAAGCTTATCTTGAACCATTGAGCTCGTTAATCAGATTGATGATTAATGAGGTTGGAAACCATACGCAGACCATTTTGACCCACTCTCAGGGGTAATCAATTTGAGTACCCCCTTTTTTGGCAGCTTAAAATTCAGTCATCAAACGTTGTCCACAGTGTAGACGCCCCTGTATTATACGGTAACACGATATTTTCTTCTTGAGGTGTACTTTTTGATGGTATCAAACCTGGACAGAATCACACTGCAGCAGATGTTTTTCTCAATTGTTTGAGATATATTACTCTGATCGAATCGTCGCCCGTTCCTAGTATGCGTCCTATTAGTGAAGGATTGATAAAGAGGAAGGTATTCGCTAGCGCTCATACCATTTAGATCAACTCCAATCTTGAAAAAGCTCACAGGTTCGCTTAGTCAAGATTTCCGTTGGCGTGATCATGTTAACCGAGCGTTTCTGTCCCGTCCTCATGCTTCGGCCGTTCAAGAAGCACTCGGCTAACACAACCACGCAAAAAATCAAATAAAGAAGTCGAATAAAGAGCAGCACCTGTGCGCATATTTTTCACTTTGCTATATAGTACAGTGAATTTTGTGCGCATTTTACTGCTTTGTGACCCACCAAACATTCTTATTTCGCAGTTCTCCACTTGTTACACGTCTCTTCTGTAAATCATATCCATAGCGCTGCAGCCATTGACGCGCAAAGGTATAGCTTGGCAACGATTTCTCGGCGTGTCCATCTGCCTTGTTGTAGATGTGCCCCAGCTCAAAGAAGATCTTCTGCCAATCTTGATAGTAGCGTTCCTCATTCAGGTGGGCATCCAGATATGCAAGCAGCGGTGGTGGTTCAAGGGGTTCAACTTTCGCAAGCAGGCTTTCATCGATCTTTTTCAGCAGTTCTGTCTGATACCCCTGTTCGAGCATTTGCAGCAGGAAAACACGTTCTACACGAGCCTGCAAGGTCGCACGCTTCCGCCAGCAGTATTCACCTTCCCGTGGGTCCAGAACGACTGTATGGCTTTTTTTCAGTATTTCCACTGTTTCAGGCTGATGCAGGTATGCCTTCCATGCCTTCCTATCATCAAACCATTTTCGATATGCCTTGACCGGTTCCAGCTGATACTTCTCGATTTTTTTAAGTTCTCCTTCCAGACGTTCTTTGGGGTAATGCAGCAAATACACCGCGCAGGTATCCCCCTCATCCAAGGGACGTTTGCGGCCAAGGATCTGCGCATTAACGAGCGGGTTCCACAGTTCACTGACAATATATTTCAGCGCAGGGTCTTTCATATCCACACCATTATAGAGGGTCGTTGTGGTCAGTGTGACCTGATGCTGCAGAACATTGCCCTTGAGCACATCATCCAGTTTGTCAAATTCCTCCGCTTCCTGACGGTATTTGGAGCACAGGCACGCCACATCCTCTATGCCTTCTGCCTTCAGAGTGTCCCGCAGTTTTCGCAGCTTGGCGATGGTATTCACAAAAACAAGGATTTTTTCTCCCGGCTGTACCCGGCGGATGATATCCAGCTCGTCATCGTCACGGTAGAAGAACTTCACGCTTGACACAAACCGATAATCCATCGGCAGACGATAGTGCTGTCCCTCCGGGATCATATTCCGTAGCTCCCAATAATCAAAGAAGGGGCGGGCGGTTGCGCTCATAAAGATGCAGGTCTTCGTTGTCCACAGCTCTTTAATAGCTTCATAGCTTGCATCCACATGATCGTTGAAGCTGGCATCTGTTACCATGTAGTGATACTCGTCTGACACGATATAATCAAACGATCTCAGATAAGTTTTGGCGGCATCTTCATTCCTTTGCAGGAAGGTTTCCAGCCATTGGTATGTTTCAACACAGATGGTGTGCTCATACTTGTTATCTATGGCGGGTTTGTTGACAATTCCTCCAAGCGAGGGATCATAGTCCTCGTAGGATACCTCTATACTCCCCAAACGGTTCACATCGCGCTCGATCTGGTTGCGCAGAGCTTCACGATTGCACAGGATCAGGATACGCTTACGACGTTCATATGCCCACGGCAGCAATGTCTTCAGAATAAAATAGGTCTTGCCGGAGTTCGTGCCCGCATCAAGCACCACGATTCCATGCCAGTTCTTGTAATCCTCACCAACAAGATCTGTAATATACTGTTTTGCAGGCTGTGGAGTTGCCCCGGCGGTTTCCGGTTCTTCCTCCGGCACAATGGGATCAAGCTGTTCGTCAGCATCCTTTTTCTTTTTGCGAGAGGCCTTAACACAATCCAGAATCTCCTGCAATTTTTGCTGTCGTTCTTCTTCCGTCAACGAGGCAGTGTCAATGTGCTGCTCTTGCTCATACTCCCGTTGTGCCTCAACCAGCTTCAGGTAGAAACCATCGAATGGCCAGCGCTTCTCTTCATCACTCATATTGATCCGCGTCTCCTTTTTTGATTTCACTATACCATATCATTTCGTTTTGCTCAAGGGACATTGACCCATTTTTACTTTCCCTCCCCCTTCCCCATCTTGATCTTATCTCCGTGGCGATTTTTGCGGGTCAGCTGCTCTAGGGGGTTCAGGGCGTCATAGTTGGCTCTCAGGTCGTCCGCATACAGCGCCACATACCGCCGGGTCATGGTAAGGTCAGCGTGTCCCAGCAGCTTTTGCAGACGGAACGGGTCGCCGCCAGCTTGGATATACAGCTTCGCATAGGTGTGCCGGAACAGGTGCATAGAGGTTTTCTCCACGCCTCTGTTATGATTATAGTTCCAAATCGCATTACCGAGCGAATTCAGGGTCATCTGGTTGCCATACTCCGAGACAAACAACGGGGCTGTAGGGTCGCTGGTACGATGCTCCAGATACTCCTCCATGATCTTGACCAGTGCCTTAGAGAGCGGTACGATTTGCTGATTACGCGCCTTCATGTGGCGGAAAAACACTGTCCCGGCGGAAAGGTCCAAATCTCCGATCTGCAGGTTGAGCAGCGTGGACGCACGGCAGCCGGTACCAAGCAGGAAGTTGACAATGACCCAATTGCGGTATTCGGCAAAGGAGCAGGTTTTGCAGTCCGGTTCCTTCAGCAGCTTCTGCAGCTCGTCGGTGGTGTAGGGTTCCTTGATCGGATCATCTGCACGCACCAGTCTGATAGGATACTTTTCCAGATAGCCTTTTTCCATGCACCAGTACAAGAACGCACGCACCATGCGGAGGTTTGTATTGATGGTCGTATCGTGGAGCTGCTGGTCCTTCATATAGAAGATATAGTCCTCCACCGTTTCCTCTGTGATGGTATGAATGGGCTGTTCCGTATCCCCCAGAAACCGAAAGAAGCTCCTACCCTTTGCGGCGTAGAAGTCGAGCGAGCCTTGGGAGAGGTTCTTGAGCCGGTTGTACTTTTGGAACCTTTCAAAGGCCTGTTGGATGGTAGGATTTGCCTTGGCAGCGGGTCTTAAATCACGGTTACGCACGAGAGAGACTCCTCCTTTTTTCGCGAAAAATCCCTCTCGCCCGCTCAACACTTCCAGAAAATGGAATAAAAAGAAAAAGCCCAGAAATTCGAATCAACGAACAATTCTGAGCTTTTACATGCCGCCGACGGGGGTCGAACCCGTACTCTGTCTCCAGAAAGGGATTTTAAGTCCCTCGTGTCTGCCAATTTCACCACAGCGGCATAAGAAGAGCCACCGTTTTTTCAAACGACAGCTCTTATAATACAACAGGCTTGCTTTTTTGTCAAGAAAAGCTTTTATACCTTACCGCCATGCAGCTCTGCATACATTTTGGAACGGCACTCGGCCACAGCCGGCGTCATATTCACATAGTGCTTATGCGGGCATTCCAGACGCAGCTCGCTTTCCCAAGTCTCCTCGGTGAGCTGCTTTGCAATGTAGGCCTTCTTTTCTGCAATAGAGGGCAGCTCAATGGCCAGCTGGCCGTTCAGGATGTGGGGCACCAGCAGCTTTCTGACCCTGGTGGGCGTGATGGTCACGGTGCGCTCGATGGCATCCGAGTCCAGATTGACCATGGTGATGGGTTTGCCGGCCTCGATGACCTCATCATCCATAGCGATCAGGTCGCACTGCGCCTGACCGTTCTCATCGTAGAGACGCCACGGCATCTTCTTGCCCGGAATGATGGCCTTGCTGGCAGAATCCGAGCACTTCATTTTGGGGGTATAGCTGCCATCCGGCTTCTTGACTGCCACCAGCTTGTACACACCGCCGAACACGGGGTCGGAAGCGGAAGTAATCAGGTTTTCGCCCACGCCGTAAGAGTCAAAATGAGCGTGTTCGTACAGCTCCATGTTGGCGATTTTCTTCTCATCCAGACCGTTGGACGCCACCAGCTTGATGTAGGGCTTGCCTGCTGCATCCAGCGCCTTGCGCAGGCGCTTGGAGCCGCGGGCAAGGTCACCGGAGTCGATACGGGCGCTCTTGACACGACGGTTCGGGTCGTTGGGATATTTTTCGATGAGGTAATCGTCCAGCTTAATGAGGTTGGGCAGACCACTCTCCATAATATTGTAGGTATCCAGCAGCAGGCTGACCGAATCCGGATAGGTATCTGCAAATGCTTTGAAAGCGTCGAACTCGGTCGGGAAGAACTCAATAAAGCTGTGCGCCACAGTGCCAACGGCCTTGACATCTGCGCCGAACTTCATCTCCGCCAGACAGTTGGCTGTGCCGACACAGCCGCCCAGAACAGCAGCGTATGCGCCATCGTTGCCAGCGCTCTTGCCCTGTGCGCGGCGGGTGCCGAACTCCATGACGCTGCGGGGCGTATGGGTGTTCAGGCCGGTGACACGGGTGGCCTTGGTCGCGATCAGGCTGTGGAAGTTCATGGTCTGCAGCAGGTAGGTCTCGATCAGGATCGCACCCACAAGGTCGCACTCAATGCGTACCATCTGCACATGCGGGTAGGCCACCGTGCCCTCGGGCAGTGCATACATGTCACCCTTCCACTGATAAGTGCGCAGATACTCACAGAATTCCTCGCTCATGCCCTTGGTGCGCAGCCACCAGATATCCTGTGCATTGAAATGATAATTCAGCAGAAAACGGGTCAGCTTACGCTGACCGGCACTGATGGAGTAGCCCTGATTGTCCGGGTTCTTGCGGAAGAACATATCGAACACCAGTGTAGTATCTTTGAATCCGTGCAGGAAAAGGCAGTTGGCCATAGTAAATTCATAAAAATCCACGACCATTGCGGGGTTGTCGTAGTCCTCATCCGGGATGTAAGGCACAACCTTGATTTCGTCCATGAATAGTATCCTCTCTTCTTTGCACCTGACAAAGGCTTCCTCCGGCCTTTGCCGTTCCTCTTCCTTGTGGGAAGGTTTGCATGCCTGCCTGTCTTGACAGTGCGTTTCTATCATGATATCACCAAATGCGGGCTTGTTCAAGAGTTTTTATGCAAAAAACCGCCCATGCCAGACGGCACAGGCGGCTTTGTGATCAAAAAAACTTAGCCATTGATGATGTTGGGGGTAGCATTCTTGAGCATGACGTCGTGGCTGCCGCCCTCCACAATGGAGGTGGAAGAAACAACCGTCAGCTTGGCCTTCTGCTGCAGCTCAGGAATGGACAGGGCACCGCAGTTGCACATGGTGCTCTTGACCTTGTACAGAGTGGTCTGCACGCCATCAGCCAGAGGGCCGGCATAGGGCACGTAGCTGTCCACGCCTTCCTCAAAGCTCAGCTTGGTGGAGCCGCCCAGATCGTAGCGCTGCCAGTTGCGGGCACGGTTGGAACCTTCGCCCCAGTACTCCTTCATATACTGGCCGTTGATGCGCACCTTGTTCGTGGGGCTCTCGTCAAAGCGGGCAAAGTAGCGGCCCAGCATCACAAAGTCTGCGCCCATAGCCAGCGCGAGGGTGATGTGGTAGTCATGGACGATGCCGCCGTCGGAGCAGATGGGCACATAGATGCCGGTCTCCTTGTAGTACTCGTCACGAGCCTTGGCAACCTCGATGACAGCGGTAGCCTGACCACGGCCAATGCCCTTGGTCTCGCGGGTGATGCAGATGGAGCCGCCGCCGATGCCGATCTTCACAAAGTCTGCACCAGCCTCAGCGAGGAAGCGGAAGCCCTCGGCGTCCACCACGTTGCCGGCACCCACCTTGACGGTGTCGCCGTAGTGCTCGCGGATCCAGCCGATGGTGCGGCTCTGCCACTCGGAGTAGCCCTCGGAGGAGTCGATGCACAGCACATCCACACCGGCCTCAACCAGTGCGGGTACACGCTGGGCGTAGTCGCGGGTATTGATACCGGCACCCACAACGTAGCTCTTGTTCTTATCCAGCAGCTCGTTGACGTTTGCCTTGTGGGAGTCGTAGTCCTTGCGGAACACCATATACACCAGATTGCCCTCGGCATCCACCAGCGGCAGGGTGTTGATCTTGTTGTCCCAGATGATGTTGTTGCAGTCGTGCAGGGAGGTGTTGGCCGGAGCAGTGACCAGCTTTTCAACGGGGGTCATAAAGGTGGTGACGCAGGCGTCGTCCGGGGTGTGGTTGATGCGGTAATCGCGGGAAGCCACGATGCCCAGCAGCTTGCCATTGGGAGTACCGTCGGCAGTGATGGCAATGGTGGAGTGACCGGTGCGTGCCTTCAGTTCCAGCACGTCATGCAGGGTGGCAGTGGGAGCCAGATTGGAATCGGACACCACATAGCCGGCCTTGAAGCTCTTGACGCGGCGCACCATAGCAGCCTCGTTCTCGATGCTCTGAGAGCCATAGATAAAGGAAACGCCGCCCTGACGAGCCAGTGCAATGGCCAGCTTATCGCCGGAGACCGACTGCATGATGGCGCTGATCATGGGGATATTCATCTGCAGCGGGCACTCCTCCTGTCCCTTGCGGTACTTGACCAGCGGGGTCTTCAGGCTGACCGCCGTAGGCACATTCTCCGCAGAGGAATAGCCGGGGACCAGCAGGTACTCGCCAAAGGTGCGGGAGGGTTCTTCGTAGAAATAAGCCATAATCAAACTCCTTTTCTCTTAGGGTGTATCTGAAAAGTCGAAAATTTAGCCTATTTCTACAAGCACAGCTGGATTTTGCGTTAAACAGCCTTGAAATCCACAAAGGATTCCTGCGGCTATTTGCCTTAAATCCCGCTTGTGCTTGCGAAACATTCGTCATTTTCTTTGTTTTCAGATACACCTTAACGCATCCGATACAATCAGCATCAAAATCATTCATGTTTGCTGCCTATAAATTGATTGTATATACTTTACCACAAAGCCCGCAAGAATACAAACCCCTGCCGCGCCAAACTTTATAATTGTCCTTTGCGGAAAAACAGACAAATTGCCAAGCGTTTTTAGGCATTGGTCATACTTTGATTTTTGAAGTATCACTTTTGCAGGCAAATCAGAGCTTACAGAATGCAAAAAAGCTCGTCCGAATCACCGGACGAGCCCTTTTGCACACGAAGCGGGACACTGCCTGTGCGGCGCATGGATCATAGCTGTGAAGGAGAACAGCCGGAGGAGGAGGATCCGCGCCCAGTATCCCAAAAACAAGAAGAAAAAGATTTCACACACAGCCTTGGGGCCTTGCCCTTGCTGTAACCATATTGTAACTCTTTTGAAACCATTTTGCAATAGGGTATTGTAATTTTTTTGTAATTTATTTTGTTAACTTTTTATGTCCTGCACCGCCGGGCTGCCGCAAACATCATTTCCCTTTTTGTGCCCGGTATGGTATACTGGCTTTGAATATGCTGCCACAGGCAGAAAAAAGGAGTTTAGGATACGGATATGAAAACAAAATTGGGTATTGTGGGCTGCGGCTTTCTGGGCAACATCGTGGCTGACGCGTGGAAGAAGGGTCTGCTGCCGGACTACGAGCTGGTGGGCGTGACCAGCCGCACCCGCGCCTCGGCTGAAAAGACCGCCGCCAATGTCGGTTGCGCTGTTTGTGAGGACGTGGACGCGCTGCTGGCGCTTGAGCCGGAGTACATCGTGGAGGCCGCTTCGGTGGAGTCGGTGCGTGCTATGGCCATCCCGGTGCTGAAGCGGGGCGTGAATCTGGTCATTCTGTCCATCGGTGCCTTTGCGGATCTGGATTTCTACGCGCAGGTCAAGGCAGCTGCCGTGGAGGGCGGTGCCAAGGTGCACCTGACCAGCGGTGCCATCGGCGGCTTTGATGTGCTGCAGACCGTCACCCTGATGGCACAGGCGCAGGGCTTGCCGGAGACTGCCGGCATCGAGACCCACACCGGTGCAAAGGGCTTCCGCAACACGCCGGTGTGGGCAGAGCACCTGCTGACCGACACCGAAAAGACCACCGTGTTCACCGGCAACGCAAAACAGGCCATTGCTACCTTCCCCCGCCGGGTGAACGTGGCGGTGGCTACTTCTCTGGCTACTACCGGCCCCGAGATCACCGGGGTGACCATGCACTCCGTGCCCGGCTGGGTGGGCGATGACCACTGCATCACTGCCGAGATCGAGGGCGTAAAGGCTGTGGTGGATATCTGCTCCTCCACCAGCGCCATTGCGGGCTGGAGCGCCGTCTCCCTGCTGCGCAATCTGGCTTCACCCGTCTGCTTCTACTGATATAAGGAGGAGTCCGTCATGTTTGAAAAGCTTGTTGCCATTGAGCCTGTCAGCCTGATCCCCTCTGCCGAGGAGGAGCTGCACCGCTATGCCAAGCAGGTGGTGCTGTACCGGGACGTACCCGCCAGCGATGACGAGATGGTGCGCCGCATTGGAGACGCCGATGCCGTACTGCTGAGCTACACCTCCCGCATGGGCAAGGAAGTCATCGCGCAGTGCCCCAACATCCGCTATATCGGGATGTGCTGCAGCCTGTACTCTGAGGAGAGCGCCAACGTGGATATCGCCTACGCACGCACCCGGGGCATCCAGGTGCTGGGCATCCGGGACTACGGCGACCGCGGCGTTGTGGAGTACGTTCTGCACGAGCTGACCGGCCTGCTGCACGGCTTTGGGATGCCCATGCTGCGGGACGAGCCGGTGGAGATCACCGGGCTGAAGGTCGGCATCG
>OAVJ01000071.1_pt1 | contig 93177 bp, 91 predicted proteins | sample 1516901 | NCBI WGS metagenome assembly OAVJ01 (sample SAMEA2580073, study PRJEB22360) | human gut metagenome | biome: human gut; feature: human-associated habitat; material: faeces | place: Denmark | collected 2008/2010 | reverse complement strand
GTACGGTTCTGAGGGGGGAAAGGGGCAGTAATGCCTCTGACCTACCCGGCAAGGCCATCGCTTCGGCGAACATGGCCTCCTACATCAAGTATCTCTATAAGACCGTCCGCAAGTTCTACGGCGAGGCCGTCGTGGTCACGCAGGAGGTGGACGACATCATCGCCTCGCCGATCGTCAAGGAGAGTATCATCAACAACTCGGACTGTAAAATCCTGCTCGACCAGCGCAAGTACATGAACAAGTTCGACCAGATTCAGGCATTGCTCGGACTGACGGACAAGGAGAAAGGACAGATTCTTTCCATCAATCAGGCGAACGATCCGTCAAGGCTCTACAAAGAGGTCTGGATCGGGCTGGGCGGCACGCAGTCGGCGGTCTATGCCACCGAAGTGAGTGCGGAGGAATATCTCGCCTACACGACCGAGGAGACCGAGAAAATGGAGGTGTACGCCCTTGCCGCGAAGCTGGGCGGCGACATCGAGGCGGCGATCCGGCAGCTTGCCGAACGTCGCAGGAATAAGAAGTAATAACCCTAAAAACAAGAAATTTATGAATATAAGTAAAAAGAAATGGCTCACGCTGAGCAGTTGCATGATCTCCCTTGCGGCTTTGATGCTGCAAGCCTGCACCGAAGCGAAGGAAACAGACTGCGACAAGCTGTGCGGGAATTGGGTCAGCGTGGGCAGGAAACCCGACGTGCTGATCTACCGCGAGGGCGACACCTACAAGGTTACGGTGTTCAAGCGCAGCGGCCTTTCGCGTCGTCTGAAACCCGAAACCTATCTGCTGCGCGAGGAGGAAGGCAACCTTTTCATCAACACGGGACAGCGCATCGACATCGCCTACAACGAGGCGGCGGACGTGCTGACCTTCTCCCCGCACGGTGATTACGTCCGAAAGGACATGGATACGAAACAAGAATAGAAACCGCTAAATCCATAGTAAAATAATGAGAACAAGAATCATTCTGCTTTTCGGCGCGTGCCTGCTCCTTGCGGGCACGGCGCGGGCGCAATGGGTTGTCAGCGATCCGGGCAACCTCGCGCAAGGCATCATCAATGCCTCGAAGAATATCATCCACACCTCGAAGACGGCGACCAACATGGTGTCGAATTTTCAGGAGACGGTAAAGATTTACGAGCAGGGTAAGAAATATTACGACGCCCTCAAATCGGTGAACAATCTCGTCAAGGATGCCGTCAAGGTCAGGAACACGATCCTGATGATCGGTGAAATCTCGGACATCTACGTTACGAATTTCCAGCTTATGCTGCGCGACGAAAACTACACCACCGAGGAACTCTCGGCCATCGCGTTCGGCTACACGAAGCTCTTGGAGGAGAGCAACGACGTCCTTAAAGAGATGAAAGACGTGGTGAACATCACGACGCTTTCGATGACCGACAAGGAGCGTATGGACGTGGTGGACAGGTGCTACAACCGGGTGCGGCGATACCGCAATCTGGTGATGTACTACACCAACAAGAACATTTCGGTAAGCTACCTGCGCTCGCGCAAGAAGAACGACATGGACAGGGTGCTGGCTCTTTACGGCAGCCGCAACGAACGCTATTGGTAACCTTAACTCCATCCGCTTATGATGTTAATGACAATAGAGTTCGACAACCTGCATACTATCCTGCGCTCGCTCTATCAAGAAATGATGCCGCTCTGTTCCAACATGGCGGGGGTGGCCAAAGGCATTGCGGGATTGGGTGCGCTGTTCTACGTGGCCGTGCGCGTGTGGCAGTCGCTCGCCCGTGCAGAAGCCATCGACGTGTACCCCTTGCTGCGGCCTTTCGCCGTCGGCTTCTGCATCATGTTCTTTCCGACCATCGTTCTCGGCACGATCAACGGGGTGTTAAGCCCCGTCGTGCAGGGTACGAACCGGATGCTCGAATCGCAGACACTCGACATGAACAAGTACCGCGAGCAGAAGGACAAGCTCGAATACGAGGCGATGATGCGCAACCCCGAAACGGCCTACCTCGTCTCGAACGAGGAGTTCGACCGGCAGCTCGAAGAGCTGGGCTGGTCGCCGGGCGATATGATCACGATGGCCGGAATGTATATCGAACGGGGAATGTATAACATGAAGAAAGGTATCCGCGACTTCTTCCGCGAGGTGCTGGAACTGCTGTTCGCCGCTGCTGCCTTGCTGATCGACACGCTGCGGACGTTCTTCCTGATCGTCCTGTCGATTCTCGGCCCGATAGCGTTCGCTATCTCCGTCTGGGACGGCTTTCACTCCACGCTTACGCAATGGCTCTGCCGCTATGTTCAGATTTACCTGTGGCTGCCCGTCGCCGACCTGTTCAGTACCGTACTGGCGAAGATTCAGGTGTTGATGCTTCAAAACGACATCTCGGAGTTGCAGAACAACCCGAACTTTTCGCTCGAAGCCTCCAACGGCGTCTATATCGTGTTTCTTATCATCGGCATTATCGGGTATTTCACGATTCCGACCGTTGCCGGATGGATCATTCAGGCCGGAGGTTCGGGAAGCTACGGGCGTGCCGTGACGCAGCTCGCGGGTAAGGGTGCGGCATTTGCCGGAGGTGTGGCCGGAGCCGCCGTTGGTAACGTAGCCGGACATTCGGGCAGGCTGATGGGACGCGCGGGCAAGGCCGCGTGGAACCATACCGCCGGAAAATTATTCAAACGAAAATAATCGAACAATATGGAATTTAAGTCATTGAAAAATATCGAGACATCGTTCAGGCAGATACGCCTGTTCGGTATCGTCTTCATTGCGCTGTGCGCTCTGGTGGCGGTGTTCTCCGTCGGGAGTGCCTACCGTTTCGCCGAGCGGCAGCGGGAGAAGATTTACGTGCTCGACGGCGGCAAGTCGCTGATGCTCGCCCTCTCGCAAGACCTCGCGCAGAACCGCCCCGCCGAAGCCCGCGAGCACGTGCGCCGCTTTCACGAGCTGTTCTTTACCCTCTCGCCGGAAAAGAGCGCGATCGAGCACAATATCAAACGTGCCCTGCTGCTCTCGGACAGGAGTGCCTACAACTATTACACGGATTTCTCCGAGAAAGGCTATTACAACCGTATCATTGCGGGCAACATCAATCAGGTGTTGCAGGTCGATTCGGTGGTCTGCAACTTCGACCGCTACCCCTACGAGGTCAATACCTACGCACGTCAGATGATTATCCGCGAGAGCAACGTGACGGAGCGCAGCCTCGTAACGCGTTGCCGTTTGTTGAACGCCTCGCGTTCGGATGATAACCCGAACGGATTTACCATCGAGGGCTTCACGATTCTGGAAAACCGCGACCTGCAAACATTGGAGAGATAAGCCCATGAGAAAGTTAATCGAACGTCTCGGCAAGTGGACGGACAATCAGGACGAGCGGTTGCGGGCATGGCTCGAAGCACTCCCGCAGCGGACGAAACTTGCCGTAGTGCTCGTCATTTTCGGCCTGTTCGCCCTCTGCGCCCTCTTCACTTTCGGGACGGCTCTTTACGAGATAGGCCGGGAAAGCGGGCGGCAGATAGAGATCGAACATATCAGACAGTTAGACCTGCGGCAACGGCAGGACAGTATCAATTTTTTCAAATATTATGATTATGGAACAGAAAGAACAGAACAAAAATCCTACGGTCTCTCCCAAAGAGGAGAAGCCTAAAACACCGCTCACGGAGGAGCAGCGGCAGAAGCGTCGCAAGATGCTCGTGTACCCGCTTATGGGATTGCTTTTCGCAGGCTCCATGTGGCTGATCTTCGCGCCCTCCGACAAGGACAAGGCCGAGGCGCAGCTGGGCGTCGGCTTCAACACCGAAATGCCCCTGCCAGTGGAGGCGGGCATCATCGCCGACAAGCGTACCGCCTACGAGCAGGCGAAGATGGAGGAGAAGCAGAAAGAACGGCGGACGCAGATGAACGACCTCGCTGCACTATTCTCGGATAAGGACGATAAAGCCGAAACGCAGTCGGAGGAGTTCGACCTGCTCGATCCCGAACCGCAGCAGCCCGCCCGCACCTACGGCGGAGGTTTCTGCCCGCAACGGACGATACGTTCGTCCGCTGTGGCCTACGAGGACATCAACCGCACGTTGGGCAATTTCTACGAAACACCTGCCGAAGACCCTGAAAAGGAGGAGATGCGCGAGCGTATCGAAAAATTGGAGGCGATGTTGGCACGACAGGCGGAGCCGTCCGGCTCGACACTCGACGACCAAGTGGCCTTGCTCGAAAAGTCCTACGAGCTGGCGGCCAAGTATATGCCCGCCGGACAAGGCGGCACGGCGCAACAGCCGACAGCAACCGAGGCGAAGGAGGACAAGAAGACCGTGCGCAACGGCAAGGCGGTGGCACAACCTGTCGGGCAGGTGGCCGAACGCATCGTCTCCGCTCTTGCACAGCCTATGACCGATAGCGGGTTCATCACGGCACAGACCGACGGGCGGAATTTCGGATTCCAAACGGCGGTTGGAAACTCGTCGGCGGTCGGACGCAATACCATTCCGGCGTGCGTACACGGCAACCAGACCGTAACCGACGGGCAGGCTGTCCGCCTGCGGCTCACGGAGCCGATGCAGGTGGGCGGAGTGCGTATCCCCTGCAACACGGTCGTCGTGGGGACAGCACGGGTGCAGGGCGAACGGCTCGGCATTGACATTACCTCGTTGGAATATCAGGGGACGATCATCCCCGTCGAGCTGGCCGTTTTCGACAGCGACGGGCAGGAGGGCATCTTTATCCCCAACTCGATGGAGGTAAGTGCGGCCAAAGAGGTGGCGGCCAACATGGGGTCGTCGCTCGGCAGCGGCATCAACATCTCCACCGACGCGGGAGCGCAGCTCGCCTCCGATCTCGGTAAGGGGTTGATTCAGGGCACGAGCCAATACATCGCCAAGAAGATGCGCACTGTCAAAGTGGATTTGAAAGCAGGATACAGGGTCATGCTTTATCAGCCGGAGAATTAAAGAGATGAGAATAATCAGCAAGTAACCAATTATTAAATCGGGGTTCTTAACCCCGCCACTAAATCCACAGTAAAAATGAAAAAGATTTTTGTAATGATGTTCGCCCTTACGCTGGGCATGGGTGCGGCAAACGCACAGGAAGTAACGAACGCCGAGACCGTCGAAACGACGGAGCAGGCGACGAAGGTATCGCTTTGTAAGGAGATCTATCCCGACGCGGAGCGGGACGGCGACCTCTATCACGGTCTCACGCGCAAGCTCACGTTCGACCGCATGATTCCGCCGCACGGGTTGGAAGTTACCTATGACAAGACCGTGCACGTCATCTTTCCGGCGGCGGTGCGCTACGTCGATCTCGGCTCCCCGAACCTGATCGCGGGCAAGGCCGACGGTGCGGAGAATGTCATCCGCGTGAAGGCCACCGTGCGCGATTTCCGTGCCGAGACCAATATGTCGGTCATCACCGAGGACGGCTCGTTCTACACGTTCAACGTCCGCTATGCGGCCGAGCCGCTGCTGCTGAACGTTGAGATGTGCGACTTCATCCACGACGGCGAATCCGCGAACCGCCCCAACAACGCGATGGAGGTGTACCTTACGGAGCTGGGAAGCGAATCGCCGCTTTTGGTACGCCTTATCATGCGCTCCATCCACAAGCAGGACAAACGCGAAGTGAAGCATATCGGCTGCAAGCGGTTCGGCGTGCAGTATCTTCTGAAAAGTATTTATACGCATAACGGATTGCTCTATTTCCACACGCAGATCCGCAACGGCTCCAACGTGCCGTTCGACGTGGATTTCATCACTTTCAAGATCGTCGATAAGAAGGTCGCCAAACGTACCGCCATACAGGAGCAGGTCATTTTCCCCTTGCGTGCCTACAACTACGCCACGCGCGTAGCAGGAAAGAAGGACGAGCGCACCGTCTTCACGTTTGACAAGTTCACTATCCCTGACGATAAATGCCTCGTCGTGGAGCTGAACGAGAAGAACGGAGGCCGCCATCAGTCGTTCATCGTCGAGAATGAAGACCTCGTGCGTGCCGGTGTCATCAATGAACTCAAAGTACAGTAGCCATGAAGCGGTTTCTATTTTTCCTCGTCGCGTCGCTTGCCCTCTCTGTGGGGCAGGCCGACGCGCAACGATGCCTCCCCAAGATGCGGGGCATCGAGCTTCGGGGCGGCATGGCCGACGGCTTCTACTCGCACACCGACCGCAACGATGCAGGTTACTACATCGGGGCGGCGCTCTCGACCTACACCAAAGGCGGCGACAAGTGGGTGTTCGGCGGCGAATACCTGCAACGCTATAATCCCTACAAGGAGACGCGGATTCCGACAGTACAGTTCACGGCCGAGGGTGGTTTCTATTACAACTTTCTCTCCGACGCCCGCAAGATATTCTTCTTTTACGTCGGCGGCGCGGTACTCGCGGGGTACGAGACCGTGAACTGGGGCGATAAACCCCTGTTTGACGGGGCGAGGCTCACAAATAAGGATGCCTTCATCTACGGCGGCGCGGTGTCGCTTGAAATGGAAGCCTACCTCGCCGACCGCATCGCCCTTACGGTAAATGTCCGCGAACGCTGCTTGTGGGGCGGCTCGACGGGACATTTCCACACGCAGTACGGGATAGGCATCAAATTTATCATCAACTGACGGATTTATATGACGATAGATGAGATGCGGCAGCTGCCGTTGGAAACTTTCCTGCAACGGCTGGGGCACAGCCCGGCCATGCAGAAAAGAAACGATTTGTGGTACAACGCTCCCTACCGCGAGGAAAGGACGCCTTCGTTCAAGGTCAATACGGATAGAAACGTGTGGTTCGACTTCGGGCTGGGACGCGGCGGCGACATCTTTACCCTTGCCGGAGAACTCGTCCGCAGCACGGATTTTCTTACGCAGGCGAAATATATCTCGGACACGGTGGGCGGGAACTTCGTACCGATTCCAGCTCCTCGATCCGCGAAAGAGCGGGTGTCGGAATCTGCATTTCAGGAGGTCGAGCAGAAAATGTTAGTTTACGATGTGTTGAAAGGCTATCTCTCGGAGCGGGGTATCCCCTCCGGAGTGGCCGCCCGCCATTGTCGGCAGGGCAGCTACCGCGTACACGGGAAACCGTATTTCGCTATCGGATTTCAGAACGTGTCGGGAGGTTGGGAGCTTCGGAGCAAACTGTTCAAGGGGTGCATACCGCCGAAGGATATTTCCTTTGTATCGAGGCAGGGAATGCCGACGGATACCTGCGACGTGTTCGAGGGATTCTTCGATTTCCTCTCCGCCATGACGCTCGGACTGACCGGAGGAAACGATGCGCTGGTGCTTAATTCGGTCGGCAACCTCGAAAGGTCATTCCGCTATCTGGACAGGTACGGGAAGATAAACTGCTATCTGGACAATGACGAGGCCGGACGAAAGACGTTTGAAGCCCTGCGTACCCGATACGCGGAAAAAACAGTCGATTGTTCGAGGGACTATGCCGACAGCAAAGACCTGAACGAACATTTACAAAAGAAATTGAGTGAAAGAGTAACGAACAACAAAACATTAAAATTCAGATTATGATTAAACGTATCAGCATGATAAGATTGGGTATTTCTTTTTTCATCGGGATAGTGGCTTGCCTGTTTTCGTCTTGCGACAATGAGCTGGATATTCGGCAGGCATATCCGTTCATGGTGGAAACGATGCCCGTGCAAACGAAAATAGTAAGAGGCGAGACCGCCGAGATACGATGCGAACTCAAACGCGAGGGGCGCTATGACGGGGCGCGGTACACGATCCGTTATTTCCAGCCCGACGGCAAGGGAACGCTCCGTATGGACGACGGCACGGTATTTCTGCCGAACGACCGCTATCCGCTCAAACGCGAGGTATTCCGCCTCTACTACACCTCCGCTTCGACCGACCAACAGACCATCGACATTTACGTCGAAGACAACTTCGGGCAGGTCGTACAAATGACCTTCGATTTCAACAATGAGAACGGGGAAAAAGAGGAGGTACGCGGATGATCGATTACTCGAAATATCTACATAGTAATAAAAGCGATGAGAAATACACTCCGCAATATGCCGTGTTACCGATTATCAAATATCTGCCCCGAAAAGCCGTTATCTGGTGTCCGTTCGATACCGAAAACAGCGAGTTCGTACTCGCGCTGAAAGAGGCGGGATATAGGGTCGTATATTCGCATATCTTCACGGGACAGGATTTTTTCGAGTATGAACCGAAACGGTGGGACATTATCGTTTCAAATCCGCCATTCAGCAATAAGGCAAGGATATTCGAGCGGTGTTTGGCTTTTAGAAAGCCTTTCGCCTTGCTGATGTCGAACTTCTGGCTGAATGATTCCGCTCCATGCAGGCTCTTCAAAGAAAGGGAATTGCAACTGCTATTGTTCGATAAACGGGTAGAGTATAACGATTTGAGCCGAGTGCCTTTCGGGTCGAGTTATTTTTGCCACAAGGTGCTGCCTAAACAGATCGTGTTCGAGAACCTTACGAAAATCAAGGGAGAAAAGAGCAGGATGTGGGCGGATGTGGAGAAATTCAGTCTGTTTTAGCGTATTGGTATAAGCGAGAGTAAAGAGTAAACCTCCGGCAGTTCGGGCTGTCGGAGGTTTGCTTTTTTCGAGACGGTTTCAAGCGATGTCGAACAAGGACAGTTGCTTCGGTTTTACTCTATACCTCCGCACTTTCGGATCAGCGCAACATCGACATTTATGTCGAGGACAACCTCGGGTAATACGTACAACTATCGTTCCGATACAACAATGAGAATGAAGAACAAGAAAAATGTAAATTAAGTATGGTTTAGGTGAATAAATGGAGATATTCAAAATCGAATATCCCCATTTATTTCCCGGTCTTTTGTTTTGTTAAATGTTTTATTATTTTTATTTTTGCACTAAAACATTGGCTGTTATGATAATATCTCAAAAGACAATAGAAAAATTACGGACACTTATTAACGAAGAAACAGAATATCGCTCGGGGCCTAAACTCGTAGCATTTTTCAATAAGTATGGATTCGCCGACTTATATGAACCCGGCTTTCCTTCAAGGTGGATATATACAGAATCTAAATTGAAAGAGTTGAATGGCAAACCGGAATTAGATAAGTGTATCAAAGATCTATTCGCACCAGTCAATTTCATTTCCCGATTCTCGGAATTAGATGAACTTATCAGCGATTTTAATCAATATTTGTCTTTCGATGGCTGGCAGGTTGTGCGACAAGGTCAGGATATTATTTTTCAGAAAGCGAAAGGTGTAGATATAGACAACGAAAAAAGTAAAGAAGTTCAAACTAACGAAACAGACTTCTTAAAAGCAGAGTTCAACGACATATTAGTATCTTCTTTGCCTATTGATAGCTGTTTAATACCGTATTTGGAAACACGTGTAGAAGAAATTCGGCAATGTTTATCAGTCAAAGCACCTCTCTCTGCTATATTCCTTATAGGTAGTACCTTAGAAGGAATATTGTTGGGTGTCGCCAGCAAACACCCTGAAATATATAATAAGGCGCATTCTGCACCCAAAGATACCAAAACAGGTAAACCCAGAAATCTCAATGAGTGGACGTTAAACAATTTTATAGACGTTTCTTATGAAGTGGGATTTTTGAAGGAAGATGTTAAGAAGTTCAGTCAGGCTCTCCGCGATTTTAGAAATTACATCCATCCTTATCAGCAGATGTCGATTGGGTTTCAACCGGATGAACATACAGCAAAGATTTGCTTCCAAGTATTAAAGGCTGCTCTTTACCAAATAAAACGAAAGTCGGAAGTATAATGATCCATCCATAGAGGTATGAATAGAGTTATCATCATAGGCAACGGCTTCGATAAAGCACATGGTCTTGCAACCGGGTACAGAGATTTTATAGACAACTATTGGACTAACGTTTCCGGTCATATATTCGATGGTTACAAACGTTGGCTTGCAGAACATTGGGGGTCAATCAATGATCCATCACCTTACGAAGATGAATTTGTTTTATTTGAGGTATTTCGAGATAAACAACATAAAACGCCGGAACCATCATACCCTCAATCGTATTCAACCCCATACGATGAGGTTCGAGGGCTGATTTCCATATTCAATGATAGTACTAACATGAGGTATGACGGTTCGGTTCGCCTCACTTTTAAAAGTAAATTCTTCGAGCATATTTCCAGTCGCTGTTCTTTCAATAACTGGGTGGACATTGAGAACGAATATTATGGAAAATTGAAAGAGCTGCTTGCGGAAGACGATGCAGTTATTCGGAATGAAAAGGTACGGACGCTGAATCGAGATTTCGATGCCGTAAAAAAGCGACTTGAAATCTATTTGACAGAAGTATTCCAAAAAACGCAAATGAAGCCATTTCCATCTATTCAAGAGGCATTCGACAGTATAATTGATCCGAAAGAAGTTGCTTTCGGAAAACGAAAAATGTTTGTCGATTCTATCTTGGGTAATATTGAAAATGATGCAGTTCGATTAGATAAAGAAGAAAACCTTAGTTATCTTTTTTGTCGCTTGCAAGATGAAGAGCGTAACTGCTATGTCACAAGACTTTTATCCGATAAGCATTTTCAAAAAGCCCATTGCACACCTGCCAATACCTTAATCTTGAATTTCAATTATACCAAAACTGCGAAACAATTGTATGCAATAGATACAGTAGAAATAATAGACATTCATGGGGTACTCAACAATGAACGCAACCCGATTATTTTCGGTTATGGCGATGAGTTAGACGATGATTACAAACGAATTGAAAAGTTACAAGATAATGATTTTCTCGAAAATATCAAGTCAATTCACTACCATGAAACAGGTTGCTATCGGCGGTTGTTAGGTTTTATTGAATCCTCCCCATATCAAGTGATTACTATGGGGCATTCGTGCGGGAACTCCGATCGCACGTTGCTCAACACCTTATTTGAGCACCACAACTGTATCTCCGTAAAAGTCTATTATCATCAGCGAGAAGATGGCACAGATGATTATAGCCAATTGATTCGGAATCTTTCGCGTAATTTTAACGACAAGGCTGCTATGCGAGACAAGGTCGTCAATAAGGAGTTTTGCCAACCTCTTGTTCCTACATCGGAAAAAGTTACATAATAGCCACTCTAAAAAAATATACTAAAAAAACGATGGTGGATATTTCCACCATCGTTTCAAGTCTGTACACAATTTTTTATCAGTATATTTCGTACCAACCACTTCTTTACGTGGGTCATATTGTATTCCGAAGTAATGATCGCCATGTGGTCGCCTACTTGTGTGAAGCGTGTACTATATAGCCGCTTATCTACTCTTTGAGCGCGGTGACGCTCCACGCTTCCACGCCGTCGAAATAGTTGTCCAATATGCAGATCGACTCCACAAAAGGTTACTATCAATGTCCGGTAATTTGCTGTGTTCCTTTTCATTGTTCGTCTATTTATTGTTTCTATTATTCAACCATATATCCCGTATTGCTCGGCACTCCTCCAATGTCGGGATGACGCAGGAGAGCAATTCGCCGTCTGTGTGTCGATAGTCGTATTGGCGGAGCCGTTTCTTTCTGCGAGGGGAAAGGAAGAGGGTAAAGTACTCGTGGCATTCTTCTCTTGTCTGGAAGACGACGCACCGTTTACTGTCATTTCCGTTTTCATTGTCATATCTTTTAGAGGTTAAAATTCTGCCTTCATCAGTCGGCACTTGAAATATTCGGTCGGGTCGCTTATCTTGCGTTGGTGTACCCACAGATGATGTGCACCGAAACCGTACACGAAATAGTCGTCGATAGGCACTTGGGTTTTTAGCTTCTCGATGCCTTTTTGCAAGCTGTTTTCGTCGTCTGCAAAAAGAATCGTGTTCACCAGACGTAAATAAATCTCGGTTGCTTCGTCACAATAAGGAGAAAAGAATGTTTCAATCGTTACGTTCATAATGCTGTAATTTTATAGTTATTATTATGAGATTTTATCTCGTGGTAGCCTCGATGATCTCTTTCTGGTATCGGGGATTTACTTTATCGAAAGCGTACCGTATAAATTCCCGTTTTGCTTCGAGGCGCAATTCCTTATAAAGTTTTTGGAAGGTGCTGATATTACCGTTCAGGTAAGTTTCTACCATATAATCGAAGATGTTGTCCACCTCGTAATACTTGCATTGCTGCGCTGTCGTTTTTCCGTATCGTTTCATAATTCTATATAATTAAAGTGTTAATAACCAAATACAAACTCCGATGATATACGCGAGGGAGAATCCGGTGAGTATGATACTCTATATCACCTGCAACACACCGCATACGAGGGCTTCGGCTACTCCAACGATGAAGTACACTACCCACAGAAAGAGGGCACAAGGGACGGATGCAATGGCGTGTAAGGCTGTTTTGATAATCTTTATCGGTTTCATGGCTGCTGTTTTTTTGATTTTGATGCGGATTTGAGAGTGGAGGGAGTGAGTTTCTTATCCTAATCTGCCGCTCGTTTATCCGACATTTTTTGTATGCGTCTTTCGGTCGTATCGGTCGTTTCGTTTCAGGGGTCTTTTCGGTGTAGAGGTTAGGACGTACAAGGTTTTTGAGAGTAAATACCTCGTGGCCGCAGGCCGCAGGGAAGATTTTTTGCAAAACCGCAAGGCTCGATCTTGTTCGCCTGTCAAGACCTCGTAAACACCTTTGCACCTGCAACGTAACGACGCCACGATACGATGGGAAGACAGCGAAATGGAGGTAAACGAATTATTAGGTAGATTCGAGAAAGTAAGAATAATATATGTCAAATCTGTATATTTGACATTAGGCCTCTATTTAAAACAGCTCTATCAGTTGTCGCTATATTTGTTTTTTCTATCTTTGCAAATAGATAGAGAATTGAGTATAATTAAAAGACCTATTAAAGAGTTTACGATATGAAAGTAGTGAACCAAACTATAAATTTGAGTGGATTTGTTTCTAATATAGAAATTGATCCCGATGAGTATTTACTACCGCTTCAAGAGGTAATTGTAAACTCCATTCAAAGTATTGAAGATAAACTTAACGCAAGCCAATCCTCGATTGGTATAAAAGTTATTAGAGCGGCAGAACCTGTTTTGTCTGAAGAAGAATTTGGAGAGCCGTATTATTCAATTACGGGCTTTGAAGTAACAGACAATGGTGTAGGGTTTGTCGAGGAAAGATTTAAAGCATTCAATGAAATTTATACTGATATAAATAAAGCTAAGGGCTGTAAAGGAGTTGGTCGATATTCTGTTTTGGCTTGTTTCCATGATATGGAAGTAGATAGCACTTATTATGAAGACAATGAATGGAGAAGGAGAGTTTTCAAATTTTCTGCAAAAGATGGTGTTGTTATAGACAAAGATTTGGTAGAACTCCAAGTTGAACAAGAAGTGTTATCTACAAAAGTGCGATTAAACAATTATAAAAAGGATTTTATTAACTATATCAACAAGAATAAAATTTCTATAGAAGAAATTTCAGAAGCAATAATACATCATTGTATGTTGTATTTTACTTCTAATGACGTTCCTTTAATGCGAATTTATTATGATGGAGATAAAGACAATGCTATTGTCTTGAATAATCTGTTTAGCGAGGTGATTAAATTCGATAGAGAACCTCAAAATACTAATATTGATGGAGAAGATTCTCCTTTTACGTTAAATTATATTCGTAACTATGCTAATAGAGCACACTCCATGCATTTGTGTGCTAATAAACGAGAAGTAGGAAAGAAAATTTCATTGTCATCGTATATTCCTTCATTTGTAGGGCCATTACAAGATGATTTTGGTAAAAAATATTACCTTTCGGTATATGTTACGGGCGATCTATTGGATCGGCGTGTAAATAGTCAACGTACTAAGTTTTCAATTCCACTAAAGAAAGATGATGATAATGCTATTTTCAATTCAATATGCTTACAAGATATTTTTAATAGCATATCGGAGAATGTAAAAAAGGAATATAAAAAGAATATTGATGACGCAGAAAAAGAAAAAGATAATCGTGTAAGGAATTATATTCTTGATAAAAAGAGACCTCGTTTAGCATATCGGCATTTAATCGGTATTGATGGAGCATTTGATAATATTCCAGCAGATGCAACAGATGAACGAATAGAAGTAGAATTACATAAAAAGACATTTCAATTAGAACAAAAAAGAGCCAAAGCATTTGACAAGGCGTTTGCAAAAAAGAAATATGACGAAGAAGAATTTTCTAATATAATCCAGTCTGTTCTTTCTGAAGAGGCAAAGTTCTCGGCAGATAAATTGGCCGATTTGATGATTCGAAGGAAATCAGTCCTTAAATTATTCAGGAAATATCTTGAATGGAGAAATGATGATAAAGAGTATATGCTCGAAAAAGATTTGCATAACATTATTTTTACAATGGGGGCTGAAACTGATGTTATGCCACAAGAATATCATAATTTATGGCTTTTAGATGAGAGGTTGGCATATCATAGATATACAACTTCCGATAGAGCATTATGTACTAATCAGCATATAAATAGTGACAGTAAAAAAGAAACAGATCTTTTAATATATGATTTTCCTTGGGCTTTTACAGATAATCCTAACCATGTTAATTCCTTAGTTATTTTTGAATTTAAACGTCCCGGTCGGGATATGAATACCTCTGAAGATAAAAAATTAGATAGTCAAGTCTTGGAGTATTTTGAGAAGCTATTAGAAAGCAAGGCCAAAAGTGATAAGGGAAAGTTGTTAAATATCCAAAAAACTACTCCCAAATTTGGGTATGTAATATGTGATTTGCATAAAGATTTAGTTGATTACAATCAAGATTTTAATGGATTTATGACAACTCCATACGGTACATTATTTAAGATTAACAGTAATCTCAATATGTATATTGAAGTAATGGATTATGATACGATGCTTGACTTTGCCGAAAAAAGGCATGATAGTTTTTTTCAAGCATTAGGAATTGATAATTTGTAAAAAGTACTTGGAATAATAAATATTAAATGTTACTTTTGCAAAGTAATGAATAAAAAACGGGCAGACAGGAAGAAGTCATTAAGCGACTATGACAGACAAAATACCGTTACTAAGTCGTTACAAGCGTATTTTTTGAAATAATTATCATCTTGATAATAAGGATTTTAGGAGAGATTGGTTCATAACCCTGTCTCTCCGCTGAAAACAAAAAAATAAGGTTATAAGTCCTTGAATTTCAATAATTCAAGGACTTTCTTTTTTTAGTATATAACATATCAGTCTGCATAATAAAGAACGAGGAGCAACGTAGATCAATGATAACCCTTGAGGACCTACCTTGTATGTAGAATAGTGGGAAAATCGATTTTATTTGTTCCGCTACTTGAGCAGATGTCATTACCACACCGCCTTCATTATAGGTGTCTAGTTGTAAATGCAATAGTTGAGGCCTCTTATATAGATCGTTGGCTTGAACGTTACTTTTTAAGGAGCGACACACATTATCAAAGTTTATCAATCAAAGCAAGGTTCTATTTTTTGTATTCCTTTTGTAAGATATATAGTCGGGCTATTCCTTTATTTCAGTGTTTTGCTATCCTCTAATTCATTATACTACATTCTTTTTTACTTTTTTCTATATATCAGTAATTGACCTGAGGTCGACATTATTTAAAAGATTTTCAGTTGCCGTCATTTGTGAAATTTACACCAATGACTGGTTGTTTTTTAAAGAGACAATAAACGGTAATGGCTGATAGCATGTTGGCTATGAAATGAATACTAACTTTATCTTCGGTGACTATAGTGGAAAGTTGTTAAATCTTATGATTAAATATTCTAACTTAAATGATTTTATTGCTGTATTCCTATTTTTTTAAGATAACAGATTGATGAATTATATCGTATTCACGTCAAATTAAATAATTTATGAATGATGAAAATCAAAGCTTTTGTCTATCTTTGTAAATAGACTTAATTCTAAAATAAATAGTATGGCAAAAGAGTTGAATTTTACATTGGAAGGTGTACAAGGTGATTTAAAGTTGAAATACGGTCCTTTTAATCAACGTTTATACCAAGACGGAAGAGAGATCAAGAAACAAGGACGATTCAATCCGAAATATTATGTGATTAACACCAATGGGGAAAAAGAAGAAATAAAGGTTGTCTATGGTTTTGATTTTGTCCATGTCGCTGTGTTCCGCGGACAGAAAATCGATCTGGAGGAACGGCTATCTATCCGCGAATACATAGTGGGTGGTCTGCCTGTGTTACTTGTCTTTCTAGGTGGGTTGATTGGAGCCTTGTTCGGCATCATGGGTGCTACGTTCAATTATAATCATATGCGGCAGGAAAAATCTTTTATAAAACAACTGCTTGTTTCCCTGGGCGTTTCCATACTCTGCTATGTAGCTTATTTTATATTTGCTATTGGTGTCCAGTTGATAGTGGCTAGATAGGCTGGAAAGTAAAAGAAAGGTGGCTTCGCGGTTATTCCGTATGCCACCTTTTTTAGTAAATTTCTGAATGTCCTCCCCACGGATGATGGCAACTATCCATATTGGGAAAAGTAAAACAGGCGAAAGGAAAAATGAAAACTGTATTTTCTCTGTATTCTTTCGGGAGATTCCCGTTTTTTATCAATTCCCGTAGGTACCGATTAATCCATTCGTTGTGATAGTTTCTGCACTTATTTTCAGTTTCCGGCATCTACTGTTATTATAGAACCGGATATGTGCTTTTCCCTCCTTATCCGGAGTGACAGACGGATTCCAGTATAATGTACGACGATAGTCGGGGACAGGAGGGAGCACAGAATAATTGGGGTGATAGAATTCTTTAACTTGGCTGTAACCGTCAAGCCATGTTTTTCGGACACCTTTCCCTGCTTCTGTCGGTATCTTACCTTCCGGATATGTTTCGATCAGTACGGCACAACTGTATAAGTCGGATACATCGAACGGAGTTAATCGCGGATCTGCATACTGGCAAATCGTAGATAGATTTTCAGTGATATAAATCGATTTAATGGCTTCGAGTCTTATATATTTGTACTTATTATAATCCATTTCTGTATGCCGGGTGCGTTCATAGTTGATTACGAAAAGCGGCATTTTACTTTTATAATACAGGTAATTTCGTCCTGAAACAGGACTGAAATTTTTATTCATGTTCATCATAAGTTCGTGTATGTCGTCACCAATAAATTTTCCACTGTCTTTTATGTCGTCTAGTTCGGAATGTACATCATAATAAGCAATCGATTTCGAACGGCTTTCATATATCTCTTTTTCTTTGGTTCTCTTTTTGGCCTTGATGGTTACCTCTTTTAAACGGTAGTTCTTTTCATGGTTACCTGCCTTTGCCAGCGAATCTGCGTAAGCGGCAAAGAAGGTTTCGATATCCTCTTCAGGTAGGGGAGTGGTTTCCACTTCGGGCATAAGTTCTTTCTCTTTTTCTGCATTGGCAATGCTTACCTGCATATCCGCATAATGATATTTTCGGGGGGCAGGACTGAATAGCCTATCCAATAAAATACGGTAATCTTTCTTTTTTCTATTGACTGTAACTGCCAATATCAAGTCCCATTTTCCATATATATCGGATATTAGTGAGAAGTGTCCTAAACTATCTGTAGTGATGGCTTCGATGAAACTGCTGTTTTCCTCATTCTCCCCGCGTTTCTTCAGGAAGCAGGACACTTCTACGTTAGGCTTGGGAAGTTGCCGGACGAAAGAGACAACCTGCCCTCGCGTTTCGATACCTTGCTCCGGTCCGTATTTAAGGTCAAGAGACTCAATTCCTGTCATTTGTTTCCAAGAGTAGCGGCGCCATCCCTGCACTCTTAATAAGAGATCGATTGCCTTGCGGCGTGTATCATCCCGGGATTCGAAATAATATTGGGGATTGTTGACATATCCTTTTATTTCGGACATTAATAAAAGATCGGTCAACATATTGTGCCCTGATTCTACTTCATTCATGCCGTCTCTCACAGATAGGGCAAATGGGGTTTGTACCGGAATCTTTTCTTTTCCGGTCAGGGTGAATTCAAGGTTTACCAATTCGTAAGGGTCGTATGTCTCTTTGTCTGCCTGTACCTGAACGGATAATTGCTCTTTGGGATAGGTAAATATCAAACGATCCGATAGGACCTCTCCGTTACTGTTGAATAACGCGATTCGGGAAACTCCGGGTACTAATTTACTTTTATCTATTTTGAAGCGAATCGTTTCATTACCTTCGACATCGATCAGGCAGAATTTGTATAGTTTGCCTCCGCTGATGACTGCCAGTCCCAATACGTCGGAGGGGGTATTGGAATTCTTTTGCACTGCTATTTCAATGCTGTCTGTGTATGATAAATTGTCGGCATGTAATATATATCCTTCCGGTAAGGCTTCCGGCATATTGAACTGGTGCTTTTTGCCATTAAATTCGACTATTGCTTTTTGTTTCTCTCCCGTGGGCGTGTAATTGAAAATTCCCCGTCCATCATGTGTGACATTGAAACGGGCTGTTTCTTGTTTTTCTTCGTTAATAACAATACCGGTGAGGGTAATGGGGTTTCCATAGGTATCTGTCGCTTCAAAAGCCACTTCGGATTCTATCCCCCGAACCAGATTTCCACCTTCGGGGAAGAACTTTAAATTTACTTTTTTACCTTTTGTCGGTTTGGGACGCTCCAGCGGGTAGTTTCCTGTCGCATATTTCCGCATCTCTTTTTCCGTAAAGTCGCCTTCTGCCTTAGGTTTGTCGAAAACCGGCAACAGTCTTGAGAAAATGATATCTCCTCCAAAATTCAGCATATATTTTGTGTAGGCACGAATTTCATAAAATCCTGAATAAAACGGGAGTTGGCCTAGTGTGAAATCTCCGTGGCATTGTCCGTTTTCTATTTTTAATGTCCGTTTGTCGATAACTTCACCACCGGGATTTAATAATTCGACATATAAAGTCTTGCTCAGGTCAGTGGCCGGATGCAGGTCGGAAGTGACCAGGAAACATTTAAACCAGATATTATCACCTTGGTAATAACTGGTATTGTCAAATTGCATGTAAACCTTCTCTTGAGGGATATATTTGGAAAAATTATCGATCAGGTAGGCGTATTGGCTTAGTTTTTGGACAATACTGTCCGTGGTTTGTGCAGATACACTCAGGCAAAACAGGTATAATAGCAAATGTACCTTTAATGTTTTAGGTGTTTTCATTTCGTATCTTGGGTTAGATGGGAGATTGGTTTTTCCGTTGTGAGTCCTGTCTTAAATAAAGTTCTTTACCCTTACATCAGGATTCGTCTTTTGCAGGGCTTTTATCAGTTCCCGGGGTGATTGGGGATCTATCATGACAAACCCGGTGGCGTGTCTGATCTTTATTTTCTGCATGCCCAAGGCATGGCGAGTATACGTAACATCGGTGATATGACTGAATGTTCGTTTTTGGCGGAAGAAGTCATTTACTATTTGTAAATCTCCGTTTTTCTTGACAATGTATTTGCAGGATGTTTGTGAAAAATAGATGGTTGCACTGGGACCTATACATGCGGTACCTATCCAGATTGCTTGTATAGTTATGAAACTGATCGCAATGCATGCTATTATACCTATGGCGAACAACCAAACTCCTAATTGGGGATTTCGCGCTTTAAATGTTTGTTCCATCTTTTTTTAGATTGTATGTGTAACTGTCTGATAAAGATAGAAAAAAATATAATGAAAGAATCTTTTTTCTATTCTTTTCTGAATTGTGACTGCGAAAATAATTATTTAGGGCCTGTTGGATTCCGAAAGTTCCAGTGAAAAAGATAAAAGCTTCTCTAAACCACCGTGGCTGCGGTCGATGAAAAATAGGCAAGGGAGATTTGAACAGGTGCTTGTAATGTGCAAAATTCGGACAAGAATTTGGAATCGGAAAATTTAGATTCTGTTTTTATGCGGGAAGCTACGGTCCGGAAATAATAATTCTTTGCCGATAGATGATCTGTTCTTTCTTTTTTATCTATTTTTGCCCCTTGAGAATTTTAATTATTAATCTAACTATCATGAAACGAAAAGCGACTTTACTATTTCTCGTGACATTCGTGCTGCTGCTCGGTGCAGTCGCACAGGAAAAATTGAAAACAGTGATCGAACCCCTGCAAAATGAAAGATGGTGGGGTGGATTCGTGGCTTTAGGAAATCAAATGCCATTCAATGATCACTTGCGGATGCAAGACATGTCACGCAATAATATGAACAACCAAGTAGTGCCGTTCATGCTTTCTTCGGAGGGCAGGTATATCTGGGCCGAAAATCCGTTTTGTTTTGAAGTAAAGGATGGGCAGCTGATTATTTATTCAGACTCGGAAAAGATAGAGCCGGTGAAGGCCGGAACTACGCTGAAAGAGGCTTTGCTGGCTGCATCGGCTAAACATTTTCCACCTTCGGGAAAGATTCCGGAACCTACTTTCTTTTCTCTTCCGCAATATAATACCTGGATTGAGCTGATGTATGATCAAAATCAGGAAGACATTATGAATTATGCCCATAAAGCTGTGGAGAACGGATTTCCTCAGGGGGTGTTTATGGTAGATGATAACTGGCAGAGATATTATGGTAACTTTGACTTCAAAACCGAGAGGTTTCCGGATCCGAAAGGGATGACAGACGAGTTGCACCGGATGGGATTCAAGGTGATGTTGTGGGTGGCTCCCTATGTTTCGCCCGATAGTCCCGAATTCCGTGAATTGGAAGCAAAAGGATATTTGTTGAAAGATAAAAACGGGCGCACGGCCATTATTCATTGGTGGAATGGTTACAGTGCCTGTTATGATACCACAAATCCGGAAGCTATGAATTATCTGAAGGAACAGTTAAAAGCCAATCAAGAAAAATATGGTATCGACGGATTTAAGTTTGATGGTGGAGACGTAGCTTATATGACAGGAGAGTATACTTTTCATGATAAGAATGCCAATGTGAATACTTTTATGGAAAAATGGGCTGAGATAGGTTTGAGTTTTCCTTACAATGAATTGCGTGCATCTTGGAAGTTGGGTGGCCAGGCATTGGTACAGCGGCTGGGTGATAAAGATTATTCTTGGCGTGCGACTCAGTTATTGATTCCCGATATGACTGCTGCCGGATTGTTGGGGCATTATTATACTTGTCCCGATATGGTAGGCGGAGGACAATTCGGAGCTTTTCTGAATGTGAAGAAATTTGATGAAGAACTTATTGTACGTTCGTGCCAGGTGCATGCCCTGATGCCAATGATGCAATTCTCGGTAGCTCCTTGGCGTATTCTCAGTAAAGAGAATGTGGCTATTTGTGCGAAGTATGCCCATCTTCACCAGCAAATGGGAGATTATATTTTGGAGTTGGCAAAACATGCGTCAAAGACCGGTGAACCCATTGTTCGCCACATGGAATATCAGTATCCTCACCAGGGATTCATCGATTGCAAAGACCAGTTTATGCTGGGGGATAAATATCTGGTAGCTCCGATGCTGACATCCGGAACAAGCCGTACCGTAATGTTGCCAAAGGGTAGATGGAAAGATGATCGGGGCAAGGTGTTTAAAGGGCCGCGGACAATGACAATAGATGTTCCCCTTGAACGTTTGCCATATTTTGAGAAACTGACGAAATAATTTCTGGGCCGATAAAACAAGAAAAGCCACACTGTCAATATGTACAGCGTGGCTTTTGTTTTTGTAAGTTTAAGCTAATTCGGCGTTACTTTACACGGATAATGTTGTAATTCAGATCGCTTTCCGATACTTCCAGGCTGTCATCAGCCAGTGTCAGGGTAGTATCATTGGCAATTACGAAATAAACAGGTTCACTTCCGTCACTCGGATTCAGTTTGATGGCCGTTTTCTTTTTATCTTTGACGGTTTTCTCCACTTTTACCGGCTTTCCTTTAGAAGTAAAAGTCTTGTCTTTACCTTTACCTTCAGCATCCAGATAAGTGACGTCCAGTGTATACGTTGTATCGGTTGCGTTCGCCAGTGTGTTCAAAGTTAACACGTAACGGATGCCCGGACCGTCAGCAGCAGGAAGCACACCTTCATATACCTGGGTTTCTTCCATTGTGGGTTCCATAGCTACTGCCAGACTGTCTGCGACTGCTTCTTCAGCTTTCGTTCCTTTTGATTGGCAGGATACCAATGCAGCAACGACGGCTGCTAACATAATTACTTTTTTCATTGTTAAGTGCTTTAAATTAATATAAAAAGTGAGTTGCTATTCCTCCTCTTCTCTCTTAATAACCAACAGCTTATCGACTCTTCCACGGTCCATATCCACTACTTCGAACTGAAGGTTTTTGTAAGTGAATATATCTCCGGCTTTGGGAATACGTCCTATCAGGAACATAGCCAATCCGCCTAAAGTTGTAAAGTCTTCCGATTCGATATCATCATAAGAGAGTATTCCCATCTCTTCCATAAAATCTCCGATATTCATTGAAGCCTCTACCAACAAGGAGCCGTCCTGTCGGCGAACGATTTCCTCTTCTTCCGTATCGTCCTCTTCCAGAATGTCTCCAAAGATACTTTCGGTCAAGTCATGCAGGGTAATGATTCCCTCTGTGCTGCCATACTCGTTTACAACAACTCCGAACTTATTTTTGTTCTTCTTAAATAGCTCTAAAACTTTTTTAGCGTATAAACTTTCGGGTATAAACAAGGCGGGACGTGCGATTTCTCTAAGGTTGAATTCCTGTTCGCTACCTATCATCAGTATGATATCTTTCACAGAAACCACACCTGCTATTTCGTCGGTGTCGTCATCAATCAGGAGGTATTTACTGAAATGCTCGTTGTCGATGATCTGAAGCACTTTCTCTTTGCTGTCAGTCGTATGTAGCACCACCAGATCACGTCGGTGAGTCATCAGTTCGTTGGCACGTTTATCCGAAAAGCGAAAGACATCACGTAGCATTTCGGTTTCTTCTTTGTCAATCACACCCTGCTCCGAGCTTTGGTGAAGAATCATTTTCAGTTCTTCCTGAGTCATCAGGCGTTCTTCGCTTTTCAGACCGATCAGTTTGTTGAGCAGGCGGGTGGAAATGCTGAGCAACCAGACAAAAGGGAATGAAATCTTGGTCAGCAGAATCATGACGGGACTCAGCAAGGTTGCATAGCGCTCGGGATTGCTGAGAGCGATGGATTTGGGTACAAGCTCACCGATAATCAGTGACAGGTAGGTAATGACGATTACGGTTGTGATCATGGCCAGGTCCTTTGCATAGACTTCGGCTCCCGGTATCATGGCAAAGAGCGGAGTCACATCATCGGCAATGGCTACTCCACCGAAAGCACCCGATACGATACCGATCAGCGTGATACCAATCTGAATGGTAGAAAGAAATTTTTCGGGTTCTTCCAATTGTTTCAATACTCCCCGGGCAGATTTGTTCCCTTTGCTGACCAGGGTTTCCAGACGTGCTTTACTTGAGGATACTAAGGCAATCTCGTACATGGCAAAAATGCCATTCAGTACGAGTAAAAGAATAATTACTAAGAATTCCATATAAATTTGAATAGTTTCATGACCGCAAATTACACCAAAGTACGGACTCACGCAAAAACTATCGGAATTATTAATGAATTTTTTCAAAAAGACCGAGGCCGGACCTCATATATTGGGATCCGGCCTCGGTTAAAGTCAGTTTTGTGGTTCTCGAACTTACTTGTTCTTAGTATAGTTGTCTGCTTTTTCTTTGGCGCGTGCTACACGTTTGGCTGTATCGGGGTGTGAAGAGAACATTTTCTGGAATTTAGACTCTTTGGGAGCCTCGGCTGAGAGTTCCAGTAGTTTGTTCAGAGCATTGTACATTGCATACGGATCAATGTTATGTTTGATGCTGAATTCGAAACCATAATCATCGGCTTCGCTCTCTTGCTTCTGAGAATATTGGGCACCGGCTAATGCTTCTGCCATAGCTCCCAGTTCCGAATCAGTCAGTTTGGAAACGGTAGAGCTGGCTGCTCCTGCAGCATTCTTTACTGCCGAACGAAGATATGCACTCTTCATGGCATCTTTAGAGTCTGTATGAATCACGTGACCGATCTCATGTCCGACAACTGCCATCACTTCATCGTCCGTCATAATATCCATCAATCCGGCACAGATGCGGACACTGCCGTCACCACAGGCAAAAGCATTCACGTCGACAACCTCATATACTCCGAAATTCACTTTCAGTCCGTCTACTTCTTTGATATGTCCGGTCAGTTTCTCCAGGCGTTTGCCGTATTCGCTGTCGGCTGCGGTCAGCGGATTGTGGGTGTCCATCCATTGCATGTATTCTTTGCTCATGGCTGCGATGTCCGCGTCGGACAAGGTGATGGCTTTCGCTGCGTCGCTACCGGCTTGTACCACTTTGCCTACATTGATTTTCTTTCCACCGATTTTGAACTGTGCGGATGCTGTCGTGAAGCACATTCCGCATAAAAGTGCCGCAATAAAAATAATTCTTTTTTTCATTTTGTGAGTTTTTATAGTTAATAATATAGTTGTTTCGAGATTTAATATTCAAATGTGATACCCAAGGTTGGCATTAATGTTCCGCTTTTCTGGGTTATGTATTTCATTTTGTAGCGCTGTTCTGCCATGGGGGCGGATGGATTTTCGATAACGCCTGTACTCATCAGGATATCCGGTTGCTTGAATTTGCTGTTTGTCACATTCTGCAAATCGATGTAGAATCCCAACATACAGCGTTTCAGATAAAATGTTTTGTCCACTCGTACATCCAGTTGGCCGAAGGCGGGCAAGCGTCCGGTATTGTACTTTGTGTAGTCATAGTATGGACGTCCCTGTGCATTCCATGCCGTAACAAGAGATGATTTTTCCACATCATAAGGGGTATAGGGTGCTCCTCCTATACAGCTGATTTTCATGCCCAGGCTCCAGTTGTGTGGAAAGTTATAAGTTCCACTCATATTGAAAATGTACCGATTGTCCCAAGCGGAAGCGATGTACTCCGATTGTTTGTTGTTGCGGTATTCGCTTTTGAACAGGGTGAACGAGGATGCCAGATTCAGTTTTTTAGCTATCAGCCATTTCATTAATATTTCTATGCCGTATGCACGTCCTTGGGCGGTAGAGGACAAGGCTTCGTTTCCGATGACTCCGTAGTCATTGCCTTTGCAAGCCAGGGGGATGCCGTCTGCGATGGAGAACGGTATTTTATCATATTGTTTGTAAAAACCTTCGGCAGACAGTTCGAATGTATTTCCCGGATGCCAACTCAGGCCGAGACTTTCTTGACTGACGCTCATGTAACGGAGGTATTTGTTGACCCATGCTCCATTGTTATCTTTAAATCCCAATCCGGTATAAGGCGGGAGCTGATAATATAGTCCTGCATTTCCACTTAAATATAATCCGTCTGTCAGCCGGTATGATAGTGACAGGCGGGGTGAGAGTTGGTCGCCCATCCCTTTCATGCCGGAAGAAAAGTTGTTGGCATCGGTTCGTACGCCGAGTGAGGCAGTGAATCGTTCATCGGTAGTTGCATAGTTGATGGTTCCGAATATGCCCCAACGCCACATACCCAGATATGTGTGATAATCAAACGTCCTGCCTTCATCAATATACACTCGTTGAAAGGTGGTGTTGGTGTATTGGGAATAATCCAGATTGGCTCCGAAATTAATTTTCCAATTACCGAGAGTCGAGGTGTTCTCTATCCGGAATTTGGTCTCTTGTTCCACTGAGCGCAACTTCAGGGATAAGTTGTCCGCACTGCTTTCGTCATTATTCAGATATTTGGTATTGCGGTTGTTCAGGTAACTGTGGCTGACGACTACAGATTGTACATGTATGCCTGCATAGTGACGGTATACGGCTCCCAGTGTAAAAGTCTCCTGCTGTATCTTGGGCAGGTAACTCAATATGTATTCCGCTTTTTCTCCATCCAGCTTGGTATTCAGTTTCATGTTATCGATTCCTCCGAGCCCCAGTATTGTCAACTCGTTGTTGGCATTGAAGCGAGTTTTCAGTTTAAATTGTGCGTCGGTGAAAGTTGGCAGGAAAGGTAACCCCAACATGTCAAATAAAAACTGGAGGTATGACTGACGCACCGAAACCAGATAAGATGTCTTCTTTCCTATATGTCCGTTCGATGCTAACGAGACTTCCGAGGCTCCTAAAGTTGCTTTTAATGAATTGCGTTCCATATCTCCGTCCCGAAGCTTAAAGTCGAGTACCGAACTCATGGCATTCCCCCTGTCGGTCGGAAAAGCTCCCGTATAGAAATTGACTTCACGAATCAAGTCTGCGTTGATGATGCCCACCGGACCTCCCGAGGCCCCTTGAGTGCTGAAATGATTAATATTGGGAATTTCTACTCCATCCAGATAGAAACGGTTTTCGGAAGGAGATCCTCCGCGTACGATCAGGTCATTTCGATATCCGGCAGGGGAGAAGGCAACGCCCGGATAAGATTGGACAATACGTGAGATATCCCGGTTGGCTCCGGGGCTTTTCTCGATTTCCTGCAATCCGATGATACGTAGCCCTACAGGACTCTCCGGGTCTCTTCGGAAAGGAGAAGCAGTAACCGTGACTCCTTCTAATTCGGTCAGGTTTTCTTCTGTTTCTATTTGGATGGTGAGATCTTTAGTAGAGACGATATATTCGGGGGTGAGTATGGTTTTGTATCCTACAGCAGATGCCTGCAGACGATAAATGCCCGGAGGGACTTCTCCGATGTTGAAGTGCCCTTCGGCATCTGTCACTCCTCCGCGTCCCAGCCCTAAGACCAGTACATTGATAAATTCCAGCGGTTGACGACTGGCTTTGTCAATCACAGTTCCCTTTATTCGGTGTGTCGGTTGCGCACTGACTGTGGTGAGCAGGCCGAGTAACAACAGGAGCAAAACATTTTTCTTCATTGGCCCGGTTCGATATACTTTGTGAATTCTGTGCAAAGTTATATAAAAATGGTTTCGTCTCTCGTTTTTATCTGCTATTTTTGTGGGAAAGTTTTAAATAGAAAAGATGAAAACCGTAAAACTGATTACTTGCGATGATGCCTTTCAAGCTCATATTATACAGGGAGCACTTGCTAATGAAGGTATTGATTCTCTATTACATAATGAAAATATGTCGACCTTGTTGCGGGGTTTTGTCCATGACATCTCAGGAGTGGATGTCTTGGTGGCGGATTGCGATTATGAAGCAGCCATGCAGTTGCTGAGGCAGAATCAGATGATACCCGAAGAACAGAAGTTTTGTCCTTTCTGCGGTTCGGACCGGATTAAGTTTGTTCTTAAAAAGGAGCATCGTGTGAGGGCTGTCAGCGCTGCCATTGTTTCTATGCTGGCTACTGTCCCGCCCGGAGGCAATCATTGGGAATATATCTGCGACCATTGTGGGAAAGCTTTCGAAAAGCCGGTTACGGAATTCAACCCTTCTGCTTTGGAAGAGAAAGATTGAAAAGACAAACTCTAAAAAACATAGATTAAAAATGAAAAGAAGAAATTTATTTTTGGCTTGTCTGCTTTTATTTGTATTGCCGCTTAGTGCCGCAAGGGTAGATACGCTGATGGTGAAGAGTCCCTCTATGAATAAGGAGGTGCAGGTGTTGGTAGTGACCCCTGATGTTGCTTTGGGAAAAAATGCAGCGGCTTGTCCGGTACTTTACTTGTTGCATGGGTATGGCGGTCATGCTAAGACCTGGATTCAGATAAAACCGAACTTGCCGGAAATAGCAGATGAAAAAGGGATCATTTTTGTGTGTCCCGATGGCAAAGACAGTTGGTACTGGGACAGCCCCAAGAATCCGGCGTACCGATATGAAACGTTTGTTTCTTCAGAGTTAGTGAACTACATTGACCGTAATTATAAAACGATTGCTGATCGGAAGGGACGTGCCATTACCGGTCTCAGCATGGGAGGACATGGGGCAATGTGGTTAGGTATTCGCCATAAAGACGTGTTTGGAGCGGCAGGAAGCACCAGCGGAGGTGTCGATATCCGTCCTTTCCCCAAAAACTGGAGCATGAACAAGCAGTTGGGTGAACTGGCCTCAAATAAAAGAATATGGGATGAACATACGGTAGTCAATCAAGTCGACAAGATTCAGAATGGTGATCTTGCTTTAATTATAGATTGCGGTGAGGATGATTTTTTTCTGAATGTGAACAAAGACTTTCACGATCGGTTGTTGGGCCGCAAGATAGATCATGATTTTATTACCCGTCCCGGTGAACACAATGGAAAATACTGGAATAATTCCATTGATTATCAGATTCTTTTCTTCAGCAAGTTCTTTGCCGGAGAGTAAAGAGCGAGTGATAAGGGGCATCATGGGATTATACGTCCCGTTCCTCCCTCGGCGTATGGAATCCGGAGAGGTGCCGGTGAGTCCGGGGAGGAATTGTTTGTAAGGAAAATGCCAATATATGTAATGCCCCATAACAATATATGTAATCGAAATAACATATATTGTTATGGGGCATTACATTACTACTTCGTGGAGGCAGGATTGAAGTCGTTCCCCTTATTCGATGGTGATGCCGATGGTTCTCGTGTCTGTTTTTGTTTCATCGTATGCATTACCGTTTATGTCGATCACAGTACCTGTAGAAGTGGTCTTAGCGATGATTCCGGTTGGCTTTTCGTTTTCATCCAGTTCATAAGTGTATTTTGTATACTCCTCTTTGTTTTCTTTCGGAGTGTTGCCGATAATCAGGTGTTTGGACTGACGGCCCAACAGTCCGGCATAAATAGCGTCGTTGTGGAAAGACAGGGGGTAAGTTTCGCAAACTTGCAGGCAAGGGAGCTGATACAGGTTCTCCGTATTTCCCGCCTGATAATTGGTTTGCAAGCCATTGGCAATGATATGGCTTAAATTCCCGTTGTCGTCGTATGCCAACTCTACGGAAGAATAAGGCGTACTGTTTATTTCTTCATCGATCCGGGTAAGATATTCACCGGAATAGGTGAAGGTGTACTTTCTGACTTGGTCGGACAATTTGTAAGTACATTCGGTGGCATATCCCGCACTTCCTAAGATATAAATGGCGGTATTTCCGTTTTCATCTGCCAATGTCACTTCGTTACCGGAGTAGGAGAGAGTCGTTTCGTGGGTCAGGCTCTGCCCGTAGAACTCCTGTAATGTGGTATGGGTCGTTAGTTTATTGTTATCGTATACATAAGTATCGGTGCGTAATACGTCGCCTCCGTCACTGTGCAGATTCTCTTTCAGGATCATCAGGCTGAAATCGGGGGCCGGAGGAAATTCCCGTTCTTCCTTATCATCGGTACATGCCGAGGTAGCTATGACAGAAAATGATAAAAAGAAACAGTATAGAAGTTTATTCATATCAATAATGTTTTATTTGCCTGCAAATGTAGTTAATAACCTGCTCTATCTACCACGATTGTGGTATAAAAATGCCTTCAATGTGCGATTTCTTTCCATACCGGATTCCTCTATCTTTGCCACATATAAAGATTGGACACTGACAATGAACTCTAAATATAGATAGCAAATGGAAACGAAAAAATTACATTTTGAGACTTTACAACTCCATGTTGGACAGGAGACTCCCGACCCGGCAACCGATGCGCGTGCCGTACCTATTTATCAGACAACTTCCTATGTGTTCCGGGATTCGGCCCATGCCGCCGCACGATTTGGATTGCAAGACCCTGGGAATATTTATGGACGACTGACCAATTCCACTCAGGGAGTATTGGAGGAACGCATCGCAGCACTTGAAGGGGGAGTAGGTGGGCTTGCCGTGGCTTCCGGAGCTGCTGCCGTGACCTATGCTATTGAGAATATCACCCGTTCCGGTGATCATATTGTGGCTGCCAAGACCATTTATGGGGGCACATATAACTTGCTGGCGCATACTCTGCCTGCTTATGGAGTAACGACCACTTTTGTAGATCCGTCCGATCTTTTTAATTTCGAACGGGCGATTCGTGAAAATACAAAGGCGATATTCATTGAAACTCTGGGAAACCCCAATTCCAATATTATCGATATGGATGCCGTAGCTGCCATTGCCCATAAATATCGGATTCCGCTGATTGTGGATAATACTTTCGGTACGCCTTACCTTATCCGTCCCATTGAGCACGGGGCAGACATTGTGGTACATTCTGCCACAAAATTCATTGGCGGACACGGCAGTTCGTTGGGAGGAGTTATTGTCGATTCCGGTAAATTTGACTGGGTTGCTTCCGGTAAATTCCCGCAACTGACCGAGCCGGATGCAAGTTATCATGGGGTACGGTTTGTCGATGCTGCCGGGGCTGCTGCCTACATTGTCCGTATACGTGCCGTGTTGCTGCGCGATACGGGTGCTGCCATCAGCCCGTTCAATGCTTTTATCTTGCTGCAAGGGTTGGAGACTTTGTCTTTGCGTGTAGAACGGCATGTGGCCAATGCTTTGAAGGTTATTGATTTTCTGGTGAACCATCCGAAGGTAGCGGCTGTTAATCATCCATCATTGCCCGGTCATCCGGATCATGCCATCTATCAACGTTATTTTCCTGGCGGGGCAGGTTCTATCTTCACTTTCGAGGTAAAGGGAGGAACGGAGGAAGCGCAGAAGTTTATCGATAGTCTGCAGATATTCTCTTTGCTGGCCAATGTGGCCGATGTGAAGTCGCTGGTGATTCATCCGGCCACTACCACACACTCGCAGTTGAATGCGCAGGAGCTGGAGGAACAGGGGATTAAACCCGGAACGGTCAGACTTTCGATAGGTACGGAGCATATTGAGGACATTATTGATGACTTACGTCAGGCATTAGAGAAAATTTAAAAAAATGGATATAGCAGCATTATTATCGGGAGGAGTGGACAGTTCGGTTGTTGTACATCTGCTTTGTGAGCAGGGCTACAAGCCTACACTGTTTTACATCAAAATAGGTATGGATGGGGCGGAATACATGGACTGTTCTGCCGAAGAGGATATAGAACTGTCTACTGCCATAGCCCGACGCTACGGTTTGGCACTGGAGGTTGTCGATTTACATCGGGAATACTGGGATAATGTGGCTGCTTATGCCATAGAAAAGATACGGAAGGGGCAGACTCCGAATCCGGATGTGATGTGTAACAAGCTGATTAAGTTTGGCTGTTTCGAGCAGCAGGTCGGAAAAGATTTCGATCTTACGGCAACCGGACATTATGCTACGACCTTGCAACTAGGCGGGAAAACCTGGCTGGGTACAGCCAAGGACCCGATAAAAGATCAGACTGATTTCCTGGCCCAGATTGACTATTTGCAGGTTTCGAAATTGTTGTTTCCGATAGGTGGGCTGATGAAGCATGAAGTGCGTGAGATAGCGTTGCAGGCCGGATTGCCCAGTGCCCGTCGGAAGGATAGTCAGGGAATTTGCTTTTTGGGCAAGATAAATTATAACGATTTTGTCCGTCGCTTTCTGGGAGAAAAAGAGGGGGCGGTGATCGAATTTGAAACAGGTAAGAAGATTGGTACTCATCGCGGCTATTGGTTTCATACCATTGGCCAGCGAAAAGGATTGGGATTGGGAGGAGGACCCTGGTTCGTTGTGAAGAAGGATATTCAGGATAACATTATTTACGTCTCCCACGGTTATGATGCCGAGCAGCAGTATGGTTATGAATTCAGGATGAAAGACTTCAATTTTATTACAGATAACCCGTGGGAAGGCTCGACAGGCGAGGAGGAAGTAACATTTAAGATCCGGCATACACCTGAGTTTATCAAAGGCCGTTTGCTACATGACGAAGAGGGATACCGGATTATTTCTTCCGAAAAATTACAGGGAATTGCACCGGGACAGTTTGGCGTGATTTATGACGCCGAATCCCGGGTTTGTTTCGGGAGTGGAGAAATAGGATAAGAATATAACGAAAGCTCCTTCAGATGACACCGGTTTGTACAGAGATGCGGCTTAATAATCGGTCGCTGCTCGAGGTCTGTATGAATCGGTGTATTTGGGTTGATTTTCGGTACGCTCTTCTGCTTTAGATATAATATTCCGCCAGATCCACAATGCCTGCCCGCATGGCATATTTGGTAGCCTCGTGCACATTGTTCACTCCCAGTTTGCGGAATATATTTTTTCGGTGACTGTTGATGGTATGAAAACTCAGATGCTTCTCTGCCGCTATCTCTTTGGTCGTTTTGCCGGAAGCTATTTCTTTTAAGATTATTTTTTCCGTCGGTGTGAGCAGACGGTCTTCCTGCGGTACGAAAGTGTGCACGGCTGAAGCAGTGTTTACATTTCCACTTCCCGATAATAACAGATTGCTTACATGATTGCAGATAAAGCGCTCTTTTCGTGATGCGCATTGCAGGGCCGACATTATCTCTTCTTTGGAGTTGTCTTTCAGCACGACTCCGAAAGCATTGCTGCTGAACAATACCTGCCTCAGAAATCCGATGCTCAATTCATCCGAAAACAATAACCAGTCTGATTCTTTGAATCGTTCCTGAAGGATGATCAATTCATCTGCACCGGAAAAATCAAATAGTGTATAGTCTAAAATAACCACCGCTTGCGGATGAATGCGCAACAACTGGACCAACTCCATCTTATTGTCGGCTTCCAGCAACAAGCTTACCTCTTTTTGCTTGCTTAACAGAAACATCATTCCTGCTTTCGTGATGTCCTGATTATCTGCGATGATATATTCTCTCATAATCTGTCCATAAAAAAACTCCGTTGCAAATGTACACTTTTTGTGCGATTTGCAGCGGAGTTATGTGAATTAGTTACGAGCTTAAATAGAGTCTCGTCACTCTTATTACCATGAACGGCCTTTAAATACATCCGACTGGTTCAGCGGAACAAGGTTGCCGCTCAACGTTAATGTATTGGAGTTGAAGTTCGGATTAATGGTCACAGTGGCGTTGTTGCCTCCGTTTGTCAATGTGATAAAGACTTGTGCCGAGATACCGATACCTTGTACGCTGAAGTTGCAGTTCACATTGCCTCGTTTGTCGGTAGTCACTTTTACATCCGAAGTGGTTCCGTCCACTGTTACACCGCCAATTCCGTTAGGGCCGGGATACGGAGTATTGAACGCTACCTGTACGGTTGCTCTCTGTCCGTTCAACATTACAAAGTTAGTGTTGGACGATACGAAAGCTGTCTGGCCGCGTTTGAAGATTACCTGATCGGCTTCCAGTACAAACTGTTTGTCTTTGATAGCCTGTACGGCTTGCTGATAGGCCACTTGGTCGGCAGCTTGTTCCTCAGCTTTCAGTCTGGCTCTTTCTGCGTCTCTTTGTGCTTTACGGTCAGCGCGGCGTATGTCTCTCTGTGACTCTTGTGCATACATTAAAGTCGATGCACTTACTAATACTAATGCTACTAATGCAATAAACTTTTTCATAACTTTTTTTTGTTTAGGTTTAAAACTGTTGTTCGTTTATTCCAAGAACAACTCCCTTTTCAGATTGTTCACTTGCGTCTCACAATTTTATATCCGATGGCAGCAATCGTAATGCTCATTAACGGACTGATAATGTTGAAGAAGCAATAGGGAAGATAAACCAGTGTAGGAACACTCAGTATCGTGGCTTGCGTCATTCCGCAGGTGTTCCATGGTATTAATACGGAGGTCACTGTAACAGAATCTTCCGTGGTTCGACTGAGCAAACAGCTTTCATAACCTTTCTTTTCATAAATATCCCGGAACATGTTTCCGGTCAGGATAATGCTAATATACTGATCGGCTGTGGCGAGGTTCAGGAAAATACCAGAGCAAACCGTAGAGGCCACCATGCTGACTGTATTTTTCATGAAGCGGACAAATACGGAAGTGATACTTCCTAACATGCCGCCGGCAGTCATAGCCCCGCCGAAACACATCGCACAGATAATAAGCCATACTGTATTCATCATGCCTGCCATACCCCGGGTAGCCACCAGTTCGGTGAGTGCTTCATTGCTTGTCTGTAGACTGGTCCCTCCATAAAGAGTCATCATCAGTCCTTTGAAGATGGACTGTGTGCCTTCGGAATTTTGCAAACCGGATATTTCCTGTAACAGGTCGGGTTGGAAGAATACGGCGAATGCCCCTGCCAGTGCCGCCGACAGAAATAAGGTGATGACGGAAGGTACCCGCCGAGCAATCAGTACACCTGTAACTACCGGTACAATCAGCAGCCATGGTGTAATGTGGAACTTTCCTGCCAGTGCGGCCGAGAATTCGGCTATATGTTCTGTGCTTCCGGCATTGTGTGACAATCCGGCTACTGTAAAGATAACCAAGGTAATGATTAGTGAAGGTACGGTAGTTATCAACATATAGCGGATATGTCTGAAGAGGGGAGTATCGGTAACTGAGGCTGCTAATATTGTCGTATCCGATAATGGAGAGATTTTATCTCCGAAGTATGCGCCCGAAATAATGGCTCCGGCTATCCAGCCTTCTTCGAATCCCTGTGCCTTGCCAATGCCCATTAAAGCGATTCCGATGGTAGCAATCGTAGTCCAGGAGCTTCCGGTCATAACCGATACCAAGGCACAGATAATGCAGGTAGAGGTCAGGAAAAAACTGGGATGTATGATTTGCACTCCGTAATAAATCAATGTGGGGACCACACCGCTTATCATCCATGCACCGCTCAATGCGCCGATAATCAGCAGAATGATTAGGGCGGTAGATACGCCTGTAATGTTGTTTGTGATGGCCAGTTCAAAGTCTTTCCAGCCTATTTTGTAGAATCCCATACCGATCAGTATGCAAACGGCTGTTGTAGTCAGCAGGGACACTTGGCTACCTCCGCTGAGTGCATCGCTACCAAAGGTACGTATGGTGGCAAACAGCATGATAACCAATACGACCAGAGGGATCAGAGAAACAAGAGGTGAGGGGGCTTTTTTCATGATTCTTCTTTTCCTTTTTTATGTTTAAGCGTCTATTCCTGTAAATGTTTTCAGTGCATAGCCTATCAGAAAGCTAATGCCGGCTACGCTGAAACTAAGTACTGCCATCTCGGTGAATCTTTTGCGGAAACTTTCTCCGCGTGCTACCGAATAGTAATAATTAAATAATGCAATGATTACCAAAGCCATGGCCAGCATTACTCCCAAAGCTATCAGTACGTTTTCGATCAATATGAAGGGAGCAACCAGCGCCACTACCGTGATGATATAAGCAATACCCGTATAGATGGCGGCCTTTATGGGATGTTTCGTTTCTCCTCCTTCCGATTTGGTCGAGAGATATTCGGAAGAAGCCATTGATAAAGCTGCGGCAATCCCCGTGATGCTTCCCGTCAGGGCTATCAGCCTGGAGTCACTCAAGGCCAGAGTGAATCCCGCCAATGCCCCGGTAAATTCCACCAAAGCATCATTCAGACCGAGCACTACCGAACCCATATATTCAAGTCGTTCTTCATTGATCAGCCCGATTAATTTCTGTTCATGAACTTCTTCTTCATTGGCCAATTGCCGGAGGTCCGGATAATCTGTATATTTGGCATAATCATGATGTGCATTCTCTTCACTTGACTCCATCAGTTTAATGGCAAATGTAATACCCAGGATTCTTGCCAGCCAGTAATATTTGGCTATACGCAACTTGTCTGGTGCAACGTCGGTTTCCGTATATTTCTTCAGTGTGGCATAGTGCGCTTTTTCTTCTGCTGAGATCAGACGTAATACTTTGCGGTTCGATTCGTCTTTTTCAATAGAGGCCAGTCGTTCGTATACGATACTTTCGGTTTTCTCATTTCGTTGGAAACGGATAAACTCTTCCTTCACTTCTTTCTTCAAGTCCATCTTCATCACTTTTAATTTTGCAAAGATACAATAAATGGCGCAAATGTCATTTATTTCATGAAGTTGAGTCGGGATATTTAAAAGTTCTTTAGCCACATTAAGAATAGGCAATGCTCCTTTTTTCTGAGAGCCTGTTGATTTCAGCCGTTCAGAAATACGTGGTAATTGGCGGTATGGAGTTTAATAACTGTCCGGAAATACTAACTGATATTTGAGCTTTCTCTATAGGGAGGGTAGTTTATGTGGCATTAGGTCTTTTATTCCCTTCGGCTTTCCCTGCTGTTCTGGGGGCGACCTCTGTGAAAAACGAGCGGAGAGAGCTCTTGCATGGGTACTAAGTATGTGGTCTTCTGCGCCACCAGTAGCGTATAAATAATGTGCCTGTGAACATAAGTGCCAGTGAGAGTCCGGTGTAAAATACCGAAATGAAAGTGTCGGGCAACAGGTGTAATGTCCGGATGGTGATTCCCATTGCTATCATGAAACACATGACGATCCATCCCTTTGCATCGAAGAAAGAAAAGGGGCAATTTTTCTCTTTTTTCTTTTGCTCAATCCGGCGAGTGTGTTTGTAGTAGAGCTTTCGGAAGACAAGGACAAAAAAGAGCAGGAAAACAACTGTGGCTTCGCCTACCTTAAAAAGCCAATATTGTGAGTCATTAAGCCAGGTGACAATACCAATCCGGAGAATATTAGCTCCCGCCACTATCCAGACGATGCCGGCTGTGATTAATAACACTTGTCTGTTTACTCCGTACTTCATGATTTATATAACAACTTTTGTTACTATTCGGATTATCGTTTTGAAAAAAAAGTAATCAGCAGTGAGCCGGTAGTCAAGGCCACTCCTGTGCCTATGACTCCATGCCAACCGAATGCCTGCCAGAAAGTTCCTGCCAGAAATGTCCCGGTGGAGGCTCCTATGAAGTAAGTTGTCATAAAAATAGTATTAATGCGGTTCGAAGCACTCGGACAGAGTTCGAAGATACGGGTCTGATTGCTCAATTGGATACATTGCATGCCGATATCGATGATGATGATACCGGCAACGATTCCCCAATAGGAGTTCTCTCCGATAAAGAGAAGCAACCAAGCTGATAAGATCAGTCCGCATCCGATGAAATTGAATCGTCTGACTCCCACTTTCCGTACATACTTACCTACAAGAGAGGCTGATAAGGCGCCGGCAATGCCGCACAATCCTAACATACCGATGATGTGGCTGTCAGCGTAGAAGGGGGCACTTCCCATTTTAAAAGCCAGACATGACCACATGGCCAGAAATGAACCGAAAGCAAGTGCGGCGCGGACTGAAAAGATGCGGAGCTCGGGATACTGCTTCAGCAGTGAAAGCAAAGACTTCATTAAGTCGCTGTATTTGCCCTGAAAGTTCGGGCGTATGTCCGGTAATACCCGCATGACTACCATACCACATATCAACATCATGCCGGCAGCGATGTAATACATCTCACGCCAACCAAACAGTTCTCCTATAAACCCGCTGACTACACGTGAGGCCAAAATGCCGGTCAGTAGTCCCGATACGACGATTCCTACATTTCTCCCTTTGTTTTCCGGACGTGAGAATTGGGAAGCTATCGGGATGAATATCTGTGGCATCACCGAACAGATGCCGGTGAGGAGCGAGGCACACAGGATGACGTGGATGTTGGGGGCCATCGCGATCACCAGCAACGAAACGATTAATATGGAGAAGCTGGTGAGAATGATCCGCTTTCGCTGATACAAATCGCCTAAGGGGACGATAAACAATAGTCCGAGGGCATATCCGATCTGCGTTACCATGGCAATCAGGTTTGTTTCGAACTCCGAAACACCCAATTCATGGCGGATCATGTTCAGTAAAGGCTGGTTATAGTACAGATTGGCTACCGATATACCTGCAACAATAGCAAGTGTCCAAAGAATCGAAGCCGGTAGTCCGCCGTTTTCTTTCAAAATCTGTTTCATGGCACAAAGTTATCATTTTAGAGGCTATTCCACAAAGAACGTTGTCGAAATTGTATTTCCCTCGTCATCCACTGCCGTCAGGGAGTGTTTGCCGGGGGACGGACGGAGAGAAAGTTTGTGGAAGTCCTGCGTTTGCGTCAGGTATGTCTCGTCCAGATGCCAGTAGATGGTTGTATTCGGATGACTGTGAACCAGTTCGACAGTCAACTGCCCTTTGCTGCCATCCATCTGTTTGGGCAGATGGATACGGGCTCCCATTGGCGGATAAATAAATTGCATCGGTTGGAACCGGTCTTCTCCACATCCTGATTTAAAGGGAGGGAGAGGACGATATTCCGGGTGATGTTGCTTATAATACCATTCCCATACGGGAGGAAGGGTAAACCAGTTACGGCGGACAACCGGTTCGCTATTGGCACAATTCTCGTATATTCGGAACCGTTCATTTGCCGATAGGGTGACCGGGTGATGATAAGGGCAAGCTTCTGTTTTGAGACCTGCCGGAAGGATCAGTAAAGTATCTGTTTCTTCACAGAATCGTCCTTTCAGATGGCCGGACTGCCGACAGATTTCTGCTTCAACCAGTTCGCCCTGAGGACGTTCGAACCAGGGAGAAGAAGGGAGCAGGTTGAATACATCGAACAGGACAGGGCCTGCCGTACGGGCACCAACCAACCCGGGTTTTCCCTCACCCGTAGCATTCCCGACCCATACACCCACTGCATATTTAGGAGTTACACCCACTGCCCAAGCATCCCGGAAACCATAACTGGTGCCGGTTTTCCAGGCAATGGTTTGCATGGAAGGAATGGTACGCCAGTCTATTTCTTCCGGTCGGTTCACGTCTTTTATTGCATCAAAAGTCTGCCAGACGGCTCCGGATTGGAACGATGGACGATGAACGGAGGTGGAATCCGACAGGAGGAGTGTACACGGGAATTGAGGTAACCGGTTGAGGCTGCGTCCCATGTTGGCATAGGCCGAAGTGATATCCCATAACGTGGCTTCTGCACCTCCCAGAATCAGAGAAAGTCCGTAATGGCTTGAGGGACGGTTTAGGGTAGTCAGTCCGATTTGTTTCAGGAAACTGTGGAACTTAGGTACCCCGTAACGTTGCAGCATTGTTACCGAAGGTATGTTAAGAGAGCGTGCAATGGCTTCCGAGGCCGGTACGGCTCCTTCAAATTGCAGATTAAAATTTTGTGGAGTGAACCCATTGATGTTGACGGGAATGTCCGGCAACAAAGTATTTGGGAGAATTTCTCCTTCTTGTAGCATGGCATAATAAAGAAAAGGCTTGAGAATACTGCCGGTGCTCCGTGGCGACCGGATGACATCTACTTGGTTGCCGCTCTGCTCTTTGTCGAAATGTACATTGCCACAATAGGCTATCGCCTGATTCGTCCGGATGTCAATCACAAGAATCGCCAGATTACGGATGTCACTCCGTTTGAATTCACTGTTCCATCGTTCTACTAAACTTTCAATTTGAGTCTGTATACCTCTGTCGATGGTCGATACGGAGTATTTTCCATTTCGGGTTTGATAGAAATAGTCTGTCAGGTGAGGTGCTATGTGTGGAAGAGGTAAAGGTTCCTGCGGAAGTGGTTCACTGATGGCCAGTTCATATGTCGAAGTATCCAGAATTCCTTTTTTATGCAGGTGTGTCAATAGTCGGTTCCGTTTATTGAGGAGTGCTTGCCGACTTTTCGAAAGATGGATCATGGCAGGTGAGTTGGGGAGTACAGCCAACATGGCCGATTCTGCCCATGATAGTTCTTCAGCCGAATGTCCGAAGTATCGCCAGGCGGCCGCATCCAGTCCTACTACGTTTCCTCCGAAGGGGGCATGTGAAATGTAAAGTGACAGTATCTCTTTCTTAGATTTACGAAATTCCAAACGGGTGGCCCATACCATTTCAATCAGCTTTTCCTTGAATGTACGCGGCTTGTTCCGAGCCAACCGAATGGTCTGCATGGTAAGGGTACTTCCTCCGCTGACGATACGTTTGTGCTTGAGGTTTTGAACTACGGCTCTGCCTATTGCCAAAGGATTGACTCCCCAATGATGGTAGAACTGGCGATCCTCGAATTCAATCAGGCAAGTGGCAACTTTCTCGGGAATATTGTCGCGCGGGGGAAAACGCCATTGTCCATCCGTGGCGATACGGGCACCGAGAAGTTCACCGTTCCGGTCTGTTACGACGGTAGAGTAAGGGGAGGTGAATAATTGGCTGGGAAGGCAAAATATATACAGGACAAGAAGGAGGAAAAGGGCAGGTTTCCACCAACTTTTGATACTTATCTTCCACCCCCTCCCTTGAAAGGAGGGGGGAAGATTGTGTGGCTTAAGAATCTGATTCATCAGTTTTCTTATTCGATGCTTTGTCTGACAACTTTAGTTCTGCCTGCCTGTGTCCTTGCCTGTACATTGGCATCATACATCGCTTCACACTGGATGGCCGGCATGACAAAGTCACCGGAATACGTTGCCTGCAACCGGACGGTAAATGTTTTGGCTTGTCCCTGTTGCAAATTAAAGTAAGTCAGTATCCGGTCATCGCGGATATCCTGATAGCTATAAGGAGCAGAAGTGCTAATCTGTCCTGTCATTCGTTCATTGAAAATCTCCCATCCGGCAGGGATGATGTGTGTTAATGCCAGATTTGTATAATCGGTTGTACCGCTGGTATTGGCAACAGTTACCACTGCCATAAAATCTGTCCCTTGATGCAGAGAATGCGTATCTATCGGTGAACCGTTATTATCAACGTACTTTACACTTATCCGCAGGTTATTGGCTATCGGAGGCAGTGTGTCGTTCAGTAATTGGGTCCGTGTGATCAGGTCTGCATTCAAAGCTCCTTTTCCATTGTTTTTCAGAATTACCTTTCCTTCACGTGATGAAGTGGAAATAAGTGTCTCGTATACTGCTTTTGCTGATTTTACTGCCGGTTGCTGTTTTCCGTTCAGTGTCCAACTGAAATCCAATGTGCCGGACAACTTTTCTGCCAGACGTCCCATTGCCATCAGTGAGAAAGCGGTGGACTGTGTACTGAACCACGTCTCTCTTGTCAGATTATGTGAAACGATTTTAGCTTGTTCCATGGCTTCGCGCTGACGATTCATTAGCAATAGCGTTTCAAGTATCATTGCTTCGTCCCGGTCGGATGAACCATATACATAATTATTCGATGAATAGGGTTCTACAGTCGTTTTTGCACTGAATACCAGTTCGCCGGCTGCTTTTTCTTTACCGTTGAGTGCATAAGCGGCTGCCAAACGCCATTTGGCTTGTTGCGAAAGTGTAGGCAGTTCTTTCATGCGGTTCATTGCTCCATGTTCTGGTGCTCCGGCCATGGCCAATGTATAGAGGCGGAAGGCCTGCTGGAAATCTGCCTGCCAATACCACCAGCTCTGTTCTTGGGCAACGGGTTGCCAGTTTTGGGCTGCTGCCCGTTGGAAACGTTTCCATCTGTTCAGTACATTACTGTTTACTGCATAACCCTTTTCTTGTGCCAGTATCAGGAACATACCGGCATAGGAGGTGATCCACTCGTCTGCCGAGGCATTTCCGGGCCAATAAACGAAACCTCCGTTCGGTAGCTGGCGTCCGTATAGCTGACGGATAGCTTCCTGTACATTGACTTTTATCTTTTCCAATTCTTCGTTGTCTACTGTTTTGAACTGGCTGATAAATAGCAAAGGAAGAGCTTTAGAGGTTAATTGTTCCGTACAGTTGTGCTGATAATTGTAGAGAAAGTCAAAACGGCGGCTGATGTCGACAGACGGAATACGTGAGACTTCGAGCTGTATACTGTTTCCTTCCGAGCCACTGCTTAACTGATAATTGAGTTCTTCGCTCTTTCCGGTTTCCACCCATTGGCTTTCACGCAGGGTGACCACCGGATTCGGATTACGAACCTCTATCTCAATGGTCTCTTTGGTGTTTTGTCCGTTTCCGTTGGCAGTAAGATGAATGGTGGCTTTTCCGGTTTTCGTACCTGTCTTTAACTTGAAAAAGATCAGGCGGTCACCCGTTTGAGTGAAGGTAAGCGTTTGTTGCTTGTTACCTGTCACTTGTATTCCTGCACCGGAAACTTGTATGGATACGTTGACGTTCTTTACATTGTTTTCCAATGCAAATACGTTGACTGGTACTTCAATCTCTTCATTGGTGCTCAAAACTCGTGGCAATGTTGAAAGAATCATCAAAGGGGTACGTACCGGAACTGTCTTTTCGGCATTTCCGTATGCTCCGTCCTGACCTGCTACTATCATAGCACGGACAGAACCTACATACATGGGTAAAGTGATTTGGTGCGTACGGCTTTTCCCCTTACCGATACTGAAAGGACCGATAAATTTCACAACAGGTTTGAAGCGATTCGCTTTTTGGTCCGATGGCTTCAGTGTCTCGTCACCACCTGTGCTGAACATTGATCCATAGCTTCCTGCCGTGGCTCCTAATACATCGTCGTACATATCCCACGTACGGATTCCCAATGCTTCGCGGGCATAAAAATTATTCCAGGGATCCGGTGTCTTGAAATTGGTCAAGTCTAATAGACCGTCATCTACAATGGCAAGTGTATATGTCATCGGCCTGCCATGCTTCTCGTTTATGGTAAGGTTGAATGCCTGTTCGGGACGAAGTACTTCCGGCATCTTGATTTGCGGTTCAAGAACGGTTTGCTTGTCGGTCACGAATACCGGCATAATGCCGTATATCCGGATAGGAAGATCGTTCACCGTCTGTGCATGGGGCTGTAGCAAGCTGATATGGAGATAAACATTCGGAGCCATTTCAGGGGTTACCTTAAATTGATATTTAGTGTCTTCTTTCCCTGATACCTCGATCCATTCCCGTTGAATTACAGACGAACCGTTTTCGAGCGTAACCAGGGCCCTTCCACCGGCAGATGCCGGTAATATGGCTGTTACGGTTTCTCCCGGTTCGTAAGAGTCTTTGTCAATGGAAAAAGATAACATTTTGATGCCACTCGGGTCACTCTTATTAGAACGCCCTCGCCAGTCAGGCCAGTCCACGTAGATGGTACCTCCTGTAGCATGTCCGCTTTCACGGTCTTTGACGTAAACCAAATAGCGTCCCCAATCCGGATAATTCACTTTGAAACTGAATTGTCCTTTGCCGCCTGTTGTGTTGAGTCTTCCCGTAGCTACGGGGGTGATGGAACTGCTGTTGATGTATGTTTCAAATGATTCGTTGTCGTTTTCCCACCACCAACTCCAACTGATGCGGTATATTTTGTATTCCAGACCGGAACGATTTATCGGCTTTCCGTCGGAGTTGACCGTTACGATATCAAAAATATGCTCTTTGTCTGTTTCGATATATCTGCCTTGTGGCTGGTTCAGATTGATACCCACGTATGACGGGAAAGGAGAGTAGGGAACTGACAGAGTCTGGATACTGGCATCTCCGCCCGGTTCGAATACCTGAGTCGTGATATTGGCACGAAGCATTCCCGGAGCATTCTCAGAGGTCGGAAGTTTCAGCATGAACCCGGTATTACCATTTTCATCCAGGGTACCGTTGAAAATATCGGTTCTTATTGATGTGAATTCTGTTGCTGGATTATTAAAGATGTATGTCTCGTAGTTCTTGAATTGTGTATTGACTTTCGACAGAGACATTTCGACTTTTGCTTTCAGACGCGATGCCGTTGCTCCGGTCAGCCAAGCTGATGAAAGATGTGCTTGTACTTCTTTATCCGCAGCTTTCAGAATCTCTCCGGGCAGTTTCAGGTTTATTTTCAGACGGTTCGGCTTTATGGTCTCTACACGGAGTGATTTGTGGAAAGCGGTACCTCCCACTTTTACATAGGCGTTCCATAATCCGGTGGGATCTTCCGGTTGTGTCGGGACCTTGAATGTATAGAAACCATTCAGCCCATTGGTTGAAATTTGTTTGCTGTAAAATTGTCCTCTTGGATTGTAAAGCTCCAAAGTTACGGGATGTTTATCCGGAATACGTTTGTTACGGTCCTCCAGAACAAACGAGATATGCAAGGTGTCTCCTGGTCGCCATACACCTCTTTCACCGTATACAAATCCTTTCAAGCCTTTTTGGATGTCTTTGCCGCCTACATCAAAACGACTGGTAGACTGCTCTTCTCCATCGGCTACTTTTACATAAGCTTTCTGTTTTTCCGATTCTGCCACTACAATAAAAGGTGTTCCTTTCGTTTCTATTATTGCAAAACCTTCCGCATCTGTCAATGCTTCTCCGATAGGCTGTAACTGGAAGTTGTAGACAATGACTTTAGCTTTTTCTACCGGTTTGGTGTCCAGAATATTGCTTACGGCTATCCAAAGTTTGTTCATCGAATTACGTTTTACGATCATACCTATGTTGGAAGCCAGTACGTTACAAGCTGCTATCCGGTCGGACGTCATATAATAGGACGGATGGCAGGGATTATCCCGTTCATCCCATCGATATTGGCTCCAGTCGGCATTTTCATTCCCGCTGAAGTAATAATATGTTTCCGGTTTGTCCCAGACGGCTTCATCTTCTTCCGAAAGGATATCAGATTTGACCTTGGTCAGAGATTCGGTTTCTTCGGAAAATTGCATTTTCGGATTCTCACCACTGCCGCAAGGATAAGCCGAATATTCCTGCTTGAAGGATAGGATAACACGATAAATAGCACCCGGTTCCTGATGAATCAGGCCTGCTAGGTCGATGGAATAGTTTTCCCATTTATGGAGATCTTTTGAAGGATCTTTACCCAAAAACAGTGTCTTTTTATAAACCAGTCTTCCCGATCGTCTTAGTTCGTTGGCCGAGGACAGTGAGTTATTTTGCATAAACATTAGCACATTGTTCTCAAAAATGCGGATAACCCGTAGGTCTACAGCATACAGACTGACAGCCCGGAAAGGAATTACAAGATTTTTTGAATCGGGAATGATGGCACCTGCAGAAGATATTTCGACTTGAGGTTTCAGGTTCAGTTCGCTGAAAGAGATAGAATGGGAACCGCCCAATGCTTTACCTTGATTGTTTTTCACTCCTTCATGTATTTTCAGGGTCAGTTTACTGAGATGACCGGCTTCAAAATAAACATTTACCTTATTATCCGTAATCTGGAAAATATAGGATGGAATCTCGGGTATTTCGATTAGACCTTTTAAATCCTGAGTATCAGAAACCGGATCAGAGAAGACGATTTGTATCCCGTTCTCAGGCTGACTGATACGTTCGGCGGAAAGGAAACGGAAGCTGTCTTTGGCAGGAATCGTAATGGACTCACTTTGTTTCCTGTCCATTCCGACAGGTTCCCCGTCTGCTGTAATTTTAAGATCGTAATCCTGTTCTTTTCTTTGGATATTACTGATAATGAAACTATATTCTAATGGATTAGATGTGGATCCTATGGTGATTGTAGAGGTACCGTTAGTGGAAAGTATTTTTTCAACTTGTTCTTTAGTCATTTTATCACTAAAACGGATTTCTCCCTTTACGGTTACCTTATCGGGTGAAGAAGAGGCTATTTCCAATGGGGCGGTATGCAGTGTGAAATTACTTTCTTGTACCCGGAAAGAGAAATCGAAAACTTTCAATTTGCTATCCACTTCGACAAAATCGCCTAGTTGGAACGAGCCTTGATATAACTTGCCCGGCTTTAGTTCTCCTTCTTCCGGAAGAAATTCGATGGTGTTATTACTCACCCAATAAGCTTTGCCTTTTAACGATGGAGTAAAACTGAACGGACAGTCTTTCAGTTCATTGTTAAGGTCTACCATTGGTTGATCTTGAGTCAGTTCGATTCGTATGGGAGAAGATTGAGAAATGACTCCACCTGTATAAGCATTGACATAAGGAGCATATTCCGATGACGGAATAATTTCTTTTGCGCTGCGTGTGCAAGCGAACAGTCCTGCGATAATTACTGTAAGAACACAGGAGAATAGAATTAAAAGATTCTTTTTTCCTTTCATAGCAAATAAGCGTTTAGTTTATTATTATTTTGTCAACCAATGATTTATATTTCTTTACTCTGTACTGAATTTCACTCCAGGCTTTAACCATCTTCCATCTGTCAGTCAAATCGCAGATATTATTACATCTGTATCTCTATCGGAAGTTTACAGGCCAGATCAATCATATATTTTCAAGGTTTATATTCACAAAGATACAATTTATCCTATAAAGAGTTTACTATTTGCACCCTCAAATTTATGCTTCGTATCTTTAGGTTATTCCTCAATAAAATCTGAATGTTCGGAAACGATTCGGACTATTATTACCCGCTTTGTGTTCTCGTTTACCTTAAATCGGTTATCCGTACGTTCTCCTATCAGCCAGGCTATTTGTTCTCCAAAGCATAATATCCATTGCTTTTCTTTTTCACTCAAAGAGAATTTTTTATCCGTCAGGTAGTCACTGACATGTTTTTTACCGGTCATTCCGAAAGGTATAAAAACATCTCCTGGTTTCCACTTGCGTATCTCCCATGTTTTATTTATTTTGTCAGCATCGAAGCAAGCCGTGTTTTTATCTTTTGGAATTATAAATTCAGAAGTATAATCGTACTCTTCCATAACTAACCGGAAAGGTGGCTGGGACTTTTCTGCAGTTGTATCTTCTTCGATTAATAACAGGTCACGGTCTTTTATGACTCTCCATCCTTTACCAAGGAAGGTTTTTCCTGGTTGTCCGTCGAGCGTTTGCCTTATATTATCTATTTGGGTCGTGTTGAATCCTAGCGGGTGTAATACTTCGAATAAAATGGCTTCGGGTACCGGTTCTTGCAGCAAGGCTTCTATCCGGATGCCTTCGGGGGTCAATATACGTTTACGCGCCTCCCCTATACTTTGATTGTATAAAGTTGCTGCGTCATTCAGATAGTTGGTAGTGCGGATGATACTCTCTTTCACCGATGGATTGATCTCTTTCATCAGGGGCAATAAGTTTAAACGAATCTTATTCCGGGTATATTCATCCAAAAGATTGGTGCTGTCCGTTACGTAATCTTGGTCGATATATTGCAGATAGGCTATTATTTCTTCGCGACTCAGGCAAAGTAAAGGGCGAACAATGTTACCGTTTCGTGGACGAATTCCGAGTAATCCGTTGATACCCGTACCGCGAATCAGGTTCAACAATACGGTTTCTACACTGTCATCTTTATGATGCGCTGTTGCGATAACACTGGCTTCACGTTGTCTCCTAAGCGTTTCGAACCATTCATAACGTAATTCCCGGGCAGCCATCTCAATAGAAATATGTTTCTTTGCGGCGTATTGGGTTGTATCGAAATGTTCTATGTGTAAAAGAACCCCTGATTCATGGCATAATCGGCGCACAAAAGCTTCGTCTCTGTCCGATTCTTTATCCCGCAAATGGAAATTGCAGTGAGCAGCTTCGCAGGTATACCCCATTGATAGCAGGAGACGTAGCAATGCCACAGAGTCGGCCCCTCCGCTTAATGTCACCAATACCTTGGCATTCAGACAAAACAGCTTCTCTTTTTCGATGTATTGTGCTACTCTATTTTGTATCATATTGCAAAGATAATAGTTTTGCTAATAATGATAAGAAATCTTCCTTATTTAAAAACAATCTAAATAATTTGCATGCCCCAAAGTTATGAATTATCTTTGCGGAAAATTTTGAGGTACACACACTATGCGATTGTCCGAATTAAAAACAGGTGAGAAAGGAGTCATTGTAAAAGTTTTGGGACACGGTGGCTTCCGTAAACGAATTGTGGAGATGGGCTTTATCAAAGGTAAAACCGTAGAAGTATTGCTTAATGCTCCATTGAAAGACCCGATCAAATACAAAATAATGGGTTATGAAATCTCTCTGCGACGACAGGAGGCTGATATGATTGAGATTATCAGCGAGCAGGAGGCAAAGTCACAAACACAGGAGGCTGCTTATCATCAGGGGCTTACTGAAGATATCGATGTGAAGGAGGAAGACTTGAAACGGGTTGCTCTTGGAAAGCGACGCACGATTAATGTGGCGTTGGTCGGTAACCCGAATTGCGGTAAAACGTCTCTCTTCAATCTGGCTTCAGGTGCTCACGAACATGTGGGTAATTATAGTGGTGTGACGGTAGATGCTAAAGAAGGGTATTTTGATTTCCAGGGTTATCACTTCAAAATAGTTGATTTGCCGGGTACTTATTCTTTGTCTGCCTATACTCCCGAAGAAATTTATGTGCGCCGTCATATTATCGACGAGACACCTGATGTGATTATCAATGTGGTTGATTCTTCAAATCTGGAGCGTAACCTCTATCTCACTACCCAGCTTATTGATATGAATGTACGTATGGTAGTGGCTCTTAACATGTATGATGAACTGGAAGCCAGTGGTAATACGCTTGACTATCTCCTGTTAGGAAAGTTGTTCGGAGTTCCGATGGTGCCTACTGTCTGTAAAAGGAATATCGGTGTGGACCGTCTTTTTCATGTAGTCATCAACCTTTATGAAGGTGCCGACTTTATTGATAAAAAAGGGCATATACATCCGGAGGTGGCAAAGGAAATTATGGATTGGCACCAGTCCTTACCCAATTTTAAAGACCATGGTGAACATCCGGCTGATTATACCCATGGCAAAGAACCGGTGGGTAAAGTGTTCCGCCATATTCATATCAATCATGGACCCGATTTGGAGAAAGCCATTGATGCAGTGAAAGAGGAGATTTCGAAGAACGAGTTTATCCGTCACAAGTATTCTACTCGTTATCTTGCTATCAAGTTATTGGAGAATGATCCGGAAATAGAACGTTTTATTCATACTCTGCCCAATGCTGTGGAAGTAGAAAAGAAGCGGGATAAAGCAGCCCGTCGCATTCAGGAGACGATGAATGAAGATAGTGAGTCGGCTTTGACTGATGCCAAATATGGTTTTATCAGTGGTGCTCTGAAAGAGACTTTTACCGATAACCACCTGGAGCAGGAACAGACAACCAAGGTGCTCGACTCTATTGTAACCCATCGCATTTGGGGATATCCCATCTTCTTTCTTTTTATGTATCTGATGTTCGAAGGTACCTTTGTGATCGGTGAATATCCGATGATGGGTATCGAATGGCTCGTTGAGGCACTGGGGAATCTGATCAGGGATAATATGTCTGAAGGTCCGCTGAAGGATCTGATGATTGATGGTATTATTGGTGGAGTAGGAGGAGTTATCGTCTTTTTGCCTAATATCCTGATATTATATTTTTGTATTTCTTTGATGGAGGATTCGGGCTATATGGCTCGTGCAGCTTTTATTATGGATAAGATCATGCACAAGATGGGGTTGCATGGCAAGTCGTTCATTCCTTTGATTATGGGTTTCGGTTGTAATGTACCTGCTATTATGGCTTCGCGTACTATTGAAAACCGAAAGAGCCGTTTGATTACCATGCTTGTTAATCCATTGATGTCATGTAGTGCCCGTTTGCCTATCTATTTGTTATTGGTCGGTGCTTTTTTCCCAAAGAATGGTAGCTTGGTCCTATTGGCTATTTATGCTATCGGCATTGCATTGGCAGTTATCATGGCGCGTCTGTTCAGTCGTTTTCTGGTCAAAGGGGATGATACTCCGTTTGTGATGGAGCTCCCTCCTTATCGCATGCCGACCATGAAATCCATCTTCCGCCATACATGGGAGAAAGGTGCGCAATACCTTAAAAAGATGGGAGGAATCATCATGATTGCTTCTATCATTATCTGGTTCTTGGGGTATTATCCCGATCACGATGCTTATCCTACCCAGGCAGAACAGCAGGAAAATTCTTATATTGGTCAAATCGGTCAGGCAGTGGAGCCTGTGCTCAAACCGTTGGGCTTCGACTGGAAGCTGAGTATCGGTTTGCTCTCCGGTGTCGGTGCCAAAGAATTGGTGGTAAGTACACTTGGCGTACTCTATACAAATGATGCCGATGCCGATGTAGTCAGTTTGGCCGAACGAATTCCGATTACACCGCTTGCGGCATTTAGCTATATGCTGTTTGTGTTAATCTACTTCCCGTGCATTGCCACGTTGGTAGCCATCAAGCAGGAATCCGGTAGTTGGAAGTGGGCTATCTTCACGGCAGGATATACCACGGCGTTGGCATGGCTTGTTTCATTTGCCGTCTATCAGATAGGAGGAATGTTTTTATGAATTGGCAGGAATGGGTAGTCGGGCTACTGATTGTATTGTGCGTAGCCCGTATTCTTTATGGTATTTATCTTTTTTTTCGTCGTGTGAAGGAAAATGATAACCCTTGTGCGAGTTGTGCAAGTGGCTGTGAATTAAAGGATATGATGGAAAAGAAGCAGAAGGAGTGCTCGTCCAAGAAAAAGAATACAAAGAAAAATTGTTGCAGATAGTTTGGTAGTTTCAAAATTTGTACTACCTTTGCAACCGCAAACGAGAAACAAGGTTCCTTGGATGAGTGGCTTAGTCAGCGGTCTGCAAAACCGTGTACGGCGGTTCGAATCCGCCAGGAACCTCAAACAGCCCAAAAAGCTCCGATCAGAAATGGTCGGAGCTTTTGTTGTTTATTGTCTATCAGTAACTTAACTACCCTCTTATTTTATTGAAAAATTGTGCAAGTGTAGTCCGGACGTAGCCCGGACATTAAAAACGATACGATTGTAGCCCATGATAACGATTAAAGTATACCTAAGAAAACATAATCAGAACTTAACTACAGGAGTGGTATGGGTTTCTTTTTATATAAATCGAGAAAAAGTAAACTTCTCTACTAAAGTAACAGTTGAAGAAAAACATTGGAATGATAAAAAGAAATGTGTTGCTCCCGGAGATAAATTGTGTAATGATAAGAATCTGATTATAGAAAATGTTCTTTCAAGAATTAATAATGTTTTAGTGAAATATAGGTTAAGGGATAAAAAGCTGACTCGTAGTTCCTTTTTGAAGGCTTATCATCGCCCGTCTGACTACAATACTTTCTATGAATTTATTGTAGATCATCAAAAGAAGATATCCTCAAGAATGGAAATGACAACATTAGCCACACATCTTTCCGTCATAAATAAGCTGAAAGAATATAATGTGAATCTCAGTTTTGATGATATTACGAAAGATTGGTTAGATGATTATTTTTGCTATCTCAGAAAAGAACTTGGGAATAATGATAATACGGCTTATAAAAATATGTCAACTTTGAAAAAATACGTCAGAGCTGCATATAAAGCGGGATATATGGATGAAAACCCTTTTGAGGACTGGAGTATAAAGAGAACGACGTCAACTTGCGTTTACTTATCCGAGGATGAATTACATAATCTCGTCAGTTTATATCATTCAGGAAGTCTTGAGTATAAATATCATAAAACATTGGAGTTTTTCTTGTTCATGTGCTTTAGCTCTTTACATGTCGGTGATGCCAGACGCTTACAGTTAGAGCAGTTTGCCGAAGATCATTTTATATATTTTAGAATGAAACTGAAGAATAGTAAGCCTGCTCCAATCCAAGTACCCATTTCAGAACCACTCAAATCACTGCTACGTAATATTGTTGGTATAAGAAAGAAAGGACCTGTATTTGAGCAAATGCCATCTGATCAGGCTATGAATATACATTTGAAAGAAATTGCAAAGATTGCAGAGATTGACAAGGTAATCACTCACAAAGTTGGTAGACATACTTTCGCAACTATTTTCTTGAAGAGAACTAAAGATTTAGCTACCTTAAAGGAGATAATGGGACACTCAGATATTAAAGAGACCTTGGTATATGCACATGTACTTGATGAAAGTAAACAGGAAGGAATGCAATGCTTCAACTGCTTCGCTATTTAATTGTACTTTTGTGCGGTTAAGAGTTATCCTTCTGATAAATAAAAAGATGCGGGCGCACAATATTTGTACAACTCAGTACAACGCCCGCACTATTTTCACTTCATTAACAAATCCCATCCGGCTTCAATATCTGCCATGACTGCGGGAACTCCGTTTTCTACTTGGCTGATGGCTGCGGTGAAGGCACACATTGTAGCTTTGTCGTTAATATCCGGAACGTACGTTGAGGGAACTTGCATTTCGCTGCACACACGAGTGATGTATCCGGAAGTGTTGTTCTCGCAGGGAGGTGCCCAACGATTAATAAACTCAGCAATAGTCTGTCGGTTATGTAGTTTCCGATAATTTTGCAGTAACTTGATCAAAGCACGATAGCCGTATGCCATCGAACTAAATTGTTTAAAACTCTGGTCTTGACTGGGAACGATTTCACCTTGCCATTTATCCCGATCACGTCTAATGTTACCGGGATTGTTGTTTCGTAATCCTCTACTCATTTTCTTGTTTTTTCTAAATGTTAATCATATATTTATAGCGCCTTTGTCAACCAAATATCAATTGAAGTACCATCTTATAAACTGTACGATTCGTGAGAACCGTACAGTTTTATTTTTTAGTCAATGAACTCTTCATACAGTACCTCCATAAAATCGGCGCTTTTCATTGATCCGGGAAAGATCATATTCTTACCGTTATAGGGCATACACAGGTCAAGATTATAGCTCTCAGCGGTATTGACATTCAAAATTTCATCGAACTCTTTCTGAGTAAATTTCTTTTCTTCCATCTCCACCTCTTCATCCAACTTCTCAGATTTGAAGTTAGTGACCTCTTCCATATACTTGTTGAAAATTGGCATGAACGCTTCATGCTTGTCGTATTCCTCTTCGGTGAGAGCAGATTTTAGCATTTCAGGAGTAAGGTTATGAATGTCCTTATCCCCACGGGCCTTATTTTCCAGTTCGTTTATTTCCTGAAGCTGTGTATCATAACCCTCCGGCTTCAGCCCTTCACGGGCTTCCTTTACATCCTCTTCAAACTGTTTGCGAAATTTGCCGTAATAAATACGGGTCATCATCACTTTAGATTTGAGCTCTGCCGGCAGTTCCTTATCTTTATAAGCAAGAAGAACGGCTTTCAGGATAGATGCCTTCTTAATTGCATCACTGAGTTTCACTTTCACGATTTTCTTTTCTGTTTTTGTTTCTTGATTTTCCATTGATTCTGTTTTAATGTTATTCTACGATAGTGTTAAATATCATACCGGATACGGCCTGTTCAACAGCTTTCTCAAATTCGATGCCGGCTGTCAGAGCCTGGTCCCGTTCCGGTTCATTCTCCTCAGATGGATTGACCATATCGTTCAGTCCACGGGTAACCGTAAAGGAATACTTGAAAGGTGCCATGGCGTTCGAATCTGTTTTTTGTACGGAAGCGTCAATGCGCTTGATCCGTTTACTGTCGTTATAGACTTCGACCGTTCCGGATACTTTAAATCCGTTGATCTCTTTCTCCACTTTCATTGAAGTGGTTACATTACTGATTTTTGTTTCTTGATTTTCCATTATTCTAATTTATTTGGCTCTAAAGAAGATAGAACCGGATTGATAATTGTCTCCTAAGTATCTCGCTGTATAGTTTACATAGTTATTTTGAGAAGTCTGTACACGAGTAAATGATTGAGAGTTGAATGTATACGACTCTCCCTGTGACAGCATTTCTCCGATCGGAGCAGGAGATAAAGACTCACCCATACCACCGAGGAAAGCACCAATCGGATCAGACTCAAGGAATACTGAGAATCGGGCTTTCTCCCATGCTCCTTTAATAGACGTAAATGTACATTCCAAATGATATTCATTCGCAAAGTCATTAACGACCTTATAATCAAATTTAAAGCTGTTCGGTACAGGCTTGGCAAGGGTCTTGACCATGTAAGCTGTCTCTAAAGGACCCTGATTCATTGAAAACAGAGTCACATTTATACTACTGTAAGACTGCTCTGAAGCTTCAGCATAGGAAGCAACCATATAAACATCCACTTTACCGTCCGGCCAATTCGGAACATCCAACACCACTGCATATTCTTGTTGCTGCATCTCCATAACGGACCTGTTCAGTGTACGGAATCGAAGTTCTCCGTTTGCCTGATGCCTTACCACCACACCCATATAAGCCCTGCTGATATCGGCTATATTATTAATTGATATTTCAGCATTCTGCCTTAGCAGGATGGAGCATCTGAATTGCGAATTGGGATACAGGCCGGGGCCCGGATGCATCGAAAACAGATGTGGGGCTTTAGGATTATAGCCTGCATAATCTGAAATTCTCAACGGACTGCCGCTACCGCCGGGAAAATCCCATGACCAAGGAGACATGGGGGAACCCACAGCCGGAAGAGAGCCGGTCGGAGGAAGGATGATACCAAAATTCCCATTATCAGCTTTCCACCAGGCATCGGCATCCGTTACAAACTGTTTGTTGAATTTAACGGGCTTCTTCAAAGAGAAGATGTTCACATTCGCCCGAACCCCAAAATAATCGCTTGAGTTATCACCGACGCTACCACCGTTTGCGTTTAGGGTATCGCGGATATCCAGGTTAGTAAACCGATCAGGAATAACATTATAAACAGCCATCCTCACCTCCTTTCCGAAGGAAAGTAACACTGCCAGACAAAGCGATATCGCCAGTTTCACCGTTATAGACATAATCACCTTCAATTAGTTTTTCATACTCAAAATCCTCTTTCTTTTGTTGTAAGGAGATTTTACCCCCCCCCATTTTGTAACCATATTTTACAATAAGGTTACCTTCAATAAATAGTTTTACTCTTTCCATATCATTCAAATCTAAAATAGCATGTAAAACGATAATAATCATTAGCAGGAAGAGCCGGAACATCCGGCATAGAGACCGGTGTTCTGAAGTTGACGGACTCACCTGCCATCCAGTCGTTTCCTAAGCGTGTCGGTGTAGTGGAAGATGTTATGCTTTGTGCTTTCTCGGCAACAGTAACACCGTCACTTGCACGGGTCGCAATGACTTTTACTGACTTTAAATAGTAATTATTATCCAGTCTGCTTATTAAGCAGCCCTCTTGAAAGAGACTTCCGGAGTTGATAATCGCCGTACCGATTAAAGATATCTTTCTCGCTTCGATAATGCTGAGTCCAAGGATGCCGAACGAGTAAACATCGGCATGCGGGGTGACAATATCAACGGTCGACTCATCAAAACCGTCCTCTGCGTTCAAGCTGTAATAGGATTGTGTCGTTTCACCCTGCCAGGATGGAACCTGCGATGTACAGATGAATACCTTTATCCTGACTCCCGTCTTATCTGATTTCAAGAGCTCGCAATCGGATATGTTCAGTGTCACCCCTCCATTGAAAATTGTAACCGAAAGCGTTTTAATAAGCGTCCGGTTTCCGTATGTGACAGCACATCCCAAATATGAATTAGAGGGGAATATATCGGCCGGGACAACATTGTATGTTGAATCAAGTGATTTCAGCATCAACTTCACAACAGTGGCACTGCCGGAGGCAAGGATAAGTCCGGAGGGAAGAATGGTAGTGAATGGTACGGTAGCTTCCGGATTGTATCCGGCAAAATCACCGACACGCAGGTTGTACGATCCCTGAACAGGTATATCATAGGTGTAAGTTCCGGTCAGTAGTGCAATATCCACTGCACGGGGGACATTGATGCCGTAGTTTCCGGAATCGGCACGGAACCAGTTCGGGTCCTCCGTATTAAACATGATATTTCTTTTCACCGGTTTACGTTTGCTCCACATGTTAATGCGTGCAGCAGCAGAGAAATAGTTAAGCGAGTTATCGCCCACACTTCCACCATAAGCGTTCAGGGTATCGCGGATATCCAGGTTAGTAAACCGCTCAGGGATTCGATTATATACCGCCATTAAGCAGCCCTCCTTTCTAATTGTTCAATTCTGTTTCTCAATTTGATATTTTCCTTTTCCAAAGCATCCATTCTCAACTCCGTGTCTGACTTCCATTCATAGTCTGAAAGGAGATGATCCCGGAGGAACCGGGCTGCATGCACTGCGTATACATAAGCGCATACAGCATAGTCCATCGTTTTAAAGTTACTTGTCTCATGGGTCAGTTCCGGAAGGATCTGCTCGGTGTACTGAGCATAACCACCCACATGGAGAAGCCCGTCACGATCTCTCTTCTTGCTGTTCCAGCGGTAGTAGATAGTGGGTGAGTCTGCGATCTGATCCAATTGCAGGGTTACTTCACCCAGATAGGTTTTATAACGTGAGTCGGAACCCCAGGTTGAATAACCGGAGACATAGTGGTTACCGGTGAAACTCCAATTACCGCCGCCATAGTCCATGATATAGGATTTTCCAGAACTGGAATTGGTTGAGGTTGATGTTCCCCACCACCAGTACATGTGATCATTGGAGTGTACACCGATACCAAAGGTATTATCAGAAGCCCTCACTTCTATTCCTCCATGGTCTGACATGCCCTGGAATACAGCATACACATTAAAACCTGATGCGCCTGAGCCGCCATAGATACCACTTACAGCAAGACCGCCATTAGTACTCAGGTGACCGCCGGCATAAATCCTGCCACTTGCGTTAATACCTCCGGCGGTATGGATGGCATCGGAAGAGGTACTGCTGACATAGAACTGCTTACCGTTATAGACACGTACCCAGGTCGAATCTGTCATGTGGATACCACCGCCATAGGATTCACAATAGAATCCATTACTTCCACCGGCCCTGACCCAACCGGCAGAATATATGTCTGATGTAGTGCTAATCCTTCCGTTTGCATTTAAGGTACTGCAAGTCCAGGCAGCAGAAGAATGGTTTGAGTTATAACCGGTCCATATATGGTACATTGTGCCATAACTTGTAGCGTGATATTTTTGACTGCTTATATAAATAAGAGGAGCACCACCCCTTGAAAAATGCAAAGCACACATATCCGGAACATCAGTACCACCATATCCATTAATCCATAAAGTATCGCCCCAATATGAATCAGGATTAACGCCTGTCATAGCTACTTTGACCCCCATACTATTATTGAAATAGGTTTGAGGATTCGCCTGTTGTCCGCCGACATAGTTCGGAAGTATATATGTGGCAGATGCAGAATTACCCATAAAATGGTTACCATACACATAGTTCCATAAGTGCCCGGCATCTCCCAAGCTATAGGTAGAACTACTATAAGGTAATACACTTCCATTCACAAACAAGCTATTAGCAAAATATAAACTTCTCGCAGGTTTAGTAATGAAATGTACATATGAATCATTTTCTGCTCCAATTTTTATTTCAATACCATTATATCTTGAATATAGAAAGCCTGCATCTGCTATAAGATTACCTCCGTAAACATTTGTATATCCAGTGTCAGTTATATTTCTAAATTTAAATTCTCCTGAATTAGTAAAATACACTACTCCTGCTGTTACTCCTGGCTGATGAAAACCAATACCTGGATAAAGATTACTACCATTACCATTAACCATCATAGATGTAGCAGCATATCCATTTCCAGTTAGTTCTCTAAAATAAGTATTATATAATCTTCCATTAGTATATCCCCAATAACCAACTTGCTTAGCATTAGACCTAAATTCTATAATTCCATCAGCTTGCCAATGTAAACCAGTATCGCTGTCTCCAATAGCCAAACTAACAGCAGGACCACCTTCATTGTTATTTGTTCTATTAATAAATAGTTTTCCATCTGAATCAAGAGTCATTCTATATCCATTAGTTCCAAACCACCAATCGAAACTATAAGCATTTCTGATACCGGCACCTACAGTCCATAAAGGTTTATCTGCACCTACAGCTGTATTATTATTGTAATAGCTAATACTTGATTCTTGACCATTTCTATTAACGACCCCTAATTTGCCATAAGATGAACCACTGTATCTCACAAATATACCTTCCTCACTGGTTCCATTACATCTGATTTCATAGTTGCCAAGTCCTCCTCCAAGACCAGATTGAGTGCTTTTAGCTACTGCAACATGGAACATTCTATCAGCACTTGCTTGTTGAATATATCCCCAGTCTTCTCCTTTAATATCAATGGCCTTTCTATTTAATATTCTAATAGTTCCTATTGTACCAAGTCCAGTTCCAGATATATCACTTCCAAGTTCAACGATAGAATTTTTTATTTCGGTGTTAAATACCTCTCCACTCTGAGAATTGAAATACTTAACATAAAACGGTAATCCTGTAGTACTTATATCATATATAAGGGTTTTGATACTATCTAAACTTGCAGCAGACGCCCATTTAAGACCGGCATATTTAACTCCATTATAAGTAAATGTACAAGGCTTTGGAGCATATTCACCTTCATTTATACCATAACCATTGTATAATACGCCAAAGTTAACATTTGTTTGATTGTACCTTTTGATAACATTAAATTGTACAGAACCATTGGGATAAATGCCATTTCCTCTTCTGTAAAACATAGTACCGCTTGCATAATTATATTCAGAATCAGCAGGACTAAGTTTACATAAAGCAACGACCCACCACCCATAGTCTGAATATATATTTTGTCCCTCAAAGTAAGGAGTTGCAACTTTATTACAATCTTCAAGAAAAGCTATACCTTTCCAATCAGTAGCCCAAGAAGAACCTTTGCCATCCCTATAATATAATCTATTATTAGTGTTATCTGTTGAAGAAGGCCCAACAAGTTCCCAGGTAGCATAACCTTCTCCCCAACCTTTCACATGAATACCTGACCACCAGTTAGAGGATGGCATGCCAGACATATGAAATAAGCCACTAATATTATAATTATCATAAGAGGTTGGAAGTATTGTGTCATTTCTTCTATCAATAACTCTTAAGTAATTAGATTTACTTGAATACTGAATACTGTTTTGGTCACCACCATACGCTAATGCATAAAGGTTGGAATCCAGACTACCATCAGCTTTGAGAAATTGTGATGCGGTTCCATTAGGTGTTTTCTGATATAAATCAGGCAGTGTGATGACCCCGTTAGCCGCTTCATAGAGTGTGTCATTCAACATTATGTTTCCACCACCGCCACTTCCACCGCCACCGATAACGGAAAGTTTGCCACCTTCTTTCGACAGAGTGGCCGGGTCATAAGGTAGCAGGTCGAGAAGGGTCGGAGCAGTATAATCGCCCACCGCATTCCAGGTTGTGCTACCTGTGATCAACAGGTTACCATCCAGTTTCCAGACTTTATGTGTCGGATCGTAATCGAGCAGGCCACCGTTTACCTTCAGACCGCCGGTGAAATTCTTTTCACCGGTAATCTCCTGAGCACCGGCAAGGGTGACGAAGGTATTCAAACGATCCTGTAAACCATTGATTTTGCTAATCTCTAAAGTGGGGATATCAGAGGCTATCAACCCTGATGCGGACGTTGCACGACCATAAGCGTCAACGGTGAGCTTAGTGTATGTACCGGCCTTTATTCCGGAAGGAGAAAGGGACAAGGTACGATCCGCAGACAAATCACCACCCCCGGAAAGACCGGTGCCGGTAATAATGCTACGGGTTTTATCCGCTTTGACAGATAGAGCAGTAGCAAGGGTATCCGTTTCGGAGAATCCGGCCAGGAACGCTTCAAGTTCCTTCCATTTGTTGATTGTCGAGTCGGTATCTGATCCGGTGAGAAAGGTAAGCAGGGTATTGGCTATCTCTGTAACATTGCGATATCCTTCCGTAGTTGGAAGACCGGTTCCTTTCAGGGCATTAAGGTTCGTATGTACAAAGTTCTCTGTTGCATATCCGGCAAGAGCTGTATCCAGATGTGACTTGTCGATCTGTTGAGAACCACTTTTCAAGAGTGCGGTCCACATGGCGGATTCGTCGAAGCTTGAACCGGCACTGCCGATTACTGACAGCCGGCCGCCCTCTTTTGACAGGGTAGCCGGATCATAAGGCAGCAGATCAAGAAGGGTCGGAGCTGTGTATGTTCCATTGTCCCAGCCGAAAGTGATGCTGCCTGAGATCAGCATATTACCGTTCAGTTTCCAAACTCTTTCGGTCGGATCGTAATCGAGCAGGCCACCGTTTACTTTCAGTCCGCCGGTGAAATCTTTTTCACCGGTAATCTCCTGGGCACCGCCAAGGGTTACAAAGTTCTCTCTGACGAAGGTCTCCGTAGCGTAGCCGGTAAGAGCGGAGGAAGTGATATATCCTTTATCTGTGACAAATTTTTCTGTCGCATATCCGGCAAGAGCACCGGACAAATGTGACTTGTCGATCTGCTGAACACCTTCTTTACCGAGGATACCCCACATGGCCAATTCATCAAAGTCAGAACCGGCATTGATCACAGACAGCCGGCCGCCCTCTTTTGACAGGGTAGTCGGGTCGTAAGGGAGCAGATCGAGAAGAGTTGGTGCGGTGTATGTGCCATTGTCCCAACCGAAAGTAATGTTACCTGAGATCAGCATATTACCGTTCAGTTTCCAAACTCTTTCGGTCGGGTCATATTCTATCAGACCACCATTTAGAGTTAACTTTTTTAGAAAAGCTTCGCCTTCTTGCGTGATTCTGTAGGGATCATCCCCGCTGCTAAATTCGACACCTCCCAGAAGACGAAGTAAAAAATTGGTTTCGTCTATCTGCCTTTTACTGATAAAGATGTCTTTCAATCCATCAGTAGAAACTTTCTTTAATCCTTCATTCAACCAGTATAGCACTTCTGCCACATGCCGGTTAGAGACACTGTGCTTGAGTACTGCTTTGTCAATGTAGTCAATGAGTTCATCTATAATTTGTTGCTGATCGGCCATATCAATTAAATTGAGGTGTGAACTGTTCGGTATGTATACGGGGATTTCCTATTTCGTCCTCTGAAAGTGATCCGGTGTAGCGAACATCGGAGTCAACGAAATGAAGAGTCATTTTAATACTTTCCGGTACAGTGGAGCGTATGGCATGGGTGAGGTTGTCGGCTACGGCATTTACCCTGATGTTTCGTCCGGAAAGTCCGAGTATCTTTATGTCATCGGAAGCAAGCATATCCATTAAATGCACAAGCTCTTCAGTATTGCGATATCCGGATTCTACCTGAAGCTTGTCACGGGCAGACTGTCGCTCGCGGGCCTCGATATAGTCATCAATGCTTTCATCGTAAATCTGATAAGTGGAGTCGGACTCTATTTCAGACTCGATGTTACCGATACCGGTGACTTCAATGCGTTCGTAGGCTCCATAGGAGTTGAGAAATTCAAGTAAATAACGCTCACGGGATACTGTTCCGGGAGTGACGACAATAGTACAGCTTTTGGTTGATCCGGAATAGATATCGAAAACAGAAGCTAACTTTTGATTAGTTTGAAACAGTTTTTTCCGGAGCCGATATAGGTTAAGGGCTACCGGCTGTCCGGCTGTTCCGGACAAAGAGGTTTCAATGCCGGCTGCAACTATTTTTAATGCACCATCCGGATAAAGGAAAGGAATAGGTAGGAGTTCGGTTTCTCGGATGGTGATGATCCGCCCGTTGGTACGGGTGGTTTTGAAGAAATTGACCGATGAATTGAGCAGCTTCCAAGTGAATATATTGCTATTTTCATCTAACAGACGGCGTAATAGCCGCTTGCTGATGCCTCCGATAACTGCTTTCAGAGAAAGAGTTTTAGTTTCTCCCTGGGTGTTTTGGACACTAATGGCAATATCTGTAGCTGAAGTAGAATCGGCCAGTAATATATTAGTGGATTCGTTAAGCAGATGTTTGGGACTGAGAATACCTGAAAGGATATCCTGAAGAAAAACAGAGAACTCACCTTCACCACTTCCGGAAAAGATGGTGCGGTCGGCCTGACGAATAGTGTAGCTGACTACTGAACTGGAGTTTATAGTCAGCTTGATGGGATTTCCGGCTAAAGCGATTGTAGACGGATATATGTTTGCTGTTAAACTCATAGTGCATTGTAATTAGTTTGTATAATGGTACCGGACACAGAAGAGGTCGCAGAGCAATACAATGCCAGGAACTCTTCCCGTTCCGGAGTGGGGGTGGTGATGAAACGGAAAAATTCATCGGTTGTAGCCCCAGAGGAACTTGTAAATTTCCGGTAAGCGGCAAGCAGTGCAGTTACATTGCTTGTCTCGATTGCTGCTGTGATGGTCTTATCGTCATTCATGTTGCAAATATGATGTTTTGATCATGTGCGGCAAAGGACAACTAAAGCAGTTCTGCTTTAACGGAAAGCCCGTAAGTAATGGCATAGTGTACGCCTCCGTATTCTTTATCTTTCCAGATGATATCACCTTGAGACGTCTGACCATTGGGAACCCGGACCTTGTAGTAAAGGTCGAAACTGTAATTGATTTCTTTGATGAAGAACTCTTTGCCGGCTTCATAATCTTCTTGAGTCGGTACAGTAAACGGTATCTCAATATCCGAAACCTGATCACTTACCTCGTTTTTACGTAGCACTCCAAGCCATTGCGCCGGTGGGGTAATTGCCTTCTTCCACTCCTCAACTTGTGCCCGTATCTTGAGTTCTACTATGTTTTCACGATTATTGTGAAACGCCCATTTGTAGAGTTGCTCAATCGTTTGTATTCCTTGCTCTGCATCCAAGTCTAAATCGGTTTCCCCGACAGGGATCAGGAGACGAAGGGTACGAAGACGGACAGTAGCCGGACGTGAAAGAAGTTTGGGTAATGTATAGCGCACTGTATCAAGGAGTAATCGTTGGCCATCTATATTGATCGTTTGACTGAAATCAATATTGAGTAATTGAATTGGATTCAAGTGTACGGGAACTTCAACCGTATGATTGGAATGTCGGAGAATAGCGTCAAATCCCTTCCAAAAACGGGAGAACAGGCCATTGTCACCAGTAAAGGTCATGGAGATATCGAATGTGTGGCCGTTGATGGCAATAGCTTCACCTCCGGGTGCGTAACATCTTGGCGATCCGTAGGGGTAGGGAGTGGATGCACGGGGCATGGAAAAGCAAAAGCATAGAGGAGTTTGGGTGTTTTGCTCCTCTGACAGTTCTACGCTGGCGCTGGAGATATTGGTATATTTGTGTACTTTTCCCAGGAGATAGGCAGGACAAACCGGTTGGTCATCGGGATAAGAACCTTTCATCGGCAGGCATTCATCAATAGATGATATTTCCATATAACTGATGTTCGCCCCTTTATCCCAGGGGAAGAAGTCAGAGCTACGGGCTTCACGAACTCCGGTCAGATTGTTCCGGACATAGTAAAAACCATTCCATAAAGAATAGGTGAGATATCCTTTTGCTGTGTTACTTGACAAGACATGGCCAAAGGGTTTGAGAAATTTGTCGAGTGAGTCGCTGGTAGGAGCAGCTACTAAATTGGTATAAGGACCGGAGATATTGGTCGATGCGGAAAGCTTGAGTTGCTGTGCAGCAGCATAGTTGATAACAGGACGGGCCGACTTGAGCAGGGACCAATTCAGTGAGGCCGGAGCTGAGATGATATCTTTGATAAATTTGAGATTAACGGTTTTATTTTTACCATCAACAAAATACACCATACCAAAGCGACAGTAGAGGGCTTGTAAGAACTCGTTAATCGTGCAATCGGGTAGAAGGTCAGAGTAATCAATGAAGCCCTTGACTATGCTGTCGGCCATGTTGTTCAGAACTACCAGACGGGAGAGTTGACGGTGGGTTGAGAATGGATTTTCAAGGACCGTATAACCGTACTGGACGAATATAAAATTGAGTATCCAAGATACTTTTAAAAATGGGCTGATGGCATAACCTTCGGGAACGGAAGTAAGGACGGGTTCATTATTGATAAGGAATGTTTCTTGCCTGGCAGCTCCCTGAAGGGAGTAGGTACCGGTCTCTGATTTAGCTATTTTATTGATGTATTCGGGGTAGTAAGTGGTGGTTTCCGTACCGTTCACGGTTGTTGTATGTGATGGCATGGCTACACAAATGGGAAAGACGGAAAGAGCATCGTCTACGGTTGTTTCATTCATAATAGAATTGAGCAGGTTGATGACTCCGGCTGTTCCCCCTTCGGGACGAATAACCGGAGCAGAAAGGGAACGGAGTGAAACAGCATTCCATACCGAGTATATTTCGGACTCGTCAAAACCTATATTGGATACGATTCCTCCGGATTTGGAAGCTTGTGTGATGTTCATCTTACCTGTTCGGTTGTAGACACCATCGGAGACGGTGACACGGGTATCCGGGGCAGGGGAGTAGGTACTATCCGGACGATGGACATGGGTGATCAGTGAAAGGTTGTTTCGGGAGGCAGGAAGCGTGGCAGGTACGGATTGTGAACCACGTTCGTTGTAAATAGGGGAGGTGTCTTCGATCTCGATGCTGAAATCGTTTTGAAGATCGAATATTCCTAATTGATTTTTTATCTTGAGTGACATGTGTTATTGTTTTTTGCGGGTGAATGGTTCCTTTGATTTATCTGCTAATTCTTGTGCTTCGTTGAGCTCGCGAAGCACGACGTATGCTTTGAGGTATTTAAGTTTCTCAATCAGTGCATGTAACTCTTTGATCAGTTGAGCCAAGTTTGCTTCCTTATCAGTCGGTGAAGAAGTTGTCTGAGAGATACGGGAAGTACTGTTACGGATCGGATCGTAATTGCCTTCAGCACGCTGGGGAACTCGGCCACTGCGGGCATCCTGAATGGCCTGTACGACAATGGGGTAATTAATGTGGTGCTGAAGACGGGAAAGATCTTCGGCATTGATGATCAGCTCTGCTCCGGATTCGGATATCAATGAGGTACGGCGGACGATTCCGGTCGGTGAATCACCTATGTAGGGAACATTCCGATAGGTCCGGCCATCATCTTCACCAATGACATCGTATCTGCCGGATGCCCATTGCTTGACTTGCACCTGAGCAGTTTTGGTACTGTCGGTATTGTTATCGGTTGCGGAAGTGGAAGAACTCCCCCCCTTAATCAATCCTTTGAGCGTTGATTTTGCAGCGGCCAATGCTCCCATGATCAGTCCGGAGAGAACTGCGGCACGGGCTGCACCGGTTGCTCCAAAGGTTGCAACAGAGTCAGGCATGGCATAGGCTTCGGCAGCAGAACGGGCTACAGCTCCGACGGCTACACCCGTGGCCTTGGCTATTTCAATATCAATCATCTGGCTCAGTACATCGAATAGGATATCGAGCATGGTATCAGCAAAGTTCTGCAGGGCATTTTCTTGACCTGATATCATTTGTCCGAGGGTATCGCCGATCTGTTCACCGTATTGCCGGTACTGTTGTGCCTGTTCAGTGAGCCTTTGTTTCTCCTTCCTGGCCAGTTCGTCTTTTTTCTTTTGAGCGGCATCTTCAAGTTTCTTCCGCTCTTTTTCTTCATCTTGAAGACATTTTACTTTAAAGTCGAGTAGTTGTTGTTCAATGGTGCGCTGTTGATCAGCGTCGAGATTAGCAATTTTGAGAACACGTTCCAGGTGCATGATAGTGAGGTGCTCCATTGCTTCATTGTACTCTTTCTCTGTTTTCAGATTTTCATCCTTACCGGAAACATAGAGAAGTTTTAGGTCCTTTTGTTGGTTTTCATAAAGTGTCTTTTCTTCAGCGAGCTGTCGGTTCATCTGCTCTTTTTGCTGCTTAATTTTGATATCGTTGATTCGATTTTGGGCATCAATACCTTCTTTACTTTTTGCACCGGCTATATTAATGATACGTTGCTGATGTTCTAATTCGAGGGTTTCCATCCGGTTATTGAACTGCTGTTCGGTTTGCAAGGTTTCGTCCTGGCGTTTGAGATAGGCTTCTTTAAGTTCCGACTGGTGTTGGGAGTAGAGCTTAGCTTCTTCTTCAAGTTTCTTTTTAAGAAGGGCTTTGGCTTTCTCTTCATCAACAGTTCCTGTTCCGGACTTGTCTTTCTTACTTAAATCCTTTGCTGTTATAACAACTTCATCCAATTCATTAGCCGGCTTTTGGAGAAAGGGCCTGAATTTTGCTTCTATTTTAGCGATTTCTTTCTCCATACTATAAACGTTCTTAATGTAGTCTTGCAGTTCTTGGCCAAATCCTTCAGCCATTTTCTTTTTTCCAAGATATTTTTTTTGTATGCTGTGATATGCTTGGCCGAAAGCATCTTCCCATTTCATACCTGCTTTTTGAAACTCTGTAGTTGTTTGTCGGATATCACGCAATGCCATGTCTGTCATTCTTCCGTTACCAATAACTGAAAACAATTTTTTTCGTATGTTTTCGAGTGATACAGCTTGAGAATTGACCGAATTTTCCATGATTTCGTTAGTTGCGGCATTGCGTATTTTTATTGCAATTTGTTTTTCAAGTGCTTTGTTTACTAAAATATATGCCTCTCTGATATCATCAATGGAGCTTTTTTCTGTTAATAAGTTTGGAAGATATGTTCCATAAACTTTGTTTATTTCATCAATAAGTTCACGTCGTTCTTGAGTACCTGCTTGGCTTCGGTTTAGTGCACCAAACAAAGAATCCAAAGAACGTTGTTCTTTAATTAGTTCTGCCGTGAATTTTTCTTCTGCCGTAGAAGCTTCTTTAGTACGTTTTGCATATTGGTAAATGGCCATTCCTGCTGTGGCAATAAGTGCAATGATGGCTCCAATAGCATTTTTACTCAATACAGCATTGAAGCGAGACATTGCGGCTGTGGCCATCCCTGTATTTCCCGCTAATGCATATTTAGCAGCAGAAAGTGCCAATATACTGGCAATTTTAATTCTTCTAAAGGATTCCGACGCTTTGTCAATAAGTAAGCTACCCACTTTGGCTTCTTTTAAACGATTTTCATAGATAGTAAGGGCTTTGACTGCTATGGAGTATGTCAATACGGAGGTCGTTAAGGTGATAACTGTACGGGAGTGTTCTGTCAGGAATCCTATTAAATTAACGATTTTACGGGTCCAGTTTACCGTACCGTTGATAACAGTGGTGATAGAAGGATTAAGTTTCTCAAGAAGTTGAATACCTAACTCATTCATTTTATTTTTTGCCTGGTCTAATTTAGCTGCCGCTGTTTCTGATTTTGTGGCGGCCTGTTCCATGGCTACGGACGTACCGGTGACTGCCTCAGTGTAGTATTTTACCTTATCGGCTTCATTGATAAGTACGGAGGCCACATTATATCCTTCTTCTCCAAATTGCTTCTTAATCTGGGCTGCTGAGAGTTGCTTTTTCTGAAGGTTATCCAAAGCTTTCTCTAAACCGACGATTTTGGGATTTGTATCATCTGCTCCGGTTTGTAGGGTAAGGAAGAATTTCTTTAAACCGGTACCGGCTATTTCGTATTTGATACCTTTTTCGGCCAGTGTTTCAATAGTACCTACAAGCTGTTCGATAGGAATTTCGGCAGAGGCAGCAGCTACCCCGGATTTGGTGACGGCTGTGGTGACGGACTCCACGGCTGCTGCTCCATATTTAGAGCCGGCGGACATGACGTTTGCATAGCGTGAAGCTTGGTCGGCACCATCACCGTATTGATTGAGAGAAAGGGTTACGGCATCGACTGCATCCTTCAGGGTCATACCTGATGCAGAAGCTAATATAAGGGTCTGTTTAGTCACCTCGGCCAAAGCTTCTTTGTTATCAAGAAGTTCGGGCTTGGCAGAGCCTACCAATTTGTAGGCATCAAGAATTTCCGTTGCGGACTGTCTAATGCGAATGCCGGAATCGGTCATTGTCGTTGACAACTGGACAGCTTGCTGTTCCAACCAGTTTATATCGTCCTTGGAAAGTCCGGTAAGAGCTTCAACATCGGCCTTGGCTTCTTCGCGTTTGTTTCGCTGTTCTCGGAGTTGGTTGAGTTTCATTGAAACTCCGGTGATAGCTGCTATGACAGTACCGATCAGACCAATATATTTGTTAATAAATCCGGAGGCACGTGACCAGATGTTACCTTGTGCACCTACCTCGACGCGCATGTTGGCTTGTGCTCTGGAAAGGGCTTCAGTGACACGCCGATTCTGCTCAAGAGCTGCAGTATATTGTTTCGTTCCGGGCACTGCATTACGAAGCTCTTTCCGGACGCGGGACTGGACAGCAAGGAGTTCGTTGTAAGTTGCTCCGGAGAGGCTTTTGAGAACCCGTTCTGTTTCGGCTAACTGTTTCTCGTAATTCTGAAGAGTTCGGTTTTTTGCATCCAGTTCTTTTTTGAGATCCTGGGAGCGCTTTGCATAATCTACTTCTTTTCCGGTAAGTGACCTGAGTTTATCTTCAAGACGAGAAATACTTTCTTTTACCAGGTCTATTTTATTAGTGGCTTCTGAGCCATCAATATAAAGTTTAATACTGCGGTTTAGGTCGTTTGCCATATTAGAGACTGTTTCGTTTATCTATGTATATTCGGGTAGCATCAATCAGCATGGTGTCGAAATAATCGGTGACGATATCGGCTAATTCACTGATCCGGTTACGAATTACAGGGTCAAACCATTCGTAGGCCCGGCGATTGCCTTCATTCTGTCGTCCGAGTGATTTGAGATTTGTATGACGGACAATACCGGTATCGATCTCGACCCCATTAATTTTTTTGAGGTAATTCCATTTAGAACCGATGAAGCCTCCCTGACCTTCACCGGCACCCTTGTGGATGTAGATTCCATATCGAGGGAAGGAGAAACCAAGACGGTTGATAATACCGTATTTGTCGGTGTAGGCCCGTGGTTCAAGTTCGCGGGCTATTCGCATACTGCGGCCGGCTATTCCGGCTCGTAATTGTCGGATCACACTATCTTGCCACTTTTCGACGGTCTTGTTATATGCAGTCAGTCTATCAGCATCCTGAGCCATTGAAAAGCGTTCGGTTTCTGAGACGGTTTCAAGGCGGATCAGTCCAGATGTCGGGGTATTAGTCAACTGTGCTGCTTTTCGGCGGGAGGCGTTATAGCGTTTGACTTCGGCACGAGAGGTACTTAATCTTTTATAATATCCCATCGTTAATCCTCCCAGTATGTTTGGTCAATAAAATAGGTTTCAGGTTGAGCCAAAGAGAATGTCAGTACTACACCATAGAAATTATCACCAATCGGGCCAATACCATTAAATTGAATGGTGTCATCAATATGTTCTGAAATGTCGGGGTCTTGCAGGATACAGTTCCGAATTTGTTTTGCGACAGCTTTGCATTCTTTTGCTGCTTGGTTGATTGTTTCCGGACGATCAGAAACAGTGTTCTGTGCAACAATGAAAGAGAACATATCATTGTTATTAAGCGCATCCGCTTCGTTTCGTTTTGATTCAGACTCACAGCCATCAACTGCAATCAGGATCATTCCGGATACGGATGATAGTTTATCATTAAAATTATATAAGTCCTCAAGTCCGAAAGCGGTGAAGAATCTGGGCTTTTCGGGTGTATGGGCAATAGGCTTTAAGCGGATGGCAAGTGTTTTGCCATATTCAAAGTGGTTGTATATCTCCATAAAAGTCAGGGGTTAGGTTATGGAGACAAAAATAGCCCGCAGAGAGCGGGCTATAAAGGACAGGTAGAAAGCTACTGAGGTAACAGGATGTGAATCAATTCACGAAGTTGTGCGGCTGCACGTTGCTTCTCTATTGGTGGTGTACTTTCGGATAATAGTATATCAATGAGGGCTAATGCTTTTTCTTTATTCATTGTGGTTTGATTTTAAAATGATTAAATGTATAACGAACACTAACTAAAAGCCAAACGGCTCGTATTTCTGCGAGTTTGGCACGGCGAGTATTACGGGTCATAGCTGATTTCCTTTCTTGTTATTGGTATCGGCAATGGCATCAATGTATTTCCTAATGGTACGAAGTCCCATAATCAAATTAAGTCTCTCTTTGTCCGTTATATTACAGGAATCAATTACAAGGAGGATATCAATAGCCTCTTCTAAAGAACGTTTCATCCAATCATGTTCGCAGTCTTGAATACGGTGGATGACTTCGATAGCGTTCTCCGTCAGGGTGATACTGTTAATTTGAGTAGTGATCATTGTTTACCTCCTTTCTTAGCTTTGATAACACAATAAATGGCTGCAAGAATACATGGAGGAAAGATGAACGTAGCACAAAGGCAAGCAATGGCACTGACATAGTAAGCGTCAGAGGAGGTTTTAACTTTACAATCGGATGGGATAAAATCATCAATTGCGGAGTTGGACTGATGGGGGATTGTGGTGCGTTCCGGTGTGCGGAACTGAGGCACGAAAAGGGTGCCAGTGGATTTTTTTTTCATACTTACTGCTGTTTGACATTTTAGTTGAGAACCGCTCAACCATCGGGACGCAGAAACGGCTGCCATCTCCCGTGTCGTCAAACAGCAGTAGTATCTACTCCGAAGAGCTAAATCTACAAGGGATAGGCAGCCGGATTTTGTTTACAATAAGTAAACTTCTACATATGGTTTAATGTATGGGCATAAGAAAAGCCCATCTTATTGTGAGCATTAACCGCGCTCAACGTAGTAGGAACATCCTACCGCTGTTTGACTCTGCAAATATGGAGATAATATTTGAGAGTTGCAAATAATATTTCCATATTTATTAGGAACTTATTATTCAGAGGTCGTTTTATTTAGATACTCAGTTCTTATACTATCTTTTCGGATTTTAGCTTGAAACATATCAGTTATATCAAACCTGATGCCATCTATACTATAGTAAAGATTATATTTAATATTTCCAGTATAAGAAACTGCATTATAATTTTGTTCCTCATTTTCTGATTTTAATCTTTTACCACTACATAATTGGCTTAAAAAATATTCATATGCAATTACTTTTAAATGATGAATATCACTATATGCATAACCATCTACAGGCTCAATCAGTAGAGTGATTTTTGATAAACGATTCCTAAAAAAATCTCCTCCAATAATAATTCTTATATCTGTTCCATGTCTATTATCATTAATGCACCAATAATTTTCTTCGGAAGATATCTTTCCTAAAATCTGCATAGAACGCAGCGAATCGTTTACCTGTTCAGGATTTAACCCCCAGTCTAAATTTAAGAAAACATCTTTTTGAATCGTGTCTTTAGAATACATAGCTAAACTATCCATGATATTACCATAATCGATGAAGTCGATTAATTTTAGAGGATTTTTATCTTCAATTGAGTGTAAAAAAGCAGAGGACTCTTGGCTAATGATACCATCGTGTGTAGTTTGGAGGGGATTGTTACAACTTGCAGATAATATAAAAAATAGTGTTAAGTAAGGTGTGATTCTTTTCATTTTGGTTAGTTTTTATTTGTTACGGGGACAAAGATAAAACTTTAGCGGATAATTTGGTATATTAGCATGAAAATGAAAGAATATGAATCAAGAACAAGAAATAAAAGATATACAACGACGTTTAAAATCACTTGAGATAAGGTGGTTGCTATTGATTATTTCTATATTCCTGCTTAGCATAGGATTGATACTAATGCGATTAAAATACTTATAATTAATGGCTCCTGCCATCTCTAATTTTTCTTCGTATGACATATAAAAAGGGCGAATCCCTTATCACTACGTGCCCAAAAGGTATATCTGACCTTCAATCCGATTCTACGGATTACGCAATGAAAAGGGATTCATATTATGATATTGATTGGGCAGGAGCTAAAGTACAAAATAATCTGAAATATAAAAGAGAAATCTATGGAATATATACCATGTTTATGGTATTTTTAATGTGAATCTTAAAAAAAATAATGAAATATGTTCTTTTTTTATGGGAAAGCAATAGTTTTGCGAAATAGTGATTTTTTATTTTATTTTTTAATTAAACCTTTTAGATTATGAAAAAGAATTTATTACTCGTTTCGCTTTGGGGAATCTTATCCTGTTTTATGTTATCATCTTGTAATAATGAGAATGAAGAAAGTATGAGTTTACCTGATTCTCAAGCGTACATCACAAAGATGAATGTCACAAATGCAGCAAATACACGCAGTACTTATAATTGTAATGAGGTACAGAATGTAAGTTTTGAGGATTTTATATCCGGAAAATCCTATGACTTTAATTTTCTGGTCTACTCTGACAATACGTATGGAATAGATATCGACAAAGACGGAACCGTTGATATGACGGTAACTGTGAAAGGTAATGAAATTACCGCTACTTCGAAAAATAACGAGTCTGAGACGGTGGTTGTTGGGCAAGAAGACAGTGAACGCTACACAACGTATACGTTAAACGCTCCACAAACCAGAGTTACATATAGGCATATATCATGGTTTTCATGTGTGAAACGCCTGACTCTTAATGAAGATGTAGCAATGGGATCAGGTCTTGCAAGTATGTTTCGTAAGTATGCGTTTGGTTATGTCGCTGGAGCTGCTGCCGTTATATGTTTGAACGATAGCAACAGATGGGACGTTAGTTAAGGTCTAAGAAGGAATTTGATATGACGAAAGATAGAAAAATATTAATTCTCAAAATATGCTTAATACCAATCGTCTACTTTGTAATTAGGGGGTTGTTCAAATTAGGCATTGTGCAGAAATACGATGATTTCTTTTTGTTATTGTGTGTAGCTTTGCCGTTCATCTACGACATATGGGCTAAACGGAAAAAATATTTTAAATAATATGTAAGAGAGTAGGGGTATCAATGCTGATACCCCTACTTGTTTATTAAAAGCCGGCTACTTCATAATACTTGAAAAAGTAGTATAGAGCTACTTTGTGCCATTTGGTCAATTCCGGTGTAGTTGCTCAAATGTTTATTCTTTAATCCAAGCCGTTCCATCCGTTATCGGTATTGGAAATACAAAAAAAGAGGGAGTATCGGCTTCCCTCTCTCGGTTGTGTTAATGTCATTTGATGTTTAATATGGTTTCCGATAGCTTATTTTTTATATCATTAAGTGCAAACTTGAATAGTTCTAATTCATCATCGGTAAAAGCACTGGGTTTTCCGTTGACGATGTTTCCGTTAATGCGTTGAGCTAACCAGCTCCTATCTTTTTGGAAATAGTGTTGAGCAATATATGATAAGGAAATAACGTCTCCTAAATCTCCGATCTGATTACGTACATCAATATCAGTACGTCTAATTCGCTCTCTCCGGCTTTTCATCTCTTCACGGAGGATTCTTCCTGCTTCACTACGTTCTTCAAGTGGGATGGATGCAGTCAGCTCTTTCCATATGTTATCAAATTTGATAGCACCTTCTTTGGTACGTAAGAGGTGGAATTGATCTACAAGGCCTCTAATCTTATTTTCCGTCTGCTTATCCATAATGTAATATTATTAATGTAATCTGTAATAAAGAAGATGTTGATAAGGTTGATGGTAGGGATTCATTATGAATCCCTACCTTTTTCATTCTTCGTTGAAGCTCTCGGCAATCATTGTAATGGTGCTGTAGAGTTCATCGTAGAATTCCGATTCGGAATAAAGAATTCCATCTTCAAGAATTTCTTCTTCGTATCGGATGAGGAACCTCAAATGATCAAGCATTTCCTCACGGTCATTTAGACCTTCAACCTTATCAAACATCTCTGTGTCATTAACACACTGCAAATATAATAACGATTTGTTTATTGTGCAAATAAACAAACCGTTATTTTTTTATGCGAGAGTGTTTTTTTATTTGTTCTGCATATTTTCATTCAGCTCTTGTTGTTTTCTCAGAGATTCATCCATTGTATACAGGGCATCGATCAGGAATCCTTTTTTTATTTCAGGCTTTTTGGTCATGTCTGACTGTGCGAGGGAGTCTAAAAGACGCATTTGCGAATCAAAGACACGACCATTACTCTTTCCGTTTCCGGAAAAGATACGGGGAAAGCCATTGGCAAGATAGGCCAGACTCCCTATAATGTACCAGTACATAATCATTTTTACCCTGTGGGGAAGATGGCTGAGAATGGAAGCATCTTTCTCCAGACGATTGATATTGAATGTTTTGCTTGTGTGCCATAAACAGGCCAGAACATGGTTAATTTGTTCCGGGTCCTGATTCATGACGTCAAGATAGTGTTGCAGGTGCATGAACTGTTCGAATCGAATATCGAGCAGGCCATCTTCCGGACCACGGAATTTACGGAACCGGCAAAAGAATGACCGATAGGGATTGACGGTGAGTTCCGGGTGTACATAGTATTTCATTTCGGTATCCTTTTCGCACATCAACAGAAAGTTGAAGAGTTTGGCCAGCCGATTGACTTCTTCAGGAAAAAGCAAATATTTCTTCTTGTGTGTCCGGAAAGGGATTTTATTGCCGGGAGTCCCAATGCTGATCTTTACTTGATGGCGATAGATATCCCGATACCGGCAAACATGTGCATTGAGACAATATAGCATCATGTGTACCTTCAGTTCTTCGATGGGAATATCGCTTTGTGTAAGATTAACCAGGTAGCTCAATTGCTTTTCGGTGAGTTCATCCCAGCTTTCCGGAACTCGGTAACAATTATCATTTATCTGAATGGTGTGCATATTGTTATGATATAGAGGTGAATATTCGCTTTTCTTTGGAGTTAAAGTTTATAGCAGTAACGGTTGGTGTGACTCCTAACTCCCCAGCATTTTCAGAAATGAAGTTTTGTATCTTTCCGGCGTAGTAGGTCGCTTGATCAGCAAAGAAATTACCGGTTGCTGCCTGATCCTGGTAGATGGGCCGGATAATGGGAGTAAACTCCGGTGTGTCGTTGATGGTACGCTGTTCACGTGAGGTCTGTGATGTATAGAGTTCAGCGGTTTTGTTAGCGAGGTAACGGAGTATGTGCCCCAGCAGTACCTTTTCTTTAGGTGTCAGTTCTTTCCCTGCGGTATGGGCATCAAGCAGACGTTGGTATAGGTCTTCTTTGAGCATTTCACGCACATTGCGTTCTTGCAACTGCCGGACAGTAGGTAGCATCATACGGAACGATACGGTAGAATATTCGATATTGACTAAACCGGTATCTTGAAATTCTCTGGCATCACGGATGAAGCATGGAGAAGAATCCGTGACTTGTTTGCAGTGCTCGACGTATTCGGGGTAAGTTTCCGGATGATCAGTCAGAAAAGTGAGCAGCCGATCAAGGGCCTGCATGCCACGAAAGTAGAAGCTTTCTTTAGCGGCGGCAATTTTTGCTTCATTGGCCGGCGAGTAGGTACCTTGTTTGTTTTCGACTGTAATTCCACTATCTCCGATACGTATGCCAAGTTCCGGAGTGGCAAGCATTAGGGTGAGAGGCCCCAGGGTGCGGAGAATTTTGTCATTCAGCCTTTTATCAGTTCCGGTCAGTGCTTTTTCTACGGTTTTGATACCGATGTATGGCGTCAGATAGATATCCATTGCATCATCAATATACGGATTGATGGCTTCATCAGGCAGTGTAGCATTGATTTTGACTACTTTCTTGAGTGTGTCGATGTCAGGGATGATAGCATTCATTTTTCTTCTGTTTCTGAGGTTAAACCTGTATTTTTAGTAGCTCCTGTCCCTTTGTCAAGCGTGGTAAGCTGACAGTTGGTGACGGAAAAGTAGATATCTTCCGGCCATCCGTTTACGGCTTTGGCAAAATAAAGGGGAGTGAGCGTGGCTTCCTGAAACATTTTCATTAAGGCTTGTTCGATGATGAACAGCTCACGGGCTTCAGTACCGTTAATACTCTTACCTTTGCCGGGAGCGGCACCAATGATGGAGGGATGTACATTCATGCCATAGCAGATGGTGTTGCTTACTTCCTCGCTGTCTTCAATGTATTCGCCACCCTTGAAGAAGGAATCTAAAGTATTTATGATGATATCCTTATCCTCAAATCCTTTTACTCGGTCATAACGAAAATGGGATACGAAGCCTTTACCTGCATTCTCTTCTCCGGCAAGAAAGTCATTCATGTCCTGAAGGAAGGTCTCCCGCCGTACAGCCTGGTCTGCTTCGTTCGTAATCTTTTCATCCGCATATAATTTTCCCCAGAAATCCTCTTTGATGTAGACGATGTAGCGCAATGCCATTTGATTCTTGATCAAAGCCTTCTTAAAGATAGGAATGGCATTCCCAAAGTCGTACCATCCGGAAACGAATACACTCCACCAATATGGTTTACTGTAATAGAATCGTCCGGGAGTCGCTATGCGAATGTTATGGATGAAGCGGCGGTCTTTGACGATCTCTTTTGTTCCCTTTTCATTGGGAAGCAAACCCATTCGTGTCTTTAAATCCCGCAAAGGTGCCTGGCGGTCCAGTAGTGGCGTCGCAATTACATCATCCGGCATACTTTCATGCCATTTGGCTGAGTAACCATGATATTCACTCTTGCCGGTCCTCTCATCGATTACGCTAATACGTGAACAGGTTGCTTCCTTTGCCTTTACTTGTACCAGTCTGGGCTGAGTGTCCTGATTAAAAATATATTCGACGTATGCATCGTAGAAGATCACTAAATCATTCGCTATCTCCATCCGGATAAATGGTATGTCATTGTTTTCTATAAAATCGAATATATCCGGATATTCTTCGGGCAAGACTTCTTCTTTGATGATTTTTCGGGTTTCCTTATCCCGGTATTTACGATATACGAGGACACTATCTCCATATACTACCTTGTTTTTAAATTCCACATTGCTGCCGACAGTTACGTTTGCCCCGATCTTCTTCATAATGTCATACATCATGTTGTTGTTCCGCCCTCTGGGAACAAACTTAATTGGAGCCGCTTTCCCTTTGGGGACTACTTCAACGGTAGAGGTCTCCCGGTCAGTTGTGATATCGCTATTATCACTGAACTTTATGATTCCTTTTCCGCCTTTGGTGACTGCATAAGTTTCATATCCTTTTTGAAATAATTGGGGATCAGGTTGTTTCTTCTTCATTAGAAATAAACTTTGATGTTATTAAATCGTGTAATCAGACATCTCCGGATTTTCCTGGGAGCATACTCACCTATTTGAAGTATGTTGACAGTGCTTCCGCTACTATGAAATGAACTAAGTACCGCACGCTCGTAAGTAATGAGTTCACCGGTACTTTTTTTGCAGAATTCAATGGAGAACTCAATGGGTTTACCCTCTTTCCGTTGCTCCATAAGTTCCCAGACTTTACTTTGATATATTCTGTCGCTTGGCATAATACGATAGTGCTATGATGATAAAAAGCAAAGGTATCCCGATACTGAGGCCGTTTCTTATGCCATCATCCGTACCGGTTGCTACTTTGCTATCTTTCCTGGTCTCTGTCCCGGATTCCCTTTGTATGGTTTGACCGGATACCTCTCTCTTTGAAGAGCTGTTCGAAGAGTGTACAGTGTCATTACTTTCCTGCGCGGTTTTACTCTGTTTTTCGCTCCCTTCAATCTCGATACCCGATAGCGGGGGTAGGCCTGTTGTGGGATCGGGTGTTTGTGCCGTGTCAAAATGGTACGTGATCTTCCAGGATGAACCGTGTTCGTCTTTAGTGGTTTTGACTTGTGAGGCAATGGTTTCGGTACCGGTATTGAGTTCATTGTAATTATGCTGAAAAGTTCCATTCTCTTTGAATTGATTAGAATGTAGAGAAGAAGAACGACAAGCACACAGCAGTATACCAACTGAAATGCAAGCAAAATAAATGATAAGGTGTACATGATGTTTCATTGTTTACGGTTTTGGCAAATTAAATCGGTACATTTCATGGTTTTTAGCTCTGTTATCAAACGATTGTTTTCGTTGATTTTCAAATCCATAGTCTCAATACGTTTGGATAATGTTTCAACTTTATTTTCCCAGCGTGCCTCACTATCTTCTTTATCCTGTTTGAGTGAGTTGATGTAACTTCTTTGATCGGTGATCATTTCCTGGTAGACATCCTGCATCGCTTTCATTGCATCAGCTTCTGCACGTTTCTTGGTGTATTTGATAGTGACAAATGCTGTGGCGGTTCCGACTAAACCGCCACCGAAGAGAAAGACCATGATATAATTTAGAATCTCATTCATCGCTTTTTTATTGCAAATGTATTGTGTACAAGCGCTTACGTAAAGGACAGAAAAACGGCACAATGTGCCGGAGCGGTATCGCATGTGCGATGATTTTTGAGGAGGGGGCAGCATATAAGAGAGAAAAAAAAGTTTGAGGCGAAACTTTTTCCGAGGGCGGTGCGTGGTCTTCCGACGGATAAAGGGGAAATTTTTCCCCTTTAAGACCCTTTTTTCTTTGTGAATCAGTATTTTATTTTTTTTGCCGTGGGAATCTTCTGAGATTTAAAATTGCGTTAACATAAATTATAGGTTTACGCTTTTTCTTCCCAAAAGTATCTCTTTGTTAACCCAATGCGGGTTGATTTTTGAAAAAATGATTCGGATGTCGGAAAAATAATTTTGAGACAAGAGAGCAAACGTCTGTATGTGATGTGTGATATTTATTTGTGGCATGTATTTAATGCACTGTTTTACAAGGATTTATGTTTTCGTGTATGAAAAAAAAGTGTTATATTTGTAATGTAATCAAAAGGGGATAGGGTTGCACTCCTATCACTTAAATGTTTAATTTTTAACGTAAAACAAAATGAAAAATGTATCGAGCGCAAAAAGCGCAGAGGCTAAAGCCGTAGTGTTAAGTAATGTAGCTAATAAGAAGAATGAAACAGCCCCTCTAATTGTGCTGCCATCCCTTCCAACCGAAGAAGAAACGAAAGAACAGGTTTCGGCCAAAGTTGAAACTCCCGTTCAAACTTCCAAGAAAGAGAGTTCTTCCGTAGTAGCCGCACCCAATAAGCGTCTAAGTATTGATGAACTGACCGATAAGGCGGAGCGTGTTTATCTGCTCCGTCAGAAATATCAAGAAGTGAGAGAAAAGCGGAAACAGCTTGAAAGCTTTACTATCTCACATGATAAAAATAATGCCCAACTTACTTTGGTAGACGCAAAAGGGCTTTCCATTTCTACAAGTAATCCCGTTGCAATTGGTAAGTTGCTATCTGATTGGATGTTAGATTTAAATAATCACTTGGCGAAAACCGAAGAAGAAATTCGTTCAGAATTGGAACGGCTAAATTAAAACAAAATCCCCCCTACATCGTTGCACCGATGAAGGGGGAACAAAATCAAACCGAAGTTTAATTTTTAACGTACTGCAAAGATGGAAAATATTTTTGATTCTGCAAAAACAATTCAAGAAAAACGCACAATATTAAAAGGTTTATCAAAGCCGCTTCAAATTTTGGTGAAAGAGGCTGCTATTCCTACGGTAAACGATGGACTGAAAGCGATATACGCACAGTCTGGTCATACCGAACTTAAAACGCTGAAACAGTGGAATAAGGAGGGCAGGAGTATTAAAAAAGGTTCCCATGCCTTATGCCTTTGGGGTGCACCTAAGAAAGTAGAGACGACCCAAGTAGAAGAAGCACAGGGAGAAGATAATGACCCAATGAATTTCTATCCGATTTGTTTTGTATTCTCAAATTTGCAGGTATATGAAAAACAATGATTTAACTACTTATGGGGAGTATTTGGAAAAGCTATCCCCAAAACACGGACGGGAAAAGGTATTTAATGACTTTCTGCAAATAGTCGTTTGTTGTCTCTCAATGGGACGTAAGGAAGAACTTTATTTCAAAACGATAAAGCCCTATGACAAAACAGAACTGGATTTGTTTTCACAGGCTTTTGCCGCACTTGTTATGCAGATGGACAGGCAACCACTGGTAGACCCGTTCGGAGACTATTTTCAAGAGTTTTTAAGCAACGCCCAAAACGGGCAGTTTTTTACACCGTTTGGGGTATGTGAATTAATGAACCAATTGATAACAGCTCCTAAAGTAAGTGATCAGCCTAAACAGGGAGATCGGAGGGTATTGGACCCTGCATGCGGTAGCGGAAGACTCCTTTTATCAGCAGCCCAAAAGGATAGAGCATTGACTTTTGTCGGGATTGATATCTCATATACCTGCTGTCTCATGACTATCATTAATTTGTGTCTGAACAGCTTAAACGGGGAAGTATTGCACATGAATGCCTTGACGGATCAATATTGGCATCGTTGGTTGATTATCGTTGATAGTGTAACCAAGATACCGACCGTTTATGAAGTGGAAGCCGGAATAATAAACCAACCGCCTGCATGTGCGGATGATTTAAAGCCTTTACCGGTGACAGGGATCATACAGCCGGTAAAAAACATGATTCCCGCCAATTTTGTACGTTATACCCCTAAATGTTAGCAATATGGAGAAAGTTTTGCAATGTGTCAGACTTCCGCAAAATGGTAAAGGCACAATCGGGTTTAATTTGAAAGGAGAGTATTTAAAAAAATACGGTTTCCAGTTAGGAGATAAAGTAAAGGTAGAAATCAGCAAAAATAAGATTGTTTTATTTAAGACGGGTAATGTGCTGGAATGATTGAAAAAGTGGCACAGCGGGCAGCAAAAGCACTCTGACAGACCTTGAGAGAGGGGGAGAATGCTTTTGCGTCGCCCGGCTGCGCCGGGGTGAAGCGGAGTCCGCCGATTACTCTTTTGGCAGAGGGGGCGGGATTTTAAACGCCTGAAATGGCGGTTGTTTGACGTAATTTTAGCAATTACGAAAAGCGGTATTTTATTTCCGATTGAGGAAAAATATTCCTCCGGTGCCGGTTCCCGGACGTGTGAAGTAGAAATTCATACCGAGCCATAATGTGTCGAAGGCATCCGTAACATGGGTTTTGTATTGATCCGGATTGTCCGGAGTATCGTCAGTACCTTCCGGAGCTTTGTCCTTCTCAAAACCGTTTTTACCCTGCTTAATACCGGTTTGCTCCATGGCGATCTTGAGGAACTCGTTTTGATAGAGATTGAAACGAATCCACAGGAATTGCGGATCACCTTTCAATGCGAGATCGATATTGAGGTGTTTCCATTCATGTTTGGGTGCCTGTCCGACATATACCATTGCAGGAGTGTACCGGTTCTCTTTGAATACACGTTCAATGATATCCGCATAGGTTTCTGTTGTGGAGCCCGACTCCCAGGTAAAAGTATGATCATAGTAGACGACTACATCGTGATTGAGCTTGGGACGGTAATAGTCAGCTATCTGTTGTACCAGGTCTCCGAGTTTGGATGGGGTTTTGACATAGAACGATTTGATGATTTTCATCGTATTCCCGTCCAGTTGTGCCACTACCGCTGTCGAGATTGACGCATTGGAGTCGAATGCAATATGCAGTTCTTTGTCAAAATCAAGGTCACCGTCTCCCAGGCAGCCGCAGGAACTCAGTTGCTTCCAATTACTTCCAAGATTCTTCAGCCTTCCGTTATCAGCCGGCTGATAGAAATGTATGCGGTCGTCCAGGGCACTATAAAAGCCATTGGGAACTTTCATCAGCCGTTCGTTCAGGAAGGCGGTACGCCATACCAACGGGGGAGAATCACGTTGCATCTGCCAAATGAAGTCTTCTCCCAGGACCTCAAGGTTATCAAAGACATCATATTCACCATAAAATACAGTGTATTCCCGTTTTTTCTTATCATTCGGTTTGAGTGCAGGCTGAAACTTCCGGGCTATGTCAAGATCACGTTGAAGTTCCCGGATCATCCGCATGGTGTGTTCGGTCAGCGGTTTACGTTTGTAATCCTGAAGTTCTTTATACAGGTTGCGCATGAGTTGGATATGTGGGGGCTGCATCTCTTCCTGTTTGTCGAGAATCCAACGTCCCATGGATGATCCGGGCATGTCCGTTGAGTAACATACGCTGTGATGGTGAGGACAGTGCCCGAAATATTGCCGGTTTCCCCTGTTGGCCGGATTGACCTCGTTCTTTATCTTGTCATAGGAAAGGAACTTTGCCTCCGGCCCTATCACCCAGTCAAGCGACATGGAGTTTGCGGACATCCCTTGATTAAAGGAAAGAATAACCATAACCGTGCCATTCCAGAAATGGAAAGCATTACTCCATCCGTCTCCGAGTACCGGACGGACAGGCTTGGCAAAGCCCATGGAAGGTGGTGCTTTATGGCCAACGACATAATGGATATTTTGAATGTATCCCCATTCGGCGAGTGCTTTACAGATAGCCGGAAGGGTATTTCCCCATGCCTTGGCATAGCTGGGAGAGATCATTCCACCCAATGAACCGGGCATTTCCCAGACGTTTCTGAGAATGAAGCGGGCGTCGATACCTTCTGACTTACCGGTACCACGCGATGCAACGATGTATTCGTCATGTGCGGCAATAGCCATTGCCTGGCGTTGCATTTTGTTGAAGAACTTCCGTATCACATTGGCCTGTTTCATCCGGAGTTCGTACGCCGATGGTATGGGAGAGGCTTGGGCTGTCATTCTTCAATATCCTCCTCTTCAATGGTTTGAATATCTGTCGCCTGTTTGGTCAACATATCTTTGCATAAGCTGCGGAGTTCCTGGCGGCGTTGCTCCAGATTGTCTATCACTTCAATACCCTCAAGTGTCGTCACATCGTCAGAAGGTTCAAAAGATGGGGGAATAAGCTGACCGAAGTCGAATGCGTCATCGTCTTTGTCGGAACGGGTGTATTTACCTATCTTGTCGAGAGCGGCGGCAGCTCCTTTAGCATCTCCGTTGTCGATAGCGAGTTGAAATGCCTTCTTTCCTCCTTCTACAATCATGTAGCGATACCAAGATTTGGCCGCTAACTGGATGTTACCGACCAGCCGGTTGATCATACCGATATCGCGATAGGCCTGTGATTGGGAAACAGGTTCCGCTTGCCCTCCACATCCGTGCATGAGAAAAGTAACGAGCTCCTGGTCTTCAATTAATGGGCTTTCCATTTTCTTACTAACACAAAGCATCATCCGATTCTTAATTTCCATCTCCTTTGGTGATAACTGGAGAGCGGATTCACCCCGATCTTTGAACAGGGAGCGTTCGATGCGGTCGTAGGTTGTGTCTTTTTTCGGCATAATTTAGTCGTTGATGATTTGTTCTTTCATGTATTTATCAGCAAGTGGCTCGGCCGCCGGACTTCCGGCCTTGGCTAACTTGATCACAGTTTTTCGGAGTTCGAATTTTGTTTGCAGGCGTCCCTGATGGTATGCTTCGTAGATAGGAGAATGATGATGATTTTTGCAAATATCACAGAAGTAGCTGCGTTCACCGGCAGGCAGCGAAATTAGAATGGCGATTTCTGCCGGAGGCAGCAGAGCTGCGGCCATCTCTCTGATTTGTTGCAAGGTTTCATCTGATAACTCCATTTCTATTCTAATATTTCGTAACTGATTGCTTGATTATATGCCTGCTCGAACATTTCCGAGAAGTAATTGAAATGCTTTCCGGAAGTGAAATAGAAGCCATTTTCCCAGCGGTGATTCTGGTTCAGGTTCGCGGAACCGGCAATACCGAACTGATATTTGTCATTTTCCACCAATAACACTTTTGCATGACAGGAGTCAATCCGTATGCGTGGTGTGATGTTGGAGGCAAACAGTAACAAGTCAAGCTTGTGCCGTTTTACCGTCGTATCGAGCAGGAGGGTCAGACCTGTAATTTTTTTATCATCGGCCAGGAAGAAGAGAGGGCGTAAACTGTCCTCTGAGATACTGAATGTAGCGATCCTTATATCCGCCGGTCCGATTTCAGATAAAAGAGAGGGCAACACTTCATGTATTGCCCAGTCTCCTTTGTGCATGAACGGTTCGATAGAACCGGGACACAAAGCCAAAGGAAAGTTATCCTGAAACCTTTTCACCTTGTTCTGCCGATAATTCTGCCGTTAAAGCGGCTAATTCAGTTTCGTATTTAGCAATCCGGTCGAGTGCGTTCTGCAGAACAGCCTGCTTTCCCTCTTTCCCGGCCCTCTCTGCGGCTGTTTTGCTGTTCGTAATGTTCTGCTTCAGACGTTTGATCTGACGGGCTATTTCGAAGCCTCTGACCACTGCATTTTCACTATACTCAGGACGTTTAGCATCAAGCTCTAAGGTTGCCTGTTTGCCTTCTGCGTAATCGTCAATCTGTTTCCAAAGTTTGCGACGTTCGTCGTCCAACTTGCAGAGTTCTTCTGCGAGGGGGTGACGTTCCTCTGCCGGGATATTCGGATTCGCAATATCATTATGGAGACTGGCGTACAGGGGAGCGATCTCTTTGATACGGGCGTATGCTTTACGTAAGGCAGGAGTGAGGGATTCTTCTGTTACGATCTTGACGCCCGGAGTGTTCAAGGCATCCAGTTCGCCCCGGATAGCGGAGAGCTCTTTCATTTTCTCCTCGAACTCTTCATTTAAAGCTGAGAGTTCGTCAGCATGATTTTCCGTGTCACTCTCAAGTTCGCTGATACGGTTATGCAGTCCGTCGATCTCCTCTTGGAGTCGGTCGATTGCCTCTTTCCGGATATCGGTTTCTTGAGTCCGTTGTTCGTCATTCAGTGTTTGAACGATCAGGATCTCTTCGAATGCAGCCGGGTAAACAGAAGGAGCATCTTTTATTTCCCTGGCTATTTTAGTCAGTATATTGACTAATTGTGTAAAGTGGGGATCGAAAATGTGAGGATTCTCCGGTGCCTGGGAAAGATAGTTCCCATAGCTGCTCTTGGTGTTTGCCTTTGCTAAAGCGTTAAAGAGTTCCATACCGTCAGCGTAGGTACGCTGACGGTTTGACAACCATTTTTCTAACTGTTCGTTTCTTGTCATAAAATATATGTATTATGTTAACCTCCGGGACTTGGAGCCGGTTTTAGGCCTGCAATGACTTCCATGTCGATTGGTGTTCCTAAAACAACAGCCGATTCATTTGCGTCACAAGTGGCTGTATAGGCAGTTCCCCGCTGATCGGCGGCGAGCTTACCACCATCAAAGGAGGGTGATACATCGGCATACATGCCCGGTTTACCCATCAGGAATTGTTGGCCGTCGGAATCTTCGAAGACGAAGTACCCCGGAGTGTTCTTGACAAGTGTACTGAAAGCATGCATTCCCGGAGTATTGCCGGGAAAGAAAAACTCTAAAGTCTGCTTAAAAGATTTTCCGTCCGTTTCGCCTTGAATTTCCGCTTTATAACCTACTTTCCCTTTTGTGGAATACAAGTAAATCGGCTGAGTGTAGGTTCCGCCACTTGGAAAAGTGAATGATCCTGAAGCGGTAATCAGGTCCTCATTCGTAGTAGGCTTTACCGGAATCATTGGTACGGTTGAAGGAGCGTCATACGGAATAAAGAGCAGCCGTCCTTTATAACCTCCCATGTTGTTTTGCCCGATATTCCATTTTAACGGGGCAAATGCCGGACCGGCAGCCAGAACGGTTAAACCGTCTGATGTCAGAAGATGATGGCTGATCCAGTTTCCGGTATCCGGAATGGCCGCTTGTACTTCCGGAAACAAGAACAGGCAGCAGATAAGCAGGCATGAAATGCAAAGAATAAATCGTTTCATAATCAGGTAATTGTTTAGTTTATGTAGGGGAAGGTAAGACTCCCTTCCCCGGATTAGTTAAGTATAGGCTCCGGTAGCGGTGGCTACTTCACCGGCAACAACTGTAACCTGTGTATTTGCCGGTTTGGTCTTGCCATCGGCATCAGTGAACTCGATGGTGTATTTTCCCGGAGGAAGTCCAATGATGCATTGGCCGTTACCGCGTTTGGCAACTTTTCCCTGGATACTCCATTGGCCTTTGTCGGTGCCGGTGATGGCTACCTGCACTCCACCGGTTTTACAATAGTCGCCGGCCAGGTCGAGAGATTCGTTCTTCTGCTCGTTACAGCGGAAGACTTTCTCATGCCAGTCATTGATACGTGTATCGTATCCTGCCTGCAACCAGAACTGCCATTCGTTCGGGTCCTCGTAAATATCACGTATCTGGCAGAATTTAGAAGCCGCTTGAGTATTGAACGCCACGTCTATGTTACCAACTTTCTGAAGGGTCAGCCGGGAACCTTGGCCTAAAGCTTCGTGGGAGGAGACAATCAGGTTCGGACACATGGCGTCTTCCCGCAAGAGTTCAAGCATGCGTTGCATGGAAGGATATTCCTGCATGCGTAACTTATTACGTAATGCTGAACGGGCAGCTTTCAAAACGGTTTCAGCACACAAAAGCTGTGGTACACCGCCTATTGAAGAACGAAGGTAGGTGTTTGCCCCTCCGATCCATTCCACCAGATTTTCGTAAGCTGCATAATCTGTATCTGATGTTGGCGCGGCAAACTCTCCGGAAATAGCGAAATTACCACGGGCCGCATTTACATCGCCACGAGTGATCAGCATGTCCATCTTGGTATAAATACCATCGAAAGCCCCGCCGGGTGAGTTGGAATCTTCATCCCGTTCGGCAGAGAACAGGCTATATACGATATCTTCCAGATGCGAACGTACCAGGGTAAATGCAACCTTGGTTTCCATCGGATGTTTTTTTGTAGTGTTGCTTACCGGAGTGCCACCGATGATCAGCAGTTCGTTATCATCGTACTTCTGGGAGTTTTCTTTGGTGATGCAGACAACATCTTTCGGCTCGATGACTGAGGGTTCGTAACCTAAGAGTTTATCGACCAGTCCGAAGTTCTTTCCGATTTTATACGATTGCGTACCACCGGCACGACGACGCTCGTTGATACGTGCGTGTTTGCCTTGCAGGTCCATAACATTCAGCTTCAGTAGGTTTGCCACTTCGGTGAGGGTGGCAAACGGCAGCGCACGAAGTGCCTGGTCATAAATGACCAGTGCTTCGTTCAGTTTAGAGACATCAATTAGTTTATTTGCAGCCATTTGAATAGACTTTTTAATAGTTAAAGTTTAGGTTATTAATACAGGCCCTCAGCTTTTAATTTCTCGGTGATGGCTTGATAGTTTCCTGCGTTCTGGTCACAAAAAGCAGATAACTCTTCCTGGGTTCCGCTACCTTCAGGCTCTTGTTCAGGAGTCAGACCGGCATGCCCCGGTGTAGGACCGTTCTTCAGATTCTTCACTTGCTCTTCAAGTTGGGTGATTTTAGAATCCTTCTCAGTGATAGAGTTCTTGAGAGTACTAATCTCGTTATCCTTGCCGGATGTAGAACCGTTCAGCTCTGTAATCTTCGCGTTGGCAGAGTTAAGTTTCTCTTCAATATCGGTCTTAGCCTGTACAAGGGTAGCGTTCTCTGTCTTTAATCGTTCCATTTCAGCATGGATAGAGTCCAGGTTTTCAGCAGACAGTTCGGTGGTTTCCGCTTTATCTTTTGAAATTCCCAGGAAAGAGAGGAAGCCGGTCCATGATGGTTTGTAATTCATTGCCTTTTCTTTTGGGATTGTTAATGCTGGCACAATATTCGTGTCCATACCCGCTGCCAGTAAAACGGAGGAGGAACGGTCGTATAAGCGCACGGCATGGGAGTTGGCCGGGATATCCACGATGGAAGCCTCCATAACTTCTGCTTTGGTAACAGTTTCGCGTGTTTGTCCCGGAAGCAGATATTCTTTTTCGGAGGATGTGGCCAGGATACGTATACCAATACTTGCGGCCCGTAAGGTCCCTGCTTCGTATTTTGCGGCAATGGTCTTCGATAAATCGTCTACCTTGTCGAAAACAGGAATAGCAGAAAGCACGTCGTCCTCTATCTTGATATCGTCCCAATATCCGATTGCTTTGTAATCACACCATAGGGGTGATCCTTCATCACGGAAATGCCCATACAGCATCACCGGGTTGTCAATGAAAGCTTCAAGAAGAAGTCCAGCAGTAAGAACCCGGTAGCCGTACCGGTTGAGTGATGAATCTGATAAGATGATGCGTTTTTGGCTCATTGCACTTATTTTGTTGCAATGATACGGCTATATATAATGATGCCGAAGGACGGTTATAACTCTGTAACAGGTAGTGGAGGATAGGCGCCTTTTCCGGAAAAAGTGGCTTCAATTCCGGAGAGGTCGGAGGCTTTGGTTCCTGTTTTCTCTATCACGGTTCCCAGAAGCGGGTACTCTTTGCTTCCATATAATCGGATATTGCCATTCGCATCCTTGCATCTTACTACGCAACCACGTACATTGATAGTCCGCAGGATGTGAAGTTCTGAATCTGTCAGTCCTGTGCGTTTCAGGCGGATGGTAAGGGTCTGTTTATATAGCGTACCGGCTTGAGTGTCGTCCGCTTCCACATCTGGAGAAACTCCCATATAGGTGATAGGCAGGTTTCTCCAGGTATTGGGCCGGTGAAGGCTGATAACGGCTGAGTGATTGATGACTGAAAATAAACTTATTTCATCCGTGAACAGGAAATCTGCCTGAATGACTCCTCCGATATTGTTTGTATTCATATTCTGTTGATTTACAATATACTATCTGTGATTCTCTCTTTTCGAACATTTTTCACTCAAAAAAAGGACATTTAACTACGCTTACTCGATGAATTATTCTCGCTTTTTATAGCTCCTTTTTTCTTTTCTCCTCACTTTTGCCCTCCAACGCTGGTAGTGTTTGAGAAAAGCTTCTTCCGTAAGAGAATCAATTCCATATCTGCGCATGAAGAATTGCACTCCATCAATGTATTTGATTCCGTACCGGTGCTTCTGTTCGTCCAGGTATTCATGCAACTCCGCCCACATCATCAATTCTATTTTCCGGGAAATGATCACCTGGGAGCGAAGTCCTAAATAGTTGTAGGTCACTGGCGATTTGCCTATACTTCGTTCAGGCAGACAGATTTCTAAATTACCACGATCAACCGGAGCTTCCGACGGTCTCTTCTGGAGAAGGTCGAATATTACGTGATAGATATCCAGGTTATCAGGAAAACGGACCGGATCAGAGGTCAGGTGACAGTATTTGCCGCGGATATACTCACATAGATGCGGAGGAACTTCGATTTTGGTAGTTATCATTTAGGTCATAGAATGGTTTACGCTAATATACAAAGTTTTGCGGACATAAACAAGACTTTCCGGAACAAACTAATCCCCCTTGCAAAAACGGTACTCCTTTTTTGTGCAACTGTGTAAATCGTGCAGTATTATCATATAATGTGTTGATTATAATTGGTTTATGTCTGCACGAAACATGGTACGTTTTTGTACGATTGGTTCATTGTGCGTACAAAATACAATTTTGTGCAATTTAGTACGAGGCGTACGTTTTTGTACGAAATTTGTGCTCTGTTTAATTATTTGATTTATAGTGTAATAAATACCGAATTGCACCTTTCTGCACGAAAGCACAAAAATATTCTATATTTTTAAGGTAGTCTCTTTTACAGAAGAAAGAAAAAATAAAAATAATATATAGACACCTCGTTGCCGGCTTTACTTCGTCTCAGGCACAGTTGTTCAAAACGTTCTTCTAAGCAAAAGGGGGTAAAGGGGGAACGACCGAAAAAACAAAGCCGCGATACGCTGATGCGTACCGCGGCCGGATAAATGTTCCGACTTGTGCTATCGCAAATCATTCGGATAAAACACCTGAGATACCAACTCGTACTCACGGGGCAGTGACTTCACACCTACACAAACACATATACCTCTTGCTGCAAGCTCATACAGCCGTTGTGTTGTGACGATAGAACCCCGGAAATGATAGTTACTGCAAAGCACAAAATATGCAGTTGCCAGGTCAAAGGAATAAATGTCCTTGCTTATGATCTTGAGTGCATCGGACGGAATCTTGGCAAAACCTAAACGAACGGCCAGGCGTGCGATCAACTGCTCACGCTCGACGGGATCAGGAGATATGACTACGAATATTTTGTTCTCTTTTTTTATCATTATAATGTTGTGTATATCAAATAAAAGACGTATCTTTATAGGGTAATAAATTGGGATAATATACTCCTATCGTCGTGAGTAGAAATGAACCCAGGATTTGGATTTTACGAACTTCGCGCACCGGCGAATAATTGTATAATCATCCGAAAACTCAAGTAATGCATCCGTCAACTCTTTCTGTTCCGTCTCTTCCTGAATAATCCAACATGCACACTTTATAAACAAGTCATAGGAGGACGCCTCACAGTGATCCATTACACGAATACTTCCGCATTCCGGAATGCTATCCAGCAGCAGGTACACTGCGTTATAAAAGCGATTAAAGCGCTCCGGATTCTCTTTGTATACGGATATCAATTCGTTAATATTGGTCAGTTTAAAAGAAGATAGGTTCATGGTATGTCATTTTATGGATTATAACTCAATTTCTGCTCGGGTTCCGGAGGGAGTGGGGGAGCATCCCGCTTGGGATCGAGCATTTCAATACTTTCGGCTACGATTTCAGAAACGGTTCGTTTCTGGCCGTCATTTGTTTCATACTTCCGGGTTGTGAATCTGCCTTCAATATACAGTTTGCTTCCTTTGTGGGTGTACTTCTCAATGGTTTCCGCCAATCCCCTCCAGGCTACGACGGGTATCCATTCGGTTCTCTCCGGAATCGTTTGACCGGCTTTGTTTGTATAAGCACGCTCTGTACATGCAATAGAAAATTGGGCTACTTTGATGCCGGTTTCAGTGGTACGGACCTCGGCATCACGTCCCATGTTGCCGATAAAAATACATTTGTTTACACTCATTGTTTTTATGTTTAAGTTAGAAAACGAGTTTACCTGTCGGTTGTGGTAACCGGCTATTATCTTCTTTCGGGATAGGTTGGGCTCCGGTTCCTACCGTAAAGTACTCTACACCTCCGGATTTATCATCTACAACCGCCTTCCCGTCCTTATCGACTTGAAAAGGTTTCCCGGTTATACTGTCATATTTGTGAGGATTGAATACATAACCTTTCCAAGAACAATACATTATAAATTTCTTCTTAAATGCGGTTGGTGATACAAACTTTCGTTGCTGATTGTCGTATTGGCAAAATGCGTCATATAAATCTTTCCGGGGTAAACGGACATTGAGATGTTCTTCTCCGGAGAAGTATTCATCAGCCCAGGAGATGAGGGTCTCACCCATTTCCTGACGCAGCTTTCTTTGCTCTAACCTTTCGCCGGGAGCCTGGACAACGCCATAAGTCAAATACAATTGGACGCAATTGGCCAACAGGTTCCAGGTAAGATTCCATTGTTCAAAATCCCACTCCGAGAAGAAGAGGACTCCGAAGTCGTCAACCGGCTTATGGGTATCGTTATAGAAATCGGAGAATGCAAGCAGCCACTGGCGGTCCGTGTAACTTGAACCACTGCCACGGATGGCATGGTTGGTAGCAATATACATTTTGGGTGATCGCGCAAATGGTAAAGTGATCCTTCTACCTCCTTTATAATTTACTGACCAATCCCCGGTAATGTTGGGGAACAGAAATTCAAAGTTGAAGTTTTGTAACACGTCGTCAATAAAAACGAGTTTAGTGTTTTCCTGAATGTCATTCCATACAAATTGATCATTAAAAAGATCAGAGCGTTTTCCGGGAATATAGGCTGTAGGAATGATATTACGCATCAATTCCCCTACAAGTGATTTCCCGGAACGGCCGTTACTTTCTCCTACTTCAGATTGCTTGCCATCCATGCCGATGACAGCTCTGGCCACATTATTGTCTTTCGCTTCCATAACCATGTATCCGATTGCACACAGTTTACTAAGGAGATGGATACGATTTTCATTCTCTTCTTCCGGCTCTATTTCTTCAGCAGATTTTCTCCAGGTAAAGTTACTGGTGTTGATCAGGAACTGGAGGTAATGGGATTTCTTACCGGCCTCTGAAAGTTCGTAAGTAAATGTGTTGTCTTGCCGGCTAAAAGTAACCAACGGTTTACCCAGATATTTGGCCGGTGTCATTTTACGTTGCTCTTCCCAGATGTGGTGTGTGATATTCTCGTAACCGAGTTCGCTTACAGAATCTTTTGTGACCAGCCAGCAATTTTTATCAAAATAGAAATACTGGGATTCCCGGTTGGGCTTAACGAAATTGGGCTGAATGAACTCAAGCAGGGATAACTTGTCCGGACCCACATATTGAGACACGCCTTTAATCAACATTTCATTTACCTCAGTCTTGCAATTATGCTTGGCAAACTGAAACAGGTAGTCACGGGCATCAGAGGCATCGATAGCACGAACGACAGGCGGTTCAAGGTGAATGAACTGATAACTCTTATCAATTCTCCGAAGACGTCCGAATCCTCTGTTTTGCAAGAAGTTTTGTGAGTTGACATAGCAGAACTCATATTCAATACGTTCATTTTGGCTACGATCATATTTAGTGACTTCTCTCCAGAACTTTTCATCATCGTCAAAAGGTTGTGCCAAGATTACTTTTCCATGTTCGTCGAATTTCCATCGATATCGGCCGAATAGGAACTCCGGCAGGTTACGCAGGAGGTCGGCATGACGCTCGGCAAAGACTTCATGAGAGTGGAGTCCCCATAATTCTTGCAATTTATGATCTGTCCAGGTAGTTACCTTGAACATCTCAATATATTTGCCCAAACCTTTCTTTTCATTGCATGCAAACTCGATATCGGCGGCCAGCTCTTCTTCTTTTCCACGCAGAGAATTTGCAAGCAAATCATCAAGGCCTTTGTCTCCTGCTTCGTTCTTATTAATGTGTCCGACGAATATTTCAACGAAGATGTTCCGGTTCTTGAGAGAACGCATATATTCTTTGAAATTTTTTGCTGCATAGAAAAAACAGCGGGGACGCTTTTCGACCTGATCATTGATCCGGATATTGGAGCTGATATCGTCCCAGTCCGAATCAAAGATAAAAGCAACCTCCTGTACCTCACAGGTAGAGATGATCTTCACCAGGTCTTCCGGAAGGGCACCGTAAAGACCGAGATTCTGTATACCGCTGACTGCGATTGAGGGAATGCCGTGCTTACATGCTTTCTCCGCTTTCTTTTCACCTTCCTGAATATAGAGACGGGGTATCTTTGTCTTTGATTTATAGAGACTGCGTATGCGCTCCGGAATATAGATCGGAGTACCGCTGCCACGCGGGGATTTGTATTTGTAAGGTTTACCCTCTTTATCAAGGTGGGCATCCGGAAACTGCCATCTGATACGATAATATTCTTGAGGAGTACCAACGTCCCTTCTTTTATTATCTTTCCGGGTGAAGACAACCGGCATTCCTTCCAGATCATAATATTCAATGATGACATCATCTCCCTTAGTGGTTAACATTCCTCGTTCATCAATGGTACCAGGACGGAAAGTACGTTGTTCGAATATACTTTGTGTATCTCCTGTCTTATATACCTTTGCTGTGACATCCTCAAAGGTAAGACCTGATTCAGCCAACATCCTGGCACAATAACTGTCGACATCGATACCTTTGGCAGCCTTGCTGCTTTTTTTCATCTTTTTTGCCGGCTGTTTCTTGATGGCCGGACGTTGATCGAGAATGACATTGAATTTTTTGGCAAGGTATTCAAGAGTATCATTGAAAGTCATTCCTTCAGCGGACATTAAGAAAGAAACCGAATCTCCACCTTCCAATTCATTGCATCCAAAGCATTTAAAGATTTGTTTGGCCGGACTAATTGAGAGTTTCTTTGCGGCTTTGCACCGGGGACAATCGCAATTGTAATTCACTCCGGAGCGTTTGAGTTCATGGAAGTCTTGTGCAACATCAAGCAAATGTCCTGTGGCAGCATCTTTGATACGTCTTATCTCATCATCATTAAAATACATAGTTCAAGGGATTAGTTACATGATCAGTTCTGTTTCATTGATTCGGGGTCAAATGAAACCATTTACAATGGATTGGCAGAGGACTGTTTATGGGAGATCGTACTCTTCAGTAACGGATTCGTTTATCACGCTCTGCAGAAGCTCCGGATCTTTATAGAGGAAGAGGACTTTAACCATACCGTCCTTTACAACTCCCATTTCCATCTCAATTTCTAAATTGTTTTCGTGGACCTTATCTACGATCCGGTCTACGACTTGTTTGTCTAATTCAATTATATCTTTAAACATAGTTTTTCCTTCCTTCTTATACAATTTTGAATATTAATCTTCTTCAACGAAAGTGTTAGTCGTGTTTATCACACCAGC
>OAVJ01000067.1_pt1 | contig 96346 bp, 76 predicted proteins | sample 1516901 | NCBI WGS metagenome assembly OAVJ01 (sample SAMEA2580073, study PRJEB22360) | human gut metagenome | biome: human gut; feature: human-associated habitat; material: faeces | place: Denmark | collected 2008/2010 | reverse complement strand
TGGCTGCACCTTATCTGAAAAATGGTAAACTGGAGGAATACAACGGAGCTTTGCGCCTAACGCGTGAAGGTATTTTTATTTCTGACAGTATAATGAGTGATTTACTTTGGGTAGATTAACAAAACAAACAGCAAGCCGATGACCGAATCAGAAGTTAGAAAGTTATTGCGGCAAATGAAAGAACTGGATTCGCAAACTGCTTTCCGGGACTTTTACAACATGACTTACGATCGCCTCTTCCGCATAGCCTACTACTATGTGAAGCAGGAAGAATGGTCGCAGGAAATCGTTCTCGACGTATTTCTGAAACTATGGAAACAGCGTAGCAATTTACTTGATGTGAGAAACATTGAAGATTATTGTTTCATTCTCGTCAAGAATGCTTCGCTCAATTATCTGGAAAAAGAATCAAAACACACTTACATTCATCCCGATTCTCTGCCGGAGCCACAGGAACAGAGCTATTCACCGGAAGAATCACTCATCAGTGAAGAATTATTTGCTCTTTACGTAAAGGCACTCGACCGGCTTCCGGAACGTTGTAGGGAAGTATTCATTCGCATCCGCGAAGAAAAACAAAGTTATACACAAGTAGCGGAAGAATTAGGTATCAGCATGAATACAGTGGACGCACAACTTCAGAAAGCAATCACACGACTCAAAGAGATGATTTGCCGGGCAGAAATAGATTAACAATTATTTAGAAAAAGAGCGTAGGGAGTTTCTGTCAACCTCCGGTCTTTATCAACAAATAAATCAATCACTAAAAAAGACAGAAAAATGAAAAAGCTAAATGACGCAAACATTGGAATCCTTGTTCTTCTATCAACTTGCCTGTGCCTGTTCTCATGCAACAATGACAACGACAATTTGCCCAAAGACTATGCAGGGTTCGAACATTCGAAGGAAACAGTAGAATGTGAAGGAAACAAATCAGAGTGTGAATTGGAAATTAAAATTGTGGCGATGGAGAAAGCGAAAGAAGACCGGACGGTAGTACTTGCCGCACCTCCTCCGGTAACAGGGCAAGCAGCAGTCATACAACTGACGGAAAAGAAAGTAATCATCAAAGCGGGTAAGAAGTCGGCTACGACTATCATTAAAATCTATCCCAAACAGATGGTATTGAATAAACAGAATGTCACTTTATCCTGCACTCCCCAATGGAAAGAAGGAGGAATCAGCAAACTGACCATTCTGTTGAAACGAAAATAATGGATCAAGAGTAATACAGAAAAAATATGAAACACACCGATACGGAATTAGAAGAAATACTGAATCAGCTCATTGCTTCCACGCGTTCACCGCGAGGGCGTTTTTCAGCAGCAGCCAGTTACCCGGAACTAGAAAAAAGACTGAAGTCGCATACCCGGCATCTGACTTTGATACGCACCTTCTTGGCAGCAGCGGCAGTAGTTCTACTTTGCCTATCGGTATGGACAGCTTATTTATATATGCAACCTGCTGCAATACAAACGATTTCCACTCTGGCAGAGACACGTTCTGTCCGCCTCCCTGATGGTAGTTCCGTCACGCTCAACCATTATTCTTCGCTTTCTTATCCGGAAAAGTTCCAATCGGACAAACGGGAAGTGGAGCTAAATGGAGAAGCCTATTTTGAAGTAAGCAAGGACCCAAAGCATCCGTTTATCGTGCAGACTGAAACGATTGACGTTCAGGTGCTGGGAACCCATTTCAATGTAGATGCATATCATGACAATCCGGATATAAAGACAACGTTATTGTCCGGCTCGGTAGCAGTCAGCAATAAAAGTAAATCTGTTCGTATGGTTTTGAAGCCTAACGAGATTGCTATATATAATAAGGTAGAAGAAAAACTCACCCGCAAGGTTTTAAAGAATGCAGAAGATGAAATTTCCTGGCGACAAGGAGAGTTTATATTCGACGACCTGCCTTTACAAGAGATTGCCCGCGAACTGTCCAACTCATTCGGAGCGACGATCCAGATAGCCGATACAACTTTGCAAAATTACCGGATCACAGCACGATTCCGCGATGGAGAAGATCTGGCAACTATTTTATCTGTATTACATAATGCCGGTTATTTCAACTACTCACAAAACAATAAACAGATTATTATCACTGCTAAACCAGACTAAGATGAATATAATATTCCAAGGTCGCTTCCCTGTCAGAACCATTGTTCTGATAGGGGTGGCACTCCTTATCACCACTCAAATATATGCACAAAATGCGGAGGCCCGGCTTTCGCTGACACTACGAAACGCCACACTAAAAGAATTCGTCAAGCGGATTGAAAACTCAACCGGATATTCTTTTATCTATGGCGAGGAAATTATCATCAAACATAAAATCAATTTGCAGGTAAAGGATAAACCATTGCGTGAAATACTTGACCTCGTATTCAAGAATGAGCAGATCAGTTATCAGTTCACCGGCCGCCATATTCTACTGCAAAAGAAAAAAGAATCAAAAACCGTAGGCCGTAAGTTCACTATCAGCGGATATGTCACGGATGGAACGTCTTCCGAGACGTTGATTGGAACCAATATCATTGAGAGTCATCAGAATCAAGGAACAACCACCAATCCTTACGGTTTTTACAGCATCACTTTGCCCGAAGGAGAAACCGAACTGCGTTTCTCCTATCTGGGTTATGCCACAGAAGCGCATCATTTTACGCTCTCACAAGATACATTGCTGAATATCCGTATGCAGGGAAACACGCAGTTGCAAGAGGTAGTGATCGTTTCCGATAAAACTGAAACGGGCACCGTAGCTACCCAGATGGGCTCTATCGAAATTCCGATGACACAGATTAAAAATACGCCGAGCATACTGGGAGAAGCAGATGTCATGAAAGCCATCCAGCTGATGCCTGGCGTACAGGCAGGAGTAGACGGTTCAGCCGGACTGTATATACGCGGCGGCAGTCCGGACCAGAATCTTATTCTACTGGATGGAACTCCTGTATACAACGTAGACCACATGTTCGGATTCTTTTCGGTTTTTACTCCGGAGGCCGTCAAAAAGGTAACACTATTCAAAAGCTCCTTTCCGGCACGTTTCGGCGGACGTCTTTCTTCCGTCATTGATGTCCGCACCAATGACGGAGACATGCAGAAATACCACGGTACGCTTAGTATCGGATTACTAACCAGCAAAATCAATCTGGAAGGCCCGATTGTGAAAGGAAAAACCTCTTTCAACATTTCCGCCAGACGTTCGTATGTCGATCTCATCGCCAAGCCATTTATGCCGAATGATGAAGAATATGGTTATTACTTTTATGACATCAATGCCAAAATCAATCATAAATTCTCCGACCGGAGCCGTATCTATCTAAGCGTTTACAATGGAAAAGATCATTTTGCCGCCAATTATGATGGAGATACCGACTCCAAGGATGGAAGCACAATGAATTGGGGAAATACCATTGTTTCCGCCAGATGGAACTATATATTCAACAACCGTCTGTTCAGCAACACAACCGTCTCTTACAACAACTATTTATTCGACGTCAACTCATACAACAACAATAAATATGCTAACAGTATGGGAGCTTCGATAATCAACCGATATTCAGCCGATTATCGTTCTGGGATCAATGACTGGAGCTATCAGATTGATTTCGATTATAACCCGTCTCCCACACACCACATTAAATTTGGTACAGGATATATCTATCATCGGTTTCGTCCGGAGGTCATGACATCCAAAATCTCCGAGAAAACAGGAGACAAAGTAGATCGCGACACCACTTACCACAGCATCGCCAACAGCCGGATTTACGGGCATGAGCTATCGGCTTATCTGGAAGACAACATCAAGGTAAATGACCGTCTGCGTCTGAATCTCGGATTACACTTCTCCTTGTTTCAGGTACAGAAGCAGAGTTATTTTTCTTTGCAGCCACGAGTTTCCGCCCGTTATCAACTAGGGAAAGACGTAACTCTGAAAGCCTCTTATACACAAATGAGCCAATACGTACATCTGTTATCATCCATGCCAATCGCAATGCCTACGGACTTATGGGTTCCCGTGACTAAAAAAATCAAACCGATGCGCTCTCACCAATATTCATTAGGCGGATACTATACGGGAATCGAGGGATGGGAATTCTCGGTAGAAGGCTATTATAAAGATATGTATAATGTATTGGAGTATAAGGAGGGAGTCAGCTTCTTCGGTTCTTCTGCCGGTTGGGAAAATAAAGTGGAAATGGGCAAGGGACGTTCGGCAGGTATTGAGTTTATGGCACAGAAGACACTTGGAAGAACGACGGGATGGCTGTCCTACACTTTGTCCAAAAGTGATCGTCAGTTTGCCAAAGGCGGTATCAACAACGGTGAACGGTTTCCATATAAATATGACCGAAGACACAATATCAACCTGACAATCAACCATAAGTTCAACGAACGTATCGACATCGGTGCTTCCTGGGTGTTTTATACAGGTGGAACAAGTACAATCCCTGAAGAGAAAACCGCTGTCATCCGTCCTAGCGATGGCACAAACAACGGATTTGGAGGAGGATATGGATATGGAGATTATTTTGATTCAGGCATAACTTCACCCACCATCGGAGAAGCTTCGTATGTGGAGCATCGTAATAATTACCGGTTACCAGCCAGTCACCGGTTGAATGTGGGAGTCAATTTCAACAAAAAGACCAAACATGGTATGCGTACCTGGAATATCAGTCTGTATAATGCATATAATGCGATGAATCCTACCTTCGTATATCGCAGCACCAGCAAAAACGATCCCTACAAACCGATTATCAAGAAGTATACTATACTTCCATTAATTCCATCATTCACTTACACTTATAGATTCTAAACCCATTATGAGAACTCGTATATATTATCCATTTATCCTGTTAATAGCATTACTGACAACAGTATCTTGCGAAAACGAACTCCCGTTTAGTGTAAAGGACAATCCCCCCAAACTAGTGATGAACGCACTAATCAATGCAGATAGTCTGACCAATGTTCTTTACCTCAATTTCACGGGAAGAGGATACGCCACTCATGCAGAAAAAGCCACCGTGGAAGTACGTGTTAACGGACAGTTGTCAGAAAGTTTACGTCCGCTCCCACCCCAGGCGGAAGGAGATATGCAATGCCGCTTCAACATTTCCGGCAAGTTCTCTCCCGGAGATGTAGTACGTATCGACGCTCTCACTGACGACGGACAGTATCACGCATGGGCTGAAGTTACCGTTCCACAGCGTCCCCACGAAATAACTGATATCGATACGGTCACTGTTCCACTGACACAGTATTATTATACACAGAATTATCTCCGATATAAAATCAACATCAAAGATCGCCCCAACGAAAATAATTTCTATCGACTTATCATGGATAAGCAAATGACAGTGAAAGACTATAATAATGAAATAGGCGAATATGTCACTCAAACCACACACCGTTATCATTTTATATCTCGCGAAGATGTTGTGTTGACGGACGGACAGCCTACCAACAGCGATGACGAAGATAATGGCATGTTCGACACTGTAAAGAATATATATGGGGTGTTTGACGACTCACGATTCAAAAATACATCTTATACCATGACAGTTTACAACCAGACAAATGTTGAGGGGCTTTCCAAATATGGAACGAATGTAAAGATGGATATTATTGTGCGTCTGTTAAGCATTACAGAAACCGAATATTACTATCTGAAAGCACTCAACCTGGCAGATTCCGACGCTTATGATGAGACAATAAACGAACCAATCAAATATCCCGGCAATGTGCACGGAGGGGTCGGGATTGTCGGGATCAGTACGGAGACAAGCAAAATCATTCATATAGAAAAGCCATGGATATGAAAACTCATCACCTACTATTTATACTCATCGCATTACCGCTGTTCTGTTCCTGCCGAAGCAGCCGGAGTATGCTAAGGGAGATACAAGCCTTAAAATCCAGCTTGTATTACGAGCTCACTTCTCCTATCTATCAGGAGAAAGCAGATCAAACCGTATATCTGGACTTCATCGACTACTCCAACATGGATTATTACACCAGCGTGAAACGAAAAAAGTCTGCATATATTCCGCTACTGCTATATAACTATGAGGGTGAGCTTTTCCATCTTCGGTTAGGAGAGTCTTCTCTTACCCAACTCTATCGGGAATTTCTGACGGAGGCACTGCTTACCGAATGTAACAGTAGCACCTGCTGTCATCTGATAGATAATCAGAAAGGAAAAATGATTCCCGATTCCGCCTATCGGCTGGAAGTAAAAATCAGAAAGAATGAGACGTGTGCCAGAATCAAACTCAACCAGTCAAGTATCCCTTGGTTTGAGGGAGAAATGTTGGAGGTTGTCAATAACAAAATTCGCCCGGCAGCTTCCAGTCTTGCCATTTCTATCCGCCTCACTCAAAAGGAAGATTGCCTGCTTGATAAAACCTACTCTACAGAATATCAGCAAACTACCAAAGCGCAAAGATTCGAAGATTCACCGTCCGCCAATGCCGCTTGCCTGGATGATATGACCGAATGTTTGTCAATGGCTACGAAAGAAATCGTGGAGGAGATTAGTCGGGATATACATTTAATACTATCTTTGCAGCCAAAAAGCAGACACTAACTATGTTTATCATTATTGGAATTATGCTGACAGGCATGCTTCTTGGCTACTTGTTGCGCAGTAAAAGACTATCATGGATACACAGGATAATTACTCTTCTTATATGGATTCTCCTCTTTCTTCTCGGAATAGATGTAGGAGGTAACGAATCTATTATCAAAGGTTTGCATACTCTCGGACTGGAAGCTATTATCATCACGGTAGCTGCCGTTGCAGGAAGTACGTTATGCGCCTGGGGATTATGGTACCTATTATATAAATGGAATGGAGGAAAGGAGACAAAAGCATGAAAGGTAGTTTGATTATCATCTCTTTCTTCATTATCGGTACTCTTTGTGGAGTTTATCATCTTATTCCATACGACTTCACCGACAGCAAGCTCAGTTACTATGCCCTCTGCGGACTCATGTTCTGCGTAGGCATCAGTATCGGCAACGATCCGAATACTTTGAAGAGTTTTCGCTCCCTGAATCCGCGGCTTGTATTCCTTCCCATCATGACGATCATTGGCACATTAGCAGGTTGCGCCGTAGCAGGAGCCTTTATGAGCCAACGAGGTCCTTTAGACTGTATGGCAGTCGGAGCCGGATTTGGCTATTATTCACTTTCCAGCATTTTCATTACCGAATACAAAGGTCCCGAATTGGGAACTATTGCGTTACTTTCCAATATCATGCGTGAAATCATCGCTTTGCTGTGTGCGCCATTATTAGTGAAGTATTTCGGAAAGCTAGCCCCTATTTCTGTTGGTGGAGCCACTACAATGGATACCACTCTTCCTATTATTACCCGATATTCGGGAAAAGAATTTGTAATCATTTCCATTTTCCATGGTTTTGTTGTTGATTTCAGTGTTCCTTTCCTAGTCACGTTCCTTTGCTCAATATCATTTTAATAGGAATAAATCCTAAAAAGCAGATTATTTTCACTATCGTTTTCGCACACGTATTACAAATATGTTTCATAAAGAACCGTTTTTGTATCAAAAAGCATATCATCTCTTGACTTACATCAAGAAATGAGGCTAAATAGAATCTTTTCCTTTTCTTTATTTTTATGCTATAAAACATATTCTTATATTTGCATAGGTAAAAAGAAAAAACTAAGCGCTTAGACTAATTTTCAATAGGTATTAGATTTGTTTTTAGGAATAGTTTTTAGGTATAACAATTAAAAAAGTAGGTATTATGAAACGTTTAGGATTAACATTAGTGGCAGCGCTCTGCCTTGCTGCTACAACATTTGCAGCCGGAAATCAACCTACAACTGCAAAATGGGAAGGTAACATCAATGTTAGTAAATTAGGTAAATATTTGAACTTGAATTCAGTTCAGAGTGAAGAGGTTGCAAACATCTGCGATTATTTCTCCGAACAGATGTCAAGAGCCACAACAGCAAAGAAAGATAAAGAAGCTAAATTGCGTAACGCTGTTTATGGTAACTTGAAGCTGATGAGAAAGACTCTTAGTGCTGAACAGTATGCCAAGTATGCCGCATTGATGAACATCACTTTACAGAATAAAGGTATTGAACTGAATAAGTAAAATGAGTAATATGCAAAAGAGAGAGAGGGTGGAAGCCAGTTTGGGCTTCCACTTTTTTTATCCCATTATTTAATAGTCACCATCGTAGCTCCAAATCCATATTCCTGGAAAGAAGCATCCTGATAACGGCAATTACTATATTTCCGTTTCAATTCATCAACGATAGCTTTCCGAAGCACACCATCTCCTTTGCCGTGAATAAAGACAATCTTCTGCTCACGTTTGTTCTTATAGACTTCCATCACTTCGCGAAACTTATCCAATTGATAGTTCAGTATTTCAGCATTACCCATTCCTTGAGTATCATCCAGTAGAGAGTCGATATGAAGATCTATTTCAACAATCTCACTCTTTCCACCATGAGCATGATTCGGTTTCACAATAGGTTGTGATCTGGGCTTATCTACAGATTTCTTCTGCAGCAAAGCCTCTTGAAGTTCTTCTGCCGAAACATATACTTGCTTGGTAGGCATATCATCTTTCACAATGTCATAAATCAACGCCGGTTCTTCGAAGAAATCAGAATCGCTAAAGGTATGAAGTTTATAGAACTTCACGGTATCAATCCGTATTTCCACACTGACAGCCGGTTTGATAGCCGCAGGCTTACCATCTTTGAAAGCAATCAACTGAACGGCCACCCGCTCCATATCATTCAGTACATCTTTTGTAAACTCCTCTAACAGCAATTTCGTATTAGGTTCCACCAACCCGTGCGAACGGTTCTTCCAGGCTTTTCCTTCTGCACTCAAATAAGTGTAATACAAATAATAATTGCTATCATTTACCAAATAAGTCTCGAAAGGAGTAGTCATCATAGCCTTTGCATCTTCAGGCACATAAGCCAGAAATACATTCAGCGTATCTCCCCCCTTCACTTCCGGCTGGCGTTGAATGACGGGCATCTCCGGTTTTACCGGTTTAGCAGGTCCCTCTTGTTTCGGAGCAGAAGAAGTCGGTTTACGCCTCATATTATAGTCATCTGTTTCAATCACGACACACTCGCGTATCGGCATTGGAATATCAAACCCATCTGCATCTTCTACCAACACAAAATCCTTTCCCTGGAATCCAGTTACGATTCCACCGCCTACCTCACTAAGAAAGCGTACTTTATCTCCTATTTTCATTATTGTATATCCAATTAAAATTCAAACTCAAAAAAACGAGTAACAAAGATAGAGATTTCTATGAAATTAAATGGAGATTCGGTTCTAAAAACAAACCGTCTGCCTTTATTCCTCTTTTTATTGTAACTTTGCACCCGACGAAATACCAAACATATAATCTAAAATTCACCATTAACGACGAAAACCGATGAAAGAACTTATTAAAGTCATTGCTTTTGATGCAGACGATACCTTGTGGAGCAATGAACCTTTTTTCCAGGAAATAGAGAAACAATATACAGACCTATTAAAGCCTTATGGCACTTCTGAAGATATTTCAGCCGCTTTATTTCAAACAGAAATGAATAATCTGAAATATCTCGGATATGGAGCCAAAGCTTTCACCATTTCTATGGTAGAGACAGCTTTGCATGTGAGTGGACAAAAGATTTCAGGAACAGACATCCAACATATTATTGAATTAGGCAAATCATTACTGAAAATGCCAATTGAACTATTGCCGGGAGTAAAAGAAACGCTTAAAGTATTGAAAGAGAAAGGAAAATACAAATTAGTAGTTGCCACTAAAGGAGATTTGCTCGATCAGGAGAATAAGCTGGGACGTTCCGGATTAGCCTCTTATTTCGATCACATTGAAGTGATGTCCGATAAAACAGAGAAAGAATATCAACGAATGTTGAATATCTTACAGATTGCTCCTTCCGAATTTGTCATGATTGGCAATTCTCTGAAATCGGACATTCAACCTGTTCTATCGCTGGGAGGATATGGCATACATATTCCTTTTGAAGTGATGTGGAAACATGAAGTAGTAGACACATTCACACATGACCATCTGAAACAGGTGAAAAGATTTGATGAGTTGCTGCTTTGGTTTTAAATAAGTTCTGTTCTTTCTTCAGATAAGCTTCGAATCTGAAGAAAGAAATCAGTAAATAATGCCATCTTATTGGATTACAAATCCAACAGTTTCATCAATTCAGCAGCCCGACACGCTTCTATCGAATTACCGACAGAGAGTTTCTCCAAAATATTCTGCCGGTGTCGATTGACTGTATTCACACTAATATAAAGGGCAGCTGCTATTTCTTTACTAGATAGTCCTTTACGTATACAGCGAAGTATTTCCTTTTCGCGTTCGGATAGGATATTGCGATGTTCTTCCGAAAGAAAGAGGGTTTCGACTTCTCCACGTTCCATATGAGTAATAGTGGGACATATCCCCTGCTCCGTTCGTTGATCTGCAGACAAGGTATAAAGACAAAAAATCAACCATACACTTCCGGAAGGAGTATTTTCCATAATCTGCACTAAATTATCAATATACTGATAGACTCCTTTCTCATTCATCATACGTATTCTGCATCTTCCCCGGTACTTCAACCGTTCTTCGGAAGACATCGAAAAGGTCTTCTGAAAAAACTGATACTCCAATAACCGCTTTTCTACCAAGTCTTCAGGATGAATACGCCGATAAATACAATCTTCATCCATAGAATCAATCACACTCAAAGCAGCTTCTTCGGGAGTTAAGCCTAGAAAATGCGCCCAAGGATGAACGGCAATGTAACTTTTCCTATTCGAAAGATCTGAAATAACAGCACATCCACCATTAATCTCCGTCAATGAATGAATAAAGCGTTGATGTTGCTCTACAACTCCATTGTCCAATATTTCATCGGCTATCAGTTGTGTCGCATAAACTTCATCTATTTCCTTTTGTAATACATCCATCTTATAAAATGGTTATTATTCAGTATTGTTGCACACGGAGGTATGAGCTATCTTTGCACCACAAAGATAATCAAATAAGAAATGATCATGAAACATTTAAAAATCAAAATCATGTCAATAGCCTTTATGGCAGTAGCAACTTCTTCTATGGCACAAAGTTTGAATAAGATGAACTGGCTGAACGAGCCTCAACAGTGGGAAATAAAAGATGGCAAAACCTTAGTGATGGATGTTCCTGCAAAAACAGACTTTTGGAGGATTTCTCATTATGGATTCACAGTGGACGACGGACCTTTCTATTATGCGACTTATGGTGGAGAATTTGAAGCCAAAGTAAAGATAACCGGCAACTATGTCACCACCTTTGACCAAATGGGATTAATGCTGCGCATCGACCATGAGAACTGGATAAAAGCAGGTGTGGAATACGTTGATGGCAAACAGAATGTAAGTGCCGTGGTTACGCATCGGACTAGTGACTGGAGTGTAGTACAATTGCCGGATGCTCCCCGCTCTATATGGATAAAAGCAGTCCGTCGCCTGGATGCAGTAGAAATATTTTTCTCACGTGATGATAAAGAATATATTATGATGCGCACTTGTTGGTTACAAGATAATTGTCCTGTCATGGTAGGATTAATGGGAGCTTGTCCGGACGGGAAAGGGTTCACCGCTACATTCGAAGAATTTAAAGTGACTCCATTAGCCGATCAACGAAGACTGGAATGGGCAAAAAGGCAAATGAACAAATAAAAATCAGTCCTGATGCTATTTATTTAAATAGAGAGAAAGCTCTATTATAATATAAATGCGGTAGTATATCTTACTTTAAATGTTCTATTTTTAATATGATGAGTATAAATAGCATCACACGGATTTCCTCTTCCAGCAGTTCTGTTGTATAAAATAATGCAAGAATATACAGTTCCCGAGGAGTTTTTTACATAAAAACAGTCAAAAGATACACTATAATAAACTTATTGACAATCGTTTCTTTAAAAGGAATAACCAGTTCCTTTTAAAGGAACGACTCATTGATCGGTGAGAAACACTTTATTCCTTTAAAAGGAGCATATAAAACTTTATTTTAAGTGCTATCCCAGAGCTAACCTACACCTGAAACAGCCAACACTCCACATATCAAATTGAGACAAAACAAAGGCAAGTTCTATACATCTATTCTATAAAAGACACAGACTAAAACAAATTATTCCAAAACGCAATCGATTTATTTCTTTTCTAAATTCGAAAACAGCAAATCCTTCTCATTTTCAACTCATACCTAAATATATCCTGCATATATGGAATTATGCAACGATAAAATATATGTTTTCTCATATTATCGCCAAAACCGTATATACTTATCTTTCTCACGATCCAACGCACCTTCATCGACACAATCATCCAACCGGAACCATGAATGTTCTATCAATGAGCCTCTCTTTTTAACAGACTTATCCCAGTTTCCTATCACTTGTCCTTCATGAAGAACAATCGGATAAAACAGACCATTATTGGTAAATGCTTTCGAGTAATGCTCTTTAGGCAAAACGTCTGTCCGGTCTTTATAACCAAGCAAATATTCATCATAAGAAGGAAGAAGATGTAAACTGCCGGTAACTTTTCCACGAGTCCGGCAATCTTCATGAATATACCATGTTTGTCCATTCCATTCTTCTGCCGTTAATTCCGAATCAATCAAATAAATAGCTTGACGTGCATCTGTAATAGGCAGCCCCGACCACCAGACAAAATCTTGCAAAACAGCAGGAGCATGACTACGAAAATAGCTTCTAGCCAAACGAGCCAAAGATTCATCTTTGGTCAATTCCGGCATCGGCGGAACACTTTCTTCCAAAAGCGCATACGTACATTTACTTCCTTTATCTTCCCCACTACATACAATCCCCACCTGCTCCGCACGAGCCATAAAGCGGGTCATACGATGATTATCCGCTACAATCCCCGAACGGTTAAAATGCTCGGCAATCTCCTGCCTCGTCAAGCTTTTCTTCCCACAAAGAATTTTCTCCAACAGATTATGACTTTTCGTATAGAGTTCTTCAGAAATTTCCAAGTCATGCCCTTTCGCATAAGACTCATTAGCAGATATAATACGCCCGGCGGAAAGTTTCAACATCCACCGGATATCTTCTGCTGCTACGAGATGCCATGTCGGACGCATTACATGAGTCCGCAGGATTTCACCATCACGCAGTGCTTTTTCCACAGTTTGAATCGTTGCTGACTTCAAACGCATTCCTACTGCCCATTTCACCATGGAATAATTCTGTGCCTGCATAGCTCCCATCCAGGACACAAGTTCCTTGGGTTGAGAGAAAAGAGGACTTAATAACTGTTGGTTGAGTAAACGTATATTCGGTATTTTCATTTTAATTTATTGCCATTTTTATCAATATAAAACCAATCATCACTTTGCCAGGTCCAATGCTCCCCATAATCATCCAATGCCTTTTTTTCCCCAGTATAGGTCACTTCGGCCTTACCATCCTTGAAAGGGCAAACGAAAGCAAACTGTGGTTTGATGACAACATTCCCCAGTGTATCGGCAAACCCCATCAGCATCTCATCATTTATGATACGAAAAAGCCCTTCCTCTACATAATCCGGTCCATTATCAAAACTAAAGGCATAAAAAAGTTTTTCTCCTTTGTTATTAATAGTTGTCCATCCGGGTTTATGAGGTTCCATTACAAAACCGATATGCCGTATTGTATCACTTCCTCCATAATGATATTTACCAAAGGGAACAATCGTATCACCTTGCTCATTCAAATAACAGACAGAAGATCCTAATTCCGGATATTCAGTTGACATATAAGCAATAAGGATTGAATGATCCGACTGTTTTTGACCGTCCAAACAACCAGTCATAAAAATGCAAAACAATAAGGCATACAAAGATTTTAGTTTCATGAGCTTATTATTAGTATATTGCAAATATAAAATTTCTTTCCATACAAATCATTGTTAATGATAAAAAGAATAAATAAGAAGATACAGATATTGCCTCAACTCCTTAGCCAAGAGTCAAAACCAGTTGGAAGTCTCCGAATAAATCTCTACTTTTGTACTCCATAACAAAGAATAGATCAAGAAATGATGCTCTATAAACTCATCCCTCCTTCAGTAGTAACAGCAACTATCCAGTTGCCGGCTTCTAAAAGTATCAGTAATCGTGCATTAATCATCAATGCGCTGGGCAAAGGTATTTATCCTCCTGAAAACCTGTCCGATTGCGACGATACACAGGTGATGATAAAAGCTCTCACCGAAGGGAAAGAGACGATTGACATTATGGCTGCGGGCACTGCTATGCGTTTCCTTACCGCCTATTTAAGTGTGACTCCGGGGGAACGGACAATCACAGGAACAGCCCGTATGCAGCAACGCCCGATACAGATATTAGTCAATGCGCTCCGGGAATTAGGAGCTGAAATAGAGTATGTCCACCATGAAGGATATCCTCCCTTATGTATCAAAGGGGCAGAGTTGAAAGGAAATGAAATAACCTTGAAAGGAAATGTAAGTTCCCAATATATATCTGCTCTATTGATGATAGGTCCGGCACTCAAAGACGGTTTGACTTTGCATTTAAGCGGAGAGATTATTTCCCGCCCTTATATCAATCTTACATTGCAACTGATGCAGGACTTTGGAGCCAAAGCCGCATGGACTTCTCCCAATAGCATATCCGTTGCTCCACAACTTTATCAGAGCATTCCTTTCAAAGTGGAAAGTGACTGGAGCGCAGCTTCCTATTGGTATCAGATTGCCGCCTTATCTCCCAAAGCAGAAATTGAATTATTGGGGTTGTTTCATAACAGTTATCAGGGAGATAGCCGGGGAGCAGAAGTTTTCTCACGCTTAGGTATAACTACCGAATTTACATCGCAAGGTGTGAAACTGAAAAAAACAGGCAAAGCGCCGGAAAGACTGGAAGAAGACTTTATCGACATTCCGGATTTGGCACAGACATTCGTTGTTACCTGTGCCTTGCTGAATATCCCTTTCCGTTTCACCGGATTACAAAGCCTGAAAATAAAAGAGACTGACCGTATTGCCGCCCTGCGAGCCGAGCTTAAAAAGCTGGGATATATGATCAAGGAAGAAAATGACAGTATATTAATGTGGAATGGCGAACGATGTGAACCGGAAGAAACTCCGGTGATTGAAACCTACGAAGACCATCGGATGGCAATGGCATTTGCACCGGCAATTATCCGCCATCCCAATTTACTTATTGCCAATCCGCAAGTCGTTACCAAATCATATCCCGGATATTGGGAAGATTTGAAACAGGCCGGATTTCAGGTTATAAACGAAGGCTAATTTTCATACGCTGTGGAAGATTTCAACAAATATACTTCCCACATCAACTACTCCCCTATTGTAGATTTTGTATTACGACAGGGGAAGCAGACCTATTATAAGAAAGGAGACTACTTTTCCCGCCAAGGAGAAGTATGCAAAACAATGGGGTTCGTCAGTTCCGGTTCTTTCCGGTACTGTTGCACCAACAGTGTAGGCGAAAACAGCATTGTAGGCTATACTTTCGATCATTCTTTTGTTGGCAACTATCCGGCTTTTCAGTTACAGGACAAATCAAATGTAGATATACAAGCCTTGTGTGACTGCTCGGTATACGTAATCAATTATCAGCAAATGGCAGACTTCTACGATACCAACGACGTTCACCAAAAGTTAGGACGCCGCATCGCAGAAACGTTATTGTGGGAAGTCTACGACCGGATGATTTCAATGTACAGCCTGACACCGGAAGAACGCTATCTTGAAATTATCAACCGTTGTCCCGACTTACTGAAACTGATAACTTTAAAAGAACTGGCTTCCTATCTTCTGATTCGTCCCGAAACATTAAGTCGTATCCGAAGAAAAGTCGTACAAAAATAAATTCTTGATTTCAATCAAGAGTTTATTTATTCTCTACCCTTACTTTTGCGGGCAAACAAAGTATATTGTATTTCATGAAAAAAATTATAATTATAGGTGCAACTTCCGGCATCGGTCGTGGATTGGCAGAAGTCTATTCTCAAGAAGATTATCTTATCGGCATTACCGGTCGCAGGGAAAATCTATTAGAAGAGGTATGCGCCCGGGACAAAGACAAACTATTCTATCAAGTGTGCGACATCACCGATACACAAGCTACCATTTCATCCCTCGAAACTCTCACTCAAAAAATGGGTGGAATGGATATATTGATTATCTGTGCCGGGACCGGAGAACTAAACCCCGAACTCTCCTACCAATTGGAAGAACCTACCTTACTAACGAACGTGATAGGATTCACCAACATCGCAGACTGGGGTTTCCGATATTTCGAACAGCAAAAAAGCGGGCATCTGGTTACTATTTCCTCTGTTGGAGGTACACGCGGCAGTGGCATCGCTCCCGCCTACAATGCGTCGAAAGCCTATCAAATCAACTATATGGAAGGATTACGACAAAAAGCAACTAAATCTCCTTATTCTATTTACACTACCGATATTCGTCCCGGATTTGTAGACACCGCTATGGCAAAAGGAGAAGGATTGTTCTGGGTTACTCCCGTTGATAAAGCTGTGAAACAAATTAAAAAGGCTATTTCTAAAAAGAAAAAAGTAGCTTTCATTTCCAAAAGATGGAGATATGTAACTATCCTGTTTCGTCTGTTGCCATCTGCTATTTATTGCCGGATGTAATGATAGATACTCCATAGCCAACACATATTTGTCTAAGTAAATCTAATGAAAAAACACCTGCCCCAACTGTTTATACAGATATTGGTATCTACCAAATTCTAGTTATGTATATAAGTCTGTACGGAAATCATATTAATGATAATAGCTAACTCACAAATAAACAGCTCTCTTACAATTGGAGGACACTTTTAAGGTTCAGTAATCAATGATGAAAAAATAAGTTCTTTCAGAACTAGGATGGTTTATAAAATTAGAATTAACGGCACAAATATATAATATATTTTAATACATAGCATGTATTTTCAAAAATAATATCAAATTCTCATTCATTTTTTCTTTTTAAGAATACCCAAAGCCGTATTTTATCTTCATATTGAAATGAAACGACTTGTTTATTTCATCATCCTTGTTATTTCATCTAACACAAACAGGTACGAAATAGATATAAAATGGGTATAAAACAAGTAGAAAAGATCGCTTAAAAGATGACTCTTTTTTTGAATTTAAGGCTTTGAATCCAACGTTTTACGCACGGAATAAGTTCTGAAAGAACTTATTAAAAGTAATTCCGGATTCTAGGAAAAACTCTAAATTCAATGCTATGTTAAAACAACTAAAGTCAGTTAGTATGTTGTTGTTCCTACTGACAATGTCAGTAGAAGCAGCTTATCCGGAAACTGGTGAAAGCACTCTAAAAGTTTCCGTTGTACAACAGGGTACTACTTGTAAGGGTGTAGTAAAAGATGCAGCAGGTGAAACCATCATCGGTGCATCCGTCGTAGCCAAAGGTACGACGAACGGTACAATCACCGGAATCAACGGTGACTTCTCTTTAAACAATGTAAAAACCGGAGATATTATTGTAGTCTCTTTTGTTGGTTATCAGACTCAAGAAATCAAATTCACAGGACAATCATTGAATATCATCCTTAAAGACAATACACAAACATTGGATGAAGTTGTTGTGGTTGCTTTTGGTACACAAAAGAAAGTGAATGTAACAGGATCTGTATCTACGGTAGGAGCAAAAGAAATTTCGGCACGTCCCGTTAACTCTACCATAGAAGCTTTGCAAGGTATGGTTCCGGGGATGAATATCTCTACTGGTGATGGTGGTGGCTCCTTAGGTTCAGACAAAAAATTCAATATTCGTGGTGTTGGAACAATTGGAGCTGGTTCAAAGGTAGAACCATTGGTGCTCATTGACGGTATGGAGGGAGACATGAACGCTATCAATCCACAGGACATTGAGAATATTTCTGTACTGAAAGATGCAGCCGCTTCCTCCATTTATGGCTCGCGGGCACCAGGTGGAGTCATCCTGATTACAACAAAGAAAGGTAAGTCGGGAAAAACGGTAGTTAACTATAATAACAACTTCCGTTTTGTATCTCCCTTGAATATGCCTGAAATGGCAGATTCATACAATTTTGCTCTGGCAGTCAATGACCAGTTAACTAATGGTGGACAGACTCCCATGTATAGCGCCACCAAACTTCAACAAATTCTGGATTTTCAAGCAGGAAAAAGCACACAATATATGTGGCCGACCGATGCGGGAAGATGGAATTCATTCGATGATCCCCAACGGCAAGACGTGATGCCTACCGACAATACCGACTGGTTAAAAACGTTATTTGGTAATAGCTTTACCCACGAGCATTCATTGAGCGTAAATGGTGGAACGGATAAAATACAATATTATCTTTCTGCGAATTATCTGGACCAAGGAGGTCTCTTGAAGTTTGGAGATGATAACAAACAACGCTACTCCTTTACTGCAAAAATCAATGCGGACTTAACCAAATGGTTGAAAATAAGTTATAGTATGCGTTTTAACCGGACGGATTATGAAGCTCCTTCATTTGCCGGAGGCGATATCAAAAGTAATGTATTCTATTTCGATGTATGTCGCTACTGGCCTGTCATTCCGGTAGTAGACCCAAACGGATTCTATACTGTCGAATCCAAGATTTACCAATTAACAGAAGGAGGCCGATATAAATCACAAAAAGACGTGATGGCACACCAGCTTGCTTTCATCGTGGAACCCATCAAAGACTGGAAAATTAACGTAGAATTGAACTACCGTTCCAACTATAATTTCAACCATACCGATTATCAAACCGTTTATGGTTATGATGTGAGTAAAAATCCCTACATTATTGCCAATCAAACTTCCAGCGTTACAGAATATGCTTATAAGAGTAATTTCTTCAATCCGAACATCTTTACCGAATACGGCAAATCATTAGAAAGCGGGCACAACTTTAAAGTGATGCTGGGTTTTCAGAGCGAACTATTCAAACAACGTGATATTACCGCTTCCCAAGACGGTATCATGTCGGAAGTGGCTACCTTAAACACCACGCAGACAAATGCACAAAACAGAGGAGGGTACTCCGAATGGGCTACAGCCGGCTTCTTCGGACGTGTTAATTACGACTACAAAGGACGTTATCTGGCTGAAGTAAATATGAGATATGACGGCACCTCACGTTTCCTTCGAGATAACCGCTGGAATCTGTTCCCATCATTCTCCTTAGGATGGAACATGGCCCGTGAAGCATTTTTTGAAGACCTGACCGATTTAATCAGCACATTCAAAATACGTGGTTCATGGGGTGAATTGGGCAACCAAAACACAGATAACTGGTATCCATTCTATCGAACTATTGATATTAACAAAGACCAATGGGGCAATTACGCACTAGGCAGTTGGCTGGTAAATGGCGTAAAACCAAATATTTCCAAAGAATCCGCGCTGGTATCTTCCTTACTGACATGGGAAAAGACGCAAACACTGGATTTAGGTTTCGACTTATCTATGCTCAACAATCGTTTGAATGTAACATTCGACTATTTCCAGCGTAAATCTAAAAACATGGTAGGCCCCGCCCCCGAACTACCCAATCTCTTAGGCATTGCCGTTCCCAAAGTAAACAACCTCGATATGACTTCCAAAGGTTGGGAAATACAGGTGAACTGGCGCGACCAGATACGCGACTTTAAGTATGGAGTTACCTTATCTTTGTCAGACAATCAAGTGGTTATTGATAAATACCCCAATCCGTCAAACACAATTTTAGATAAAGACAATAATAATACGTATTATGCAGGTGCTCACGTAGGTGATATATGGGGATTCCAAACAATCGGCATCGCAAAGACCGATCAAGAGATGAAAGATCATTTGGCCGGTATGCCCAATGGCGCACAGGATGTACTCGGTTCCGGCTGGGGAGCAGGTGACATCATGTATGCGGATTTGAACGGTGACGGCCAGATCAGCAGAGGTAACAAAACACTGGCTGATCATGGTGATTTGAAGAAAATAGGCAACAGTACACCACGCTACAACTTTGGTTTGAATCTGGATGCCGCCTGGAAAGGGTTCGACCTTAAATTATTTTTCCAAGGAACGATGAAACGTGATTATATGCCGGGGAGTGGTTCTACAATGTTCTGGGGAGCAGTAGGCTACTGGCAAACCAACTTTTTCAAACCTCATCTGGACTATTTCCGCGGAGAAGATACGACTAATCCGCTAGGAGCTAACCTGGGTGGTTATTATCCGCGTCCTCTCGAGAATGATAGAAACCGTAATCCACAGACCCGATATTTGCAAAATGCGGCTTACTGCCGTCTGAAAAATGTTACTTTAGGTTATACATTACCTAAATCTTTGACAGAAAAATTCTGCGTCAACAATCTGCGATTCTTTGTTTCAGCAGAGAATTTATTTACTATTACCAGTCTGGCCGATACGTTTGACCCCGAAACTGTTGGCATCGGTAACTGGGACGGATGTACCTATCCGCTATCCAAGACTGTATCATTCGGTTTAAGTGCAACATTTTAAATGATAAACGATTATGAAAAAACATATTAAACTTTTGACAATAGGAACATTGCTATTGGGCGGACTGACCGGTTGCAATGATTTTCTCGACAGGGAACCACTGGATAAAGTAATTCCCGAAAAATATTTTGCATCCGAAAGTGATCTGGCTGCATACACAATCAATGCTTACCCATTTGAAACAGTGACCGATGCGTATGGCATCAATTTCTTCGGCAAAGATAATGATACTGATAACCAAGCCAGTGGTGACTCACCGGCCTTCTGGATACCCGGGCAAAAGAAGGTGCCGTCAGGTGAAGGCGAATGGGACTGGAGCAAAATACGAACCTGCAACTATTTCTTTGATAATACTTTACCGAAATTCGAAGCCGGCACTATTACCGGCAATCAGGATAATGTGAAGCATTATATCGGAGAAATGTACGTGATCCGGGCATACAATTATTATAAATTATTGGTTTCTTTAGGAGATCTACCTATTATCACTACTGCATTGCCCGACATAGAAGAGACTTTGGTGGAATCCAGCAAGCGCCAGCCGCGTAATAAGGTGGCACGCTTCATTCTGGACGATTTGCAAAAAGCAACAGAATTGTTGCTTGATAAAAGTCCCGGTGGCAAGAATCGCATCAGCAAAAACGTAGCTCACTTGCTACGTGCACGCGTTGCCCTCTTCGAAGCAACTTGGGAAAAGTATCACAAAGGAACAGCTTTTGTACCCGGTGGAAAAGGATGGCCGGGTAATCCCGCAGATGTAAGCGGTTTTAATAGTGATGCAGAAGTGGCTTATTTTCTTGATGAAGCAATGAAGTCATCAAAAGTGGTAGGCGACTATATCGTCGGAAAACTGGCAGACAATACCGATACCCCCGAAGGTATGAACGCCAGTCTGGTTTCCATCAATCCTTACTACACCATGTTCTGCGATGAAAACATGGAAGGATATGATGAAATACTGATGTGGAAACAGTTCAAGGAAGGATTGGTAACCAGCAACTTGCAAATGGAGTTGGCACGCAATGGCGGTGGTTCCGGATGGACTCGTGGCATGGTCAATTCATTCCTGATGCGCAATGGGCTTCCCATCTATGCAGCCGGTTCCGATTATAATCCCGATTGGGAGAAAGAAGGAGTAAATTCCACTTTACAGAATCGTGATTCACGCATTGTTATCTTTACCAAAAAGCCGGGTGATGCCAACACCGAAAATAAAGGTGATGTGAATTATTACGGTGATGACGGAACTCCCAGTTATTGCTCAATCCGTTTCATTTATGGCGATAAAGGAAGTTTGGCAACAACCGGATTCATCATCAAAAAAGGCAAACACTACTCCAGTCACATGGCAAATGACCATAGTGCGGGAACATCAGGTGGTATTGTTTTCCGTGCGGCAGAAGCCATGTTGATTTACATGGAAGCTTCGTATGAAAAAAATGGTAGAATCGACGGAACAGCCGACGGATATTGGAAAGCTTTACGCCGACGCGCCAAAGTGGACGAAGACTATAATAAGACAATCGCTGCAACACAGATGAGCGAAGAGGCTAAAGGCGATTTCGGTGCTTATTCTCATGGCCAATTGATAGACGCGACGTTATATAATATCCGCCGTGAACGCCGTAACGAACTTTGTGCAGAAGCTTTGCGCTGGGAAGACTTGAAACGCTGGCGTGCATGCGACCAGTTGATATCCAAACCTTACCGTGTAGAAGGTATGCTATACTGGGGAAGCAACTATGAAACGCAACTGGCAGATTTATGTAAAGTAGATCCGGCAGAAGGTAATATGTCCTCACCTGATTTAAGTAAATATATTCTTCCATACGAAAAAATCACGAAGAATAATCTGATTGCCGGGCAGAAGGGATTCCTCTTTACACCTGCTCATTATCTGAATCCGATAGGTATGGCTGTATTTCGTCAGACAGCCTCGGATAAGAATGATTTTACAAGTTCAGTCGTTTATCAGAACCCGGGATGGAAGATTGAAGGCGACACCGGCGCACAACCTGTAGAATAATAAAAAGATAAAAGAACAACTCTTTGAGCTTACAAATATATCGACCTTAATATTATATATCTGTTATCTTTTTATTTTTATAAACTTCATTGTCTCGCTTCAGATTAGGTAGAACTGCGGTCAATCTAATCCTAAGTTAGGCAATGAAGTTTTACATTCGCATGAGTTCTCGTTCAACATCCTCTGCAGATGTATAAAAAGTCTTTGTGATTTCCATAGTCACCCAACAGAGATTATCCGCAAAATTCACTACATTTGTATTTGCTTATCTATCAACCGGGCTAATCAAGTATTACAATTACTACACTATCCGATTGATAATATCTAACTTGAAACAAAGGTGTATATGAATACTGACTTTACAAACTTAACAACAGAAAATCTTTCTAATGAGCATTTATGCTGCATTATCCGCAGCAAAAAGTCTCATCCTGGTATTGAAGCAAAACGGCAATGGCTTTCCGACCGGCTGAATGAAGGCCATGTCTTTAGAAAGTTAAACGCCAAAGCTACTGTTTTTATTGAATATGCCCCTCTTGAAACAGCTTGGGTTCCCGTCATCGGCGACAACTATTATTATCTGTATTGTTTATGGGTGCTAGGTAGCCCCCGAGGAAACGGATATGGGAAAGCATTAATAGAGTACTGTATAGCTGATGCCAAAGAAAAAGGTAGATCCGGCATTTGTATGCTTGGGGCAAAAAAACAGAAGAGCTGGCTTTCCGACCAATCATTTGCAAAGAAATTTGGTTTTGAGGTGGTTGACACTACTGATAACGGATATGAATTGCTTGCTCTTTCTTTCGACGGAACAGTACCGCAATTTGCGCCAAATGCCAAAAATCTGAAAATAGAAAGTGAGGAACTGACGATTTATTATGATATGCAATGCCCCTACATCTATAAATACATTGAAATGATCAAACAATATTGTGAAACAAATGATGTCCCTGTTTCTTTTATTCAAGTAGATACGCTACAGAAAGCAAAAGAGTTACCGTGTGTTTTTAATAATTTTGCAGTATTTTATAAAGGAAGTTTTGAGACTGTGAATTTGCCACCTATCGACTATTTAAAAAGAATACTCAAAAAATAAGAAATACAATCCTGACTTTTCCCATTAATTATCAGGATTGTATTTTATCTGCTTCATTAAAAAGACTTCTCATTTGCCATCTTCCACATATTGAGAAAAGAGGCTTTAGTGATTTCTACGACCTTATCCCAATTCAATCGGTCAGCATGATCGGAAGGCTGGTGATAATCAGGATGCCCGTCCGTATGATACCAGATGATCGGAATACCTACTTTGGCAAACGAACCATTATCACTTCCTCCTATCGGATTTTCCCAGGCGCGGTAATCCGGTTCCAATTGCAAACCGTATTTTCTGATATCCTCTTTCAACCAATCCTCAAAGACCGGATGGGCGGCTGTATAAAAATAAACGACCTGTTTAGGCTGTTGAGGTTTGTTATTACGGCCAATCATGTCAAAGTTCAGATAGCCTTTGATTTGAGATAGGAAAGGACAAGTTTGTACAAAATATTTAGAGCCAAGCAGTCCTTTTTCTTCTCCATCCCAAAAAGCAAAGATTACATTTCTTTCGGGTTGCTGTCCACTGGCTAAAAAGGCTCTTGCTATTTGCAGCACTGCCGATACACCGGAAGCATTATCGTCAGCACCATTGTATATTTGGTCGCCATCGAGTGCAGGATCAATACCTAAATGGTCGAAATGCGCCCCCACAATCACATATTCTTTGGTATTTTTACCAGGAATCATTCCCAATACATTCCTCATGGAAAGCTTCTGATGAACTTCCTGTTTCAGTTTAACTATGGAATCAGGATGCACTTCCAGACGTCCTTTTTTCTGACGTTCTTTACGGTAAGCATCAAAAGGCTGGAAATAGCAGTCAGCCAAAGGTGATACTCCCATCCATTGAAGTAAGGAAACAATATACTCCGAGGTCACACGTGAACCATGAAAACCTGCCTCACGCCCTTGCAATTCATCACTAGCCAAAAAGTTGATAGTAGCTTCGGCAGAGGAACGGTTGATACTCTGCAACCCTTTTTCTACGTTAGTTTGGGCAGATAACAACAATGAAAAATTACACAAAAAAGAGAGAAGCAGAATGTTTTTCTTCATGATGTATATAAGATTTAAGAAACAATCGTCCATACTTTACTTATTTTCAACTATCCAGTTTTTATCATTCAAGATATTTCTATTACAATCATCTGCTCCCGGATTATCATTAAAAGAAATCCGATATTGCCGGGGAGGAGTCGGATAATAAATAGCAGGTTCCAGCACTTGCCCCAAGGAATCAAACAGTGTATTCAAGGCATCCTCATCCAATTGATTCGAGTGACAATAAAGATGTTCTAACAGACTTCCTTGCGGTACCATTAAACGAGTTAGCTGATTATGTTCACAACGCAATTCACTAATATTAGAGTTATCGGACAGATCAAGTTCGGTCAATTTGTTGTATGAGCAACTTAATTCCCTTAAAGAAGGGCAACATTTCAATATATCAGTAATTGATTGGAAAGCACATCCTTGTATCAATATCGCAGAAATTGAAGTCTTCTCGTTCAATTCCAGATGTGACAATACTTCATTAGAACTCAAATCAATATCGCGCAATGCCGGCAAGCTTTTAAGGGAAAGGGAAGAAAAACCATTATAAGAACAATATAAACTTTCCGCTTCCGGATGACTACCAAACTCTATTGAAGTCAATTTGGGATTAGAATAAACTTGTATAGATCGCAATCGGAAACAATCCTCAATCTCCAAATGCTCCAAATCAGCGAAACTACCGATATTAATACTTTCCACATTAGGACAGAAGGTATTCAAGTCCAATTCGCGAGTATCAGAAATGCTATTCAAAGCCAGTGATTTCATTCGCGGCATATTTCCCAAATAAAGATGACTCAAAGGAAGAAGCAAACCACTTATATCGATAAGCTGCAGCTCTTCAGCCCAAATCCTCACTTCATATAATCCTTTATTTCCATATCTATATACCACTCCGCCACTCATTGAAGAAGGATCTTCTATTTTCTGTATACGACCGTTTCCCCAATCTATCACCATTCGTCCCCCACTTGCTACAATGTCCAACTGCCGCCAGTCTCCTACAACATTCACTGTAAAGCGAATCGTGTTTTCATCTGTCAATGCCGGAAATTCAAAATCATCTCCAAACACTCTGTTATCCGTATCTTTACAGGCAGCAAGGGTAGTGAATAAGATAACCACCCACATACTCCGAACGAATAATATACTCTGTCTTTTCATCTTATATTTGAGTTAGTAACATACAAAAGTACGAAAGAAATAGATAGCATACACGATAGAATACAAATTTATAAGTAACTTTGCACAAATTTGATTCGTAACTGTTATATTGTCATGTGGATACTTATTATAAGTCTGGTGTTGCTGGGTGTCATTGCGCTGATAGCCGGAATTATCCGCAACAAAAGACTGCAAAAGAAAATAGAAAAGGGCGAACTGGACCGTATGCCGGAAGTGAAGGAAGTAGATGTGGAATGCTGCGGACAACACGAAGTATGCGAACGGGATAGCCTGCTGGCAGCTGTCAGCAAAAAGATAGAATATTACGATGACGAAGAACTGGACCAGTTCATTGGCAAGGCAGGAGATGCGTATACAGAAGAAGAAACAGAAATGTTTCGGGATGTATTGTATACGACACTGGATGTAGAAGTGGCCGGATGGGTACGTAGCCTTCAGCTCCGTGGCATTGAACTACCGGATGATCTCAAAGACGAAGTTTTTCTGATTATCGGAGAAAGAAGAAACATAGAAGTAAAAAAGGCAGATGACAGGTGATGTGATGGATTTACTACAATATACATTCTTTCAACACGCCCTATTGGGAAGTCTGCTGGCAAGCATTGCCTGTGGGATTATCGGTACATATATTGTAACCCGCCGCCTGGTATTTATCAGCGGAGGAATCACTCATGCTTCTTTCGGAGGGATCGGGTTAGGATTGTTTGCCGGAATTTCTCCGATACTCTCGGCAGCCGTATTCTCGGTATTATCTGCTTTTGGCGTCGAATGGCTTAGCAGACGGAAAGATATGCGCGAAGATTCTGCCATTGCAGTATTCTGGACGTTAGGGATGGCACTCGGAATTATGTTCAGCTTCCTGTCACCGGGATTTGCGCCCGACCTGTCGGCTTACCTCTTCGGCAATATACTGACCATCAACCAAATCGACTTATGGATGCTCGGCATATTGGCACTCATACTGACCGGATTCTTTTATCTGTTTATCCGCCCTATCGTATATATTGCCTTTGACCGTGAGTTTGCACGTTCGCAAAAGATTCCGGTAGAGATTTTTGAATATGTACTGATGATGTTCATCGCACTGACCATTGTAGCCTGCCTGCGAATGGTAGGCATCGTATTGGCCATTTCTCTTCTCACCATTCCACAGATGACAGCCAACTTGTTCACCTATAGTTTCAAGAAGATTATCTGGTTATCAATTGGCATCGGTTTCTTGGGCTGCCTGGGTGGATTATTTATTTCTTATCACTGGAAAGTCCCTTCGGGAGCTTCCATCATATTCTTCTCTATCTTGATTTACGCCGTTTGTAAAATCGGAAAGAGTTGTTGCAGGAAAAAGTCATAATAATAGATAGTATATGGAAATCAAAATTCAATCACTGGAAAGTATCCATGAAGCAGCCCGTGAATTTATCGCTGCTATGGGCGACAACACTGTATTTGCTTTATACGGAAAGATGGGTGCCGGCAAAACGACATTCGTCAAAGCACTTTGCGAAGCATTGGGCGTAACGGATGTTATCACTTCTCCTACTTTTGCTATTGTCAACGAATACCGTTCGGACGAAACCGGAGAGTTAATCTATCACTTTGATTTTTACCGCATCAAGAAGCTAAGCGAAGTGTACGACATGGGTTACGAAGACTATTTCTACAGTGGCGCTCTCTGCTTTATCGAATGGCCGGAACTGGTAGAAGAACTACTTCCGGGAAATGCCGTAAAAGTAACGATTGAAGAACTGGAAAACGGAAATAGAGTAATCAGACTATGACCGGACAATATATCGTACAAGGAATCTTTGCGCTGGCAGGAATCGTCTCCCTGCTGGCGTCATTGCTGAACTGGGACTGGTTCTTTACAACGCGCAACGCACAAACCATTGTCCGGAATGTAGGACGCAACCGGGCAAGGCTCTTCTATGGAATACTGGGAATTATCATCATTGGAATGGCTGTATTCTTCTTTGTGGAAACACGGAAAGCCATAGGAGGATAATATGTTTTTAAGAGAATCCTTTTGTTTTCTTCCCATTTTTTACTATTTTTGTATGAAAGGAGGATAGAAAAGTGAAAACAACCAATGAATATCTTACAAAAATTCGCCAATTCAAACAACAGTTTGCCGAGAAATATGGAATTATTTCTATTGGTATTTTTGGTTCTGTTGCCCGTGGAGAGCAACATGAAGAGAGTGATTTGGATGTTTTTGTTGAACTAAAGGATCCGGACCCTTTTATTATGTTTGATATTAAAGAAGAACTGGAACGTATATGTAACTGCAAAATAGACCTCCTTCGTTTGCGTAAAAACCTCCGTTCACTTATTTCCCAAAGAATAGCAAGAGATGGAATATACGCTTAAAGAAGAAAACATCTTCCTCCTTTAAAAGAGACAGTTGAACAAATTATAAAAGACTTATCATAGTAGTTGTCGTGACTTCATCTCCAGATACTTATTAATCACATCAATCGAAAGATTCTCCGGTGTAGTTAATAAAGAATAGATTCCATGTTGTTTCAAAGTAGATACAATCAGCCGCTTCTCGTAAGCGAACTTTTCTGCAATCACGTGACGATAGTAGCTTTCCGTATCTTTTGCCGGTTGGGCGATATATTCCTTCAAATCGACATCTTCAAAAAAGACTACGAGCAAACGGTGTTGGCGGTTTAGTTGTTTCAGGTAAGATAATTGACGGTTCATTCCTCCTATGCTCGAGAAGTTAGTATATAGTACCAGCAGGCTACGCTTACTGACATGTTTGTTCAAATGAACGCAAAGAGCCGAGAAGTCTGTCTCCCCGAAAGTGGTCTGCTGGCTATAAAGACTTTCCAGCAATGTCTGCATATATCCCGGTTGCTTGGAAGCAGGCACGAAAGTATCGAAGTGTTCATCGAAAGTCACTAATCCGGCTTTATCTTCTTTCCGCATGGCAACATACGAAAGCACCAGCGAAGCATTAATTGCATAATCCAGCAAGGTCATTCCACGGAAAGCTTGCTGCATCACTCTACCTTTATCGATCACATTATAAATCTGCTGTGAACGTTCGTCTTGGTACACATTCACCATAAGTTCATGCCGGCGGGCACTTGCTTTCCAGTTAATCGTACGGTAATCATCCCCCTTTACATACTCTTTAATCTGCTCAAACTCCGTATGATGCCCAACCCGGCGAATACGTTTTATTCCCAATTCTGTCAGATTATCACTTATTGCCAGCAATTCATATTGATGGAGCATCAGATATGACGGGTACACTTTGATATCCAAAGGTTCTGCACAAGTATAGCGCCGGGATATAAAGCCGATTTTTCCGGTCACAAAAACTCTGATATGACCGAAAGAGTAAACGCCACGATGAGTAGGTCGAAGACGATAGGTAACTGTTTTTCCCTCGTTTGCTCCAAGCTTCACCTGAAAGTCGACATCACGTTTCTGAAAGATAAAAGGGATCTCATCTATGATTTCTAAAGATACAGGATGCGGATAACTACTTTCTACTCGAATACTTACTTCATTTTCGTCGCCATTAGAGAAACGGTCGGCACACTGACGGAAAGCACGGATTCCACGAATACGATAAAGAGAATATACGTCTGCCAGTACCACCAAAAGCAAGACAAAGAGTGCCCACTGCCCGATAACAAAGAACGGAGCAAAAACATATCCGCTACCCAACAACAGGATAACCAGGACAAGGGCAATATAGAAACGACGAGTTAGAAACAAATGATTTATGAATTATGATTTATAATTTCTTCAACTTACAATTTACAATTTACGTACAGTTTATAATTTACGATTTATGATTTCTTCGATTTATGTTATGAATAGGGTCAGACATCCAACGCGCAGCCCAAATCATAAATCAGAATTCATAAATCATAAATCTTTTCATTTCGGGACTTCCACTTTATCAATTAAGCGTTGTGTCACTTTCACCGGTGAATAGCCTTCCATTTCAGCTTCCGCAGTCAGGATCAGACGGTGCTGAAGTACATAAGGAGCTACAAACTTGATATCTTCCGGTGTCACAAAATCACGTCCCTGCAAAAGAGCATACGCTTTCGACGATTGCAGCATGGCTACAGATGCACGTGGAGAAGCTCCCAAATATACAGCTTTACTGGTACGGGTCTGCTGCACAATCAATGCGATATATTGGAGCAACGTGCGGTCTACAAATACCTGATTCATAAAAGCACGGAGCGACAACAGTTCTTCTTTGGTAATAGCGGGAGTAATGTCGTCCAACTTCACCAATGCGGCATTGGTATGATGACGTTCCAAGATATTCACTTCCTCTTCCAATGAAGGATAATCCATCGTTATCTTCATCAGAAAACGGTCGAGTTGTGCTTCGGGAAGTTTGTATGTTCCCTCCTGCTCTACCGGATTCTGGGTAGCCAAAATCGTATAAAGATCTCCCATCCGGTGAGTCGTTCCATCAATACTGATCTGGCGCTCTTCCATTACCTCAAACAAGGCAGCCTGTGTCTTGGCAGGAGCACGGTTGATTTCATCGACCAATACAATATCCGCAAAAATCGGTCCCTGATGAAAATCAAAACCATTCGTTTTCATATTAAACACAGTCGTACCTAATACGTCACTCGGCATTAAATCCGGAGTGAACTGAACACGACTGAAGTCTGCATCAATCAGACGAGCTGTCAAACGGGCCAACAGTGTCTTCGCAACTCCCGGAACACCTTCTATCAATACGTGTCCATTCGCCAAAATTGCCGTCAGTACCAAATCCACTGTCTGCTCCTGCCCTACTATGACGGAAGCAATCCGGTCTTTCAACTCTTGTATCTTCTCGGAAAAGAGAGTTAAATCTACTCGCTGTTCTGTATTCTCTTCCATAAATTTCTTCTTTAGATATGATTGATTATTTCATTCATTTTATCGATATATACCTTCATCTGCTCCGCATCAATAACACGTCCTCCGTAAATCACGGGTCTGACTTCGCGGATAAATTTAGCAATCTCTCCGGCATCCATTCCGGTTTTTCGGGCAATCCGGTGGAAAGAGCGTTCATCGTCGGCCACTTCTTCAATATCCACTTGAATCTCTCTCCGAAGTTCTTCGGCTAAATAGGAAAACTTCTTGCGAACTAAATCCGCATGGTCTTTCTTCTGAAAGTAAAGCGTGCCTATCAGTTCGGTAAATTCAAGAGATTTATTGGCCGGCTCGTGAATAACAGGGATCACCCGTTGCCGCCTCTTCGCTGTGAATATCATAAAGAGCAGGATGGTAATCATCGTAAGATACAAAGCCCAACGAAGCGGTTCATGTGCCAGAAAATAACGGAAAGGTGATTGCTGCACCTGTGCAGTTTCTTTCATGTACCCCTCCGTGCGAACGATAGGAAGCTTCCCCATCTGCGACAACAAACGGAAGATATAGGTTGCATTTTTGCCATCCAACATTCCGTAATTGGTAAAAATCAAAGGAGTGGAAACTAAAATAACTTCTCCTTTCCCCCACCGACGGGACATCGCTACAGGCATATAAACAAGACTATCCGTTGTCAACGAGTCCACCTCTGTTTCATACCGGAACTCATTCGACTCAAAAACTCTTTGTGCCAACACCCTTTCCGGAAGTGAATCTCCCCAAAAATAAGAGGAGCATAACTGGGGATAAAAATAGAAAGTCTGACGGGGATAAACCGTCGAATCTCCTATCCAATGCAAGCTATCTTTTTTCAAAAATGAAGTTGCATATTTCTTCAAAGCCATCGGACTGAAGTAAGAATAGTAAGACCTGAACTGCAAGGTATCTTCCAAATATCTGCCGAACAAGGTACTCACCAACATGATCTTATCTCCGCGTTCCGCCATTTTCAACAGAGCGTTTACATCGACGTCCGACAATCGCAAATTATCAGAGATAACCAATATACCTTTGCGTTGCGTCGTATCTTCCTGCTCCAATTGATAGAGACTCTTCCTCGAAAAAGTGTACCCCTGTGGCAAAGAAGAAGACAACACACTATCGAACACTGCACATCCGAAAGGTTGCTCGTCATGATGTCCGAAAGTGGGCTTCCACACAAAATTCTTCGGCAAATGATATTCTATTGCAAACATGATGAATAGAAAAGCGACAATAAAGACAATGAACCAGCGACTTCCTTTCATGAAACGCCTCCTTTCCCTATTTCTTCCTGCAAGGCCTGCATTACCCGGAAGAGTTCTTCCGTTGCCTCAAAGTTGCCATAACGTACCCGCAGGAAATGATTGGTCAGTTGCCTGAAAGCCGGTAGCCGGACTTCATTGATATACTGGGTAGGCGTTTTATAAAGTTGCCAGTCAATACGTTCAGCGTCACTAAGTTGTTTCAAAGTTTGCAGATAGAGCAAACGTACTGCTTCCCGGTAATTCTGACGGGAAAGCGCTTCCGCAATCCCTCCCGGAAAATCTACTCCGTAAATGGTGTCTTCTTCAACTGTATAAGGCAACGCATTTTTATGCGAGACCATAAACAATTCCGGACGTTTCCGATAGACGAACCAAACAATCAGCAACAAAAGAAGGATGGCAATACATACCAGGATAAGCCCTGAATACTCTTCAGCAAAACGACTGCCGAATATCTTACGCATCAATTCCCCAAACTGTCTGCTGATCCACTCAAAGATATTCATCTCCGGAGTAATCAGTTCACGGTTATAGTTGTATGCCGGATCAGACTGCCAGAGGGCAATCTGCGCCGTATCACAGACTAATGTATCAGCCGGGGAAGTGAGATTCATTTAGTTGAGGTCTGTTTTAGAGTTTGTCAAAATTATCAATATCACTTTCTACCGTTATGCTGTCTACCACTTCCGATGCATGACCGTACTGATAAACCAGACCGACAATACTAAATATAGCCGACAAGTAAGAACCATACAACATTAGGATAGAGAACAAATATTGTGCGAAGTTCAGTCCGACCGATGAAGAGGTTGCACCTCCGTCACTCATAGTAAAGATCATTTTCACAATATAGATTACATACCATGGTATAGAAACAATTGTCTGCAATACGCTGGCAATGAGTCCCATTACAATTAATATCAGAAAAATTCCACCCCAGGTTGCGAATCCCAACCGGAATGTCTTTGCAAATGCCTCGCTCAACGAAATGTCTTCAAATAAGTAGATGGGAGACATTAATACCAAAGGTATCATAAATGCGAATAAAAGCGGAATGGTCAGAATGAGTGTGAAAGGTGTTAACACAGCCAATAGAACAACAAGGATCACCGCAAAGAGGAACAAGAAGCCACAAGCAATCCCCATCAGAAACAGCCTCTTGACATTACGGAGCAGCAACGGTTTTATATCGCCAAATACAATTCCGTTCAGGCGTTCTTCCCGTTCATTGTACAATCGCACCATCGCATAAATCAGGGAAGTCAACAGCAAACCTCCCAAGCATAAGAAGAAGATTACTCCCGCATAATTCAATGCAAATGAGGGTCCCAGGGCAGCCAACGGATTCTCACCTATTCCTCCTGAAGTCTGCATGGCACTAAGATCTGTCATACTTCCCATTAAACCACTAAAGTTAGCAGCCTGAATTAAGCATATAGGGAGTATCAGATAAGTTGAATACTTAAACAATTGTTTCCAATTCTCTTTTATAAAATCAAAAGAAGCGTTCAACTTCTCACCGAAAGGACGTTTCACATACATCGCAATCTTAGGTTTCTGTGATTCCATGTTTTTTTCTATTTGGTAAATAAATATAGTAGAATATAATAAATGCCAGAGAAGTGAGTATCACACCGAGCCTCAACATATCGGGAAGTTCTGTGTGACGGGTAATAAAACCTTCTATAAAGCCTGCCATAATAAATACCGGAACAGTGCCGATCACTATTTTCAAGCCTCGCTTCGCTCCTCTTCTGAAAGATTCCAATCGTGAATACGTGCCGGGAAACAACCAACCGTTGCCTAAAGCTAATCCGGCGGCGCCGGCCACGATGATCGCCCAAATCTCAAGCGTCCCGTGTAGCCAGATAGCAAGACTGGACTCCCATAACAAATCGTGCTGATAAAAGAATGTTTGAAAAGCTCCCACCATGATGCCATTGGAAAGAAGCATATATCCTGTACCGAAACTGGTCAGCAATCCCATGGCAAAACAGTTGAAAGATACCATCACGTTATTAAGCGTAATGCCTAGAAACATCGGTACTTCAGAAGAGCCGTTATACACGGCCATCGGCTCACCATTGGCTATATTGTCGAGTGTCATATCTACATAACCGTTTCCTAATATCAGCCGGACAAAATCCGGATCATTCGCTGCTGATAATACACCGATTAATGCACTGGCTACAAAAATCAGAAAGGAAGTCAGTAATTCGCGGCGTGCATCGTGCATGGTTCGTGCCACTTCCTGTGTCCAAAAGGTTATAATGCGTGTCCACTTCTCTCGTTTATTCCGATAAATCTCGTTATGTAACGCTGAAGCCAGATTATTCAAATAAATAGTAATACGGGAAGTCGGGAAATGTGTTTGAGCAAATGCCAGGTCAGCTGTCAAGTCCGTATATGCATCGGCCAGTTGATCGGGAGACAGACTTGCCGCCTGCTCCACAACCTTCTCTGTCTCCTTCCATTTTTCAATGTTCCGACGAATAAACGTTACTTCTTTCATGCTTTTCAATAGATTTCGGATAAGTTTTGTCCGAAACCGGAAGCAAAAATAAGAGAATTATGATATATTTGCAACGGAATCCTAAAAATGTTTAACCTGAAATGGCAGAATCTACGATAATAACCGGACAATTCGTTCGTATCAGCCAAACGCCCGCCAGTATCGGCGAACGACTGATGGCTTTAATCATCGATTATTTTCTGATCGGGCTTTACATCTTGTCCACTATTACGCTCTTGTCTAAATTAAGTTTACCGTCAGGATTCAGTTTGTTCTTTTTTCTGTGCGTCGTTTATTTACCGATTCTCGGTTATTCTTTTCTTTGCGAGATGTTCAATCACGGACAGAGCTTTGGCAAAAAACTCATCAATATCCGTGTCGTAAAAGTAGACGGTTCTACTCCAAGCATCGGCTCTTATCTGTTACGATGGCTTCTTTTCCCAATTGATGGTCCCATCACAAGTGGCCTTGGACTTCTGGTCGTTTTATTGAATAAGAACAATCAACGATTAGGGGATCTAGCTGCCGGTACTATGGTGATTAAAGAGAAAAACTATCGTAAGATACATGTCAGCCTGGATGAATTCGACTATCTGACCCAAAATTATCATCCGGTATATCCCCAGTCGGCTGATTTATCTCTCGAACAAGTGAATGTAATTACCCGGACTTTGGAATCCAGCGAAAAAGACCGGGCAAGACGTATCACGGCACTTGCCAAAAAAGTACAGGAATTACTTTCCGTTACTCCCCGTGAGGGTAATCAGGAGAAATTTCTTCAGACGATACTTCGCGATTATCAGTATTATGCATTGGAAGAAATATAATCAAAATACGCTGTTTCAGACTATTCAGGCAAGGGATTATTCTCACCATAGTGAGAATTAATTCTCATCCCAATGAGTATTTTTTCTCATTGTAGTGAGAACTTTTTCTCATAGGCATAAGAATGTTTGAGAAAAAGCACCGCACAAAAAAGGGGTATACTCACAGAGCACACCCCTTATCTTAATTTTATCTGCAATGAGACCGGACGTCGTTTAGTCCACCTGTCCCAGAGAGTTTCCGTATTCCATTTCTCCCTGAACCACAAAGAGGACTTCTTCAGGATCGTATTCCCCTATCTCATCCTTTTTGGCTTCTTTTACAATGTAAGCCACAACCTCTTCCAAATCGATGTTGACATAGCCGTCTTCATCGGGTTGAGCGTCGAGAATACCACTTTCAGAGTAATACTCGTCGATTAAATCGAGAAAATAATACAATTCATCGTCCGAGAACTTCTCTTTCAGTTCTTGAGGCAGATAGTTTTTGATAAACTCGATGGTCTTTTCGTCATCGGCATCTGCTAATAAAAAATCGTCTTCCAGTCCCATTTTTTTTAGTATTAAGTGATAAGTATTATCGACTATAAAAGCTTCTTTACTTTTTCCGCAAATACAGGTTTAGCAACTGCACCTACCTGTTTGTCTACTATTTCACCGTTCTTGAAAAACAATACAGTAGGAATATTACGGATACCATATTCGGCAGCCATATCACCATTTTCATCTACATCGCATTTACCGATGATTACTTGTCCTTCAAACTCCGCAGCCAATTCTTCAATGATAGGAGCCACCATCTTGCAAGGGCCACACCAAGGAGCCCAAAAATCAACAACAACCGGTTTTCCTTCTGCAAGAACCTCTTTATAGTTGCTGTCTGTAATTTCTAAAGCCATTTTTTTAAGTATTAATTATCAAATTATAATTTTGCATTAAATGCGCTACAAATATAATCAATTAATTCCAATTAGGGATACCCTATTTATTGTTTTATAATATCAGTAAAACACTTTATCCATAGACAGACTATCCACTACTTATTTTATGCTTTACCTCATAGTTTTTGAATCACATATTAAAACCTCATCCGAAATGTTACAATCATAATATTTCTATTGGTTATCTACATAAAACGAAACAGTATTAACATATTTTCTCACATTTTTCGTATGCGATCAAAAAAAAACACATAACTTGCACAACTAATCAATACCTTATATAAATATTCTACACCAGAGAATTGATTCAATATGAAAGTTCCATTCAAAATAATAAGAACTTTATTTATTATTCTGAGGGGAAGGAATAACGATTAACAATTCTAAATTAATTAATGTATAATCCAAGGTGACACATTGTGAAACTATAGAAAAACAAAGAAAAATATTATTAGCTGTTCAGAGTGGTTCTGAAAAGGCTTATAAAGAACTTTATGAGCAATGGGTATCCCGGCTATATAGATTCGTCTTTCAATATCTAAAGTCGAAAGATGCAAGCGAGGATGTCGTTCAGGAAACTTTCTTACGCATTTGGTCTAATCGAGCTAATCTTAATCCAGACACTTCATTTAAATCATATTTATTTAGGTACTGATATACATATCTACACTGGAAATCCTTCCGTCCTCGGAGGGATTTCTTTTTAATTATACGTATCTGTAAATTTGTCTGTGGATTTCTTTGATATTTCATAAAATCTTTGTAAATTGTTACGTCACAAAATAGTTGGAGGACAGCCTTATGAAAGACCCGTTTGACATCAAAGTAAATTCCATTCCAGCTCTTTACAAGCAGTTTCCAAATGAAGAAGCCTGCATTAAACATCTTGAAGCTATTAATTGGCATGGTAAGCCCATTTCACCGTTTGATAAAACTTCAAAAGTCTATAAATTGAAAAACGGGGATTATCGCTGTAAAAACACAGGGAAGAACTTTACCGTAAAGACAGGAACTATGTTTGAGAAAACTAAGATTGACCTACAAAGGTGGTTCGTTGCTATATGGTTGGTTGTTAACCATAAAGCGGGTCTTTCTTCCTATCAGTTGGCAAAAGATATAGATGTCACTCAAAAGACAGCGTGGTTTATGCTACATAAAATAAGGAGCCAAATGTATCTTGCCAACGAAAATCCTCTAACGGATGATGTGGAAATTGATGAAACACTTGTCGGGGGTAGAAACAAGAACCGCCATTGGAACAAGAAAGTGGCGCACTCGCAAGGACGTTCCCATAAAGACAAAACTCCGGTTGTTGGAATGATACAACGGGATTTCTTAATAAATGCTCTAGTAACGGGAGATACTACCGCCAAAACTCTTTCTGCATTTATAAAGAAACACGTACAGCCCGATTCCAATATCTATACGGATGAAAATGCTTCTTACAACGAAATAGGTAAGGAATATCCTCGTCATGTTGTTGACCATAGTAAGAATTTGTATAGTTATGAAGATGTTACCACTAACAGAATAGAAGCCTGTTGGACGCATTTCAAACGTATGATATTAGGTGCATATCGCAATGTTCACACGAAGAAATACTTGCAAAAGTATGTTGACGAATTTATATTCAGATATAACTTGAGGGACATTAACGCTTCTGATATGTTTAATTGTTTCCTCTGTTGTTCTGACGGACGTATAACACATAAAGAAATAAAAGAAGCAAAATGGATAGAACTAACAGAAAACAAACAAAGCTTATATTAGGTGGAGTTACTATTCCCTGTGTAACAATGGTCAATGAAGTTATAGGTATGACAATACAGGGAACACAATTATTGATAAACACCTACTTCGGGGACTTGTCCGATGTGGAAATACCTCAAAAGTATTACTTTGAAATGTGTGGCAAACAAGGCTATTTCCTAACCGTAATAAATCACCTCTATAAGTCGTCCAAAGCGAAAAGTAAACGTGGATTTAAGAAGTTATTGGCAGAAGCACTTCCCTCCCTTATAGACCCTAAAAACGGACTAATACAAAAAGAGCCGGAACTTAGTCCGGCTGATTTAAAAAGGTTTGATGAATTTTTGCTGAAAGCTAAGAGCAATTCTTAATTAGACATAATACAAACCCCTCTAAGGAGTTCGTTAACAGGCTCTCCTGATTCATTTTTCAGTTGCTTCACATCTGTCCAATTTTCTCCGTCTCTTGATGTAGTAAGATATCCATAACCTCCTACGACTATGAACATATTGTTACCGTAGGCTATATCATACCAATCAATAGAACTCTCGGTAAATACTCTGGAATAGTTGTTCAAATCAATAAACTTATATAATCTGCCTTCATTATTTCCTAATATAAAGTATCCATTACCATAGGCGATACATTCAACATAACCTAATGAATTGGCTATTTTAGTCCAAGTTACTCCATCTGTTGATACAACCGTATTTCTGTCACCAGAAGCAACAAACATTCCATTACCGTATGCTATACTGAACAAACCATTATCTCCAGCTTTGACAGGTTTAGTCCAATTTATTCCGTCAGGTGAAGTTGAAACTTCACCCCGTGCATATTTGTCTGTATCTCCAACTATAACATACTTTCCATTAGCATAAGTTATATCAAACCATTCAATTGTACCGTCACCAACGACTATTGGCTCAGTCCAGTTTATTCCGTCAACAGATGATATAACATATCCATTAAGACCAACCATATAGAATTTACCATTTAAAAATCTTAGTTTATTATAATAACTACTTTTATTGATTTGTACAGGTTCACTCCAGGTTACTCCGTCCGCTGATGTTGATATATACTCCGCATTCCAATGAGAACTAGCAACATATATCCCATTACCATATACAACATGATACCACATATAACTTCCTACTATCATATTTAAATCTCCTATTTTAAAGTTTATAATATTATCTGTTGACGGTGGTATGGCAGGTTTTTCCGGTTTCTCGGGTTCATCTGGCTTTTCGGGTTCAACAGGGTTTTCCGGTTGTTCTACAGGCGGTTTCACAGGCTCATAATCATCGTTATCCTTCTCACACGCAATAAACAAACAGGCGCATAGCACCACCATACAAAATATTTTCATTCTCATAATCGTTTTTAATTTGTTGATTTCAATAATACTACATTATTGTAGTTTTTATAATATTACCTTTCCCTCCAACTATAATTACATTAGTCGGAGATGCTTCTTGTGAAATAGGAATAGTTTTTGTTATTCCACCTCCGGTAATAGTTATAAATGTGGAACGACTACCTCCTTCATTTATAGCAGCCTGTACAGACAACTTTGTGACACCCTGCCCTCCTTCTGACGGAGAAACTGTGATAAAATCCTTATCCATAATTCTTACTTTTTAATACGTTAATAGAACAAAGTTATTTTGTTTGACAACACTATACAACTTAGAAATCCTAGTCACATATAATACTTGAGAATCATAAATCAAATTTTATCATAGGTTATTCGTTCTTTATTGGAATGACTGAAAAGACTGTATAAGTAGAAGGAACCGTAACAATTATTCCCTTTGGACTTTCAACCTCCGTATGAGAAGCAACACCGTTGTTATTTAAATACGAACTTAGTTTTTGCTTCGTCACGACTACAACTTTTCTTCTCGTTACTCGGTCTATTCCTTCATAGGTATGAGATTCCTTTCCACTACTTTTGTGTTTGACGCTTAAATTGATAATATCACCTCGGACATTGATGTAAATTCCGTATGTCTTGTCTGATCCGTCATAGGAAATTTCAAGTTTCTGCGTCCAATTCTTCATGCCATTGCCTGCTATCAGACACCCCTTTTCGTAATTACATAAGCGCACATTTCCGGAAACTAAGACTCCCTTTTCAGGTGTTGTTGATTTTTCAACATTTTGACTTTGGACATTAGTAAATGCCCCAATCAGCATAATAAATACTGATAAAACGAAATACTTTTTCATAATGGCGAATTTTTCGAGTTCCCGACAGTCTATGAGAACGTTATATAATAAAGAAAGTGGACTGTCACCTGTGTAAACTCGAAAGCATCGCCAAACGCTTGTACAAACACACAGATGAACAGCCCACCTGATATGGGTCGCCCTCTGTGCCTCGTTTGTACTTTTATTGAATTGGCGATTCTTCGAGTATCAAGGCACTTCTTTAATTTTCCAACAATGTCTTATCCTAAAAGGACTATGCAAATATAACTACTTTCCTATACTCAAACAACAAATTAACGGTTTAAATCCACTTTTGTAAACCACATATAATCATCCGTACCGAACTTAAAACTTTCTTTGTGAATGGACTGTGCATTTTCACGGAGTGTTTGTTCATTCATTCCTTGAGCAAAATTGTGTCCAAGGTTCAAGATTAGTTTTGTAATGTCTTGCGCATCCTGGACTTCGTTGTAACGACATTCCCTAGTTTTTAATCTGACTTCCGGAGCTATATATGCTCTAAACTCACCTAGCACATTAAGAATAAGAATGTTGCAATTACAGTGCATCACTAGCCCTTTGCAGGCGTCTAAAAATACATCATTAGTTGTCATATCAATATATGTTATTGGTTAATACTGATATTATATACGTAGGTAGGGAGTGTCTATATAATATCACTATTTTTAACAATATCATTTCTTGTAGAAAATATTCTTTTGGCACACTTTTTGATGTATAAATTATAGTAGAAATAAGATATTTTTGTTTTTATTCTACTGGCTATTCTACTAAGCCAACAAGTCCGTGAGGATATGTAGACAGGCTTTTATAGACCTCTTCCCCTGTAACCTGAAGATACGAGATTTTTATAATTGTTTCTATTTTACAAAAAACAATGACAGCTTACGATTTAAAGAACATTGCATCTGCAGGTGGAAATATTGTCGTTAGTGCAAAAGATTTTTCAGCGTATGATTTAAAAAATATTGCTGAAAACGGAGTAGCAACAAAGGCAAAGCTAACCATCAAAAACGCAGGTGGATTATCTGGATATGATTGCCAAAATATTGCATCAGCCAATCCAGGGAATGTAACATTTGATTTTAGCGAATAAATCCCAAACCTATTGGGAGTAGGAATGGGATTTATTCAAGTGTATAACGGCAACTTGAAATATGTTGCCACTAAAGACAGAAAGGAGGTATTTATGAATCCTTATGCTAATTTGAGAGGCAACTCTCCAGTCGTTGGCTATGAGATTGAGGCTACACGTATAACCGTATGGTTTAAAGGTGGCAAACCATATTCTTATAGCTACAACAGAGCAGGAAGGGAAAACGTGGAAGAAATGAAACGTCTTGCAAATAATGGTGCAGGGCTAAGTGCATATATTACACGCAACGTTCGTTTTCTTTACGATTAAACTAACTGCTTTTTAGGATATGCGCCCTGACAGAGTTGCTGCTTTGCCAGGGCTAATTTTATGCCATAATGTCATTCCTTTCTGAAAAACGCCACAAATATAGTAACTTCTATAATACAAACAAAGAATATTATCTTTGGTTCGAGGATTTCCCGACTCCAGCCTTTCTAAGATTTTCCAGTGTAGATATGTATATCAGTACCTTTATTTACTATCGCATATCACTTTTTATTAAAAGAAATTCGCCGTCAATTAAATAATCCACTGATGGAAGATTATGTCGAATATCTTAATCGCTTGTCTACAGAAACTATTGAAGTTGAATCATTGATGTGTTATGACCAATTTGTAGAGGCTTTAGAGAAAGGTAAACAATATTTATCCCCTCGTCAACGTACAATATTCGAAATGAACAAAGAGTATGGAATGTCAATTCCCGAAATTTCGGAAAAATTATCCATAACCAATCAAGTCACTAGAAATCAATTATGTATGGCTTTAAAAATTCTTCGAGTAGAGTTACGCCAATATTATCCTCTTCTCCTTCTTTTCCTAAAAGATTTTTAATATATTCCATTTCATGTTCTTAAACATATATTTTTATATGTTACATTCAAGCAACTTGCGGATATAACATATAAAATATATAACGAACATGCATATAATAAATAAAGCAAAAGACTTATTAAACAAGTTTCGTTACGGTAAAATTTCACGTTCGGATTTTAAAAAACTAGTATCAACAATCAATGATTCGTCCGATCTCGAATTAGAAGGAGACTTGTTTGAAGAATGGAATAAATTCAATGCATATCCTTCTTTGCCTCAAGAAGAAATTGACACTTTATACTGTAATTTACGCAAAAAGATGAAAATTTCACCTTTTAATAAAATAATGCAGTATTGGGGGCAGATTGCCGCTTCAATTCTTTTTCTTTTTACAACAGGATTAACTGTATTATATTATATACAGCATCAAGAGATTCAAACATTGGCTGAACAAAACGTTGTAGTACATTCTAGAGATTCAGGCACTTCTTTAATAACCCTCCCTGATGGCACTTTGGTCCATCTGAATACAAACTCATCCCTTACATACCAACAAAATTTTGGACAGGATAATCGTAAGGTGAAATTATCAGGCGAAGGATATTTTGAGGTAAAGAAAGACGCAAAGAAGAAATTTATTGTTAATACCGAATATATGGATGTCACAGTCCTAGGAACAAAGTTTAATCTTTATGCTTATGAAGATAAAAACATCGTAGAAATGGCCTTGGTAGAAGGACGTGTCAATGTATCCACTACATTCCCCCCTTACCAGACAGTTTGCATTAAACCGAAAGAAAAGGTTATTTATAACAAACATAATAACAAACTTAATATAGAAAAAACTACTACAAAAATGGAAACCGCTTGGTTGAGTAAAGAATTAGCATTCCGTGAAGAAAAATTAGAAAATGTTTTTCGTTGTTTATCAAGAAAATTCGGTGTGAAATTTTCTGTAGATAGTTTGGTCTCAATAAATGATTTATATACTGGTGCGTTTGATGATGAAAACGTAGAAAGCATATTGAAGGTATTGAAAATACATTATGGATTTAATTATACAATTGAAGACGGAAATATAAATATTCGGATGAACAAATAATTATTAATCTTAAAAATAAAGTGAGATGAAAACATGAAATGAGAACCAAAAAAACTTCGGATAATGAGCCAAATTATCCGAAGTTAAAAATGAGCATCGGATGAGTTTCTTTCTCATGCTTGCTCTTAATAAAGAAAAAAAATAAACCAAATTGTTATGTATTTATGAAAAACAAAAAACAATTGATCAATTTATTGCAGAAAGATAGTAAAAAAATAATTAAGTTGTGTTTTCTATTTTTCGTTTTTAATTTATTAACATTTACAGAAGCGAATGCACAAACAGGAAAAGTTAGTATAAACTTGAAAAATGCATCAGTAAAAGAGTTGTTCAGTGCTATTGAATCCCAAACTTCTTATCGTTTTTCATATCGTAAAGCAGAAGTGGATAACAAGAAAAGAATCACTGTTTCTGTAAAAAATGGTGAGCTAAAAGATTTACTCGTTCGGGAATTGACCAAACTACATCTTTCTTATATTGTACAAGATAACAAAATTATTGTAACTCCTGTTACAGCCCCCCGGCCTTCTAATCAATCTAACAAGATAACCGGTAAAGTTGTTGATGCCAATAGCGAACCTATAGTTGGAGCCACTATCAAGGAGCAAGGGACAGCAAACGGCACAATTACAGATATAGACGGCAACTTCAGCTTTGTTGTTTCTCCTAATGCAATAATTGAAATTTCTTACATAGGTTATCAAGGCAAACAGGTAAAAACTACTTCAGAAAAAAGTATGTTCATCACTTTGAAAGAAGATGCAGAGCTCCTTGATGAAGTAGTTATAGTGGGCTATGGAATACAGAAAAAAGTGAACTTAACAGGAGCCGTTTCTGTTGTAGATTCCAAAACTATTCAAAACCGCCCAATTACAAATGCGACCCAAGCATTACAGGGAGCACAAGGTGTCTATGTAAACTCTGCAGCTGGAGCTCAACCTGGCAATGATGCGGCTACTATTCGTATTCGTGGTATGGGAACATTTTCCGGCGCAGGCAATGACCCGCTGTTCCTAATAGACGGAGTCCCAGGCACATTGACCGATGTAAACCCCAGTGATATTGCCAGTATCTCCGTATTAAAAGATGCAGCCTCAGCCTCTATCTATGGTTCACGTGCAGCAAACGGCGTTGTGTTAGTAACTACCAAAAAAGCAGAAGCAGGACAGTTTTCTGTTTCATACAATAACTCTTTTGGATTACAGCAAATTACTTATCTGCCTGATGCGGTATGGGATCCGATCCTTTATATGAAAGGCTTTGACAAAGCCTATGAAAATGAAGGGAAAGCCCCTCTTTATGCAGATATTATAGAAGAATATAAAGAAGGAATGAAAGTCGATCCTTATACCTATCCTGCAACCAATTGGTTCGATCTATACTTTCGTGACGCTTTTATACAAGAACATAATATACGTATTTCCGGTGGTAATGAGCATATACAAACAGGTTTGTCAATAGGCTATCTGGATCAAGAAGGTGTTGTCAAATTCACAGATGCCAAGAAAGTTTCTATAAACTTTAATAGTACTGTTAAATATGGCCAATTCAAAGCTGGTATCAATGTTTCAGCAAACTACAGAAACTATAATGAACCACATTATGGAATTTCTGATTATATGCAATTAGCCATGCGCGCCCTGCCTGTAATGACCCCTTATCTAGCTGATGGCAGTTATGGGCGTAGTTGGGTAGTGACTCCCGGACAAAATACATTCGGCAATATGTTAGCTTGTAAGGATGGAGAGAACAATTACAAACAGACCCGCATTGTGAGTAGTGCATTCGCAGAATATGTCTTCCCTTATGATATCAAATACAACGTTACATTAGGAATCAGAAAAGTAGATCTGACTAGAAGATATTTCCAACCGGCAACTTATACATATAATCCCAAGACACTGGAACCGCAAAAAATGATTGCAAATACCACAGCTATGAATACAGCAAATGACGATATCAATCCATCAATAAGCCAGACCATTAATTGGTCTCATAAATTTAACGGAAAACATGATATTTCCGCTCTGCTAGGTATGAACTATGAAGAATTCAATGCCTGGTCATTCAGCGCAAGAGGACAAGACGGATATTTGGATAATGAACTAACAGAAGTAGGACTGGCAACAACATTTCTAAACCCCAGCAGTTCCAGTAGTAAAGTCCGTTTGCTTTCTTATTTTGGCAGATTGAACTATGATTATGCAGATCGCTATTTGTTCGAGATGAATCTCCGTTATGATGGTTCTTCCCGTTTTGCAAAAAAACATCGTTGGGGGCTCTTTCCCTCTTTCTTTGCAGGATGGCGCATCGACCAGGAACATTTCATGGAAAACGCACAAAACTGGTTGTCAAACCTGAAGATGAGAGTTTCATGGGGGCAATTGGGAAATCAGTCGATCGGCTTATTTCAATATACTCCAGTTATGAATTCTGGTGTAAATTATATATTTGGTAATGTACCTGCAACAGGATATGCGGTAACTCAAGCTGCTGACCCCAAAATTTCATGGGAAACAACAACAATTACCAACTTGGCATTAGATTTCGGAATTTTTAATAATTCACTGAGTGGTTCAATTGAATTTTTCAAAAAGAGGACCAAGGATATTCTTCGTTCTGTCAACCAACCGTCACAAGTCGGAAATCTAACCGGAGCCATGCGTAATATTGGTACAGTTGACAATACAGGTTTTGAAGCCAACTTAGCTTATCGCAATACCATCGGAAAATTCAACTATAATATATATGGTAATGTTACCTATGTGAAGAATGAAGTCGTAAATATTGGCGGTGATGATATGATTAACGGCAGAAGAATTACAAGAGAAGGATATCCCATTGATGCTTACTATCTTTATATATGTGATGGAATTTTCCAATCCGAAGATCAAGTAAAACATCATGCTTTCCAAAGCGTCAACACACATGCCGGTGACTTAATTTTCAGAGATGTATCCGGCCCCGAAGGAGTACCTGACGGACAGATTACAGAAGATGACCGTATCGTGACAGGTAGTTCCGTACCAGATTTCACCTATTCGTTCGGTTTAAATCTGGATTATAAAAGAATAGGATTGAATGTGTTTTTCCAAGGAGTATCAGGCATTAGTACTTACCCAACTCATAACTTGGTGTATCCGTATGCTAATGGCGCAGGTGTTACTTATGAGTGGTTGAAAAAAGCATGGACACCCGAAAATACCGGTGGCGGATTTCCACGTTTACTGACTACCAACAGTCAGCATGATAATTATACGAAGTCCAGCACATTTTGGTTAAGAGATGCTTCTTATTTACGTTTAAAAAACATTCAACTGACTTATGATTTCCCGAAAAAATGGATCACCCCATTAAAAATTGCAGCGTTAAAAGTCTTTGTGAATGCAGAAAACCTCTTGACCTTCTCTGACTTTGACATTTTTGATCCAGAAAGGTCGTTAACTTCAGACTATATATGGTCATATCCTTCTGTAAAATCATTTACAGGCGGTCTCAATATTACATTCTAAATTATACTGATTATGAAAAAAATATTAATAGGATTTGGATTTTTTCTTTCTGTTACAAGCTGTTCTCTTGACACCGTTCCAACAAGCCAATATGTAGAAGGAAACTTCTGGAAATCCCCCGAACAAATAGAAGCCGGTTTAGTAGCTTGTTATAATACAATGTATAACGTATACATGTATGGAAGCAACTTAATTTTTAGTGAAACGGGAACACCCAATGCTTATAATTACAACGGAACCTATGGATGGAGAGTAATTGGTGATGGCACAGTCAATTCTATAAATTCAGGTATAGTGAATGGAAAATGGGGAGCATGTTACCAAGGTATCGGACGTTGTAACACATTTATTGCCGGTGCTCCCTCTTTTACCATTTCGGAAGATGAAAAGAAAGAGATGGTAGGAGAAGCTAAATTTCTGCGGGCATTATATTATTTTGATCTTACCAATATGTATGGTGACGCACCTTTAATTTTAGATAAGCCTGACGTAAACACACAGTCATTTTTACCAAGAGATCCAAAGACAAAAATCACAACTCAAATAATTCAAGATTTGAATGACGCTTTTACAGCGTTACCGCCAACATCTTCTCAAATAGGGCGAGCCAACAAATGGGCTGCCAAAGCATTGCTAGCACGCGTTTATCTATATAACGAGATGTGGGAAGAAGCAGAAAAAGCTGCCGAAGCAGTCATTAAGTCTAATAAATATTCTCTCTTTCCTGATTACCGCAATTTGTTTTCAAGAGACCATGAAAACAATCAAGAAGTAATCTTTGACGTACAATATCTTTATCCAACTTTCGTACATTCTGGAGATGGACTGGATATCGTGCTTCGCCAATTCAACACGATTGCTCCGACTCTGGATTTAGTAATGGCCTACGATATGAAAGATGGTTCACCGTATACTAGTGACCAAGATTTGTATACAAACAGAGATCCCTGCTTCTATGCCACTATCGTTTATCCAGGCGCTACTTATATGGGACAAATTGTAACGGAAGACAAATTTGTGAATACTGGATATACATTCAAGAAATATTCGCGTTATGACACAGCAGAGGCAACTCTAGATGACAAGAATGACATCAACATTATTCTTATGCGTTATGCCGATATATTAATGATATATGCAGAAGCACGAAATGAACGTTTGAGTGAACCAGACCAATCCGTATATGATGCAATAAATGAAGTGCGCAATCGTCCTTCCGTAAAGATGCCTTTGTTTGACAAAACCAAAGATAACTTCACAAAAGAACAGATGCGTGAAAAAATACGCCATGAACGACGTATTGAATTTGCCGGTGAAGGCTGGTACTACAATGATATTCGCCGTTGGAAAGTTGCAAAAGAATTAATGGATGGTAGTACTGTACAAAAATATGATGGTTCTGTTATCGAAAGACGTATGTTTAATGACAAGAATTATCTATTTCCACTACCCCAACAAGAAGTAAATGATAATCCGAATCTACTACCCAATAATCCGGGATGGTAAAAATAAACAAATCTTTTTATTGAAATGAAGAATAGATACTCATTATTGTCAATATTCTTTTTGTCAGTTATGTACCAGTCAGGAGCTAAAGCTCAAGACACGAAGCAACGTCCCAATATTATTTACATTTTAGCAGATGATATCGGCTATGGGGATTTAGGATGCTATGGACAACAAAAAATAGAGACACCGAATTTAGATCGGTTAGCTGCAGAGGGTATGCGGTTTACACAACATTATTCCGGCTCTGCCGTTTCTTCTCCTTCTCGCTGTTCATTAATGACAGGATTACATACGGGACATGCCTATATTCGTGGAAATGATGAATTGCCTGAACGAGGTAATATTGGCAATTATTTGGCAGTATTGGCAGATTCCACTTTAGAGGGACAGCGTCCGATGCCTGAAGGTACAATAACTGTGGCATCCTTATTGAAACAAGTCGGTTATACAACCGGTTGCGTCGGTACATGGTGTTTAGGTTATCCAGGATCAAGTTCTACGCCCCGTAAAATGGGCTTCGATTTCTTCTATGGATATCATTGCCAACGACAGGCACATGATTATTATCCTTCTTTTCTGTGGCGAAACGAACATCGGGAATATCTGCCTAATCGTCTTCTTTCTCCGAATCAGAAGTTAGACGCGGCTGCCGATCCTTATAAGAAAGAAAGCTATGAGTTCCTTGTCTCCAAATCTTATGCTCCGAAGTTAATGCTTCATGAGGTTCTTTCGTTTATAGGACGACATAAAGAGCACCCTTTCTTTCTATATTGGCCTACTCCCATTGCACATGTACCATTACAGGCACCTCAACGCTGGATTGATTATTATGTAAAGAAATTTGGTAACGAGCCTCCTTACTTGGGTGATAAAGGGTATTTTCCGTACCGCTACCCGAAAGCCACATACGCTGCCATGGTTAGTTATATGGATGAACAAGTTGGCTGTCTGATTGAATTATTAAAAGAATGCGGGCTTTATGAAAACACATTGATCCTATTCAGCAGTGATGACGGACCTACTCACAACGGAGGAGTGAATGCTCCTTGGTTTGATAGTGCAGGTCCCTTCAAATCGGAAAAAGGCTGGGGAAAAGGCAGTTTACGTGAAGGTGGTATTCGAGTGCCAATGATTGTTCATTGGCACGATCAGATTACCGCCGGATCTGTCAGCGATCATATTTGCGCCTTTTGGGATGTGTTGCCTACATTAGGCGAAATTACCGGCTATTCCTATAAAAAGACAGATGGCATTAGTTTTCTTCCTACTTTGAAAGGCAATCGTCAAAAAGCACATGAATATCTTTATTGGGAGCTTCCGGAAGGAGAAGGTTCGAAAGCTCTCCGCATGGGAAAATGGAAAGGATATCTTTCTAATATTAAAAACGGAAACCGTTGTGTAGAGTTGTATGATCTGGAAACAGATCCGCAAGAACAGTATAATCTTTCATCTACTTATCCGAATGTAGTGAATGAAATAGAAAAAAAGATGAAAAAAGCTCATACGGAATCCCCTGTTACTAATTACAAATTATAAATTATCGAAAATATGAAAAAGTGGAATTTATTACTTGTGTTGGCTTTACTTTTTGTTGCATGTAAAGATGAATACGATGTCAATTTAGATGAACTTTATGGCACTACCACTGGTTCATCTTCTAAAGTAGATAAAGAAATCATTACATGTGGAGATTCTAAAGTCATGATTATCAATATAGGCAAAGCCTCTATGACCACAGTACCATATGAATGGGAATGGGATTCAAAAACAGCAGACGATCTTTCGGCTACGTTGAAAAGACGTTTATTGGGAATAGATGAGTGTAAAGTTGTAAATGAAGGAAACGACCAACTCGTCTTGCTAGCATCTTCAGGAGGATCAGCTCTTATTCTTTCTCGTAAAACCAAGAAATGTTTATTCACTGCCGCGGATGCCCCAGGAGCACACTCTATTGAGTTACTGCCCAATAATCGAGTCGTTGTGGCCCTCTCTGGCGACGTAGGTGGCTTCCAGGTATATGACAGAAACGCTTCCAACAAAGTTATCTTTAAAGAAGATCAAAAAGGCGGACATGGTGTTATCTGGATGGAAAATCAGCAACTTTTATATGCATTAGGATATGACAAATTACTCGCTTATGAACTGAAAGATTGGAATACATCAACGCCTTCATTTGTGAAAAAGCAAGAATGGGATCTACCTTTAGGTGGGACAGAGCAAATACCGGATGGCCATGATTTAATTCGTATTTCAGATCATGAATTAGGATTTACAACAGCTTATAACGTATATGTACTCGATACAAATACAGGAACGATCTCTGAATTCGAACCTATGAAAGATCGTAAATTTATCAAATCTTTCAATTACGATAAAGAAAGCGGATATTTAGTTTATACTTATGCAGATATTGAATGGTGGACACATAATATTCACATCCAAAATCCCAACAAAACAATCACCATCAGTAATGTAAATCTTTATAAAGTGAGAACTGTACCTGAAAGGGAATAAATACACAGAAAGAAGCGATTACAAATCTGTGAAATAAATAGCTTTCTAAATAGTTCGTAAAATGGATATAAGAAAAAAATATGAAAAAGATATATGCAATATTTATACTTTTTTTTGTCTTGTGCGCATGTACTACCGGACAAAAAAAGAACGAGATTGTTGTCTGCGGTGACGATAAAGTATGGATTGTCAATGTAGATAACTCAGAGGGAAAAAATTTAGATATCGTATGGAAATGGAATGCACAGGAGTCTAATATCCCTGACGATTTCAAAAAACACTTTCGAGGAATGGATGAATGCAAGACGGCCCAAAATGGAAACTGGATACTTATGTCCTCTTCGGCCGGAGGAGCAGCTATTATCGAACGCTCATCTGAAAAATGCTTATTTTATGCAAGAGTTCCAGCCGCACATTCCATAGAGTTACTTCCTAATAATCGGGTAGTGGTAGCATTATCACATAATGAAAAAGGAGATTGTATACAATTATTTGATATTGAAAGACCTAACCAAGTTCTTTTTCAAGATAGTCTTTTTTGGGGACATGGAGTGATTTGGATGGAAAACCGTCAGTTGTTGTATGCGCTCGGCTTTAATGAATTGAAAGCTTATTCCCTAAAGGACTGGGAAAGCAATCAACCGACATTGCAAATGGAAAAAGTGTGGAAACTACCAACAGACGACGGACATGATCTGATTCGCATTTCAGAAAATGAATTGGGATTTACAACATCATTTGGAACTTACATGATTGATTTGGACACGGAAAAAATTGTTTCATTTCAACCTTTAGAGGGGAAAAAATTCATCAAGTCATTTAATTATAACAAAGAAAATGGAGCTTTGAGTTATACACAAGCCGAAATTGAATGGTGGACTCACAATATTTATCTGGAAAATCCTAAGAAAACGTTGACGATAGACAGTATTAATCTGTATAAGGTTCGTCCAGTTATCTATGAATAATTATAAAATAAAAAGCAATTATGTATATAGACAATAAAAAAGCAATATGGGGGATTTGGCTAGTTTTTTTATTACTTGTCCACACTTCATGTACAAATTCTATCAGCCGTCCAGAAAGAACTTTAAATTTGCTTCCTGAACCTGCCCAGCTAACAATAGGAAAAGAAGCTTTCATTTTACAGGACAATATGATTATCTGTATAAATGATTCCTCCTTAAACCCAGCCGCAGATTATCTAGTTACCATCCTGCAACGTGCCACTGGTTATAAGTTTGTTGTTAAAAGAGATGGGAGTGGTCATATTCAATTACGTATAAACGGAGAATTACCTCACAAAGATGGCAATTACACATTAAAGGTTACCCCGGATCAAATACACATATCTTCGGCCAATTATGCCGGTGTAATAGCTGCTATATCAACAGTCCGTCAAATGCTTCCTGCTGCAATAGAAACATCAGCTGTTGTTTTGGATACAGTTTGGTCAATACCAACTGTTTCTATCACGGATGAACCCCGTTTCGCATGGAGAGGTGTGTTACTTGATGTAGCTCGCCATTTTTTCAGTAAAGAAGAAGTAAAAGAGCTGTTAGATGTAATGGCACTTTATAAAATGAATAAGTTTCATTGGCATTTGACTGATGACCAAGGGTGGCGTATTGAAATCAAAAAATATCCTCTACTGACAGAGAAAGGAGCATGGCGTACATTTAATGACCAAGATCGTATTTGCATGAACCGTTCAAAAAGAGAGAAGAATCCCTCTCTCAATATTCCTTCTGATAAATTACGAATTATAGAAGGAGACACATTATATGGAGGATTCTATACACAGGAAGATATACGTGAAATTATAAAATATGCAGCAGTACGTGGTATTGACGTAATTCCAGAAATAGACATGCCAGGACACATGCAAACTGCAGTCAGCCTTTATGAGAATGTTTCCTGTTTCTCGCAAAAAGGAGCACCGATGAATATTTCTTCTCCTATTTGTCCTGGCAAAGAGAGTGCTTTAGAGTTTTGTAAAAACGTGTATGATGAGATTTTTCGTCTTTTTCCTTCTGAATATGTACATTTAGGAGCGGATGAAGTTTCAAAAAAGAATTGGAAAAAGTGTCCAGATTGTCAAGAGCGGATGAAAACGAATGGTTTAAGGACCGAAGAAGAACTACAATCATGGTTTATTCATCAAATGGAACAATATTTCAATGAACATGGAAAACGTCTGATTGGCTGGGATGAAATATTGCAAGGTGGAGTGTCGCCCACGGCTACAGTAATGTGGTGGCAAAGCTATGAAAAAGAGGTTGTAAAAAAATCCATAGCCCAAGGCAATTCGGTCATTCTCTGCCCAAACTATGATTTCTATTTAGATTATCCTGAAATAAGACAGTCTACCAAGCTAATTTGTGAATCAGTTTCTTTACTAGACTCATTGAACGAATCTCAATCAAAAAAAATATTGGGAGTACAAGGAAATATATGGGGAGAATTCATTCCTTCTCGTGAACGAATGTATTATATGGCATTCCCTCGATTGCTTGCTATTGCAGAATCTGGTTGGTCGCAAGCAGCAAATTACAACTGGGAAAGCTTCCAGAAACGCATGATTGGACAATTCAACCGTTTAGATGTATTGGGAATAGATTACCGCATGGTTGATTTGGAAGGATTTTGCGATACAAATACTTTTATCGGTGAAACTAAAGTAAATGTTATTTCCCCTGATCCGGACGCTGTTATCCATTATACAGACGATGGCACAGAGCCAACCGAAAAATCGGCAGTATACACTGCCCCTATATCCATCCGGAATTCTGCAGATTTTGCCTTCCGTGCGTATCGTCCTAATGGAAAATCGAGTAAAGTTTTCCGTACTTCTTATAAAAAACAGGATGGATATGTTCCAGCAGACATTAAGGTTCCGGAGAAAGAAGGATTAATGCTTACATGCTATGAAGGTAATATTTCTTCTTGCCAGGCAATAGAAAATTATCATTTAAAAGAAAAGAGCACCATCGACGATGTCGCTATTCCCTCAGGAGTAGATATTCGTAATTTATCAGATAGCGGAGTAGGTTTAATTTTTACTGGTTATTTTTATGTATCGGTTGATGGTATCTACTCATTCTACCTTTCATCTGATGATGGTAGTACACTAAAAGTAGATGGCGAAATGATTGTAGACAACGAAGGACGACATCAGAAAAAAGAAGTATCATGTCAACGTGCATTGGCGAAAGGATGGCACCCCTTAGAAGTCCGTTATTTTGATGTACATGGTGGATGTTTGTCGTTGAAGATATATGATACTTTAGGCAAACAAATAAAACCAATATACAAGCATTAATTAACTAATGAAAAATAATAATGAAAGTACAATTGACAATTATATTCTCACTTTTAAGTGCGTGTGTGATATATGCCCAAGAGCGTGATCCGCGTGTACGTACATACATTACTCCCACCCGGATTGTTTGGCAACAAGATAGTGATCATATCACAAATTGTAAATTTTTATTAAACCAAGGGGATGGTCAGGCTTATTGGGGAGCGTATTACGATTACGAATCAATAAACACCAGTTTACAAGGCAAGAAAGAGAAAATGACCAAGGCCGCCGCATATTGCCAACTATCTTCTACAGATGGAGCTCGTCCAGCTATTCTTCTTGATTTCGGGAAAGAGCTTCATGGTGGAGTACAATTGGTCACTGGTGCCTGGCCAAGCCATAAGCCGGTAAGAATCCGTCTTCGTTATGGCGAATCAGTCAGTGAGGCAATGTCTGACATAGACGGCAAAGGAGGAGCGACAAACGATCATGCTATTAGAGATCAAGAGCTTATCCTTCCATGGCTCGGAGTATATGAAACAGGAAATTCCGGCTTTCGTTTTGTGCGCATTGATCTATTGGATACAGACGCAATACTTGAGCTTAAGGAGGTCCGTGCAATCTCTATCATGCGCGATATTCCGTATCGTGGTTCTTTCAAATGTAATGATGAGAAACTTAACACAATATGGAGAACGGGAGCTTATACCGTTCATCTGAATATGCAGAATCATCTCTGGGATGGAATTAAACGTGACCGTTTGGTCTGGATAGGTGATTCCTATCCAGAGGTGATGACTGTAAACTGTGTGTTCGGTTACAATGAAGTGGTACCTAAAAGTTTGGATTTAATGCGTGATATCACGCCATTACCACATTGGATGAATGCAGGATTCTCCTCTTATTCTATTTGGTGGCTGTTGTGCCATTACGAATGGTATCGCTATCATGGAAATAAAGCCTATCTGGAACAATCACGTGATTATATTATAGCTTTATTGAGACAATTAATGACTCAAATAGCCCCCGATGGGCAGGAATGTCTGGATGGCACTCGTTTTTTGGATTGGCCATCGAATAGCAACAAAGATGCAATTGCAGCAGGACTCCAAGCCTTAATGGTTTGGGGAATGCGAGTCGGAGTTGAATTTGCAGAACTATTTAAAGACAGACAATTGTCTAATGACTGTAAAGCTGCCGAGAAGAAATTGGTAAAAGCTGCATCCAGAGTTTATAAAAAGTTTTTAGCTTCCTGCCCGGCTCCCGATGCTCCCGGCTCCAAGCAAGTGGCCGCATTAATGGCGATTACAGGATTAATTGATGCCCCAAAAGCTGATAAAGAATTTCTTTCAATAAATGGCGCACAAGGCTTCTCTACTTTTTATGGCTATTATATGTTGGAAGCAATGGCTGCAGCTGGCAATTTTCAAGGGGCATTGGACGTGATTCGTGAATATTGGGGAGCAATGATTGACTTGGGAGCTACTAGTTTTTGGGAAGATTTCGATATCAATTGGATTCCGAATGCAGCTCCCATTGATGAATTAGTGCCGGAAGGGAAAAAAGATATTCATGGTGACTGTGGTGCTTATTGCTATGTAGGCTTCCGCCATAGTTTGTGCCACGGTTGGGCTTCAGGCCCAACTTCTTGGTTAAGTCGTCACATTTTAGGTGTGGAAGTACTAGAACCTGGATGTCGTCAAGTACGTATAACTCCTCATTTAGGAGATCTACAGTGGGTAAAGGGTACATTTCCAACTCCCTATGGTGAAATACAAATTTACCATGAGAGACAAGCAAATGGCAATGTAATATCAGAAGTGAAAGCCCCTAAAGAAGTATCGGTCATCAAATAAATAATGAGTTTCATAGAACAATTAATAAAGCAGTTTACACTGCCACAATGTATAACTTATAATGAATAAACTAATGAAAAAGAATTTATTAATGAATGTCTGGATGATGCTTGCATTATTCATGTGTATGGGTATTTTCTCCTGTTCAGACAATTCTGAAGATGGAGTAAAAGAGCCTCCTGTATTACGCTTGGTTGATAAAAACGGAAATTCTGTTGGTGGTATCAGTGGTGGAGACTATAACTTGACTGGTAATGTTGAAAATCTAACATTGAGGGTAATGAGCAACCTGGACTGGAAAATAACAATTCCTGAAGGTAACGAATGGTTTAAAGTTGATATCGCAGAAGGAGTCGGTTTCAAAGAAGTTTCATTTACAGCAACCGAGAATGAAGGGTTGGAAGAAAGAAAAGCTCAAGTTATATTATCTTCTACTCAAAATTCATCTGTTCCGGACTTCATATTGAACTGTATTCAACCGGGTGGTCCAAGGTTAATAGTAACTCCCGAAAATGCATCTGTCGGAAAGGAAGGAAAAGATGTCATTGTCGCAATTAGTACTAATTTACCTTCATTGAAATGTATCATTCCTGAAAATGTAAAATGGATTACTCAAAAATCATTAACAAATAAGCAGTTAGTGCTTACAGTAGCCACAAGTGATATCGCAAAAATACGTACTGCAACAGTGGAAGTAACCTCTGAATCATCTGCTTATCCTACAACAAAAAGTATAGAAATCAGACAAGCGGGTACTGTGGATATGGCAGAGTTGCTCGATGTTAAGTTCAATGCAGATGGTACTGCAGAAGATCTTTCTGCGATGAAAATGCCTATTAAAACATTTGCCGGTCCTACTTTGACCATGATTGAAAATGAGACATTTGGTTATATTGCCAAATTCGATCCGGAAACAGTAAATCAAAATAAAATTACCAGTGGATTCTATACTGTTGATTTCACCCAAAACATAAGTTTCCAAAATGCAATTGCTGATGGATTCTCGATGGAATTATACGTGACTGCTAAAGATTATGGAGAAAAAAGTGCTCCCATTCCAATGGGATGTCATGGTGGCGGTGGGGTTGCTTTTATTTGGCATGATGACAATAACAGCTGGGGTTTTGAACCTTATATAGGTAATTATTCTGCTTGTAATATGCCTCCACTGGGCGAAGTACCAGAAGAAACTTGGTATCATGTAGTGGGTGTTTGGGACGGTACAGGAAATGCAGATGCCATTAAATTGTATGTAGATGGAAAAGTTGAAGCACAAAGAGCCCCTGCTAGTGGTAATTCATTCCAACTTCCAGGAAACAAATGGTTCGTAATTGGTGGCGACGCTGGTGCTGCAAATGAGGCAGACAGAGCCTATAAAGGTCAAATTGCTATAACTCGTATATATGATCGTGCTTTGACAGCCGAAGAAGTTAAAGCATTATATAATACACTGAAAGAATAACCCACTTCGCAGATGAATCATTTTCATAGGTAATCAGAATAAATAAGCTACAGAGATTTCTTTCCAGCTTCTAATTCTATAGGTTGAAAAGCAATCTCTGTAGCTTTCACCTTGAGGTAAAGTTCATTCAACATAGATTCACATAACTAATGAAAAAAATTATCGTATCTTTAATAGTGGGCATATTAACAGCAGCACATATTCAAGCCCAAAATTCAGATAACACCCGAGCGCAGTGGATAAGCGGGGGACTTTGTAATAGTGCTACAAATACTTGGCTGATATACCGTAAAACGGTACATATTGATAATATTCCCCGATCCCTTATTGCTAATATTGCAGCAGACAGTAAATATTGGTTGTGGATTAACGGCCAAATGGTGGTATTTGAAGGAGGACTGAAACGAACTCCCTCACCTTACGATACTTATTATGATCCTGTTGAAATAGCTCCTTTTTTACAAATAGGAGAAAATACAATTGCTGTTTTAGTTTGGCACTTTGGAAAATCCGGATTTAGTCATAACAATAGTGGTCTGGCAGCATTTTTTTTTGAAGCAACTTCACCAGAGATAAATATTTTATCTGATGATAGCTGGGAGAGTGATGTATATACCGCATATCAGAATACCATGACACCACCTAATCCCAATTGGCGTTTGGCAGAAAGTAATATTTTATTTGATGCCAGAAAAGAGAAGCTTGGATGGAATCTACCCGGATATAGAGGAGTTATTCCGAAAGCCATTGTCGTTTCAGAGGTAGGTGTTTCTCCTTTTGGTAAACTAATAAAACGCCCGATTCCTTTATGGAAAGATTATGGACTACGCCCCTATATCAGTATTCGATATTCAGCTAATAAAGATACAGTCTATTGCCGTCTGCCGTATAATTGTCAGATTACCCCCTATTTAAAAGTGGAGGCTCCTGCTGGTAAAAAGATCAATATACGAACTGATAATTATTGTGGTGGTTCTGAATACAATGTTCGTGCAGAATATATCACTCGGAACGGATTGCAAGAATATGAAAGTTATGGCTGGATGAATGGGCATGAAGTTCAGTATATTATTCCTAAAGGAGTTAAGATTGTCAGTTTGAAATTTAGGGAAACAGGATATAATACAGAAATCTCCGGTAATTTTTATTGTAATGACCCTTTCTTGAATGAATTATGGAAACGCTCTGCCCGCACATTATATATAACTATGCGCGATAATTATATGGATTGCCCAGATCGTGAACGTGCGCAATGGTGGGGAGATGAGGTAAATGAATTAGGCGAAGCATTTTATGCACTTTCTCCTTCCAGTTATCAATTAGCCCTCAAAGGTGTGTATGAATTAATAAATTGGCAGAAACCGAATGGGATATTCTTTTCTCCTATTCCCGGTAATAGGAGAGAACTTCCGCTACAGACATTGGCAACTATTGGTTGGTATGGATTTTACACGTTAGCATTTTATAGCGGAGATAATAGTTTTATCCCGGATATTTATGATCGTATACACCGCTATTTACACGAAGTATGGAAAATAAATGAGAAAGGATTAGTTATTGAACGAAAAGGAGACTGGAATTGGGGAGATTGGGGAGAGAATATTGATATGGGAGTATTGACAAATTGTTGGTACTATTTAGCTTTAAAAGCAGAACGAGAATTTGCCCGACAATTAGGCAAGTCATCTGACGTGGAAGAGATATCATCTTTGATGCGTGGGATTGAGAAAGAATTTGATTCAGAATTCTGGACCGGAACTTGTTATCGTTCTCCACTGTATACCCATGCAACAGATGATCGTGCACAAGCAATGGCTGTGGTATCTGGATTAGCTTCTTCTGACAAATACCCACAACTTTTGGAAATATTCAAAAATGAATATCATGCAAGCCCGTACATGGAAAAATATGTTTTAGAAGCTCTTTTCATAATGAATGAACCATCATTTGCTTTATATCGTATGAAAAAACGTTATTCAAAGATGTTGAGTTACAAAGATTATACCACATTATTCGAAGGTTGGGGAATTGGTCAGGAAGGTTTCGGAGGTGGTACCATAAATCATGCATGGAGTGGCGGACCATTAACTTTGTTAAGTCAAAAAGTTTGTGGTATAACTCCTATAACTCCAGGATTCAAAGTTATTCGTGTTGCCCCACAAATGGGAGATTTAACAAATGCGTCAGCTACGATTGAAACTATTGCCGGAAAGGTTCAGGTTGTATTAAAACGAAAAAAGAATCAAATTCATATGTCTTTATGCATACCAGATGGTATAACAATAGAAGTACCATATACGAAAGATAAAATAAAAATCCTGAATTCAGGAAGGCATAATCTTACAATATCCAACTCTAACAATTAGCTTTAATAAAATGGGGAATAAATACTGTAAAAAGCCTTTATTTCCCATTTTATTAAAGCTAATTTACTAATGCAAAAATTATATTTTACTACAAATAAAAAAATAGCTAAACAAAAAATATTTCCACATTACATTAGTACTTTACAGATATTATAAATATAATCAATTTATATGAAATCCCAGTTCGGGACGTTCCTTTAAATATGTTATTAAATCCCGGCCTACTGAAAGTCTAACCGGACGGGAAATCAAATCAACCGACATGTGAGTTACATCAGCATCATCCGTTACTTTAAAATATAGTTCCGTATTTCCCGGATGTTCCTTCGTCAGAGTGGCAAGTTCAGTGACCAAGGCCGAGTTCAAGACAGACAGGGGAATGACGATCGTGATCTTCTGCACCAGTTCTTCTTTCACGTCGGGAAGAAGTTCCATAGAGGTAATTTTCACTTCCAGTTCATCCTGCCGCCATTGCTTGGCTTGGCAACGAGCTTTAATATATAAGAACGTTCCTTCGTTGAGATATCCCTGATAAGTCACCCAGTCATTTCCCCAGAATGGGATTTCAGTAGAACCGGAATAATCTTCAATCTTAGCAATGCCATACGGATTTCCATTCTTGCTGACTCCACGACGAACACTAGTTACAATTCCTCCCATCGTTATTTCACGACCAACAAGTGCAGCTTTATCTTCCAAATCTGCCATACGTGTATTGCAAACATGTTCCAATACGATAGAAAATTCATCTAACGGGTGAGCGGAAAGATAGATACCAACCAAATCACGTTCACGGTTCAGACGGTCAAGATCACTCCAGCGTTCTACCCCTTGAGGTATTTCAGGAGTTGCAACATCAATAACGTTTTCACCACCGAACAGAGAATTGACGGCAGCCGCTTTATCTGCCTGATAACGGTTACCATAACGCATTAATGTTTCCAGGAAAACTTCTCCCTTAGAGTTTACAGCAAAATATTGTTCCCGTTTCAGTTCCGGGAAACTATCAAATCCTCCGGCTAATGCCAGACATTCCATATTCTTCTTGTTGCAGGCATTGAGATTGACACGTTGCACAAAATCAAAGATTCCGAGGAAAGGACCATTTTGCCTGCGTTCTTCCATAATGCTTTGCACGGCAGCTTCACCTACACCTTTGACGGCCCCAAGTCCAAAACGAATATCACCATCATGGTTTACGGTAAACTTCAGGTTACTCTCATTTACATCCGGTCCCAGTGTCTGAATACCCATTGCCTTACATTCGTCCATCAGTTTCGTGATATCGGTAATGTTCGACAAACTTCGGCTCATGACAGCTGCCATATATTCAGGAGGGTAATTTGCTTTTAGATAGGCTGTTTGGTAAGCTACCCACGAATAACAAGTAGCATGTGATTTATTGAAAGCATAAGACGCAAACTTTTCCCAGTCGGTCCAAATCTTTTCAAGCACTTTCGGGTCGTGTCCGTTCTTACGCCCACCTTCAATAAATTTAGGTTTCATGTGATCCAGCTTGTCGCGCAGCTTCTTACCCATCGCTTTACGAAGGGCATCGGACTCACCACGGGTAAAGTCAGCCAATAAACGTGACAGAAGCATCACCTGTTCCTGATAGACCGTAATCCCATACGTATCCTTCAAGTACTTTTCCATTACAGGAATATCATACTCAATCGGCTTGCGTCCATGTTTACGATCAATAAAATCAGGGATATAATCCATCGGTCCCGGACGATAAAGGGCATTCATGGCAATCAAATCTTCGAATGTAGAAGGCTGCAATTCGCGCAGGTACTTCTGCATACCGGCAGATTCAAACTGGAATGTACCAATCGTACGTCCGTCACTATATAATTTATAAGTAGCCGGATCAGAAATATCTATCGCATCGACATCCACTTCAACATTACGACTTAAACGGATATTTTCAACAGCTTCTTTGATGATAGACAAAGTTTTCAGACCGAGGAAGTCCATCTTAATCAACCCAGTATCTTCAATCACCGAGCCTTCATACTGGGTAACAAGCATCTTTTCGCCCGTTTCCTTATCATCAGCAGTGCTGACAGGTACCCAGTCAGTAATATCATCACGGCAAATAATCGTACCGCAAGCATGTACACCTGTACCACGCACGTTGCCTTCAAGCATTTTGGCATACTTGATCGTATCCCGCAATAGAGGATCAGATGACGCTTCCGCTGCTTGCAATTCGGGAACATAAGCAATGGCATTCGGCAAATTAAGTTTCTTGTCAGGAATCTTGTCAGGAACCAGTTTACACAAACGATCGGATTCTGACAAAGGTAGCTTTTGTACACGCGCGACATCCTTGATAGCCATCTTTGTCGCCATAGTACCATACGTAATAATATGAGCAACTTTTTCCTGACCATATTTATTTGTCACCCAACGAAGTACCTCACCACGACCGTCATCATCAAAGTCCACATCAATATCGGGCAAGGAAATACGGTCTGGATTCAAGAAACGTTCAAACAGCAAATCATATTGGATAGGGTCTATCTTCGTAATACCCAAACAATAAGCCACTGCTGAACCTGCTGCCGAACCACGTCCCGGACCTACCGACACACCCAGTTCCTTACGTGCCGCATTGATAAAGTCCTGTACAATCAAGAAGTATCCGGGGAAACCCATCGTTTTCATGATGTACAATTCGAAGTTCATTCGTTCTTTGACTTCTTCCGTTAGAGGTTCACCATAAATTCTTTTAGCTCCGTCAAAAGCCAGTTTTGCCAAATAATCTCCTTCAAGTTTTATACGATAAAGTTTATCATAACCACCCAAGCGTTTAATTTTTGCTTTCGCATCCTCTTCACTTAATACCACATTACCATGTTCATCTTGAGTAAACTCGTCGAACAAGTCTTTTTCTGTAAACTTCGCCCGATACCCCTCCTCTGTTCCGAAATCTTCGGGAATGGCGAAAGTCGGCATGATAGGTGCATGGTCGATCGAGTAGTATTCTACCTTATCAAGAATCTCCAGTGTATTGCTCAATGCTTCGGGCACGTCGGCAAAGAGTTCGTTCATCTCTTCGCGTGTCTTCATCCATTCTTGTTTGGTGTAAAGCATACGGGTAGGATCATCCAAATCCTTACCGGTACTCAAACAGATCAAACGGTCGTGCGCTTCCGCATTTTCTTCATCTACAAAGTGAACATCATTCGTACAAATCAGTTTGACATTGAATTTCTTAGCATATTCTATCAAATGTTTGTTCACATTCACCTGCAACGGATAACACTCATGATTGGCACGGGGAACAGTCGCTTTATGGCGTTGTAACTCCAGATAGTAGTCATCGCCAAACAAATTCTTATACCATTGTATTGCTTCCTCCGCTTCGGCAAATTGCCCGGCAGTAATCCGCTTCGGCACCTCACCACCGAGACAGGCTGAACAAATAATAAGTCCTTCGTGATATTTTTCGAGTTCGCTACGGTCAGTACGCGGACGCATATAATAACCGCGCGTCCACGCGTGCGATACTAATTTAATAAGGTTGTGATAACCTGTTTCATTCTTAGCCAATACGATCAGGTGATAACCACTCTGGTCGGGCTTGCCTTCTTTCAGGTCCATGGTACGGCGTGCCACATACATTTCACAACCAATGATCGGTTTGAATAGTTTGTTTTCCGCTTCCACGATCTTAGCTTTGCAAGCAGCAATCTCCGCCTCTTTATCCTCGCACTCTATCGTGCCGGCCTCAATTCCTGCAATTCGCTTCTTCAGGTCCTTGACTTCACCTTTCGGACCGCTGTTCTTCTTATTGACGTAGTTCGTAAATTCCTTGATACCGAACATATTTCCATGATCGGTCACGGCTATACCCTTCATCCCATTCTTCATGGCTTTATCAACCAGACGAGCTACGCTAGCCTGACCATCCAACAAAGAATATTGAGTATGGACATGTAAATGAACGAAATCCTGCATAATGATAAGTAGTTAATTTGAAGGCATAAAATTACTACCTCCCGGGTTATAAACAAAAATAATCCTCAAAAAGTTATCAACATTCGCATTTCTATGCTCATTTACTTGCTGAATTTTTAAATTAAGTATATTTTTGCAGACAATATCATTAAACAGCATTCATGGGCCGACTAAAGAAATTGAAGAAAATACGTATTCACCGCGAAGGAACACATATATTATGGGCTAGCTTCTTGCTATTGCTATTGATTAATGCGGCTCTTTATTGGGGGATCGATTGCAAAATACCATTTTATGTGGTAGCAGTAGCGAGTATAGCAGTCTATCTGCTGATGGTGAATTTCTTTCGATGTCCGATCCGTCTCTTCGGACAGGACACTGAAAAGATTGTCGTAGCACCCGCCGATGGAAAAATCGTCGTTATCGAGGAAGTCGATGAAAACGAATATTTCCATGACCGCCGGTTAATGATATCCATCTTCATGAGCATTGTGAATGTACATGCCAACTGGTATCCGGTGGACGGTACCATTAAAAAGGTAGCACATCATAATGGAAACTTCATGAAAGCATGGCTGCCGAAAGCCAGCACAGAAAACGAACGTTCTACGGTAGTAATCGAAACTCCGGAAGGAGTGGAAGTACTCACCCGGCAAATTGCCGGAGCAGTGGCACGCCGTATTGTCACCTACGCTGAAGTAGGAGAAGAATGTTATATTGACGAACACATGGGATTTATCAAATTCGGTTCCCGTGTGGATGTGTATTTACCCATTGGCACAGAAGTATGTGTCAGCATGGGACAATTAACGACCGGTAACCAAACGGTTATCGCCAAACTTAAATAATTCTGTCACAATGACAAACGTTATTAAAAACAGTATTCCGAATACCGTAACCTGCCTGAACCTTTTCTCCGGTTGTATTGCCTGCGTCATGGCTTTTGAAGCCAAATATGAGCTGGCACTACTTTTCATTGCTTTAAGTTCCATTTTCGATTTCTTCGACGGATTGTTGGCTCGTATGCTCAACGCACATTCCATTATCGGAAAAGACTTGGACTCATTGGCAGATGATGTCAGTTTTGGAGTTGCTCCTTCACTGATCGTATTCTCTCTGTTCAAAGAAATGTATTATCCGGCAAGTATGGAGTTCATCGCTCCTTACCTACCTTATTTGGCATTCTTGATTTCTGTTTTTTCAGCATTGCGCCTGGCTAAATTCAATAATGACACGCGACAGACCAGTTCTTTTGTGGGACTTCCGGTTCCCGCCAACGCTCTGTTCTGGGGTTCTTTAGTGGCGGGTGCACATGACTTCCTGATATCAGACAACTGCCATCCTGTCTACCTTCTTATACTTGTCTGTCTGTTTTCCGGACTGCTGGTATCAGAAATACCGATGTTTTCGCTGAAATTTAAAAATCTGTCATGGAATGACAACAAAATCAGTTTTATATTCCTGATTATCTGCATTCCTCTTCTTATATTTCTTGGAATCAGTAGCTTTGCCGCCATCATTGTATGGTATATTTTACTTTCACTTTTTACAAGAAAAAGTAAATAAACAATCTCTTGGCAACGTTTGTTGTACTATGAGTTTTATCGAAGTAACAACATAAAAATCATAGCCCGATGCATATACTTTTATTCATACTCATTTTTATTATTGCCATTTTCGTATTTGGCCTTTCTATTATCGGCTTCATACTAAGAACGATTTTCGGATTAGGACGTGGTTCTTCTTCATCACGCCCGAAACAAACGGAATCGGGACGTACAAGCCAACAGGACTATGGCCAAAGAGATCGCCGTTCAAATGATGATGAAGAGGAAATATATTCCGAGAACGTCCCGGAAAAAAGACATAAAAAAATATTCACCCAGGACGATGGTGAATATGTAGATTTTGAGGAAATCAAATAAAACAGGATACTGCTTTTATTTTCGTTTCGCAGCAAAGAACTCTTTCATTAATGTAGCGCATTCGTCAGCCATTACCCCTTTTACAACCACCGTTTTAGGATGTAGAGCCGAACCGGCATATTTCTGATAGCCGCGTTTTTCATCTTCGGCGCCAAATACAAGCTTACCAGTCTGTGCCCAAGCAATAGCTCCGGCACACATTACGCAAGGTTCAACTGTGACATACAGGGTACATTCGTTCAAGTACTTGCCACCAAGCACATTGGCAGCAGCTGTAATAGCCTGCATCTCGGCATGAGCCGTTACATCATTCAATGTTTCTGTGAGATTATGGGCACGTGCGATAATCCGCTCCTTACAAACCACGACAGCTCCAACGGGAACTTCCCCCCGCTCGGCAGCCTTTCCTGCCTCTATCAAAGCTTGTTTCATGAAGTAAATATCGTCCAGCATTCCACCCTTTAATTTTGAATCTATTATTTTTATTATCCCCCTATCGTCTCATGTCGTGTTCACCAAAAAGGGTTGGATAATCTTCTTCCATATTCTTATGAATAAACATGAGAATCGTTTCACGAAGCCAACGTGACTTGTTCGTTATCTTATATTTCTCAAGATAACGATCTACAATCAGCTGTTCTTCGTCGCTCAATAAAATGCTCATCCGTCGTTCCCTTTTGGTACACTCGACATGCATTTTCAGGCACTTCTTACTCCTTTTTCTCATATCTTCTGCAAAATTACTTTTACTTCTGTAAATACAAAGAATAAAAGCAGTAAATTTGCAAAAAAAGATGGCTAAACATAATGATTTAGGAAAAGCCGGAGAAAATGCCGCCGTAGCTTATCTTGAACAGAAGGGGTATCTCATCCGTAACCGGAACTGGAGAAAAGGACATTTCGAACTGGACATTGTAGCAGCAAAGGATAATGAACTGATTGTAATAGAAGTGAAAACCCGCAGTAATACTCTGTTTGCAGAGCCGGAAGATGCTGTTGATTTACCTAAAATAAGACGTACGGTACGCGCAGCGGATACCTATATCAGATTGTTTCAGATTGACTCTCCTGTACGCTTTGATATCATTACGATAGTAGGCGATGAGATAAATTTCAAGGTTGAACACATAGAGGAAGCATTTTATCCTCCTTTATATTAAAGTTCACTACAGAAGATGCAGAATACATAGAGTTATTATATAATCGAATCATTATGAATGTAGAAACTGTCAGAGAATACTGCCTCAACAAGAAAGGAGTTACCGAGTCTTTCCCTTTCGATGATGTATCACTTGTTGTCAAGGTGATGAACAAAATGTTTGCTCTCATCGATTTGGAAGAAGCCAATCACATCGCATTGAAATGTGATCCGGAAAAAGCGATCGAACTACGCGAACATTATTCAGGAATTGAAGGAGCTTATCATTTTAATAAAAAATACTGGAACAGTGTTCGTTTTGAGAGTGACGTAGACGATAAACTGATGAAAGAACTTATCGATCACTCTTATGATGAGGTAATCAAGAAATTTACTAAAAAGTTACGCGCAGAATATGATGCCCTCCCCTGATATATTCCCGGTTCCATTGATTCATATCAGCGAGACTAATTCTACCAACAACTATCTGCAGTCTCTCTGTTCTAAACAAAAAGTGGAAGAACTCACTGTCGTAGTCGCCGACTTTCAGACTTCCGGTCGTGGACAACGCGGCAACTCTTGGGAATCAGATTCCGGTAAGAATCTTCTTTTCAGCATCGTCATCTTCCCTGAATTCCTGGAAGCACGACGCCAGTTTCTCATTTCACAGATTATTTCTTTGGCTATTAAGGAAGAACTGGATACCTATACCACCGATATCTCTATCAAATGGCCGAACGATATTTATTGGAAAGAAAAGAAAATATGTGGAATATTGATAGAAAATGACCTGATGGGACGGAACATCAGTCAAAGTATAGCAGGGATTGGAATCAATATTAATCAGGAAACGTTTCACAGTTTTGCCCCTAATCCTGTTTCACTGCGACAAATTACAGGAAAAGAGTTCGATCTATTTGAAATACTGAAGAACATCGTATTGCGTATCCAATCTTATTATAGTTTACTTAAAAAAGGCAATACGGAATCAATAGTCTGCCAATATGAAATGTCTCTTTTCAGAAAGGAAGGAATGCATCGTTTTAAAGATGCCAACGGTGAATTTCTTGCACGAATCATTTGTGTAGAACCCGAAGGAAGATTAATACTGGAAGATGAAATACTAAACAAAAGAGGCTATATGTTTAAGGAGGTGGAATATTTACTGAAATAATCATCACTTAACAAACTATTATTGCTACATTGTGTTGAAAAAATAAATATATTTGTGAATTAGCAACCTTATAAAAAATGAGAAAAATGACGAAAGCTCAATTCGGCCTACATATATGGATAGGAATATTCCTTTGTTTATTTAGCGTGTCTTGTTCAGATGATGATACAGATTCGATAAAAGGAGACGATGATGATACGGATCTTAGCATAAATCATTGGATAGAGAAAAAATTGCGTAACGATTATTTATGGTATAATGAGTTACCAGCAACTAACAAAATAGATTACACAGCCGACCCTGAAACTTTCTTTTATTCATTGCTCAGTCTGAACGATGGCAAAACAAGGAATGGAAAACACCTCTACTACTATTCTTACATGGAGAAGAATAAAGATTATAAAACACGTACCAGTATTGATGCAGACAATACCTATGGAATGGAATTTACATTGTTTAATATAGTAGATGGAAATAACAAACCTTTAGGATATTATTATGCCCGAGTAGTGTATATTCTACCCAATAGCCCTGCACATGCAGCCGGTTTGGAACGAGGAGATTGGATTATAGGTATAGATGGAAAAAATAATATAAAAGAAGGAAATTACAAGGCCCTATTGAATGGTTCTGCTTCTCAATGGATTATAAAACACAATTCAGAAACTAAGACAATTGCCATAGGAGCTTCTACGGCAGTCGAAGATAATCCGTTATATTATCATGACGTACTTACGTTTGGAGATAAGAAAATAGGCTATCTGGTTTACAACCATTTCACTCCGGGGCCAACGGGCGTAGATGATCGTACTTATGATGAAGAAATGAAAACCATATTTGCCGATTTCCAATCAAAAGGAGTGAACGAATTTGTATTAGATTTGCGCTATAACGGGGGCGGTTATGAACATTCGGCCAATATGCTAGCAGGACTTTTGATTTCCGAAGAGTACAAAGATAAAGTCTTTGGTATTTTTTCCAACAACAAAGGGAAAGTGACACACACCAGATATTTCAATACGGAAACTGGAGGAACGACAGGCTATTTGAAGCTTAATTCTAATCGCATTTATATCTTAACAAGTGAAAATACCGCATCATCCTCAGAATTGGTTATCAGCAGTTTGGAACCCTTCATGAATATCATACTCATCGGTGAATTAACAGAAGGGAAAAATGTCGGAATGCAGAAGTATTCAGATGATCAATATGAATGGGCGTATTGGCCTATTACTACAAAAGTTACCAATGCTGTACATTCAGACTATAGTGCCGGATTTACCCCCGATTACGATTGGAACGAGTTTAATTTAGCCCAAAATCCAGAAGACACTTTGCTCCCTTTAGGCAGCTCTGATGAGTTTATGTTAAACAAGGCCATTACTCTGATAACGGGAACCAATCGGAATACAAGAAACATAACAATGTCGTCTCAAACAATACAAAGAAGCCAACCTATATATCAATCGATAGATCGCCATACTACTGGTGGAGTGCTACTTTGTCCGATTGAGATGGAATAAAAATACCTTGAGAATAGAAAAAGAGGTGAACCACCTAGCGATTCACCTCTTTTTCTATTCTCAATATCTTATCCAATGTCTTTTGAGCTTCTGTCGATGGAAAACGTAGAACAACTTTCTGTAAAGAGTTACGCGCTTTCTCATACCGGGTAGTAAACAACTTCGATAATCCATCCCGATAGCGGGCATACTGCATTTTAGTGGGAGAAGGAAGTTTTTTGTAATCCGTTTCTAACTTTTTCTTCTCCTGCTCTGCCATCAAATAATAATAGTTTCCTAAAAAGATATTAGCAGCCAGATTATCCGCATCGAGTTGCAATATTTTTTCGTACATACGCAAAGCATCTTTTTCTTGTCCGCGGCACACTTGCATTTCCGCACATGTTTCCAAACAATCTACATTATTTGGGTCCTTTTGCAGCAACTCTTTGTAGAACAAATAAGCTTTGTCGTAATTCCGTTTCTTTTTATAGGCGAGAGCTAATTCAGTAGCCAGTTTGGAGCTAATTTCACTATTCTTGTCCACATTCGTCCAATAATACATTTCCGTACGGTCTATATTCAGAGGAATAGTCTGTCGGAAATAGCTCACAGCCTGTCCATTCTGCCCAGCCTCAATGGCGGCAGATATTTTCTGCAACATCTCATCAACCGACTGTGCATTCAGCGCCAGCGGCAGTGAGAATAAAGAGATAAAAAAAATAGTTAAGGTCCTCATAATCCATCTGATTGCTATTTAGTTCGTGATTCACAAAGATACAACAAAAAAATTAAAAATGTACCTTTGTGGACGAAAAGAACAATCAATTTGATAAAAGTGTTTCTATAAAATGATAGATAAAAAACAATCCTCCGAAAACAGACGAATATTACGGATAGCCATACCATCGATTATATCAAATATTACCGTCCCGCTACTAGGACTTATCGATGTTACCATCGTAGGACACCTCGGTTCTCCGGCCTACATTGGAGCCATCGCTGTAGGGGGAATGTTGTTTAATATTATCTATTGGATTTTCGGATTCCTACGCATGGGGACGAGTGGCATGACCTCACAAGCGTATGGGCAGCATGATCTAAATGAAATCACCCGGTTACTGTTACGTTCCGTTGGCGTAGGATTGTTTATAGCTCTTTGCCTGTTGATACTCCAATACCCCATCCTGAAATTGGCATTCACTCTGATACAAACCACACCGGAAGTCGAGCAACTGGCAACTACTTATTTCTATATCTGTATCTGGGGAGCTCCCGCCACATTAGGACTTTATGGATTCGCCGGTTGGTTTATCGGAATGCAGAATTCACGCTTTCCCATGTATATCGCTATTACTCAAAATATTGTCAATATTGTAGCCAGCCTATCCTTTGTCTACTTGTTGGATATGAAAGTGGCAGGAGTGGCAACAGGAACTTTAATAGCCCAATATGCAGGTTTCTTCATGGCCATATTGCTATATATGCACTATTATAGTGTACTAAGAAAGCGGATTGTATGGAAAGAAATTATACAGAAACAAGCCATGTACCGTTTCTTCCAAGTCAACCGGGACATCTTCTTCCGTACCCTTTGCCTGGTTGTGGTCACCATGTTTTTCACCTCTGCAGGAGCCGCCCAAGGAGAAATTGTATTAGCTGTAAACACCTTGCTCATGCAACTATTCACTCTGTTTTCTTACATCATGGACGGATTTGCTTATGCCGGTGAAGCACTGGCCGGCCGCTACATAGGTGCCAAGAATCAAACAGCCTTACGCAACACTGTACATCACCTTTTCTATTGGGGATTAGGTCTTTCATTGATATTCACCATCCTTTATGCAATCGGTGGAAAAGAATTTCTGGGCCTACTAACCAATGACACTTCAGTAATCAACGCTTCAGACACTTATTTTTACTGGGCACTTATCATTCCGCTAGCTGGCTTTTCTGCTTTCCTGTGGGATGGAGTATTTATTGGTGCCACCGCTACCCGTCAGATGCTTTACTCCATGTTAGTCGCTTCCGCCAGCTTCTTCGGAGTATATTACGCTTTCCATCCTCTCCTGGGAAATCACGCCCTGTGGCTGGCTTTTCTCATTTATCTTTCCCTGCGAGGGGTTGTACAAACCTTTTTGGGAAGGCAAATAATGAAAAAAGTAATCGCATCCCAGTGAGGCTATCCGATAAATTATCTCTATATTTGCGGCAAACAATAAAAAGCAAAAGGTATGGCAAAGTATAAAAGAATCTTACTAAAGCTCAGTGGAGAGAGCTTGATGGGCGAAAAGCAATACGGCATTGACGAAAAAAGACTGGCAGAATATGCTCAACAAATCAAAGAAATCCACGAACAAGGGGTACAGATTGGTATCGTCATCGGAGGAGGTAATATATTCCGCGGATTAAGCGGAGCCAATAAAGGTTTTGACCGTGTGAAAGGTGACCAAATGGGAATGTTGGCTACCGTTATCAATAGCCTCGCTCTAAGTTCTGCTCTTGTGGCTACCGGTGTAAAAGCACGTGTATTGACAGCAGTACGGATGGAACCTATCGGTGAATTCTACAGTAAGTGGAAAGCCATCGAATGTATGGAAAACGGTGAAGTGGTCATTATGTCTGCAGGAACGGGAAATCCTTTCTTTACTACAGATACCGGCTCTTCACTTAGAGGAATAGAAATCGAAGCAGACGTTATGCTGAAAGGTACTCGCGTAGATGGCATTTACACAGCTGATCCTGAAAAAGATCCTACCGCAACCAAATTCGATGATATTACGTATGATGAAGTGTTGAAACGTGGTCTGAAAGTTATGGATTTAACTGCGACCTGTATGTGCAAAGAAAATAACCTGCCTATCGTCGTATTTGATATGGACACAGTAGGTAACTTAAAGAAAGTAATCAGCGGAGAAGAGATAGGTACGTTAGTACACAACTAATCAGAAAATAAAAAGTGTGAATTTTGCAACAGTAGTTTTTATCAAAGCTATACAGCGAAATTCGCACTTTTTATTTCTTTTCAAATATTATATCGAAACGAATACCTATTTATCAAAATACTGGATCAAATCATACGCATTAAAATTCAATTCGCGGGCAAAGAAAGATAAATAAGGAAACAACTGATAAGAATTATCATAAAGACCCTTATTGGCAGGTTTCGACGAATTATCCGTACCATCATCATCCTGATATTTAAACCAATGCCATCCGATACAATTCTTAGCTTCAAGCAATCCTAATGTAAAATGCTGATAAGCATAAGCCCTCTCATTTTGTGTAGGAACAGAATACCCGGCTCCCGACTGGTTATTCAGATCGGAATCCTCCACCCCTTTCGTATAAAACTCACTTACAAGAAACGGCTTATCTGCCCAACTTGCCCAGTCTGCAATCGCTGTTGTCAGTTCGGGACTCCAACGGCTATAATAGTTGATAGAAATGACATCACAATATTTTCCGGCAGCTCTCATCACTCCCTCCATATATTTAGGAGTTCCATGCAATCGAGTCCCCAGATAAAGCAGCTTATCATCTACTTTCATCACTGCCTCTTTCACTGCTTTATAATATTTCTCTGCTACGATGCCTGCAAACTCATTATTCAAGGCATCCGTCACACTTTGCACGCCCTTGGAATCCATAAAGCTTTTTGCCGCAACATAAGCCGGATCATTCGAACTGTTGATAGCCAGGAAACGATCCAAAATCCGGGAACTGTTTGAAGAGAAGTTTATCTCATTATCCGAAAAGAACCCCAAGACATTAGGATCACGCAAATAATCTGCGAAAGCACTACCTGCCAAATATGAATCACACCATTCGGCCCATCCATTATAAAACACAAGACCTGCAGCATTATCATCGCTTCCTCCGGGATAATTATAAGACTTCGCACTCTTGAACTGGCTTAGAAAAGCAAATGAAGGCGCCAAAGTCAACGGACTGCTCGGATTGGAAGCATTATGAGTCTGAATCAGTGAATAAGTACCTGTACAGAAGGCACCTGTACCATGAAAGCCAATCTCGCTCAATTCACGTTGAGTAGTAGACAGCCATTTCTCATCAGTTCCAAACCTACTATTCCAAGCCGCTTTATTACGACTGGAAGTCCCCTTACGCAAAGAAGTCGCACTGCGTTCCAGATGTAAACAACCTTCTGGATCAACCAACCACCAACGTCCATCTATCTTCTTCGTATAAAACCTGCCCGTAGCTGCTTGTTTCGGAAGCGTTGTCGAACTTCCATATTTATTCACCGACTCCTGATACGCTTTCAATGTCTTAATAGCCGGTTTATATCCATCCATATAAGCAATAATACGTGTATTCCCCGTTGTCCAACTGGATATGGGAGGATAAGCACTGGAATACTTGACACTGATAGGGCGATACATATTGGCATTTAATGACGGAGCATATACCACAGAGGCTCCAGGAACGGGTAAATCTTCCGGGTATTCCGACTCCACATCTCCCCCACCCATCACTATATCAGGAGGCATAAAATTAGGGTCCTTATCATCATCATCCGTACAAGAAACCATAGGAATAGAAGTTATAAACAGTAAAGCTCCCAGTATAAATATTTTTTTCATGGTGTGTATTTTATTGATTGTTATTTGATTGTTGATCGAACCAGTCGGCTAAACGATAGGCATTGATATTCAATTCTTTCATAGCATCGGCCAACGGTTTATAAAGATTGTATTCATTATCTATCAGTCCCTTGTTAGAGTCCAGATTCGAAGGATCTGCTCCTTTTGCCGTCGGGTCATTATCCTGATAACGGAACCAGTGCCATCCGACACAATTTCCACTTTCCAATAATCCTAAAACAAAATGCTGATAGGCATATCCACGTTCCTGTTGAGTTTGAACGGTAAAACCTGCTCCTGTCGTATTCGCCAGTCCGGAATCCATTCCTTTCGTATAAAATTCCGTAATGATGAAAGGTTTTTGAGCCCATTCTCCCCAATGTTTCATGGTCTTCTCACTCGGCGTCCACGCTCCATAGTAGTTAATTGCAACGACATCACAATACCTGCCTGCCGCTTCCACAATCTGGCGGATAAACTTCGGTTTTCCATGTAAACGACTACCCAGATAGAGATGATTGGGATCATACTTCCGAATCGCTTCCGATACCACTTTATAATATCGTTCAGCTACCACCCCTGCAAACTCCTCCCGGTGCTCATCGGTTATTTGTTGCGAAGTAATTCCCTGCTTTTTCAACCAGGATTCCGCATACACTCTTCCCGGATCACCAGGGTTCTGTAAAGTCAGATAGCCTTCCAGATTCTTGGGTCCGAACGGAAGTTCATTATCCGAAAAATAACCAATGATGTTTTTATCCATTTTATTCGCAACCAGTTTTTGTGCCATCTCATCGCAATAAGTTTCGAATTCCGGATCAAAAACGAAAATACACTGATTAGGGTATCCCGTGTTACCAGGCAACTGATAAGTTCCTCCCCGTTTCTTTCCATATCCGCTCATCAAGTTGAGAATGATTGAGCGGGTCAAGACCTCCTTGTGGGATGCATTGTAAGAAGCAATCGCCTCTTCGTTACTCCAAGAGCCCGTACCGGAAAAGCCCAGTGAATGAATCATCTGTGCTGTTCTTTCGATCCATTTTTCTTCCGTACCAAATTTGTCCAGCATCGCTTGTTTATTGCGTTCGGAAGTCCCCAAACGTACTCCAACCACCACTTTCTGCAAATGCCGATATCCGTCGGGATCAATCATCCACCAACGATTTCCAATACGTTCTACTCTAAAAAATCCAGTAGCCCGGTGTTTCGGAGCATCCAAATCACTTCCATACTCATTTACATGCACTTTATCAGTAGCTTTAAAACCATCCAATTGAGCAATGGTACGGGTATCATACTCCTTCCATGGAAGATCTTTCTGTCCTTTCACCCACGGACGGGCAGTGACCTTAAATGTACGCCCCTGCCCATAACCCAACTGGGATAACAGCAGTAAAAACAATATAACTATACTATTTTTCATCTTCTAATATTCTTTTACGATTCGTATTGCATTTAAAATAGGCACAGACTCTACCGCTCCAAAACGAACGACAAGCCCTTTTCCCTGTGAAACCGGAACAATATACTTTTTAATGACCGCACGTTCGGAACCGTATTCTTCTGCAATATTCATTTGCCCGGCAACAGATACCCCATTTATATCCACAGAAAATACCCGGTTTGCATACTCCTCTTTCACCACATCATTTCCTAAATTATACACCAAAGCCTCTCTCTTATTTTCAGAAGTAAGTTCCGTCCAATACAAATATACAGCATAGACACCATCCGGCACATCCGCTTTAAAGGCCTCAATACCTACCCGTTGCGTCTGAAAGATAGGATCCTGATCCGTTCCCAGTATATCAGTGTCGCTGGCAGGCAAAGAACCGTAACGAGTCTTGTTCGGAGCCACTTCTCCGCCAATATATCCCCATGAGCCTTTTTCATAAGCCTGTTCCGGTATCCAACACAGTTCTGCTGTCCGATCCTCGAAATAACGTTGAGCACCCAGTAATACATTGACTTCCGTAAAGCCGTTCTTCACATTGACACATTGGAAATTGCAAACATACTGGTCACGATATTCGCGTCCCTCTTTTTCAATTACAGCATCTACCACATTTTCTCCGTTGACAAAAGGAATATCCACAGAAACGACCTTATCCGATACCGGATATACTCCCAAACTCTTTCCATTTAAAAAGACTTCCACCTTATCTGCATTGGTATACACCTTCAAAGGTTGCGTACAGCTCTTTCCATCCCGACTGGCTCCTGCCCTGTTCTTCCACGATTTAGAAGCAATGTGCAGGACAGGTGCCTCTTTCAGATAAGCCTGATAAAGATAATATCCATCTTTACGTTCTCTATCCATACTTACCAACCCTTTATTGTTCACATGAGGCATAGCGTTTCTTCTGGCTTCGGAATAAAAATCATTCAAGTTCCAAACCATAGCTCCCACGATATAATCCCTCTTTAGAATTTCAGGCAAGTAATGTTCGTGGTAGATGGAACCAAATTCACAACTAAAATCAAACCGCATCGGCGAAAAAGAGTGAATACGAGTATCCACATCCGCCCCATATTCGGTAATGAGCAACGGTTTGTGAGGAAACTCCCTGTGAAGTTCTTCCAGTTTCTCTTCAAATCCACTCAAGCTACCACCATACCATCCATTATAAAGATTAAAACCCAATAGCATCGGTAATTCTGCAATTCCTGCTTCCTGATAGATTTGAGAAGTAGAATGACAAGGCAACATGGTATAGCGTTCCGAATCCAGACTTCTGATCTGCGCCTCAATCGCCGAAGCTATTTGATGAAGGAATGTCATGTAGTCCGCCCGTTCCGTCCTATTTTCCGGATTAAAAGGAGGACGCAAAAGCACTTCATTCATATAAGCCCAAATAATAACAGATGGATAATTATAGTTCTGACAAACCATCTCTGTCACCTGTTCCACGCAATTATCCATAAATGCCTTACTTTGAGTGATGGCATTCACTACTGGAATTTCAACCGAAGTCAATAGTCCTAACTTATCACACATCTGCATCACAACCGGATCTTGCGGATAATGAGCCACTCGCAGGAAATTACTTCCCATATCCTTACTCAACTGTACATCCCGGATATGCATTTCATCCCGCAAAGCATTTCCCATTCCTTTGTAATCCTGATGCCGACTGGTACCAATCAATTTCCGATATTTCCCATTCAAGAAAAAACCTTTCTCCGCATCAAAACGATATTCACGAATTCCCAGCGGATTGACAACACAATCGAGCACCTCCTCTTTTTTATTCTTCAGACGGCTATATACCTTATACATATAAGGAGAGTCTACATCCCAACGTTTAGGCTGCGTAATAGCCATGAGCGATTCAAAAGCTACATTCTTTTCTTCTGCCTTCACATTTACTTTCTTTTGTGAAAGTGCTACTCTATTACCATCTGCATCCAAAATCTCCGTTTCAAGAATCAATGATTGATTACTCTTCAAAGCATTAGACAAGAATGTCTTTACTGAAATATCTGCTTGCAAATCCGTAATCTTCGATGCTTTGAGATACACCCCACTAGAAGCGTAATGAGTAGTAGACAGTTGCACAGGAGAAGTATACACCAGATAAACATCCCGATAGATTCCCCCGAAGAAAGTAAAGTCCGCTGAAAGAGGAGCAATATCCGGATTATGCGAGTTGTCAACGCTCACAGCTATCAGATTGCGTCCGGCATGAACATAATCAGTCACGTCAAACGTAAAAGCGGAATAACCACCTTTATGATTTCCAACAAACGTTCCATTCACAAACACATTCGTTTCCTGATTGGCTCCCTCAAAACTAAGATAGACTCTTTGTTCGGGGATCAGTTCCTCCACAGCCACCACTTTCCTGTACCAGCCTTTTCCCCGGAAATAACCGGGAATTTCATCATCTGCATCTTTTGCATTCCACGTATGAGGAATGGAAACGTCAGTCCAACCGGAAATATCAAAGTCAGCAGTAGAGGCATCTCCCTCAAAGAGGGAGAACTTCCAACCGTCATTAATCGTTTGCGTCACACGCTGACTATAAACCGTGCCGGTCATAACCAGTAACAAACAGGCTAAAATTATTTTTGGATATACCTTATACATACTTAATACCATTATTTCGAGATTGAACGGACTGCACGAACAAATCTTTTACCGTCTTTTTTAGCATTCGATTTATCCCAGGCAAGCGGTTTTCCAAAACGTACATAAAATGCGCTTGTACCGCTCGATGTTTCACGACTAGCCCAATAGGAATCTCCGGTAGCAGATGCTGCTGCCGTATTCATGATAGTTCCTCCCGCACCAGTAATCACTTGATCCCAAGCTGTACGGTTTGCTTTCTCAAAATCGGTAATCGCATCCGGGTTATTCTCCGTTGCATCTGCCACTGCAGTCCCATTATAAGTTTCAAACATCTGTTCCAAATCCGTTCTCGTAGGCCAATACCATCCGGAACCTTTATCCATACAATATTTAAGAGCGGGCATTTCTGCTGCATTCGGCAATGCTGCCAACGCAGTAGTATTTGCCAGGCCATTGTCATTGGATAAAGTTAAACCGGTAGAAGCCGGAGAGCTTGCCGTAGACCATGCCAGATTCTCTCTGTCCAACGACATAATCTTAGCCTTACCACGATTAGTGCCATCTACCCAGAACACAATGCCTCCTTTTAACGAACCATTATCCGCAATCACCTGTCCCACCGCAAACTCGGAACTTAAAAGCCCTCTTTGTGTAATAGTAACTTCTTGTTTAGGTGCATTCGCTCCGCTTCCGGCTATTACCGTAGCAGTCGTTACCCGGTTAGAACTATTCAAATTAGGCGATAATGTCCAGAAATAAAGAGTTTTACTTGTTATATCAACATACGCTTTCACCCAAGACTCATCAGTTATATTTACTGTAAATTCTGTTTCATCAGAAATCATCGTTATTCCTTCTGATTTCGTCACAGCATCAGGAGTAATAGTCACGGCATTTGTGCTTAATTCGAGAGAAGCGCCTCCTTCAGCCGCAACATTCTGATTCACCGTTACCTCCACCGACTTAGCGGCTGTGCCAGTACCGGCTGTAACCGTAGCAACAGTCGTACGAACATCGCCAGTGGTATTTTTAGATTTTGCCTTGAACGTAACTGTTGTGCCCGAAATAGTATACGAAAGCCAGGAATCATTTGCCAAAGCCACACTAAATACCGTTTTATTGGATGTCAATGTCACATTTGCTTCCGCTTCATTAGCTCCTTCCAATGTCACAGGATTTGGATTAACCGTCAATGTTCCCGGTTCTTCAGGATAAGTATAATCACCGATTGTACGCATACATCTTACAAAACGGTTGGTAGCTGTTTTATTTCCTGCATCAGCTCCCGATTTACCGAAACGTACCCAATAAGCCTGATTACCTGCTGCGTTTTCCGTACTCGACCAATAGCTTTCGCCATTACCCGAACCGGCAGCCTCGTTCATCACATCACCTTGTAAATCAGTCAACATCTTATCAAATGCAGCACGTGCCGCCTTCTCTACTTCCGTCAGTTTATCAGGTACGGCTGAAACAAAATCCGGATCAGTATGTCCAACACCATTATAGGCATCAAACAATTCCCATAATTCATCGCGGGCAGGCAGATACCACCCGTCACCCAACGACTGGCAATATGCTACCGCATCATTTGCCGACGGAGAAGTGAACAAGGCAGAATTAGCATATCCGTTGACAGTGGAAAATGCACTATGAGGCATCACAGAAGCCTCAAAAGGATTCCCTCCCTGACGTTTCACTGAAACCGCTTTTCCTACCATATTATCCGAAGGATCCACCCAGAAAATCATACCGATACCCTCATCCACACTTTGTCCTATCTTCAAAGAAAGATCCGGTTCTTTAGAATCCTGGGTAACCGTCACTTCTACTGTATATGAGCCGCAAGTCAGTTTCACGACAGCCGTTCTTGCATCTTCACCATCATTTTGTGTCAAGGCCGTGTAGACAACACTTTTTGAACTTACATCTACAGAAAGCCATTCTGCTTCGTACTGTGCAACAACCTGACCAACATTGGTATATAACAGCGACGTAACAGAAGAACCCGCCGCTTTCGCCAAATTTACTTTTGTATCTTTACAATTAAATTCAGGCATCACGCGTACCGATGCATCATCGACACAAGAAAGTAACCCCAGATTTAAAATCAATAAGAAGTATATTATTTTTTTCATATTCATTCATGTTTTACAGATAATCAATCGCTTAATACCAGTTCTCATTCTGTGGGAAATTCTCTTTCCCCATCAAGTCAATCTGTTCCTGTGGAATAGGCCAACATTCGTGCTTTCCAACCACAAAACTGGTACGGCATTCCGCATAATCTTTATCCAGATAAGGGTTTTCAGCCTTCGTCTCGCCATAATGCGCTTTCACTCTTTCGCCCAAGAGTCCCAAACGTTTCAACAAAGGCCAGCGAACGCCTTCAAAATTCAACTCACGGGCATATTCATCCAAAAGTATATCCTGCGTCAGAGGACCTGCAAATTTATCATTTCCCGCACGTTCCCATGTTTTATTGTAACAGCGCAAAGCATCCGTACTCATACCTCCGTCACGACGCATATATGCCTCTGCCGCCATTAAGTAAGTTTCTGCCAGTCGATAGACAATCAGATCCTTGAAACCTGTTGTCCGGTCCGGATTATCAGCCATCGTCCATTGGTCAAAGTATTTTTTCGACATAAAATGCAGTGTTTCACAATAGCTGGAACTCTGTGTAAGAGGAATCAATTCTCCATATTTAGGAGAAGTAGGGTCATTATATTTGAAACGGTGAACAAACAACTCATTATATCGCGTATCTTTTGCCTGATCGTACAGACTCAACAGATAGGTATTCGGATAAATACGTCCCCAACCATATCCACCCTGATCGGCCGTATTGATACAACCTGAAATTTTATTGATTCGGGTAGTGGTTTGAATAGAGACACGATGTCCGGCAACCGGAGTTCCGGAACCACCTCCACCCAAGTTTTGTGAATATTGGAAACTCCATAACACTTCCGGAGATTTCAAATCTGCCCCATTAAATACATTCTCGGCTTTCTTTTCCATCGAGTAGATGCCTTCCTGCTTAAAGATATCCTCACATTCCTCAATGGCTGTATCCCAATCTGACTCCCACATGGCAACCTGTGCACGAACATGCTTGGCAGTAGCTTTTGTTACCCGTCCATACAATACATTTCCATTATTTTGAGGAAGCGACCAGTCCAGCCCTTTCATGGCATCGTCCAAGTCAGTTGTAATCAGCGTCATCAGTTCTTCATGAGAAGCAGGTTTGTATTCCCGTTTCAGATTGTCGACGGTGGTCGGGGTGATATTCAGATAAAGACGGTCAAAGCGTTTCCAGAGTTCAAAATAGCTCCGTCCTCTGAAGAATTTCGCTTCACTCCATGCATGGAGCACATCGCTGTCATCCAGCCCCAGAGCTTCTGCGGCTACAATAATTTCATTTGCTTTTCCAATAATACCATAGTGATGTTTCCAGAACTTATTGACATCCCCAGTACTTGGAGTAAAACTCGTGTTCAAACGTCCGATTGAAGTAGAAACACCTGCTCTAAGTATCGCAATATCCGTATTAAAGTCACACATAGTAACGATGTACAGATTGGATTCATTATTATCCGCTCCACCCGGCAATTCACGAGCTAGGGAGTACAGACCTGTAACAGCTGTATTCAACCCTTCGGGAGTAGTGAACAGATAATTGTTCGTCACGTCTGTCTTTGATTCCAGATTTAATAAATCCGAGCAGGAAGCGGTCAACATTCCGCAGATGACAAAGGCTGTATATATTAACTTTTTCATAAGGATTCTTTATTTTAGAATGAAACATTGACACCAAATACATATTGTCTGGACTCCGGATAAGACCCGGGAGTCAGTTCGGGACTATAAGACTTAAATTCCGTAAATGTCAGCAAGTTAGTAGCAGTTGCATACAGACGTAATTTATGAATCGGAGTATTCTTCAATAGTCTGGCCGGGAAAGTATATCCCAATTGTAAGGTGCGTAAACGGATATAAGATGCATCCTGAATAGCGATGGCACTCAAATAAGCAGGGTCTGCGCTATAAGAAGGACGCGGGAATTCGTTCGACGGATTGAACGGAGTCCAATAATCCACCTTCACTCCATTCAGTTTTCCACGCAAAGAACCTCCGGAATTATAGTCATACAAATAACTATTCTTTATCTTTCTGCCGGAAACTCCATACCAATCCATGAACAAGTCAAATCCTTTCCAGTTCCATGTGGAAGAAAGAGAGACGGTAAATTTCGGATCTTTCCGGATAGGCACTCTGTCATCTGCCGTGATCTTTCCGTCTCCATTGTTATCACGTACCTTAACCATACCCGGTTCAATAGCGCCGCCGTAATCAATCGGGCTGTCGGCTACACCGTCATTGTTACTGTCATAGGTGTTTTTCAGCGTATATACCAGATTACCTGTACCATCACGAGTAATATCAAAATCATCATACTGAAAAATTCCGTCTACCAGATAATCATAATATACATTGATCGGTTCTCCGATAATCCATCCCTGTGCTACCTGACTGGCGGGTTTACCATTTTCATCGAGCGTATCGTCAATACGGACAATTTCATTCTTATACATACTGAAATTAGTTCCAAGCGACCAGGTAAACTCTTTCGTACGTATCACATCACCATTTAAAGAAAGATCGATACCACTGGATTTTGTCTTTCCCAGATTATCCAGCATAGTGGTATATCCAAGTGATGCATTCAAAGAGCGTTCCACCAATAAATCTTTCGTATGCGTATTGTAATATTCCACCGTACCATTCAGGCGACCATTGAAGAAACTAAAATCAACACCTAAATTAGCCGTTGCAGACTGTTCCCATTTCAGGTTCGGGTTAGAAAGCTCCTTACCCGGCAAATATCCCATCTGGAAAGTATCTCCAAACTCATATCCTTTATTATCTGCCAGCCCCAAAGTAGTGTAATTGCCGATACCGTTCTGATTACCAACAATACCATAACTGACACGTAATTTCAGGTTATCAATCCACGACACATCTTTCAGGAAATTCTCCTGATTGACACGCCAGGCAAAAGCAGCTGACGGGAATGTACCCCATTTATTTTCTTTTCCGAAACGGCTGGAACCGTCGCGACGAACAGCCACATTCAATAGATAACGGTCTAAAAGCGAATACTGTGCACGAGCCATGAACGACACCAGATTATTTTCATTAAACTGACGACGGGGCTTGCCTGTAAACTCACCTTGAGAAATGAAATTCCAATCTTTATCTACCGGAAGATTCTCTACTGAATAGCCGATAGACTTCGAGCCATTATGGTCGACAGACTGCACACCGGTCAACGTCAACTGATGTTTCTTATTGCGGATAGGCACTTTATAAGTCACAATATTCTCAACCAGCCAGTTCTGCGTGCGTGATTCGTCGAGCACAGCTGTTCCTCCGCCTCCCGGATATTGGGAATCTTTATAGGAACCGTCTTCAGATGTCTGATTATAAACGGAAGTATTCAGACGATAATTGAATCCCTTGAAAGGCTTCACATCCATAAAAAAGTTCAGGCGGTAATTATCACGAGAAACTTCACGTCCGTAATGTTGAGCACGGTACAAAGGATTATAATTTCCTTCCGAGTTGATATACTTTGTATATTTACCATCCACATCATATATTTCCGCCAATGGGGAACTGGTAATAAAATCATTAAAGTTACCATCCTCACGATCCTGTTTAGTCATCGCATAAGAAGAATTGATGCCAAAACTAATCCACTTTGATATTTCAAAGTCCAGATTCAACCTTAAAGAAAACTTCTGGTATCCCGATCCGGTAACCACCATTCCCTGTTGGTCAAAATAGTTGGCACCTGCCGATACTTTGATTTTCTCTGTTCCTCCACGTACACTGACATCATGATTATGGTAAATTGCATTTCTGAACATTTCTTTTTCCCAGTCGATAAACTTTCCGCTGGCCCATACCCGCTGCATAACCTCGTCTTCCAATGCCTCGGCTATCGAAATCTCACGTGCATCAACAATTCCCTTATCATGTGCCTTCGCTTCACGGCGAAGCTGCATATACTCTTCGGGAGAATAGAAATCAAAATTCCTCCAGAGAGACTGGATACCCAGATAACCATTATAACTGACTTCCACCTTTCCGGCTTTACCGCGCTTGGTAGTTACCAATACCACACCGTCACTGGCACGTGCCCCATAAATAGCCTGCGACGCAGCATCCTTCAGAATTTCAACCGACTCAATATCGTCCGCACTCAACGTGCTAAACTCCGTTGCACTAGAAGGAGAACCATTTATGATATATAAAGGAGCATTGTCCGCACTGATAGAACGGGAACCGCGAATAGTGATCGAAGGAGTCGATCCCGGACGTCCGGAACTACTCGTTACATTCACACCTGCGGCACGTCCACGCAGCATATCAGCCACATTGCCGGCAGGAAAGGTTTTCATTTCATCCGCTTTGACCGAGGCTACCGAAGTTGCCACGTCACTTTTACGCTGAACGCCATAGCCGACAACGACTAATTCATCGAGCATTTTCGACTCTTCTACCATATCCACATTCAGTACCGTTTTCGTACCGACACGTATCTTCTGTTCCTTATATCCTATACAAGAGAAAACAAGGGTAGATTTTGCAGATACGCTGATTGAATATTTTCCATTTACATCCGTCACTGTACCGTTAGTAGTCCCCTCCTCCATAATATTAGCTCCGGGGATTGGTCCAAGTGCGTCTGTCACAACTCCAGAAACTCTGACGTTTTGAGCACTAACCTCTAAAGAGATAAGAAAGGCTGTCAGGAACACAGCCCATTTAATTACGATGTTTTTCATACTATGTAATAATTTGAATGATTACAGTGCAAAAATCCAAATAATTAGTGATTTCGAATAATAGAATCGTCCGTATAAAAGTTCAAATAGTACAATTCTCACCAGGAGACAAATACATAAGACGCTATATATTAAGCGTTTGTGTATTTCCTCCGGTAAGCAGCCGGAGTAATATCATAAGCATTCTTAAAACATCGGATAAAATAACTTGGATTAGAAAAACCGTAATCAAATGCTATATCAGCAATCAGGGCATTGGGATCATTGATTAATTTTTCTGTTGCCTTTTTCAGTCTCAAAGATAAAATAAAGTCATTCGGGGTCTGTCCGGTCAATGCTTTCAGTTTGGTGAAAAGCAAAGTTCTGCTCATGCACATCTCACGTGCAAAAGTGGCTACGTCAAAGTCTGCGTTATCAATATAAGATTCCACAATCGCGGTAGCATCCATCAGCATCTTTTTATCGATCGGATTAAACGGAAGGTCTTCCACTTTAGGTTCATCATTCCGGGCAAACCGCTGCTGGAGCAGTTTACGAGTCTGGATGATATTGTTGCAACGGGCCACCAATATCTTGATATTGAAAGGTTTGGAGATATAATCATCCGCTCCCGTCTGCAAGCCCTCTAAGGTATGTTCTTCCCGGTTGCGGGCAGTCAGCAATACCACAGGAATATGGCTGGTCTGCAAATTGCTTTTCAACTTCTCGCACATCTCCAGGCCGGACATAACAGGCATCATAATATCACTCACAATCATCTGTGGTTGTAGTGAAGAAGCCTGCTCCAATCCTTCCTGCCCGTCGGCAGCCGTATATACATCATATATTTGTTCAAAAATCTGTGCCAACACCTTACGCATCTCCGGGTTATCCTCCACAATCAGTATTTTCACCGTTTTATCCGGCTTCACCATTTCCGAGATTTCTTGAGGCTCTATTACATAATGTCCGGCAACGCGTTCATCTGCAGAGGAAGATGCTTCCACATTCACATTTGCATCCCGGTGAAGAGTAACGATAAAAGACGTTATTCCATTCGGCTCACTTTCCACTCCGATAGTTCCCTGATGCAATTCCACAATTCCTTTCGCCATTGCCAACCCGATACCCGATCCTTTGACTGTCTGTGTAGTTGTTGCCGAGTCATCCTGCCAAAACCGTTCAAATACATGTTTGATCTTGGACTTTTCGATACCGACACCTAGATTATTGACTGAAATCACAATGTCATTCTCTCCTTCCGCTACCAATTCTACAGAAATCCAGTCACCGGGCTTCGTATATTTAAAAGCATTGGACAATAGATTATAGAATACTTTCTCTATCTGCGTCTTGTCAATATACAAATCCGCTTCTTTGAAAGTGGAAGAAAAGCGGAGATCGATCTTATTCAGCTGCGCATAACTATAGAAAGAACAACAAATCTCCTCTATCACCGCAACAATATTCTCTTTGGAAATTTTCAATTTCAGATATCCCTGATCCTGCTTACGGATATCAATCACTTCATCCACCAGATTATTCATCCGGCGGGAGTTCTTATAAATCTCCAAAATTTTATTATACACCTCGGGGATCATGTCTTTATGCATCAGGAGCATCTCAAGCTGACTGGATATAAGCGTTAACGGAGTACGGAACTCATGCGATACATTGGTAAAGAAACGTAGTTTGGACTGATTCACATTTTCGATATACTCTTTTTCCCGTTTCTCGGCCAATAGAGAATGTTGCAAGGTTTTCCGTATCCAGAACATACGGATAATATAACCTGCAATAAGGATACCTGCCAATATCATCAGCAAAATAAACCATGCTCGTTGATAAACGGGCGCCTCCACTATCAGCTCAAAACTGGCAGAAGGTGCTTCCTGGTCGTGAATGCGCAACTGGTCGCCACGAACATGAAAAGTATAACGCCCCGGATGAAGATTGGTATAAGTAACCATCGTATTATCTCCCGCCTTCATATATTCGTTATCAAATCCTTCAAGTTTATATTCCAGACCGATATTGGAAATATTATTCAGGGTATTGCTCGCTATCTCAAAAGTGACGGAAGAATACCTGGGCGGCAATACTAATTGATGTTCATACAATACCGTTTCCTTGATAAGTCCCAACGAATCAAGTGGTTGTATTTCCGTATTATCCACAAGCACTCGTTTTACGAACACATTATAATCCACAGACTGCTTGTTCAGTTTCTCCTGGGCTATGGAAACGATACCTGCTAGTCCACAGACATAAATATCGTGGTCGGACGTAATGTACAGCCCTCCGTCATTCACGTTATTCAAGGGAAAATCACTCTGCCTGTTATAGTTCTCGAATGTGGTAGTGGCTAGATTGAATTTAGAGAAACCGCCATTCGTTGCCACATAAATGGAACCGTCCAGCGGACTCTCTACCAATCCGGTGATAAATCCATTCTCCAATCCCTGCTTCGCTCCGTATCCTACAAAGGTGTCTTTCTTCTTATCGAATAGATAAATTCCCGATCCCGTCGATCCCAGCCATATACGTCCTTTTCTATCACATAGAATATGATTAATGTGATGCTGTGCCGTGCTCTGCGCTATTTGGGAGAAAGGATAACTACGGGAAGTACCCGCTTTCAAATTGACCCGTATCAAATCAAAAGAAGTGGTCAGCCATAAATCCCCTTCTTTATCAAACGTCATATCCCAAACCTGCGACAAATGTCTGGAAGCTAAAGAAGGATGTTCGAAATGATGCAACCGGAGATGTTTTTTATCCAATACAAGCAGCCCACCCTTGGCTGCTATCAATAAGGAATCATGACCGGCAAACTCTATCATTTTTACCAGATTATAGGCCCTGTCGACTGTTTTTCCTTCCGGAGTATCGATATTTTCCGTAATAGATTCTATATGTCCGGTCGACAGGTTAATCCGATTGATGCCCTGATAAAGCGAAGCTACCCAAAGATAATCCGGTTCTTTCTCATAATACAAAGACTTCACAATCTTAAAAGACAGCTCTTGAGCATATAAATGTTTAAGCGGAAAAAAGCGTTTGGCATATTTATCATAGTAGTTCAATCCACTTCCTTCACTTGCAAACCAGATCCGCCCGGAACAGTCTTCGGCAATGGAACTGATGATATAGGAATTCAAATGCCCGCCAACAGCCGTAGACGAACGGTAAAAGTGATAAGCATCATTCGCTACATTATAATATTGTATTCCCTGATAGAAAGTGCCCAGCCATAAAGTTCCCGAAGTGTCGTAATGCATCGAAATGATGGAACGTATATCGGCTGCCTCCACATTCAAGTCATATTCATAATCCGTAAACTCTCCGGTAGAGAGATTTAAAGTCTGCAAACCGGCGTAAGTTCCGATATACAGAAGACTATCATTGGCTTGTGTCACATGACGCACATTATCATGGTTGATTGTATTATCAGCCACTTTATTATATCTGTAATGAGTAAGCTCCCCATTTGCCTCCAACCGGGTAAGTCCCCGATTTCTGGTAGCTATCCAGATGCTCCCGTCTCTGTCTTCCGTAATCGAATTAACAGCCCCCACATCAATATGACGGGTGATATGAGCAGCCTGATCGATACAGTAAATACCCTTGGAAGAAGTACCCACCACCACGGTTTGATTCTGACGAACCATTAGACTGTTCATCAATATATCCTCTCCGTCCGAAGGGAATGAAAAGAATAACTCGGGCACTTGGTTGAGATCACGATAACGGTAGATTTCTTTTCCGGTAGCTATCCACAATGCGTCGTGCGCATAGCAGATTCCTGCAACTTCTCCTTCACGCAACACCTTAAAGCGGTTCAAACGCATGTCATAAAGAGTCACACTCTGCAAACTACGGATAAAAAGCAATCCTTCCTTGTTTCCGCAAACCTGCCGGATATTATTTATATTGATTGAATAGGGATTGGCGTTATCCGGTTTGAAGACTTCAAATTTACGACCGTCAAAGCGGTTCAGTCCGTCTTGAGTACCAATCCATAAAAATCCGAATTCATCCTGATAGAAACAATTGACCGTTTGATGCGAAAGTCCTTGCCTCACGTCTTTAAAACGCATATTGATATCCTTTGTCACATTTGCCATGCAACAAAGTCCCGATATAAACAGGCAATAAATAACAAGAAAGTTAGCTTTGGTCATCTGTGTTTTTCGATAATTCGGATACAATATTCGGGAAAATCCAAGATATATGCAAGTGTTTATGCAAAAACCTGATTGACTATTGCCTGTTAATTATTCCTCAGACTGCGTATAACTAATCTCCCGATCGAATAAAATTAGTCGTCTGACAGTTGATTCTTTTTCGTCTGACAGTTGTCAGACGAAAGTTCAACAGTAGTCAGACGCAAGTTTAACAACTGTCAGACGATTAATTTTATGCATAAACAAGATTAGTATCCTCTTCACTAAGAAATAGTTTTTAGCATACGAAAGATTAAATTATACTACCAACCGCCTAAACGCTTGTTTATCATTGGTGAACTGCGTACTTTTGCACGCCATTAAAAAAAGCAAAACAATGACTAACAAAACCAAAGGTTTTATCTATGGAGCGATTGCCGCTGCGAGCTACGGTATGAATCCTCTTTTTGCACTTCCGCTCTATGCAGCCGGAATGAGTGTCGATACCGTTTTATTCTACCGGTACTTCTTTGCGACAATCGTATTGGGTATTCTGATGAAAATGCAGCATCAGTCTTTTGCACTTCATAAGGCAGACGTTTTGCCCTTAGTCATTATGGGATTGTTATTCTCTTTTTCATCACTGCTTTTGTTTATGAGCTATAATTATATGGATGCCGGAATTGCTTCAACGATTCTGTTTGTTTATCCGGTGATGGTAGCTGTCATTATGGGAATATTCTTCAAGGAAAAGATTTCCGCCATTACCGTTTTCTCCATCCTGCTGGCACTTTCAGGCATTGCCTTGCTTTATCAGGGAGACGGCAACAAACCGCTATCGACTTTGGGAATTATCTTTGTTCTGTTGTCTTCTCTCTCTTATGCTATATATATAGTAGGTGTAAACCGTTCGACATTGAAAAACCTGCCGACCACGAAACTTACCTTCTATGCCATTTTGTTCGGACTATCGGTTTATATCGTCCGTTTAAATTTCTGTACGGAACTGCAAGTAATACCGTCTGCCTGGCTCTGGGCCGATGTATTATCACTCGCCATCCTGCCAACTGCCGTATCACTGGTCTGTACCGCACTGGCCATCCATTATATAGGCTCTACACCAACGGCAATATTGGGTGCTTTGGAACCGGTGACAGCTTTATTCTTCGGTGTTCTCCTGTTTCACGAAAAACTGACTCCCCGCTTAATGATGGGTATTTTAATGATTATCACCGCCGTTACCCTGATTATCATTGGCAAGTCACTCATAAAAAAGATGGGTATGCTGTTGCAGATGAACAAAAAATAATATACTTTTGCTACTTAATCAATCAAAATGCAATTTTAAATCTCAAAAAATATGGTAGACGTAAAGACTTGCCTTGACAATGCACAAGAAAAGATGGATATGGCCATCATGTATCTGGAAGAAGCACTGGCACATATCCGCGCCGGAAAAGCGAGTGCACGCTTATTAGATGGTATCCGCGTAGATTCTTACGGAAGTATGGTACCTATCAGCAATGTAGCAGCAATTACTACTCCGGACGCCCGCAGTATCGTAATCAAGCCTTGGGATAAAAGCATGTTCCGTGTCATCGAAAAAGCAATCATCGACTCTGACCTCGGTATCATGCCCGAAAACAATGGAGAAATGATCCGTATCGGCATCCCTCCCCTGACGGAAGAACGTCGTAAACAACTGGCAAAACAGTGTAAAGGAGAAGGCGAAACGGCTAAAGTAAGCGTACGCAACGCGCGTCGTGACGGCATCGACGCACTGAAAAAGGCCGTAAAAGACGGATTGGCAGAAGACGAGCAGAAGAATGCGGAAGCCAAACTGCAAAAAATCCATGATAAGTATATCAAACAAATCGATGATATGCTGGCTGAAAAGGATAAAGAAATTATGACCGTCTAAAAAATAATGAAGAATTAAGAATGAAGAATGAGGAATTATAATGCTGTATTATTCAGTTGAAACACAGCCTGAATTCTTCATTCTTCATTTTTAATTTATAATTTATATGAAAGGATTAGTAATCAAAAACACGGGTAGTTGGTATCAGGTGAAAACCGATGACGGACAATCTATTGAATGTAAAATCAAAGGGAATTTCCGATTGAAGGGGATTCGCAGTACTAATCCTGTTGCAGTGGGTGATCGTGTCCGGATTATACTTAATCAGGAAGGCACTGCTTTTATCAGTGAAATAGAAGATAGAAAGAACTACATCATCCGCCGTTCATCCAATCTTTCCAAACAATCTCATATCCTTGCTGCCAATCTCGACCAGTGTATGCTGGTGGTAACCATCAATTATCCGGAAACTTCCACTATTTTTATTGATCGTTTTCTTGCATCCGCAGAGGCCTATCGCGTCCCTGTCAAACTGGTATTTAATAAGGTAGATGCTTACGACGAAGATGAGCTCCGCTATCTGGACGCACTTATCAACTTATACACACAAATCGGCTACCCTTGCTTCAAAGTTTCCGCAAAGAACGGCACTGGAGTGGCTGAAATCAAAAAAGCACTGGAAGGCAAGATTACTTTATTTTCCGGACATTCGGGAGTCGGCAAATCGACTCTTATCAATTCCATACTGCCGGGCATAGAAGCCAAGACCGGCGAAATTTCTTCTTACCACAACAAAGGAATGCATACTACTACTTTCTCCGAAATGTTCCCTGTGGAAGGAGATGGCTATATCATCGATACTCCGGGTATCAAGGGCTTCGGCACATTTGATATGGAAGAAGAAGAGATCGGACATTATTTTCCCGAAATATTCAAAACCTCCGCCGACTGCAAATATGGCAACTGTACACATCGTCATGAACCGGGATGTGCCGTACGCAAAGCAGTGGAAGAGCACCTCATCAGCGAATCCCGTTATACCTCTTATCTGAATATGTTGGAAGATAAAGAGGAAGGAAAATATCGGGCTGCTTACTGATTAACTCTTTTTTACTCTTCCTTTCTTTAAACCTTTCCCATCAGGGGAAGTCTAATTTTTGAAGATGTACAATATAATTGCCATATACAATACTAAACCATGAATAAGAAGACTAAATGGGGCATCATTATTCTTGTTGGTGCCGGGATTATCGGTGGAGGAATCTACTCACAATTACCGAAAAAAAACGACGAACTAGCAGCCGCCGACAAAGTGATGGGCAGTAATAAAAAAAGAGGGAAACAAGTTTTAAATGTAAATGCCAAGGTCATAAAACCACAATCTCTGACAGATGAGTTCACCACTACTGGTGTACTTCTACCCGATGAAGAAGTGGATTTATCTTTCGAAACGTCGGGAAAGATTGTAGAAATCAACTTTGAAGAAGGAACAGCCGTAAAGAAAGGCCAATTACTAGCCAAAGTGAATGACAGGCAGTTGCAGGCACAATTGCAAAGGTTGATTTCGCAATTGAAACTGGCAGAAGACCGTGTATTCCGCCAGGATGCTTTATTGAAACGGGATGCTGTCAGTAAAGAAGCCTACGAACAGGTGAAAACGGATTTAGCAACTCTGAATGCCGATATAGAAATTATCAAAGCTAATATTGAACTGACAGAGCTACGTGCTCCGTTTGACGGAGTGATCGGACTTCGCCAAGTCAGTATCGGTACGTATGCGTCTCCGACCACAGTCGTTGCCAAGCTGACAAAAATCGCTCCACTGAAGGTTGAATTTTCCGTTCCGGAACGCTATGCCAAGCAAATTAAAAAGGGTACCAATCTCAATTTCAGCGTTGAAGGAACATTGGATGCTTTTGGCGCACAGGTATACGCTGTAGAATCTGCCATCGATCCGAATCTGCATCAATTTACCGCCCGTGCATTATACCCGAATGTCAATCGCACCCTGCTTCCCGGCCGTTATGCCAGTGTGCTGTTGAAAAAGGATGAAATACCTAATGCAATAGCCATCCCAACGGAAGCAATTGTGCCGGAAATGGGTAAAGATAAAGTCTATCTGTATAAATCAGGAAAGGCCGAACCGGTGGATATTATTACCGGTATCCGCACCGCATCTGAAGTGCAAGTGATTAGAGGATTGCACGTAGGAGACACAATCATCACTTCAGGAACATTGCAACTCCGTACCGGACTCGCCGTAACACTTGACAATATTGAAGAATGAGAATTTATGATTTATGAATTCTGATTTATGATTTATAAAGCCAAATAATTTATGATTTATAAGTCAGCAGAATCCAGCAAACATTCAGAAATCAGAAATCAGAATTCAAAAATCAGAAATCTTCAATCCATAACTCAGAAATCATAATTCAGAAATCAGAAATCATAAATCAATGAACATCTCCGAATTAAGTATACGTCGCCCGGTATTAGCCACAGTATTAACGATTATTATCCTCCTTTTCGGATTCATCGGATACAACTATTTGGGTGTCCGCGAATATCCGTCGGTAGATAATCCGATTATTTCTGTCAGCTGCTCTTATCCGGGAGCTAATGCCGACGTTATCGAAAACCAGATAACTGAACCGTTGGAACAGAATATCAACGGTATTCCCGGTATCCGTTCTTTGTCCAGTGTGAGCCAGCAGGGGCAAAGCCGTATCACTGTAGAATTTGAATTGTCCGTCGATCTGGAAACAGCGGCCAACGACGTACGTGACAAGGTTTCACGTGCCCAACGTTATCTGCCTCGCGACTGTGACCCACCGACAGTTTCAAAAGCGGATGCCGATGCCATGCCTATCTTGATGGTTGCCCTTCAAAGTGACAAACGTTCTTTGTTGGAGTTAAGTGAAATAGCGGATCTGACTGTGAAAGAACAATTACAGACTATTTCCGATGTAAGTAGTGTGTCTATCTGGGGAGAGAAACGTTACTCCATGCGCCTTTGGCTCGACCCGGTAAAGATGGCAGGCTACGGTATCACTCCCGTCGATGTTAAAAACGCTGTAGATAACGAAAATGTGGAACTTCCTTCAGGTAGTATCGAAGGAAATACTACCGAGTTGACGATCCGTACGCTAGGATTGATGCATACCGCAGATGAATTCAATGACTTGATTGTCAAAGAAGAGAATAACCGTATTGTACGATTCAGTGATATCGGACGTGCTGAACTGGGGCCGGCTGATATTAAGAGTTATATGAAGATGAACGGCGTTCCTATGGTGGGTGTCGTAGTCATTCCACAGCCGGGAGCCAACCACATTGAGATTGCGGATGCTGTATACCAACGTATGGAGCAAATGAAAAAAGACTTGCCGGAAGATGTACACTATAATTATGGTTTTGATAATACCAAGTTTATCCGTGCATCTATCAATGAGGTTAAGTCCACTGTATATGAAGCTTTTGTACTTGTAATCATCATTATCTTCCTCTTCCTGCGTGACTGGCGCGTCACGTTGGTGCCTTGTATCGTAATCCCTGTTTCCCTTATCGGTGCTTTCTTCGTTATGTATCTGGCAGGATTCTCCATCAATGTGCTTTCCATGCTCGCCATCGTACTATCGGTGGGACTGGTGGTAGATGACGCCATCGTTATGACGGAAAATATCTACATCCGTATAGAGAAAGGAATGGCCCCGAAAAAAGCGGGAATAGAAGGAGCCAAAGAAATTTTCTTTGCCGTTATTTCCACCACTATTACGCTGGTAGCGGTATTCTTCCCTATCGTCTTTATGGATGGAATGACGGGACGATTATTCCGTGAGTTCAGTATCGTTATTTCGGGTTCGGTGATTATATCTTCATTCGCCGCATTAACTTTCACTCCGATGTTGGCAACGAAGTTACTCATTAAACGGGAAAAACAAAGTTGGTTCTATGCAAAAACAGAACCGTTCTTTGAAGGAATGAACCGGCTATACAGCCGTTCGCTTGCCGCTTTTCTTAGCAAACGCTGGATCGCTCTTCCATTTACTTTCATCACCATTTGCCTGATTGGTATTCTGTGGAATGCAGTTCCTGCGGAAATGGCCCCACTTGAAGACCGTTCGCAAATCAGTATCAATACACGAGGAGCGGAAGGCGTCACCTATGAATATATCAGGGATTACACAGAAGACATCAATCAACTGGTAGACTCCATTCTGCCTGATGCAGAGGCTGTAACTGCCCGTGTATCCAGCGGTAGCGGAAACGTGCGCATCACGCTGAAGGATATGAATGAACGTAATTATACCCAGATGGATGTGGCAGAGAAAATATCAAAAGCGGTACAGAAGAAAACAATGGCGCGTTCATTCGTACAGCAGCAGTCTTCTTTCGGCGGACGTCGCGGGAGTATGCCTGTACAATATGTACTTCAGGCTACCAATTTGGAAAAGCTGGAAGAAGTGTTGCCCAAGTTTATGGCTAAAGTATATGAGAATCCTGTTTTCCAGATGGCGGACGTTGATTTGAAGTTCAGTAAACCGGAAGCTCGTATTCAGATCAACCGCGACAAGGCCAGTATTATGGGAGTAAGTACCAAAAACATTGCTCAAACGCTGCAATATGGATTAAGTGGACAGCGTATGGGATATTTCTATATGAACGGTAAACAATACGAAATTCTTGGTGAAATCAACCGCCAGCAACGAAACAAACCGGCCGACCTGAAAGCGATTTACGTCCGCAGCAGTAGTGGGGATATGATTCAGCTGGACAACTTGATTGAATTGGAAAGCGGTATTGCACCTCCAAAGTTGTATCGTTATAACCGTTTTGTGTCAGCTACCATCTCTGCGGGATTGGCAGACGGCAAAACAATCGGACAAGGTTTGGATGAAATGGATAAGATTGCCAAAGAAACATTGGATGACACTTTCCGCACTGCCCTGTCGGGAGATTCGAAAGAATATCGTGAAAGTTCCTCCAGTCTGATGTTCGCCTTTATCCTGGCTATCCTTTTGATTTACCTGATTCTGGCAGCCCAGTTTGAAAGTTTCAAAGATCCATTGATTATCATGTTGACAGTGCCGCTGGCTATTGCCGGAGCTTTGGTCTTCATGTATTTCGGAGATAT
>OAVJ01000056.1_pt1 | contig 107262 bp, 88 predicted proteins | sample 1516901 | NCBI WGS metagenome assembly OAVJ01 (sample SAMEA2580073, study PRJEB22360) | human gut metagenome | biome: human gut; feature: human-associated habitat; material: faeces | place: Denmark | collected 2008/2010 | reverse complement strand
GCGATACATTGTCGGCTATTAACCATGAGGTTGCCAAATATCCTAATTATTCAGTGCATTACGCTGTTAAAGCAAATGCTAACCCGAAAGTACTTACCATCATCCGTGAGAGCGGAATGGGAGCCGACTGTGTGAGCGGTGGAGAAATTCGTGCCGCTATCCGTGCAGGATTTCCGGCCAATAAAGTTGTTTTTGCAGGAGTAGGTAAAGCAGACTGGGAAATTAACCTCGGGCTGGAGTACGGCATCTTCTGTTTCAATGTAGAGTCTATTCCCGAACTGGAAGTAATCAATGAATTGGCTGCTGCTCAAAATAAGGTGGCTAATGTTGCTTTCCGTATCAATCCGGATGTAGGCGCACATACTCACGCAAATATCACTACCGGTTTGGCGGAAAACAAATTCGGTATCAGCATGCAGGATATGGACAAGGTGATAGATGTGGCGCAGGAGATGAAAAACGTAAAGTTTATCGGGCTTCATTTCCACATTGGTTCACAGATTCTGGATATGGGCGATTTTGTAGCTCTCTGTAATCGTGTCAATGAATTGCAGGATAAATTGGAAGCTCGCAGAATTCTGGTAGAACACATTAATGTAGGAGGTGGTTTGGGAATTGACTACGGACATCCCAATCGTCAGGCTATTCCGAACTTCAAGGATTACTTTGCTACCTATGCCGGACAACTGAAATTACGTCCTTATCAGACCTTGCATTTTGAATTGGGACGTGCAGTTGTAGGACAGTGCGGTTCCTTAATCTCTAAGGTTTTGTATGTAAAACAAGGCACACGGAAGAAATTTGCCATCCTGGATGCAGGTATGACCGATCTTATCCGTCCGGCTCTGTATCAGGCATTCCATAAAATGGAAAATATTACTTCCGAAGAACCATTGGAGGCATACGATGTAGTAGGACCGATCTGTGAATCGTCGGATGTTTTCGGAAAAGCAATTGACCTGAACAAAGTGAAGCGTGGTGACTTGATAGCCCTTCGTTCTGCTGGTGCTTATGGTGAAATAATGGCTTCCGGATACAACTGTCGTGAACTGCCGAAAGGATATACTTCCGACGAACTGGTGTAAGTAAAAAATGAACCACTACAATCAAAATGTGAATGTAGTTTAAAAATATAGGGTGCATGGAACAATTTTAACTGAAAGCTTGTTATTTTTGTAATGAGTTCAAAAAGAAACTACATTAACAACTTAATAAAAAATACGATTATGATTTCAGAAAAATTACAGAATGCAATTAACGAACAGATTACTGCTGAAATGTGGTCTGCTAACCTGTATCTAGCAATGTCTTTCTATTTTGAGAAAGAAGGTTTCAGCGGTTTTGCTCATTGGATGAAAAAGCAATCCCAGGAAGAAATGGGACACGCTTATGCAATGGCAGATTATATCATCAAACGTGGAGGAACTGCTAAAGTAGATAAAATAGATGTTGTTCCTAACGGATGGGGTACACCTCTCGAAGTGTTTGAACACGTTTACAAGCATGAATGTCATGTTTCTCAATTGGTAGACAAGCTGGTAGACGTAGCTGCTGCTGAAAAGGATAAAGCAACACAGGATTTCTTGTGGGGATTTGTTCGCGAACAAGTAGAAGAAGAAGCTACAGCACAAGGCATTGTTGACAAGATCAAGAAGGCTGGTGATACCGGAATTTTCTTTGTAGATTCACAATTGGGACAGCGTTAATGATGCTACTCTGAAAAAATAGTTCTTTATATAGATAGAAGCTGCCTGAATTTCTGTTCAGACAGCTTCTTTTTTTTCACTTATTAGGCTTATATGTTCGAAAATAAACTACCTTTGTATTACGAGTCAGAGAAAAATTAATCCCGATTATTATAAATGAATGGTGTGAATAGAGGAATTTTTAGATTGCTCCCTGTATTTTTATTGCTCTTTTTGGGGGTGAGTAGTTGTTCTCAAAAAGAAGAACGGCGTATTCTGGTTATCCACTCTTATGAGGAGACTTATGCGGCTTATCCGGAATTTAACCGGATGATAGCGGAGCAATTTGAAAAAGAGAAAATTGATGCTGATATTCGTACCGTTTATTTAGACTGTGAATCCTACTGGGAAGAGCCGGAACTTGAGCGGATGCGCTTTCTGGTTGATTCCGTATCGAAAGATTGGCGGCCGGAAGTGATTCTGGTGAATGAAGACTAGGCTACTTATTCATTGATGAAATGCGGAATTCAGTTGGCGAAAGAAGTGCCTGTAGTTTTTGGTGGTGTCAATTATCCGAATTGGGGATTACTGAAACATCATCCCAACGTGACAGGCTTCCATGACAAGATAGCCTTTAATGAGAATATCAGTGTGGCAAAAGAGCTTTTCGGTGAGCACGTTCGTTTGTTTACCATGCTTGATACTACCTATATCGACAGACAAATCAGAAGAGATGCAAAGGAGCAGTTTAAAGGATATAAAGTGACCGGATTCATAGATAATCCCGAACTTTCTCCTGAAGAACAGATACGTTTGGCACAGGAAGAAGGCTATACCCGTTTCATGGCTATTCCTTTGCGTAATGCCAGAAACCATTCGAATGCTACTTTTATGTGGGTTTTGAACAGGAGTTACCGCGATCAATGTTATATCCAGTTGAAACGTGATTACACCACTATTAATATTGGGAGTATCTGTGGTAGTCCTAGTCTGACAGCCATCAATGAAGCCTTTGGGTTTGGTGAGAAGTTGTTGGGTGGATACATCACTTCGCTGCCTATTCAGGTAGAAGAAGAGGTGAAAACTGCCGTTCGCATATTACATGGCGCAAGCCCTTCGGATATACCCATTGTTGAAAGCCGGAAAGAGTATGTCGTAGACTGGAATACAATGACGCAAATTGGTTTGAGTAAGGAAAGTATTCCTGCTAAATATCGTATTATCAATATTCCGTTCAGAGATGAATATCCATTTTTGTGGGGAGCCTTAGTCGCTTCATTTGTTCTTTTCCTGATTTTATTTTTTGCTTCTCTTTGGTGGCTATATCTTCGGGAACAGATGAGGAAAAAACAGGCTCTTATAGCATTGGCTGATGAAAAAGAAACATTGTCATTAGCCATTGAGGGTGGAATGACGTATGCTTGGAGATTGGATAAGGGTTGTTTTGTTTTTGAAGATGCATTCTGGGCGTCGCAAGGGTTAAATCCTAGACAACTATCGTTTAAGGAATTCATGAGCTTTATTCATCCCGATCATTGGGAGGGAGTGAAGTTCAACTGGCGAAATCTGAAAAGTGCTCATAAAAAAATTGTGCAGGAGCTTTGTAACTTCGACGGTAAAGGCTATAGTGGTGGGAGTTTCGTTATACTACTAAACAGCTTTCGGGTGGTGAATATAAAACAGCAGGTTTGCTGCTCAACATACAAGATATAAAAGATCGTGAAGAGGAACTGGAAGCTGCACGCTTACTCGCTGAAAAGGCAGAATTGAAACAATCATTCCTGGCAAATATGAGCCATGAGATACGTACTCCACTTAATTCGATTGTGGGTTTTGCCAATATTCTGGCATTGGAAGATGGATTGAGTTCCGTAGAACGCGAAGAATACATCGGCACTATTAATAAGAACAGCGAGTTGTTGCTCAAATTGATTAACGATATTTTGGAGCTTTCTCGTATCGAATCAGGCTATATGTCTTTCTCGTTTAAGAAATGTAGGGTGAGAGAGCTGATTGATGACATTTATATGACTCACCAGGTATTGATTGCTCCACGCCTGGAATTCCTGAAAGAAGTGGATAATATACCTTTGGAAATTAATGTGGATAGAGAGCGCTTGATACAAGTTCTAACAAATTTCTTGAATAACGCCAGTAAATTTACGGAAACCGGATATATCAAATTAGGGTATATTTATCTGCCGGATGAGGGGCATGTGCGGATTTATGTAGAAGATACTGGGAGAGGTATTCCACGCGAAGAACAACGGATGATTTTCAGCCGTTTCTACAAACAGAACGAATTTTCACAGGGAGCAGGATTGGGGCTTTCTATTTGTCAGGTAATTATAGAAAAACTGGGTGGAAGGATTGAACTCAAATCCGAAGTAGGCAAGGGAAGTCGCTTTACGGTCATCCTTCCTTGCCGGGTAGTGTCTTGATAAAACTTAATAGGAGGGATTGTCAACCGTGTTATTTTTTGTTTTTCCCTTTCTCCATCGTTCCCAAGTAAATCTCCAGTGAACGGGTGGAAATCTGTATTTCGCGGAAAGATACGCCTAGAGAGGCTATCAACAGAATCAGTGCCAGTCCGAATACGTAAGCAGAAAATAATTGCAGTCCGATATAAATAAGAAACATACTGACTACGCAAAGAAAAAGACTTGCAATACCCAGTCCTTGCATTGTACGGGTCAGGTTCAACCGTTTCCGTAAATTCTCGATTTGAGCTTCAGTGATATCCGAAGGGTTCTCCACGTAGCGGTCACGCAGTTGGCGCACAAGTTGGGCATACGATAAGAAACGGTTGGTGTAAGCCAACAAAATCAATGAAACTGCCGAGAAAAGTAGGGCAGGAGTAGTGAGGGTCAGTTCTTCCATAATCTATTTTTTGTAGTCAAGTAGCGGTTCAAAATTCATTTTATAAAAGAGAATTTAGGTGCAGATTACATAGATTTCACGTATTATACGTTTTTTAGAATGAAGCTTGTTATAAAGCAACTGTGTAAGATACGTGAAATCTGTGTGATCCGTGTAATCTGCGCCTAAAATATAGATTCCGCAAGGAAACCTTGCTTCGGAGTTATTCCGCTTTCAATACGTTGAGTTCTTTACCTACCTTGATAAAGGCAGCGATACACTTGTCAAGATGTGCTTTTTCGTGTCCTGCAGAAATCTGTACACGGATGCGGGCCTGATCTTTCGGCACTACCGGATAGTAGAAACCTGTCACATAGATTCCTTCTTCCTGCATGCGTGCAGCGTAAATCTGGGATAACTTCGCATCATACAGCATAACAGCACAGATAGCACTTTGTGTCGGTTTAATATCAAATCCGGCAGCCGTCATCTTATCGCGGAAGTAGTTTACATTTTCAACCAACTTGTCATGCAGTGCATTGCTCTCTTTCAGCATCTTGAAAACTTCAAGACTTGCACCGATGATACCCGGAGCCAATGAGTTGGAGAACAAATACGGGCGACTACGTTGACGGAGCAAATCGATAATCTCTTTACGACCGGTGGTAAATCCTCCCAGTGCACCGCCGAAAGCCTTACCCAACGTTCCGGTATAAATATCTACACGTCCGTGAGTCTTATACAACTCGCTTACGCCATGACCAGTGGTACCTACCACACCGGCAGAGTGGGATTCATCCACCATTACCAACGCATCGTATTTCTCGGCAAGATCACAAATCTGATCCATCGGAGCTACGTTGCCATCCATTGAGAACACACCGTCCGTAACAACAATACGGAAACGTTGTGCCTGCGCTTCTTGCAGACATCTTTCCAAGTCTTTCATGTCAGCATTGGCATAACGGTAACGTTTTGCTTTGCAAAGACGTACCCCGTCAATGATAGAAGCATGGTTTAGCGAGTCCGAGATAATGGCATCCTCTTCAGAGAAAAGTGGTTCGAATACACCGCCGTTAGCGTCAAAGCAGGCAGCATACAGAATCGTGTCTTCAGTCTGGAAATAGTCCGAGATGGCAGCTTCCAGTTCTTTGTGTATATCTTGTGTTCCACAAATGAAACGGACGGAAGACATTCCGTATCCACGGTTGTTCATCATTTCCTGCGAAGCCTTGATTAATCGGGGATGATTGGACAATCCTAGATAGTTGTTTGCGCAGAAGTTTAATACTTCCTTACCTTTTACAGTGATGGCAGCTTGCTGCGCACTTTCAATCAGTCGTTCTTCTTTATAAAGTCCGGCTTCCTTGATTTCAGCCAATGTTTGGCGGAGATATTCTTGCATTTTACCGTACATAGTGTTTGGGTGATTAAGTTATATTGCAAAGGACACAATTTTTCTTGGAATAACAATGTCTTTTTGATTAAAATCTGAAAAAAAAGTGCTTACTTTGCGCACTATTTAAGCTTGATATTCTAAGTCAGAAGAAAAAATGGAACACATTTTGATTATTGGAGCTACCGGACAGATAGGGTCGGAGCTAACGATGGAGCTACGTAAACGTTACGGAAATGCAAATGTAGTAGCTGGTTATATTCCGGGTGCAGAACCTAAAGGGGAATTAAAGGAGTCGGGACCGTCGGCTATTGCTGATGTAACGGACGGCGAGGCGATTGCATCTGTAGTAAAAGAGTATCATATCGATACGATTTATAACTTGGCTGCTCTGTTGTCTGTAGTTGCCGAGTCGAAACCCAAGCTGGCTTGGAAAATAGGCATCGATGGATTGTGGAATGTGCTGGAAGTGGCACGTGAACAAGGGTGCGCGGTGTTTACTCCGAGTTCTATCGGTTCGTTTGGCGCTAGTACGCCTCACACGAAAACACCGCAGGACACCATTCAACGTCCCCGTACCATGTATGGAGTCACTAAAGTAACGACAGAGTTGTTGAGTGATTACTATTTTAATAAATACGGTGTCGATACCCGTGCTGTCCGTTTTCCGGGCATTATTTCGAATGTGACCCCTCCGGGAGGAGGTACGACCGATTATGCTGTCGATATTTACTACTCGGCAGTGAAAGGAGAAAAGTTTGTGTGCCCCATTAAGCAAGGCACTTTAATGGATATGATGTACATGCCGGATGCGCTGAATGCAGCAATCACACTGATGGAAGCCGATCCGGCAAGATTGATACACCGCAATGCTTTCAATATCGCTTCCATGAGTTTCGATCCGGAAACGATATATCAAGCTATCAAGAAGCATGTGCCGCAGTTTGAGATGATTTATGATATAGATCCTTTGAAGCAGCGCATAGCCGATAGCTGGCCCGATAGTCTGGATGATACCTGTGCTCGTGAAGAGTGGGGATGGAAGCCGGCCTACAATTTGGAAAGCATGACGGTGGATATGCTTGAAAAGTTAAGAGAGAAACTGAAATAATGAAAAAACTAATTGCAGGGGTCATACTGCTCGGTATATTGAGCTCTTGTGGAAACAAGAAAACAAATATTGACCCCTTCGCATCTATTACTAAAGAGGTGGATTCAGTCCGGCAGATAGCCGATTCTAGCCACCATGATAAATCGCCGGAAGATCCGCAGCCTATACAGGCGGATGAATCTTTCGATGATTTTATTTACAATTTTGCTTCCGATGATGTGTTACAGCGTCAGCGTGTGAAATTTCCATTGCCCTACTACAATGGAGATAAGAAGTCAAACATTGAGGAACGCAACTGGAAGCATGATGACTTGTTTACCAAACAGCATTATTATACACTGCTGTTTGATAGAGAAGAAGATATGGATTTAGTAGGAGATACCTCCCTCACTTCTGTGCAGGTAGAGTGGATGTTCGTGAAAACACGAATGGTGAAAAGATACTATTTTGAACGTATCAAAGGTGCATGGATACTGGAGGCAATCAACCTGCGGCCCATTGAACAAAGTGATAATGAAAACTTTGTTGAGTTTTTCGGACATTTTGCAACGGATAGTCTTTTTCAGAGTCAGCGTGTGCGGGAGCCGTTGGCTTTTGTAACCAGTGATCCGGACGATGATTTCTCCATTTTGGAGACAACCCTCGATCTTAATCAGTGGTTCGCCTTCAAACCGGTACTTCCTGTCGACCGCCTTTCTAATATTAATTACGGACAGCGGAATGACGATGATTCGCCCACGAAAATCCTGGCGTTGAAAGGTATCGGAAATGGTTTTTCCAATATCCTTTATTTCCGCCGGAAAGCCGGAGAATGGGAATTGTATAAGTTTGAAGATACAAGTATCTGATACAGGTTACGATGCACTATAACAGTATAACTTATAACTAAAAATATATGTATTCTCTTTTGCCCTACAATACATTCGGCATCGATGTCAGTGCCGCTCGTTTTTTAGAATATTCTTCGGTTGAAGAACTGAAGAAGCTGATTGTGCAAGGTGCCATTGTGACACCTTTTTTGCATATTGGTGGCGGCAGTAACCTGTTGTTTACCAAAGATTACGACGGATTGATACTCCATTCCCGCATTGAAGGAATCGAAGTGACGGAGGAAGATGAACACTCTGTGTCGGTACGAGTGGGAGCGGGAGTAGTATGGGATGACTTCGTTGCATATTGCGTAGAACATGGATGGTATGGAACGGAGAACCTGTCGCTCATCCCCGGTGAGGTCGGAGCGAGCGCGGTACAGAACATCGGAGCTTATGGCGTTGAAGTGAAAGATCTGATAACAGCTGTGGAAACGGTGAACATTCAAGCTGAAGAACGCGTTTATTCGGTGGAAGAGTGTGGATATACCTACCGCAACAGTATCTTTAAACGCCCGGAAAACAAGTCGGCTTTTGTCACCTATGTCCGTTTCCGACTTAGTAAAAAAGAACATTATACGTTAGATTATGGAACCATTCGTCAGGAGCTTGAAAAATATCCGGCATTGACGCTTTCTGTTGTACGGAAAGTGATAATTGATATTCGTGAGAGCAAGTTGCCCGACCCGAAGGTAATGGGAAATGCCGGCAGCTTCTTTATGAATCCCATTGTGCCGAAAGAAAAACTGGAAGCCCTGCAGCAGGAATATCCCCGGATACCTTACTATGAGCTGGCAGAAGATCGGGTGAAAATTCCGGCAGGATGGATGATCGACCAATGCGGCTGGAAAGGTAAGGCCTTAGGTCCGGCTGCCGTACATGATAAACAAGCGCTGGTGTTAGTGAATCTTGGTGGAGCAAAAGGTAGCGATATTCTTGCGCTTTCAGATGCAGTCCGAGCCTCTGTTCATGAGAAGTTTGGCATTGATATCCACCCGGAAGTTAACTTAATAAATTGAGAAGTAACAAGTGAAAGTAAGAATCATTGGAAGTGGAACATCGACGGGAGTACCCCAAATCGGCTGTACATGTCCGGTTTGTACTTCTACCGATCCGAAAGATAACCGATTGCGTGCATCTGCTATTGTTGAGACAGATGATGCGCGAATTTTGATAGATTGCGGTCCGGATTTCCGGACACAGGTATTGCGTCTTCCTTTTGAGAAGATAGATGGTGTGCTCATTACGCATGAACATTATGACCATGTGGGTGGGTTGGACGATTTGCGTCCGTTTTGCCGGTTTGGTTCAGTGCCTATTTATGCGGAAAATTATGTGGCACAAGGCTTGCGCTTGCGTATGCCCTATTGTTTTGTTGACCATCGTTATCCGGGAGTTCCCGACATTCCTTTGCAGGAAATCTCGGTGGGACAGGCTTTTTCAGTTAACCACACGGAGGTGCTTCCTTTACGTGTGATGCATGGCCGATTGCCTATTCTGGGATATCGTATCGGGCAATTAGGTTATATCACTGATATGCTGACCATGCCCGAAGAATCCTATGAACAATTGGCGGGAATAGATGTTTTGGTAGTGAATGCACTTCGGATTGCCACGCATCCTACTCATCAGAATTTGGAAGAAGCACTGGCAGTGGCGCAGCGCATTCAGGCAAAGAAGACGTACTTTATACACATGAGTCATGATATGGGCTTGCATGCGGAGGTTGAAAAGAGCCTTCCGGAAAATATTCACCTGGCATTCGACGGATTGGATATCTATCTTTGATTATCGGTGAAATTTTTAGCAAAAGTTTTGTTTTCTTTGTAGAAATTATTATTTTTGCACCTAGCCGATAAACAGCGAATATTATGAAACTTCGTACGATAGTGAAAATAGCGATCACGTCTTCTGTTGTACTTTTGTGCTCAGGTTTCGCATTGTACTCTTTTTTTAGACTGTCGGCGGCCGAAGGGCAGAAAGATTTTGATCTTTATGAACTGGTTCCATCCACCACTTCAGCCGTATTTGTTACCGATGATGTGCTCGAGTTTGTAGCGGAGGTCGATGATCTGACTTGTAGTAAAAATCAGCAATATCTTTATGTATCCAAACTTTTTTCTTATCTGAAACAAAGCCTTTATGCCCTCTCGGAAGATACTCCCCATGGCTTGAGTCGGCAAATGAATCAGATGCTGATTAGTTTCCACGAACCGGATAACGAACGGAACCAGGTACTTTATTGCAGATTGGGAAATGGGGATAAGGAATTGGTGAACAGGTTTGTGCGTAAATATATATCTTCGCTTTATCCACCGAAAACGTTTGTTTACAAAGGAGAGGAAATAATCATTTACCCGATGGCAGATGGTGATTTTCTAGCCTGCTATCTGACGTCTGATTTTATGGCGTTAAGTTTTCAGAAAAAACTGATTGAAAACGTTATTGATGCATATAAGAGTGACAAATCATTGGCGGATGATCCGACCTTTACAGGAGTGCGTGCTCCGAAAAAAAGTGTAGCGGCCGCCACAATCTATACCCGTATGAAAGGGATGATGGGATGGACGGAATTTGACATGAAGATGAAAGATGATTTTATTTATTTCTCCGGCATCACTCATGATGCAGATACTTGCTTTGCATTTATAAAACAACTTCGCCAGCAGCAATCAGTCAAAGGCTTCCCGGGTGAAGCACTGCCCTCCACTGCTTTCTATTTTAGCAGACAGGGGATTACGGACTGGGCGTCTTTACTTTCTTATGGAAATGCGCAGGAGCAGAACGGGGCAGTCCGCACGAGTGAAGTGCAGAATAGAGATAAGGAATTTTCCCGCTATCTGATGGAAAATGCCGGGCAAGACCTGGTTGCCTGTCTCTTCCAGCGTGAAGATACGTTGCAGGATGCAGCGGCAGTCTTGAGCCTGTCTGTGGCAGATGTGACGGAAGCTGAAAGGATGCTTCGTGCCTTTGTCAATACTGCTCCGGCAGATGAAGGAAGAAAAACTCCCCGTATTACTTTTTGTTATACTGTAAATAAGGCATACTTGGTCTATCGGTTGCCTCAAACAACATTGTTTAAACAACTGACCAGTTTTGTTGAACCGACTTTGGATGTGTATGCAGCATTTTATGGCGGACGTTTGTTACTCGCTCCGGATGAGGATAGCCTGTCGCATTATATTCGCCAACTGGATAAAGGGGAAGTGCTTAATGGGGCAATGGCTTATCAGACGGGTATGGATCACCTGTCTGATTCATATCATTTTATGCTGATGGCGGATTTCGATCACGTGTTCCGGCAATCGGAAAATCACGTCCGTTTCGTACCGGATTTCTTCATGCGCAATGCAGACTTTTTCCGTAATTTTACACTCTTTGTCCAGTTTGCCTGTACCGATGGAGTAGTATATCCCAATATTGTTTTGAAATATAAATCAGAATAAAAATTGTGGTTTATATACAATCATTCTATAAAAAAAAACTCCCGACAGAATTAAATTCTATCGGGAGTTTTTTATGCTTATTCGTCCGACGAATGACTTTCGGTTTAGAATGGCAGATCGTCTTTTGCGTCGCCCGGAGTAAATTCCGGCATTGCCGACGGAGCTGCGGGAGGAACGAAACCGCCTGTAGCCATTGGGGCACCTACGCTGACACGTTCTACTTTCCATGCACGGATTCTGTTGAACCAGCGGTCTTGCCATTGGTTAGAATCGATGTCGAATGAAACAGTCAGTTCTTCGCCCATTTGAATGTTGAACTGATCTATTTTATCTGCCCCAAATACTTCGAAGCACATTTTGCGTGGATATTGGTCGTGACTTTCGATAACAAACTCTTGCGCTTTCCACTCGTTGCCGGTAGCTTTTGAAACTCCTCCTTTGGGCTGGAGGATAGCGATGATTTTTCCTGTAAATTCCATTGCGATAATTTTAAATTCTGGGGCGAAGTTACAATTTTTTAGTAATATCCCTCACACAATGCCTGTTTTTTTCTTTTGTTTTATTGGGCAGCCCAAATCTTTTTTCGTAACTTTGTGCGATAGAACATTTAAAACTTAAATACACGAAAATATATGAAATTTATCGTTTCAAGTACTGCTCTTTCCAGCCATTTACAGGCCATCAGCCGTGTGATTAATTCAAAAAATGCGCTGCCAATTCTCGATTGTTTCCTCTTCGAATTGGAAGACGGGACATTGTCTGTGACTGTATCCGACAGTGAAACAACGATGGTGACTACCGTAGAAGTGAATGAAAGCGATACGAACGGGCGTTTTGCCGTAGTAGCGAAAACATTGCTTGATGCACTGAAAGAAATCCCGGAACAACCACTTACATTTGAAATCAATCCGGATAATTATGAAATAACAGTGCAGTACCAGAACGGAAAATACAGCCTGATGGGGCAGAATGCGGATGAATTCCCGCAATCGGCTACACTGGGTGATAATGCAGTCCGTGTAGAAATGGAGGCAAGTGTACTTCTGGGAGGTATCAACCGTTCGGTATTTGCTACTGCCGATGACGAACTTCGTCCGGTGATGAACGGTATTTATTTCGATATTACCACAGAAGACATCACAATGGTTGCTTCAGACGGTCATAAACTGGTGCGTTGCAAGACATTGGCAGCCAAAGGTAACGAGCGTGCAGCCTTCATCCTTCCAAAGAAACCGGCTACTTTGCTTAAGAATCTTTTGCCGAAAGAACAAGGCACAGTGACGATCGAATTCGATGAACGCAATGCTGTATTCATGCTCGAAAGCTACCGGATGGTTTGCCGCCTGATTGAAGGACGTTACCCGAACTACAACTCGGTAATTCCGCAGAACAACCCGCACAAAGTGACCGTAGACCGTCAACAGTTGGTAGGAGCTTTGCGTCGTGTGTCTATTTTCTCATCGCAGGCAAGCAGTTTGATTAAACTCCGTATGCAGGAAAACCAGATTGTGATTTCCGCACAAGATATTGACTTCTCTACTTCTGCCGAAGAAACACAAGTTTGCCAGTATGCAGGTGCAGCAATGAGCATCGGTTTCAAATCGACATTCCTCATCGATATCCTGAACAATATTTCAGCAGACGAAGTAGTCATCGAACTCGCAGATCCTTCACGTGCCGGAGTAATCATCCCGGTAGAGCAGGAAGAAAACGAAGACCTGCTGATGCTGCTGATGCCGATGATGCTAAATGATTAATAGTAATCACCGCAAAATAACACAGAGTTCCACAGAGTGTTTTATGTATTTATTGCTCTGTAGAACTCTGTGTTACTCTGTGGTGGAAAAAATAATTAGAAATGAAATTAAACCTGAAAAATCCCATTGTTTTTTTTGATTTAGAAACAACCGGAACCAATATCAACACAGACCGAATTGTTGAAATCTGCTATCTGAAAGTATATCCGAATGGAAATGAAGAAGCAAAAACATTACGTATCAATCCTGAAATGCATATCCCGGAAGCATCTTCTGCTATACATGGCATTTATGATGCCGACGTAGTCGATTGCCCTACTTTCAAAGAAGTGGCGAAAAACATAGCCAGGGACATTGAAGGTTGCGATTTGGCAGGATTTAATTCCAATCGTTTTGATATTCCTGTCCTTGCTGAAGAGTTCCTTCGCGCCGGAGTGGACATTGATATGACGAAACGCAAATTTGTAGACGTACAGGTGATCTTCCACAAAATGGAACAACGCACCTTGTCTGCTGCCTATAAATTCTATTGCGACAAGAATCTGGAAGATGCACACACTGCCGAAGCAGATACACGGGCCACTTACGAAGTGCTGAAAGCACAGCTCGACCGTTACTCCGATCTTCAGAATGATATTGCGTTCCTGGCAGATTATTCAAGTTTCAGCAAGAATGTAGACTTTGCCGGACGCATGGTGTACGATGATAATGGGGTGGAAGTGTTCAACTTCGGAAAATATAAAGGAATGTCTGTAGCCGAGGTTTTGAAGAAAGATCCCGGATATTACAGTTGGATTTTGAATAGTGATTTCACGTTGAACACTAAGGCGGCATTGACAAAAATCCGTTTGCGTGAAATGAGTAATTTGATTACAAAATAATGCTAAAAGGAAAAAAAATAATTCTTGGAATTACCGGCAGTATTGCCGCGTACAAGGCGTGCTATATCATTCGTGGACTGATAAAACAGGGAGCGGAAGTGCAAGTCGTAATTACTCCGGCGGGAAAAGAATTTATTACTCCCATCACTCTTTCGGCTTTGACCAGCAAACCAGTCATTAGTGAGTTTTTTGCCCAGCGTGACGGAACGTGGAATAGCCACGTCGATCTCGGATTGTGGGCGGATGCTGTATTGATTGCACCTGCCACTGCCTCTACTATCGGTAAAATGGCCAATGGAATAGCCGACAATATGCTCATAACAACTTATCTTTCGGCAAAAGCTCCCGTGTTTGTTGCTCCGGCAATGGATCTCGATATGTTTGCCCATCCCGCCACCCAGAAAAATCTGGATATACTGCGTTCCTACGGTAATCACATTATCGAGCCGGGAACAGGAGAATTAGCCAGCCACTTGGTAGGAAAGGGACGTATGGAAGAGCCGGAAAACATCATCCGGGTATTGGATGAATTCTTCGCTTCGAGTGATGAACTATCCGGAAAGAAAGTGATGATTACAGCCGGACCTACTTACGAAAAAATTGACCCGGTGCGTTTCATAGGCAATTATTCTTCCGGAAAGATGGGATTTGCGTTGGCAGAAGAATGTGCCCGTCGCGGAGCGCAGGTGACATTGATAACAGGTCCTGTGCAGCTCAAAACGAAACATTCCCGTATCCGGCGTGTAGATGTGGAATCAGCAGAAGAAATGTATGCGGCTTCACAGATCTATTTTCCAGATGCTGATGCAGGTATTCTTTGTGCGGCAGTAGCCGACTACCGTCCGGAAACAGTGGCCGACAAGAAGATTAAGCGGGAGAAAGAAGAGGAACTAACCCTCCATCTTCAGGCAACACAAGACATCGCTGCCAATTTAGGAGCACTGAAAGGGAAAAATCAGTTATTGGTTGGCTTTGCCCTCGAAACCAATAATGAGCAGCAGAATGCCGAAGGAAAGCTCGAACGCAAAAACTTCGACTTTATTGTGCTCAATTCGTTGAATGATGCTGGAGCCGGTTTTCGCCATGATACCAATAAAATAAGTATCATCGACAGGAAAGGTCGTACAGACTATCCTCTGAAGCCGAAGACGGAAGTAGCCCAAGACATCATCGACCGTCTGGTAGCCACTCTGTCTTCCGGTTTTTAATTTTTAATCTTTAATTAAAATAGAAGGTGTTACGTTCACTATACATTCAGAATTACGCATTGATAGAAAAACTGGATATCAGTTTTGAAACAGGCTTTTCCGTTATAACAGGTGAAACGGGAGCCGGAAAATCAATTATTCTGGGAGCTATCGGACTCCTGTTAGGACAGCGTGCCGATGTGAAAGCGATTCGCCACGGAGCTTCCAAATGTATCATAGAGGCACGTTTCGATATATCTGCCTATGGTATGCGTCCGTTTTTCGAAGAAAACGAGTTGGAATATGATGAAGAGTGCATTTTGCGTCGTGAAGTGCAGTCTTCCGGTAAGAGCCGGGCATTCATCAACGATACTCCTGCTTCGTTGGCACAAGTGAAAGAGCTGGGCGAACAGCTGATAGATGTACATTCGCAACATCAGAATCTGCTGCTTAATAAAGAAGGATTTCAGTTGAATGTGCTTGATATTCTGGCACATAATGACGCTGCATTGGCGAAATATCGTCTGTGTTATGACGAATGGAAACAGACAGATCGCGAACTCGCTGAATTAGTGTCACTGGCAGAGAAAAGTCGCTCCGATGAAGATTATATCCGCTTCCAACTCGAACAGCTCGAAGAAGCCTGTTTGGTGGAAGGCGAACAGGAAGAACTGGAGCAGGAAGCTGAAACATTAAGTCATGCAGAAGAGATAAAAGCCGGACTTTACCGGGTGGAGCAGTCGTTTGCTTCGGATGAAGGTGGCTTGCTTTCTTATCTGAAAGACAGTCTGAATACACTGAATAATCTGCAAAGAGTATATCAGCCGGCCAAGGAACTTACCGAACGTATGGAGAGCGCTTATATCGAACTGAAAGATATTTCGCACGAAGTCTCTTTACAAAGTGACTCCGTTGAATTCAATCCGGTTCGTCTGGACGAAGTGAATGAACGGTTGAATCTGATTTATTCCTTACAGCAGAAACATCGGGTACAAACCCTTGATGAATTGATAGCGCTAACGGATGAATACCGCAGCAAATTGTCGGACATCACTTCCTATGATGAGCGTATCGCCGAACTGACTGCTCGCAAAGAGGAACAATATAAACAAGTGAAACAACAGGCAGAAGTGCTGACCAAAGCCCGTACGAAAGCTGCTCGTGAAGTAGAAAAACAGCTGGCTGTCCGGTTGATTCCATTAGGAATGCCGAATGTTCGTTTCCAGATAGAAATGGGACTGAAGAAAGAGCCGGGATTGCAAGGAGAAGATACAGTCAACTTCCTGTTTTCCGCCAATAAGAACGGCACCTTGCAGAATATCTCTTCCGTAGCTTCAGGAGGTGAAATCGCTCGTGTCATGCTTTCTATCAAGGCGATGATTGCCGGAGCCGTCAAGCTGCCGACTATCGTATTTGATGAAATAGATACCGGAGTCTCCGGTGAAATAGCCGACCGTATGGCGGACATGATGCAGGAGATGGGCGACCGCAACCGTCAGGTAATCAGTATCACCCACCTGCCGCAGATTGCTGCCCGTGGGCGTGCTCATTATAAGGTATACAAGAAAGATAGCGATACGGAAACCAACAGCCATATCCGCCGTCTCACTGACGAAGAACGGGTAGAGGAAATAGCTCACATGCTTAGTGGTGCCACTCTCACCGAAGCTGCCCTTAGCAATGCCAAATCCCTGCTTGCCCGCAACTGATAAATAGTGAATAGTAAATAGTAAAATAGTAAATCAACCAGATGTTAGATAAAAGTGAAATGATTTTCGGCGTTCGTGCCGTGATAGAAGCCCTTCAGGCTGGAAAAGAGATAGATAAGATCCTCGTGAAGAAAGATATTCAAAGTGATCTTTCCAAGGAGCTTTTTGCAGCTTTGAAAGGTACGCTGATACCTGTTCAGCGTGTTCCGGTAGAGCGTATCAACCGTATTACCCGGAAAAATCATCAAGGAGTGATCGCCTTCATTTCTTCTGTGACTTATCAGAAAGCGGAGGATCTTGTTCCTTTCTTGTTTGAGCAAGGAAAAAATCCGTTTTTTGTTATGCTCGACGGAGTGACCGATGTACGCAATTTCGGGGCGATTGCACGTACCTGCGAATGTGCGGCTGTCGATGCCGTGATTATTCCTGTCCGGGGTAGTGCGTCGGTCAATGCTGACGCCGTGAAAACATCGGCAGGAGCGCTACATACTCTTCCGGTATGCCGTGAACAGAACCTCCGTTCGACTCTGCAATATCTGAAAGATAGTGGTTTCCGCATTGTGGCTGCTACCGAAAAAGGAGATTATGACTATACCAAGGCCGATTATACAGGTCCCCTCTGCATCATAATGGGAGCTGAGGATACAGGAGTTTCTTATGAAAACCTTGCCCTCTGTGATGAATGGGTGAAAATTCCGATGCTGGGCACTATCGAATCCCTGAATGTCTCTGTAGCTGCCGGTATCCTGATTTACGAAGCTGTGAAACAAAGAAACAATGACTGATATGAAGAAGATTTTAATTCTACCTTTGCTGCTTTTCTTCCTGGTACAAGGAAGCATGGCACAAACCCCAAAATGGGTAGAGAAGGCAAAACGTGCAGTCTTCTCAATAGTGACTTATGACAAGAATGATAAAATGCTGAATACGGGAAACGGATTCTTTGTATCCGAAGACGGATTGGCTTTATCAGATTATACTCTTTTTAAAGGAGCTGAACGTGCGGTAGTGATTACTTCCGAAGGCAAGCAGATGCCGGTCAGCCTAATACTTGGAGCGAATGACATGTATGATGTCATTAAGTTTCGTGTGGCTATCACCGAGAAGAAAGTGCCTGCGCTGGTCGTTGCTAAAACAGCCCCGGCGACAGGAGCCGATGCGTGGATGCTTCCTTATTCTACACAAAAAAGTATCGCTTGCGTTACTGGTAAGGTGAAAGATGTTTCCAAAGTAGCCGGAGCATACCATTATTATACATTGAGCATGCATATGAAAGATAAGATGGTGAGCTGTCCGGTGATGAATGCGGAAGGTCAGGTATTTGGTATTGCGCAGAAATCATCCGGTATCGATACGGTGACTACTTGTTATGCGGCGGGAGCAGCTTTTGCCATGTCGCAGAAAATCAGTGCTCTTTCTTTGGGAGACGCTGCCTTGAAAAGCATTGGTATCCGGAAAGGTTTACCTGAAACGGAAGATCAGGCATTAGTATATCTGTTCATGGCCTCTTCGAGCCTCTCGGGCGAGGACTATGAAAAGCTGTTGGATGACTTCATTCGCCAGTTCCCTGCCAATGCAGATGGTTATCTCCGTCGTGCCAATTATTATGCATCTAAAGGTAAAGACGATCAGACCTGGTATGATAAAGCCGTTGCCGACTTTAATCAAGCTCTGAAAGTAGCCCAGAAGAAAGATGATGTATATTATAATATAGGTAAGCTAATGTATGCTTATCAATTATCGAAGCCGGAGAAAACTTATAAAGACTGGACGTATGACACCGCTTTGAAGAATGTCCGTCAGGCAATCGCTATTGATCCACTGCCAATTTACATTCAAATGGAAGGCGATATACTGTTTGCCCAACAAGACTATGCCGGTGCTTTGGCTGCTTATGAAAAGGTAAATACCAGCAATATTGCTTCTCCGGCCACTTTCTTTAGTGCTGCCAAGACGAAAGAACTGCTGAAAGGGGATCCGAAAGAAGTGGTAGCCTTAATGGATAGCTGTATTACCCGTTGCCCGCAACCGATTACGGCCGACTTTGCTCCATATTTGTTGGAACGTGCGCAGATGAATATGAATGCCGATCAGGCGCGAAATGCAATGCTCGATTATGATGCTTACCATACGGCAGTCAAGGGAGAAGTGAACGACGTGTTCTATTATTATCGCGAACAGGCAGCTTTGAAAGCACGTCAGTTTCAACGCGCTTTAGACGATATTGCCAAGGCCATCGAGATGAATCCGACAGACCTCACCTACCAGGCAGAGCATGCAGTTGTAAACCTCCGTGTAGGACGGTATGAAGAAGCCATTCAGATTTTAAATAATATATTGAAGACTGATCCTAAATATGGTGAGGCTTACCGTTTATTGGGACTTTGCCAGATACAGCTGAAGAAGACAGATGAAGCTTGCGGCAACTTTAAGAAAGCGAAAGAATTGGGTGATCCGAACGCAGATGAATTGATAACCAAATACTGCAAGTAAAAAGATTATCTTCTTGAAGATAAAAAATGAATCCCTGCCAACTCGAAAATTGGCAGGGATTCCTCGTTTTTGGGGACGTTGTATAAAAAACTCTCTCTCTTTTTTTTATTTTTCCCCACTTCACTTGTTAAGTTCAGGTTGTAGGTTTTAATGATATATGGTTTGATTTCCCTTTTTCCCCTCTTTTATAAGTTAAATGCATGGTTATTGAAAATACTGCATGGCTTCACTTATTTTTTTAGAAATAATTCGAAATTCTATCTAAAACAGTAAGTAAATTTAAAATCGTGGTTCATTTTATCTATAATCTTACTATATTCCGCACGTTTTTAATAACACGTATGAGATAAGTTATAATTTATGGAAAAAAATCGATTTACTATTTGTGCAAACAATTACATCGATTGTTTGCGACAAGAGGGTCGTTATTCTACGGCCCATGTGTATAAACACGCTATTCGTTCTTTTTCGCAGTTTTGTGGAACTCAATCCATCACGTTTAGTAAAATAAACCGTAAAACTCTAAAGAGGTATAGCAACTATCTGATGGCTTCCCGTTTGAAGCCCAATACGATTTCTACGTATATGCGTATGTTGCGTAGTATCTACAATCGTGGTGTCGATATGCATCAGGCTCCTTATGTACATGGTTTGTTCCGGGATGTTTTTACCGGGGTGGACACACGTCAGAAGAAAGCTATCCCGATCGGCGAACTTCACATGCTATTAAACAAAGATCCTCAATCGGAAAAGCTTCGCCGGACGCAGGCCATTGCCAATCTGTTATTTCAGTTTTGTGGAATGCCTTTTTCTGATTTAGCCCATTTGGAAAAGTCCAATCTGGAGCGAGGGCTTTTGAAGTACAATCGTACCAAGACCGGTACTCCTATGAGTATAGAAGTGCTGGAGTCAGCGCAGAATGCAATTGGGGGATTGTACAATAAATCTGACGCCCGGAGTTCTGGCTATCCTGATTATCTTTTCCGGATATTAAGCGGAGCGTACAAGCGGAATGAAGAAGGAGCCTATCGTGAGTATCAGTCAGCTTTGAGACGTTTTAATAATGAGTTGAAAAGCCTGTCCAGAAAATTAAGGCTACATTCGCCCGTCACGTCGTATACGCTTCGTCATTCTTGGGCTACGACTGCTAAGTACAGAGGTGTACCTATCGAAATGATTAGCGAATCACTAGGACACAAATCTATTAAAACAACACAGATATATTTAAAGGGTTTCGAATTGGAAGAAAGAACAAAAGTAAATAAATTGAATTATTCTTACGTTTGTAATTTTAAAATGCTCTGATTAATATTATTAAAGCATTATGGATTAGGGACTTAATGCTGATGTTACTTCTTAGGTAACGGAATTATATTCGCTACAAAGATAGGTAAAAATATTAATAGCAAACAAACAATAAACTTCTTTTTTTCCTTTTTCTCTAAAATATGCAACATAAATCTATCTGAACATGAAGGATAACATCTTCATGCTCAAAGGCTTTTTATTACCTAAATTCAAGAATGTTTTATATTGAATGTTAGGTGCCCGCTTTTATATTCCCTCATAATCGATTTTTTTCTTTTTTTCACAGCGATGTGTATTCTATATGTGTGTTGTCCGTTACCTAAGAAGTAACGGATGAACATGGGGTAAAAAAATATGATTTTAACGAAACCAAAATCAGTAAATGCCGGGCCTAGTAGTGGGACAGGGGAAGGCGTAGCACACTCAAAACGCTGGTATGTAGCACTCGTTCGAATGCATCACGAGAAAAAAGTTGCCGAGCGTTTGTCTAAGATGGGAATTGATTCTTTTGTTCCCGTTCAACAACAAATTCATCAATGGAGTGACCGTCGTAAGATGGTTGATACAGTCTTACTCCCAATGATGGTTTTTGTACATGTCAATCCAAAAGAACGTATGGAAGTCCTTTCATTTTCTACGGTCAGCCGTTATATGGTGATGCGTGGAGAGAGCACTCCTGCCGTTATTCCTGACGAGCAGATGGCCCGTTTCCGTTTCATGCTCGATTATTCCGAAGAAGCAGTCTGTATGAATGATACTCCACTAGCGCGTGGTGAGAAAGTTCGTGTCATAAAAGGTCCTTTGAGTGGACTTGTTGGCGAACTTGTGACTGTAGGCGGGAAGAGTAAGATTGCCGTTCGTTTAAATATGCTTGGCTGTGCTTGTGTAGATATGCCAATCGGTTATGTAGAACCCACAAAGATCACCAATGACAACACGAAGAAAATTTAACGTATTTCTATTCATTCTGTTGCTGGGAGTTTTTTCTCCTTTAATGGCTCAAAATATGAGCGACTCCCAAGTTCTTGAATATGTCAAGGATGGCATCCGCCAGGGTAAAGAACAGAAACAACTAGCTTCTGAACTGGCACGTAGAGGTGTGACCAAAGAACAGGCAACTCGTGTGAAGCAACTATATGAACAACAAAACAATGTTAATGCTTCCAATGCAACGGGTACCGATGTCAATGAATCACGTCTTCGTGAGGAAATGAAAGAAAACACTTCCGATATGCTGGAAGACCACCCGAGCACTCAAGACCTCGCACTTGGGAACCAGGTTTTCGGACGAAATATTTTCAACACCCGTAACCTTACTTTTGAACCCAGTGTCAATATCGCCACCCCCTTGAACTATCGTCTGGGTCCCGGTGATGAAGTGATTATCGATATCTGGGGAGCCAGCCAGAACACTATCCGCCAACAGATTTCTCCTGACGGCACGATCAACATTCAGAAAATAGGTCCTGTCAACCTGAACGGACTAACTATTGCTGAAGCCAATGATTATCTCAAAAAGACATTAAACAAGATATATAATGGTCTTAATAATGCGAATGATCCCACCTCTGACATCCGTCTGACTTTGGGCAGCATACGTACTATCCAGATCAATGTAATGGGTGAGGTTGTCCAACCGGGCACTTACTCCCTCTCTTCTTTTGCCACAGTCTTTCATGCACTTTACCGTGCGGGTGGAGTCAGTGACATAGGAAGCCTTCGCAATGTACAGTTGGTACGTAACGGCAAAAGTATCGCCACAATCGATGTCTACCAATTTATCATGAAAGGAAACATTCAGGATGACATTCGTCTTCAGGAAGGCGATGTAGTAATAGTCCCTGCCTATGACGTATTGGTTAAGATCGACGGAAAAGTGAAACGCCCGATGCGTTTCGAAATGAAAAAGGATGAAAGTCTATCCACTCTTATCAGCTATGCCGGTGGCTTTGAAGCCGACGCCTACACCCGTTCCTTGCGTGTCGTACGCCAGAATGGACAGGAATATGAAGTAAACACGGTCAAAGACCTTGACTATAGTGTCTATAAAATGCGAAACGGTGATGTTGTGACCGCCGAAGCCATCCTTAACCGCTTCATCAACAAACTTGAAATCCGTGGAGCCGTTTATCGTCCCGGCATCTACCAGTTGAATGGAAAACTGAATACAGTCCGTGAACTGGTAAACGAAGCCCAAGGTCTGACCGGTGATGCCTTCTTGAACCGTGCCGTTCTCTACCGCCAGCGTGAGGACTTGACTACCGAAGTTGTTCCAGTAGACATTAAAGCTATCATGGACGGTACTTCCCAAAACATCATTCTGATGAAAAACGATATCCTTTATATTCCTAGTATTCATGACCTGGAAGACAGGGGCAACGTCGTAATCCATGGTGAAGTAGCCAAACCTGATTCTTATCCTTATGCGGATAACATGACCCTTGAAGACTTGATCATTCAGGCAGGTGGATTGCGTGAAGCCGCTTCTGTGGTTCGTGTAGATGTATCCCGTAGAATTAAGAATCCTCGTAGTACAGTGGATAACGATACTATCGGCCAGATATATACATTCTCCCTAAAAGAAGGCTTTATTGTAGATGGAACCCCTGGCTTTGTACTTCAACCTTACGATGAAGTTTATGTACGTCGTAGTCCGGGTTATCAAGCTCAACAGAATGTGGTTGTTGAAGGTGAAATACTGTTCGGAGGCTCTTATGCAATGACCAGTCGTGAAGAACGTCTTTCGGACTTGATCAATAAAGCTGGAGGTGCAACGAATTATGCCTACTTACGTGGTGCCAAATTGACTCGTGTGGCCAATGCGAGTGAAAAGAAACGCATGGGTGATGTGATCCGCTTGATGAGCAGACAGTTGGGCGAGGCCATGATGGACTCTTTGGGTGTCCGTGTGGAAGATACCTTTAGTGTTGGTATTGACTTGGAAAAGGCGCTCGCGAATCCTGGAAGTACAGCAGATATTGTTTTGCGTGAAGGTGATGTGATTTCTATTCCGAAAAATAATAATACGGTTACGATTAATGGTGCCGTAATGGTTCCGAATACAGTTTCTTATATAGAGGGTGAGAATATAGATTATTACCTGAATCAGGCTGGTGGTTATTCTGAAAATGCGAAGAAGAGTAAGAAATTTATAGTTTATATGAACGGCCAGGTAACTAAAGTGAAAGGTAGTGGCAAGAAACAGATTGAGCCTGGGTGTGAGATAATTGTGCCTAGTAAAGCTAAGAAAAAAACTAATATGGGTAATATTCTAGGTTACGCTACTACATTCAGCACTTTGGGAATGATGGTTGCATCTATTGCTAATCTGATCAAAAAATAAAGAATAATAGTTTATATGACTATGATAGAAGGAGAATCTGAAAAAGAAGTAAAACAAGGGAAAAATAATCATCTGGGTGATGAATTTGAAATCGATTTAATGGATATTCTTCGTAAGATTATTGCTATTCGTAAGACAATTTATAAAGCAGTTGGTATTGGATTAGTGATAGGAATTATAATAGCTTTAAGTATCCCAAAACAATACACAGTCAAAGTCACCCTTTCTCCGGAGATGGGTGCTTCTAAAGAAGGTGGTTTATCGGGTTTGGCTGCTTCTTTCTTAGGAAGTGGTGTTACTATGGGAGATGGAACCGATGCTTTGAATGCCTCTTTGTCTCCAGATATTGTATCTTCTACTCCTTTTTTATTAGAACTCTCTACAATGAGGATACCTGTATCGAAAGATGAAAGCATGGCTTTGAACACTTATTTAGATGAAGAATCTTCCCCTTGGTGGAGTTATGTAATTGGATTTCCAAGTATGGTACTTGGCGGAGTTAAGTCATTATTTACTGAAGAAGATGAATCAATATCTTTCGGTAAAGCGAATCAGGGTACAATTGAATTATCTAAGATGGAGTCTATGAAGATTGAAATTCTAAAGAAAATGATAACTGCTTCTGTAGATAAGAAAACGTCTATGACTTCCGTTGCTGTAACTTTGCAAAATCCTAGGGTAGCCGCAGTGGTTGCCGATTCTGTCGTAAAGAAATTGCAGGAATGCATCATAGACTATCGTACTTTCAAAGCAAAAGAGGATTGTCTCTATCTGGAGAAATTGTTTAAAGAACGTCAGCAAGAATATTATGCTGCGCAGAAGAAATATGCCGATTATATGGATTCTCATGATAATATCATATTGCAAAGTGTTCGTGCAGAACAAGAGCGATTACAGAATGACATGAGTCTTGCTTACCAAGTATATAGTCAGGTTGCCAGTCAACTTCAGGTTGCCAGAGCCAAAGTTCAGGAAGAGAAGCCTGTATTTGCTGTAGTAGAACCTGCAGTGGTTCCATTGAATCCTTCAGGAACCAGTAAAAAGATATATATATTGGCATTTATCTTTCTATCTGTTTGTATTGTCATATCCTGGAAGTTATTCGGAGAAAATATTCTGAATAAGTTCAAAGAAATACAGGCTTAAAATCAATAGATAAGGTAATAATGGCATCAACCAACCAGATAAATAAAGTAGTAGAGTTGATTGTAGTTTTGGGAGATCTGATCATCCTGAATTTCAGTTTGTTCCTGCTACTTCTCTTTTGGGAAAAAGCGTTTGTGTATTCGCCTTTTTCTGGTACTGCTTCTTTGATGATGACTTCTTTAAGTCTTTGTTATTTGGCGTGTTCTGCTTCCCGTGGGAAGGCTTGGAACAGCAGAGAAATTCGTGCGGATCAGCTTGTATTGCGTGTTTTGAAGAATATTATGATGTTTTCTGTTTTTTGGGCATGTATCATGGCTTTTAGCGGAATCTCTATTGTTTCTCCTTTATTTTTTGTCTTCTATTTTTTTATTCTCTTTGTTGTTTTAAGCATCTATCGTATCATTATTCGTCGTTCACTGATTGGTTATTGTGCTAAGGGCAATCATAAACGCCATGCAGTATTTATCGGTGGAGGTAATAATATGCAGATGTTATACGAAGAAATGGATAGTTCTCTGGCATCTATCTATGAGGTTGTCGGTTATTTTGATATTAAATCTAATGATATTCTTTCATCTCAATGTCCATATTTGGGTAATCCTGACGGTTTTGCCAATTTTATGTCTGGACAAACGGGGATAAAGCATGTATTTTGTTCTTTGTCAATGGAACAGGGACGTTACAATGTTTCTATTATAAATTACTGTGAGAATCATTTGCTTTATTTTCATGGTGTTCCTAATGTTTGTAAAGGTTTTCCCCGGCGTATCTGGCATAGTATGGTTGGCAATATGCCGATTTTAAATTTACGGTATGAACCTCTTAGTAAAATGGAAAATCGTGTATTAAAACGGGTGTTCGATATTGTTTTATCCGGCATTTTTTTAGTCACTATTTTTCCAGTTGTTTATCTTATCGTGGGAAGTATTATTAAACTAACGTCTCCCGGTCCTATATTCTTTACACAAATGCGAACCGGATTAAATGGTCGGGAATTCAAGTGTTATAAATTTCGTTCTATGAAGGTCAATGAAGAAGCAGATAAGAAACAGGCAACAGTTGATGATCCCCGGAAAACTCGTTTTGGAGATTTTCTCCGGCGTTCTAATATTGATGAACTTCCGCAGCTTATAAATGTCTTTAAAGGTGATATGTCAATAGTCGGTCCTCGTCCTCATATGTTGGCTCATACAGAGACATATGCTCGGTTGATTGATAAGTATATGGTACGCCACTTTATTAAACCCGGTGTAACTGGTTGGGCGCAGACACATGGTTTCCGTGGTGAAACTAAAGAATTGTCACAGATGGAAGGACGTGTAAAAGCTGATATTTGGTATATGGAACATTGGACAATATTGCTTGATTTATATATCATTTATAAGACTGTGGCAAATGTGATTGTGGGGGAGAAGAATGCGTATTAAATTGGATAAAAGCTTCAACTAATGACAATTGAAATAGAATTACTTAATTCAAAATTGTAGTAATGTAAAAATAAGTAATATTTATTTATATATATATGAAAGTTGTTCTTCTTGCTGGAGGGTTCGGTACACGTATTTCAGAAGAATCTCAATTCAAGCCCAAGCCTATGATTGAGATTGGTGGTAAGCCTATTTTATGGCATATTATGAAAGAATATGCCTACTATGGATTTACTGAGTTTATAATTTGTGCTGGTTATCGCCAGCAGTACATAAAAGAATGGTTTGCCAACTATTTTCTTCATAATAGTGATATTACATTTGACTATACAGAGAAAAAAAATGAAATAACTATTCATGAGAATCACTGTGAATCATGGAAAGTAACGGTGGTTGATACGGGTCTTAATACCATGACAGGTGGACGTATTAAACGGATTCAAAAATATATTGGAAATGAACCATTCTTTATGACTTATGGAGATGGTGTTTGTGATGTAGATATTCAAAAACTATTGGAGTTTCATAAAAAACATGGAAAGATAGCAAGTTTAACTTCAGTTTTTTTGAAACAGGAGAAGGGGGTACTCAATATAGGTGGTAATAATGCAGTAAAAGCTTTTCGTGAGAAAGAAATCTCTGATGGAGCTTCTATTAATGCTGGGTACATGGTACTAAACTCGGAAATCTTTGACTATATCGAAAACGATTCTACAGTGTTTGAACGCGAATCGCTTGTTAAACTTGCGGAAGAAGGTGAATTAATGTCTTATCGCCACGAAGGTTTTTGGCAGTGTATGGATAATAAACGTGAAATGGAAATGCTTGAGGAACTTCTCGCTTTAGGGAAGGCTCCTTGGAAAAAATGGTAAAATAGAATGCTACAAGATAGAATAAAGATTATTCCTCGTCGCCTTGTTGAGGATGAAAGAGGGTGGTTTTTGAAGGTGATTACTGGTACGGAAGAAAACATACCTTCTCATACAGGAGAAGTTTATCTCACTATGGGGACGAAAGGGCAAGCGAAAGGTGGACACTATCATCCAAAGGCGGTAGAATGGTTTACTGTTATTGAAGGTAAAGCCATGCTGAAGCTTGAAGATGTCGAGACACATGAAAAGATGGAAGTAGTGATGTCTCTTGAAAATCCTATTTCGGTATTTGTTCCTAGTAATGTGGCACATATATTTGAAAATCTAAGTGATAGCAATTTTATAGTGTTGGCTTACACTGACCTTTCTTATAACCCTTCCGATACTATTATTTATCAATTATGATCGATATATTTAATAATTTCTATAGAGGAAAGCGTGTGCTTGTAACTGGACACACAGGCTTTAAAGGCAGTTGGCTTTCTATCTGGCTTCATGAACTAGGAGCGGAAGTGATTGGGGTGGCCAAAGATCCAACAACAGAAAAAGATAATTATGTATTGTCCGGAATAGGAGAAAAAATAAAAGCTGACCTACGTGCTGATATTCGTGATGGTCAGCGAATGAAAAAGATTTTTCAGGAATACCAACCCGAAATTGTTTTCCACCTGGCTGCCCAACCTCTGGTACGTTTAAGTTATGAAATTCCTGTTGAAACGTACGAAACGAATGTAATGGGGACGATTAACATATTGGAAGCTATACGGGTAACGGATAGCGTAAAGGTAGGTATCATGATAACTACCGATAAATGTTATGAAAACAAAGAGCAAATTTGGGGCTATCGTGAGAATGAACCGATGGGTGGTTACGATCCTTATTCCAGTAGTAAGGGAGCGGCCGAAATAGCTATTGCTTCTTGGAGACGCTCATTCTTTAATCCCGTAGATTATGGTAAAAAGCATACTGTATCCCTAGCCTCTGTTCGTGCAGGTAATGTGATTGGTGGTGGGGATTGGGCAAAAGACCGTATCATTCCTGACTGCATTCGTGCATTGGAGGCAAACAAGGTAATAGATATTCGTTTACCTAAAGCAGTTCGTCCTTGGGAGCATGTGCTTGAACCACTTTCTGGTTATATGATGCTTGCCCAAAAGATGTGGGAACATCCGACTGAATATAATGAGGGATGGAATTTCGGTCCTGATTCAGGGTCTGTTTGTACTGTATGGGAAGTTGCTACTGAAATAGTAAAAAAATACCATAGCGATGAAGTTTCATCTGAATTTATAGCTAATAAACTACGTGACCTTTCAGATCCCAATGCCCTTCATGAAGCTAAGCTTCTTATGCTCAACATTGATAAGGCAAAGGTTCGTCTTGAATGGAAGCCTCGCATGAATATGCAGCAGTGTATGGAACTTGTAGTGGACTGGTATAAACGATATAAGAATGAGGATGTCTATGCATTATGTATAGAGGAAATTAATAAATTTATAGGATAGTATGAGAATATCTATATTAGGAACAAATGGCTTTCTCTCTACTGCTATAGCTCGATATGGCAATCTGCAAGGATGGGATATGGATGTGTATGGACTTGATGAACCAGTTGGTCATAAGTACGACAATTTCTATAAAGTGAATCTGATGGATACTGATCTCAATTATAACGGACTGTTAGTGAGTGACATTATTATCTATGCCGTTGGTGCAGGCATTCAATCAAACTTAAATGAAGACTATAATCTTATATATACCCTCAATGTAACGGTTCCCGTTACTATCTGTAACAAACTGAAGGAACTGGGCTATGAAGGTCGATTCGTGACCTTTGGCAGTGTATTTGAAATGGGTGAGACGTGTGACGAGAGATACTTCACAGAAGAAGATATTCTCACATCTATATGTGCTGCACCGAATGACTACACTGTCAGCAAGCGTATGTTGAGCAGTTTCGTTGCTTCATACAAGCACAACTTCACACATTGGCATTTCTATATCCCGACTATTTATGGTGAAGGTGAAAATCCGAAGCGTCTGATTCCTTACACTATATATTCAATACGTAAAGGTGAGGAACTGTTTTTTACAGCAGGAGACCAAACGCGACAATATATCTATGTGAGTGAAGTTTCGCGCGTGATTGGTCTTGCCGTGGAGAAGAATCTCCCATCTGGAGTATATAATATTGAGGGTAAGGAAACTGTAACTGTTAGAGAAATTGTATCAAAGATTCACCGTTCTATGGGTAAAAAAATACCATCCGATTGCTTTGGGGGTATACAACGTAATGATGCCACCATGAAATATTTGGCTCTTGATGGCAAGAAACTCCGTGAAGCTACAGGTTTTGAGGCAAATATCAGTATTGTTGATGTAATTGATAAATATTAAGTTTGAAACATGTATGATAAACTAATTTCAATAGTACTTCCTACGTTTAATAGGAAAGAATACTTAAAATTGACTCTAGACTGTTTTCTTGATCAAGTAAATCGTAACGCGAATGATATTAGTTCCTGTGTATGTAATAATGCTTCAACGGATGAAACTGACTCCTTTTTGGAGAAATATAACCTTAAAAATAAAAAATGTCGGGTTTGTTAATTTCACAGAACATGTTGATGTCTGATATAGTATATCCAGAGCAAATGATTTAGCAAATGGCAAGTATATTTTGATGTGGGGAGATGATGACATTCCTGACCCTTATCTATTATATGTTTTATTAAAGATAGTAAAAGAGTATTCAGATGTGGGATTAGTTCATTATAATCGATTGGTCGGTTATGATGATAATATTGATTGTATTAATAAACTATTGGTAAATGATAGAAATACCAGTTGTTCGATTGAATTCTTTAATACAATCAATGATTTTTTAGTAGAACATGCCCTTGATATAACTTTTCTATCTTCATTTATATTTAAGAATAATCTTTGGAAACGTAATCGAGGAAAGGTAATAACTTCTTCTCATTTTGGTTACAAGTTTTGGGGTAAAATATGACATGGTTTTATGTTTGATAAAATATGCTCGTACCCTCTATGTATTCAACGAAAACCTTATAATCGTCCATGGATGAGTAGATCTCCCTATTATCGATTTATTGGGACACCTAATATGTATGCGGATTTTGAGAAGTGGGAATTGATAAAATCAGCGCGAGAGCTTTGGAGTTCTCAGGGGAATAGAAATAGAGAGTTTTTCTCTATCATGTCTCAAACATCTATATTTAAAAGTGAATATCGTCCTATATACAAAGATATGTTGAAAAGTCAATCTACTATTAGTAGAAAGCTATGGACGCTAATATTCATATTTTTGTTTCCTAGTTGGATATATAAGTTTGTCCGAAAACGAGTGTTTAGTAATTCTTAAATTAACAGTTATAAGCGTTTAATTTCGACGTCTTGTTATTTCACCAATTAATGAAGGCCTATTTAACTGTTTATATAAAAGGATGTACCAATTAAAAAATGATGCTTACTATGTTTGAGGAAATAATTAGCAATATTTGCTTGTTTTAAGTGTGTAAATATTTGATAATGAGTAAATTATGAATATGTAACGTGCAAATTGGACGTATATTGAATTAATAAAAAAATGATTGGAATGAGTAAAGATGTTTGCGTGTATATTCTAACACACAATAGACCAAATGAGGTGTTACGATCTTTAAATTCAGTTAGACGACAAAATTTTCCGAATTTGAAGATAGTTATATCAGATAATTCGGATAATGAAGATACATTAAGTCTGTTGAAAAATATCATAAATAATGATGCAAGGATAAGCTATATCAGAAGGGGAGAGGAATGTTCATCAGGTTTAGTTGCTCATTTTAATTATATATTAGCAACTAATACTAGTGAATATTTTATGTTATTTCATGATGATGATGAGATGTTACCTAATATGGTAAATACATTATATGAATATTTATTCACTCATGATGAAATCAGTGCAGTAGGTTGTAGTGGATATTTAAATATTAATGGGAAGAATACAAAGAAGAAAATGTATGTTTCCAAAAATATAAAAAAAATGGAAAATAGCGGAAGTGTTGTAAGACAATATGCTATTGGTAATATCGCTCCTTTCCCTTCTTTTATGTATAGAAGATCAAAAATTATGGGGGCTAAAATGGATTGGCTCAAAGGAGGAAAATATTGTGATTGCTCCTTTATTTCTGCTATTGCAAATAAAGGAGGAGTAGTATACCTACCTCAATGTTATATGTATTATTTTATATCTCCAAGTCAAGATAGTCAACATCATGAGTTTATCCAATACTTGTCTTTAATTAAATTTTTTTCAACTCAAGTAGAAGATCAAAGCTTGTTATTAGACATGCGAATTTTTAATATTTATAATTATTTGCGTGATTTACAATTGAAGACAGGGGATGTCCCATATAAAAGGAAGGCACTCTTTCTATTTTATAAATACTCTTTATTCAATTATTTTCCTAAATATATTTTACGTTTGTTGAAGTTTTACACAAAATGATAAAGGTTTATATTCCTGCTCCTTTTAATATTCCACTACAAAGACAATTCCCAAATCCTGCTAAAACTGTATGGGGGAATTGTGAATTTGTTTTCTCCGAAGTAGATGACTATGATTATATTGTCGTAATTGATAGCTTAAAAGAAGAAATTGAAACGACTCTTTCTAAAACTCAAAGAATAATTTTTCTAGGAGAGCCTCCTTATGTAAAAAAATATAATAGTAAATTTTTGAAGCAGTTTGGAAGAGTGTATGGCTGTCACCAAAAGAAAGTAGCTGATGGTTCAGTGAAACTATCCATTCCATTATTACCATGGATGGTTGGATGTCATTTGCGTGAAAATACACATCAGTGTAGTAGCAGCGAATATCTAACCTATCTTGATTTTCAGAAAAATGATAATTTGCATTCTCGTTTAAATAAGATTTGCTTAATAACTTCTAATAAGACATTTACAAAAGGGCATCGAGATAGGGTGCGTTTTGTGGAACGGGTTTTGAAAGAGTATCCAGATTTAGTAGATGTATATGGGAATGGGTACAAATCAATATCTGACAAATGGGATGTTCTTTCACGTTATAAATATTCTATCGTGATAGAGAATTGTTCTTATCCTAATTATTGGACGGAAAAATTAGCAGACTGTTTCTTAGCTGGAAGTTATCCTATTTATTATGGGTGCACAAATATAAATGAATATTTTTCAAATGACTCGATGGATACTATTGATATAAATAATTTTAATACAGCTATTCATCAGCTAAAAACGATTCTTTTGTCTTCGAAATATAAAGATTCTATAGATTCTATTCTTGAATCAAGAAATTTAGTCCTGAATAAATATAATATGTTTTGTATTATATCGAATATTATAGAGCATATAGAGCAATTTTCTTTTTATAGAGAGGAATGTTGTAATGAGATAATTTATCCTATGCAATATTCTATAAAAGATAAAATTGTTCAGAGAATAGCTTGGCGATTTAATCTTTTAGTATAGGTCAATGGATAAGAGAGAAACAGGGCAAATTTTAAAAACAACCACTATATTTGGCGGCGCCCAAATCATAATAGTTATTTCAGGACTGGTTAAATCTAAAATTGTCGCATTGTTGATTGGGCCTACTGGTGTAGGTATTTCTGCATTATATAATAATATTGTAGCGATGTTGTCCGGCATTATTGGACTGGGGATTGGTCTTAGTGCTATTCGTGAGATTGCAAAAGAAGAAAATTTAGAACGAAAGCTAGAAACTGCGTTATTAACTAAACGTCTAGTTTTACTTTTATCTATTGCAGGACTTTTGATAACATTTTTGTCATCAAGATTATTAAGTGAAATTCAGTTTGGAAATTCCCAGTATACGTATGGATTTTGTATCATTGCTTTGGCTATAGCTTTCACTATTTTTACAACTGGGACCGATGCATGTTTGAAAGGATTTAGAAGAACGAAGCAAATTGCTGTAGCCTCTTTATATAATAGTCTTGGTGGAGTTGTAATTTCAGCTTTTGTATATTATTACATAGGTCTAAGTGGTATTCCATATGCAATTACATTATGTGCTTTTTTATCATTTATTATATCATGGTATTTTAGTCGTGACATCACACCTGGCAGACGAAAAAAAAGTAACATAAAAGAGACTATAACTCAAGGATACCCTATGATATTGTTGGGTATTATGCTAGTTCTTTCATATTTAATAGACTCTATAGTCGCTAATGTTCTAAATATTGTTATTCGTATAAAGGGAAATATTTCTGATGTTGGATTATTTCAGGCCGGGTTGTCAATCAGTAGTATGTCTATTAATATGGTTTTTGTAGCTATTGCTAATGATTATTTTCCGAAATTGTCCAAAGATTGTGATAATAAAATAGATATGAATGCAACAGTAAATTCTCAAATGTTTGTTGCCACGTTGTTGATAGCTCCTATTTTAGCTTTTATGATTGTTTTTTCTTCTTTGCTGATTAAAATGTTTTTATCTTCTGATTTTTTTGAAATAGAAACTTTTATTCATTGGATATTATTTGGTTCATTTTTTATGGCAATGTCATGGTGTCTATATTATGTTCCATTAGCACATGGACATTCAAAAAGGTTTATGTATGTAGCACTATCCAAGGTATTTATGCAAGTCTTAATTCAAATACCCTTATTCTTGTTGGGAGGATTGGTTGGATTAGCTATTGGCAGTGCAGTTACAGCAATAACATATGCTGTGGTTATGTATCTTTATGATTTTCGTGTATATGGTGTTCGTATAAAATTGGAAAATATCTATTTGCAATTACTTTTTTCCATTTTATTAATAGTACTTATTGTCCTAAAAGTTGAATCTTTCTTTATTCCTCAGCTTCTAACATTATTAATAATCACTGTATTTTCTTTGTATTTACTATTGAAAAATACAAATGTCTATAGTTCTGTCAAAAATAAAATTATGAAACGATGAGACGATTAATCAATTTTTTCTTTTCTAGAATTGATACACCACAATTCAATATTATACGGACTTTAGTCTTTAATTTTATGATGCTTCCTTTTGAACAAGCTATTAAACTACCGATATTTATTTATGGCAAAGTTCGTTTTACTTCATTGAAAGGTGAAATTATTATAAAAAATAAGGTGACAACAAAGATGATAAAAATAGGAGTTAATCAAGATTCTTTTTCTGGAAATACTAGATGTGGGGCATTAGCTTTAATGAAACACTCAAAAATAGAATTTTTGGGACCTTGTGTTATCTCTGTAGGGAGTGTTTTTAGAGTATCTGGCTTATTGCTAATTGGCTCTGGCAGTTTCTTTGGCTCAGAAAGTAAAGTCTTTTGCGATTATAATATCTCTTTAGGAAAATGTTTTAGATCTACATTCCAATGTTGCATAATGGATTCTAATTTTCATCCAATATTAGACATATCTACTAGAAATATTCAATCTATCAATAAAAGTATTTTTATTGGAAATTATAATTGGGTTGGGAATAGGACAAGTATAATGCCCGGAACGAAAACAGGAAATAGCGTGACAATTACTTCTAGATCTTTATTAAATAAAGATTATACTGAACACGGGGAAAATATTTTATTAGGAGGGTGTCCAGCGAAACTAATAAAAGAAAAAGTGATGCCAATATATAATGGAAAAATAGAAAAATTAGTAAGATACCATTATGATAATAAAACTTCAATGTACAAGCTTGAAGAAAGTGTACCTTTAGAGGATGTGTTGCAGCAAATATATGTGTAAAAAGCGGATAAAAAATAGGTTTGTATACATAATTATAGGTTGAAAATATAAATTTTATGAATAAAATCATTTTGTGCTGCCCATTTTATAATGAAAACTTAGTGGCAGATATAAATATCGCAGAGGCAAGTAAGTGGGTTGATGAAATTCATATAACTGAATTTGATAAATCATTCAAATATACAAGTCATGACTACATGTATCAAAATGATTGTGAGAAAGTTCATTATCATCGGATGGATGCTTTAAAGTTATATAAAAAGCCACATAAGTATATTCCTCATTTTTTTGTTCACCCAATCAGTCGGTGGATGAATAATATGGTAAGAGATACAGCTTGGTATAATGAGGGCGTATCGCGTAATTATTCGCTCTGGAATAGTAATTATAAGGATGATGATATACTAATATTATCAGACATAGATGAGATAATAGATAGTAAATATGCTGTTGAGATAATTGATGCGGTTAATCATTATGGTGTAATCACTATTAAAATACATTTCACGATGTTTTATTTTAATTTGTTTTGTTCCACTTGGAGTGGTCCTACTCATTATTCCTATCGAATTTTTATAGTAAAAGGGAAATATTTGAGAAAGCGCTTTTATAATGATTCCGATTATTTAAGAAAAATGGGAGAACAATCTAATTTATTAAATGAGGTGAAATGTTTGGAAGGGATAAAAGGGTATCATCATTCATGGTTAGGAGATGAAAAATTTGTTGTGAATAAATTAAAATCTTATGCACATACTTTAAACTGTCATTCAAAAGAAATTTTTAATGATCAAGGTGAAATTGATATTGATGTCATAAAAAATAATATGAGATTAGGTAAATCTATTTTTGCAGATATTTCATTAAATGTAAATAATGAAATAGAACTACTATCTTCTGTAGAAAAGTTGAAAAAAGATACCCCTGAGTTCTTTTTATAGCATATGTTGGTTCTTAAATTAAAAAAAGTTTTTCCCTTTCTATTGTTATCTTTCCCTGTAGTTATTGATATAATTAATGGCTATCTGAGAGGTACGGATGGTACAGGTGAGAGTCTTATAGGTATTCTTTATCGTGGAATGATTATTTTATTTTCAGCCATCTATCTATTTCGTACTAAATATTCCAATTATATTAAAATATTAATTTTATCAAGTATTGCTTTATTAATATATCATATTATTATAGGTGCTTATTCCAATGGTGTTTTCATGGCATTAATTAAAATAATGAACTTCTATTTTGTTTTAAGTATTATACTAAAGAGTCGTTATTTTTCAGATCGTGAGACAGTTGTTAAAGCTGCTGTTTTATATGGAGTACTGGCTGCGATTATTCTAATTTATTGTTTTATAACAGGTGCGGGCTATGCTGCTTATACAGAAAACACTTTTGGCACAAAAGGTTTTTTTGTAGCAATGAATGATGTTGGATTAACTATACTTTTACTGAATATTTTAGCATGCTATTCATTCCAAAAAACGGGAGATGTATTTTACTTTATCGCATTAATAATAATGTCTATTGGTTCTTGTTTTGTTGGTAGTATAGCTTGCTATTTGGGGACAGCCTTTATATTACTTTTTTTTGCTTTAAGTATCTTGTTTGTTAAATTTGAGGATTATAAAAGTTCCTATAAAGTAAAGTTAATAACTTTGCTTTTAGTCTTAGTTATATTTAATTATGCACTAGTTAAAGTTATATCCGTTATTCAAGAAGATTCTTATCTCTCGAAAAAATACGAAAATATTGGTGCAATCTTTTTAGAGGCTTCAGGAAGGGGATATTTGATAGATACATCAATTAAAACAATTACCAATTTTAATATTTTTGATTGGTGTTTTGGTAAAGGAAATCTTTATTTAATAGAAAATCAACATCATTTATATGTGGGAGATCCGAAATCAGCAGAAGTTGATCCTCTAGATTTAATAGGACAATTTGGACTTTTTTTTTCTATTCCAATTTTATTATTTCCTATAAAAAGATTGATAGCTAGTATACGAAGTTTTATTAAGTGGCATAATGTACTAGATTATTGGTGTATAATAGCTTTTCTTTGTTTTATTGGTCATGCTTTCTATGGTGGACATGCGTATACGAGCCCTCTAGTACTTTCGTATTTAGCTGTTTTTATTTATGTATTAGATAATAGAGATGTAAATAAATATATTTGATCTTATGAATATTCTTTTTTTTGTAGAAAGTGGAGTCGGTAATTCGGCTCTACTGGTAGATCAATTGATTGCATTGTATAAACAACATAAGAATGTATGTGCCATATTAAGTACAAAGGAACAAGAACCTGGTTTAATTGAGAAAATTAATTCTTTATTGATTCCTAATTATATATTATCAGGTTTAGCAGAACATCAGTCTTTTAAGAAGAATGCAATTCAATTAAAGCAGATTATTGAAGAACAATCTATAGATGTTATACACATTCAAACAAATTGGGAACTAGCACTTATTATATATGTGAAGTATGTTCTATATACTTCCAGAAAATTTAAAATGATATATACCATTCATGCGTATAGGAATAATGAGAGATTTAAAGCATATTTAACTCGATTAATATTGACGTTTGTTCTTACATGTTTTGTGGATAAAGTGATATGCATGTGTACATCATTGAAAAAAAAATTTCGTTGGTTATCTTATAAAACAGCGATACTTCCTTTAGGAATTGATGAGTCTTTTTTTGAAGGATTTTATCATCCATTGTCTTTAGATAAATTGAGATTGATTTATCCAGCCCAATTTCGAATAGGAAAAAATCAGGATCTAATAATAAGAGCATTTGCAGAATACCGAAGTATAACTCATGATATGAATTCTATATTGATATTGCCTGGGAGAGGGGGATTGTTGCAAAAGATGAAAGATTTATGTAAAGAACTGGAATGTGATCAGCAAGTCTTGTTTCCAGGATATTGTTCAAAAAAGGAGATACTTTCGTATTATAAAAAGAGTAATACAGCTGTTGTAGCAAGTAATAATGAAACATTTGGGCAATGTATTGCAGAACCATTTGTTTTAGGACTTAATATTATAACAACGAAAGTAGGTGTTGCTTCAGATATTATTTATAATAATCAGGGTGGTTTCTATTTTAAAACGCAAAAAGATCTAACGTCAATATTGCTTGAATTATCAAAAAAGCCCATGCTAATAGAAAAGAATGGCGAAAGGAACTTTCAAATGCGAGATAAGTTTAGATGGTCCATCATAACTAAAGAATATTTGAAGGTTATAAATCAAATGATGTGTAATGAAAAATAGTATTCTTTTCATCCTCCATCTTCCTCCCCCTATACATGGTGCTTCTATGGTAGGGAAGTATATTCAAGAAAGTAAACTTATAAATTCTTCTTTCGATTGTTATTATATAAATCTTGCAACAGCTGGTGATTTGTCTGATATAGGACAGTTTAGTTTGAAAAAGATTTTGAAATATGCATTTTTATTGAAACAGATTGTTCATCTCGTAAAAAGTGTTCGTCCTGATTTAGTGTATATAACTCCTAATGCTAGGGGGAAAGCATTTTATAAAGATTTTATTGTGGCGCAAATACTCAAAGGACTGGGTTGTAAAGTATTGGCTCATTATCATAATAAAGGTGTTTCAAATTGCCAAAAAAAGTGGTTGGATAATTTGCTATATAAACATTTCTTTAAAAACTTGAAAGTAATACTATTAGCGGAAGTTCTGTACAGGGATATAGCAAAATATGTAAAGAGGGAAGATGTGTATGTTTGTCCGAATGGCATTCCGGAACTACTTAAAGAAGAGTGGAGAATAAGAAAGAATAACAAAATACCTCATTTGCTTTTTCTTTCTAATTTATTAATAAGTAAAGGTGTGTGGACATTGCTTGATGCTTGTTGTATTTTGAAGGAAAAAGGATATACTTTCGTTTGCCATTTTGTAGGTGGAGAAACAGTTGAAATAGATGCTGTACAATTTGCTGATGAGGTAGAAAAAAGAGGATTAAATAATATAGTTATTTATGCCGGTCGAAAAATAGGAGAAGAAAAAGAAGATTTCTTTTGTCAGGCAGATATTTTCGTTTTCCCCACCTATTATTATAATGAGTGTTTTCCCTTGGTTATTTTAGAGGCAATGGCACATGAGCTACCTATTATCTCAACAGATGAAGGAGGAATACTAGATATTGTGAGAGATGGGGTAGAGGGTCTGATTTGTGAAAAGAAAAATCCAGTTTCATTAGCTGATTGCATAGCTAAATTATTAGATGATGTGGAATTAAGAGCTACATTGGGGGATGCGGGTTATAAAAAATTTTATAGTGAGTTTACACAACAGCGCTTTGAGCATCGAATAACCGAAATTTTGTCTCAGAATCTTTCTCTGATATAATTAATATTATAGAGATAAAACTACAACATACAATGTTATTGAATTTGAAAAACTTACCTTTGGTGGAAAACCGCCAAGGGTTAACTTTCTTGCCATCTGGTAAACTACTGATTAATACTATTAATGCTCATTCTTATAACACCGCACAGCAAGACTTGCTCTTTGCCGAAGCCTTGCGGCAAGGTGATGTATTAATTCCAGATGGTGCAAGTATTGTCAAAGCTTGTCGTTGGCTAAATGCGAAATCTAAGCCAAAAGAACGTATTGCTGGTTGGGATTTATTCATGTTTGAGATGGAAAAACTAAATCAAAGTGGTGGAAAGTGTTTTTTTATGGGCAGCAGTGAGAAGGTATTGTCAATGATAAAGCAACGGAGTAAAGAGGATTTTCCCAATATTGAAGTAGAGACTTATTCTCCTCCTTATAAATCAGAATTCAATGAAGAAGAGAATAATGCAATTATAACTGCTATCAATAAAGCTAACCCTGATTTGTTATGGATAGGTATGACTGCTCCAAAACAAGAGAAATGGATATATACTCATTGGAATGAATTACAGATTCATTGCCATTGTGGTACGATTGGTGCAGTTTTTGATTTTTATGCAGGAACGGTAAAACGTGCTCCTATGTGGTGGCAGCAGAACTCGCTAGAGTGGTGTTATCGGCTATTGAAAGAACCACGTAGAATGTGGAAAAGATATATTATTGGCAACTTGTTGTTTATATGGAATATGTGTAAAGAGTGTAAACATTCATTGTAATATTGATAAATATAATGATTATGGTATCAATATGTTAATAGAATTCCATAGAAGTTTTTACTGAGCTAGTTGTGTTAATAATTAGATGTTTGTATATAAAATGAAATGTTGAGATGTAATAAACACGTGAGTGTTTCGTATGTGAGATGAAAAAAATGTAGGTCCCTAGCTTCATGCTGTAAAGGCATGATTCTCCTACATTGTGGATTAGAAATAGCACGACGGTGTATTTCTGATCTACGCCCTGGCATCGGAGGTTAAAGCCGATGTGAATTTCCCACTATATCAACTGTCTGTGAAGATCGTTGATATTTCTTTTTATTCTCATTATACTGGATAATAGTCTCCTCTTTCTTTGTTTATATGTTATAATTTTTGTAACTTTATAGCATATAAAACAGTAATAAAGAAACGATGGAACATTCAGACTTTGTAGTGAAATGTTATAATAAACAAGAGTTAGCCCAGATGTATTTTCCTGATTTGACGATTCGTGCTTCAGTCAATAAACTCCGGAGGTGGATGCGGAGATGCAAGCCGTTGATGAATGAGATACTATCTACTGACTTTCATCCGAAGACAAAGGCATTTTCTGTGAGAGAAGTGCGACTTATTACCTATTACTTGGGAAAGCCGGGAGAACTATAAATGATATAAACATAAAAAACTACGGGAGACTGCACTTTCGCGAGCTCCCGTAGTTCTTTTTATATATTCATATACTCTTTTCGACTGTCAAAACAGGGGCAAGCCTTATGAATCGAAGCACTAAGCTGATAATGTCCCAGGATTTGCGCATCCGGATATTGATGTTTGAGAATCGTCAACAAGTCAAGTAGCGCGAAGCGCTGCGCCTGTGTTCTTGTATCCGCCGGACGACCTGCTTCATCCAACCCGCCTTCATAGCAAATTCCAATACTATGCCGGTTGAAACCGCGGCAATGTGCACCGGGCTCTAATACCGGGCGACAATGGTGAAGTTCCCCATTACGGGTGATGTAAAAATGATACCCTATGTCCTTGAAACCTCGTTGCAGGTGACATTGTCGAAGCTGCTCTACGGTGAAGGAAACATTGCAGCGCGTCGCGCTGCAATGAATCACCAACAATTTAATCTCACGTGGGAGATAGCTTTCTTCTGAATTTTCCATATCGGTCAGCAGGAGATTAATGTCCCACGCAGGACGTTACACCGATAGCCGAAATGATCGAAGTCGCGATAGTCACGATAAACTGGAGAATGTTTTTCCAAAGTTGCTTTTTCATATAAATTTAAATTAAAGAATAAGTACTACTGATACATCATAAACTCAATAACCAACCCGTAACTGACGGATTAAGCTGCCGGGTCCGGAGCTTCCCCGCTGCCGGAACCTCCCTGATTATCATCACCGCCATCATCAGGAAGCGGATCTTTATCCGAATCAGTGGAAGAATCACTTTTATACAATGTATAATCCAATGTCTTACACAACTTGCGGAGATCACTACCCGGATAGAAGAGCACTTTGCCCTTATCAATGCACGATGCCTTGAATTCCTTTGCCGTATCGGTAGGAGTACCGGTCTTGATACTCATACGGAAATTACCCAGGTCACCCATCTGGACGATATTTCCTTCCTCCAGTACGTTGACGATTTCGAGCAAAAACTCACCGATACAACCTTCCAGTTCCCCTTTGGAATAAGAAGAGCGTTCAGTGATACGTTTACAGACTTCCTTGACCGTCACTTTACGACCACTACGCGCCACTGCATAAAATTTCGGAGTTTCATTAGGTTTCAACAGGTTCTTACGAGCCATGAGAGTGTAATTCTGTGCCATAACTTTTAATTTTAAATCATTAATTTTTAATTGTTTAATTGCCTTGTAATCGATTACATGACAAAAGTACTACATCGGGAAAGCGGCATGACGCATAATGACGCACACAGACGCACAGATAAAAAGAAAAAACATCGGGAGATTTGTATCGAAACTTCCCAATGTTTGATTTCAATCATTGAGATGTTTTTTTCAAATCTCCCGATGTTTTTCCGGACTCTTCAAAAGGACAAAAGGACAAAAAGGACAGATGTGACTATTGCTCATTCATCTTGGTATAAGAACCATGGGATATCTTATTGATTTTTACTCCATTAAGCGATTTTAGCAGACGTGTTACTTTACGATGGTTGAAATCATATTTTGCGCCAATCTGAATCGCTTCATCTGTTGTGAAACTGTCGGGCAACTCTTGAACGAAATTACGAATAGTGTCCGGATTCTTCAGTGGACGGACCGAAGGAGACGGCATGGATGAGTGCAACAGCCGGCTATGTTCGTAACAACATAGAACGATTTGAAGAGAACGCTCAAAATCAGCGTCCGTGCAATAAATCTCGGGAGAAAGATCGGTTGCCTCAAATTGCCGGATACGGGTCTGGATCATACTGATACGCATCACCAGAAAAGCATAGCGTTTCACTACGGCTTGGAGGTCATCGTTGCCTTCCAATGCCACCTCGGACAGCATACGTGAGAAAATCTCATTCAGACGGTTCCATTGCAGGCGGTTGAAATGAAAAAGAACCGGATGAGCCAGACAGAAGTGATATAATTCGGAGACACGATGCGCAATCGGTTTGAAAGAATCTTCCAGTGAGACGCAGTCGTCGCCCATTTCTTTCCAGTGCGGAGCTTCGCGGAAAGTGTAAATCAGGGTGCGGCTGGGCAATCCGTTTTCGTAGCTGCTCAATAGGCCGTCTATTTGTCCGGGAGTACCTGTCAGCAACAAAGCCAATTTGGGATGGCGTATATAGATCGGAATGAGGCCGTTGGCTTTGTAGGAAGAATCTATATTTTCGTGCTCAAAAGCCTTGCGGAGCATATCGTCGAAATTGCCACAATCCAGATGATTGGCTGTGGATAGCGTTTGTGCCTCCGTGTCGAAAATGATGCTTCCCTGTGGACCGTTGTCCTGCATCTGCATTTGCATGCGGGTATAGCTGGTAGTAGCAGGAATGAATAGCATTTTGAAAGGAGGTCGTTGCGGTTCTTCGGAGCATGCTTCTCCTTTCTTTTTCTGTTTTTGATATTCTGATTGCCAGTTATTATGTACAGTCTGGTAGTTTTTCATCATAGATTCACTGGTAGACAGGATTTCTGAATGTATTTCTTCCAACAGGTATCGTCCGGTTTGGGCGATGCTTTTACCACTGGCGGCAGGCGAAAGTATGACACTGAATATATGCGTGGAGTATTTTTTATGATTATAAATTCCGAAAGTCTGCGGAAGTGCTGCGCTCAAGGCCGTGAGATCGGAAAGGAGAGCGACATCTTGTTCGCGTTCGCTTCCGTCTTCAATGATACAGTCATTTAATAGGTCGGGAAGATTATTGTACAAACTGCGGGGAAATAAAGGAGTTCCTTTTCGGAATTCTTCTCCCAGCCAATAGGCTTCGTCGTCGGTATCGGAATTTTCTGCAGTACTATATTGTCTTTTTGTCCTTATGTCCTTTTGAAAAGAAGGGGCGCTGGCCGGAGAGGAAGCGGGTGCATGTTCATTAACTTGTTTATATCCAGACGATAAAACCTTTGTTAGTTCTTCGGGACGAAAATCCGTGTGCTCGAAAAATACAGTAAGTTCGCGTAATATGCTTTTCTGGGGATAGTGTCGGCGGCAGGCTTCGCAGGCAAGTTTGAAGACGTTGGAATGGCGCTGACCGGCTGTTAGCGGATGAAAGAAAATATAGGACGAAATAAATTGGGCGATTTCTTCTTCAGACACGTTTTCCGGAGTATTATTCTGAAGGGGAAAGGGAGGAAGCACTTCATTTTCAGAGAAAGTGTTTGTTTCTTCTTTTATAAGTGGCTCCAACACAAATGCCTGATAGAGCGCCGCAACATATCCGTTGGGGGAATAACTGAAATAACACAGGCGACTTTCGTCCTTGCATGCCGGGTCACTCTCCAATCCCAGCAGTTGATTGTAGTAGTGGCTCACTAGTTGCTGCCCTTCACGATGGCGGTTTTCGATACCTTCTACATAGGCGAAAACTTTCACTCCGTCGGTAGGGCTTTCTATTGCCGCTACTGTGTGGGGATCTGCCGCACAACGTTGGATGACTTGAAGACGATCTTTTACATGATCGTAATCAAGTCCGACAATATGGCTGGGGAGAAGAAAGTTTTTGATAGCGTGCGCTCCGTCGAATGTGCCTGCCGGAGTGAAGCAGGGGAGTTGGTTTTTCAGCTTCTGTGCCGCGGCATGGTCTCCTTCTGCATAGTACCGCCGAATAGCGTTTATGATGGAGGCATAGATCGGATGAATGCACATAATAATGACTTCAAGGAAAGACATGACTCGGGGCTTTTTTGAATACACATTTTCGTAAACCGAGACTTTGATTTCTTCTAAAACTTTCATATAAAATTGTTTTTGTAAGATTGAGCTACCTGACTATCAGATAACGGGAACAAAGGTCGGGATATTAAAAATAGGGTTGCTTCCCTATGTGGATAGCACTTGATAAAGCAAATAAAAAATGAAATATTATAATTTATTAATCATAGAATGACATGGCAAAAGAAAAACAGGAACCTTATGAGTTTTTAAGCAATTTGGTATTGGCTTTAATGGATATGGATCGTATTTTCAGTAACAGTTTTTTCATAAGCGAATTCGCTATCTCTCCTAAAACATTAGGGGAGATAAGGCGGGGAGAGGATATGTGCATTTATCAGTATGTACGGGTGATCCGGTGTATGACGAAATATCTTCATTTGATTATTCAGCTGGATATGTTGCTGAAGGAGTTAAGAATCGTACTGTCTTCCCATTGTGACTTGGTGGTCGCTACGGTTCCGCATCGTTCTTGCGGAACTTGTCAGCCGACAGAATGGGTGGCAGTGATGCATTGGGATGGAGTGAAATTGTGATTTCTACAGAAAATAGGGCATTTTTTCAATCTTTTTGCCCGATTTCTTTCTTTATTTAATTTTTTTTATATCTTTGCTTTCATATTGAGAAACACGGATAAAAACTCACTTATTTATTCATATAAATTTAATAAATTATGTTCAAAGCTCCTTTCTCATTTGACGGGCGTATTCGTAGAATTGAATATTTCCTGTCGGGCATTATCGGTGGTATAGTTTCCAGTATTGCATGGGCACTTGGTGTAGGTACATTTATTTTGGGTGCTGCCAGCGGATCGGCCGGTGGATCAGTATTTGGTTTATTGATCGGTCTTGCTGCTATGATTGCTTCCATTTGGTTCTCTTTGGCACAGGGTGTGAAACGTCTGCACGACTTAAACAAATCCGGTTGGCTGATTTTGTTGTGCTGTGTGCCTATCATTGGTTGGATTTTTGCATTGTATATGTTGTTTGCAGATGGTACGGTAGGTCCTAATCCTTACGGAGCAGATCCGAAAAACCGTATGCCATATCAGGCACAGCCTGCTTCTGTAAATGTGACTGTAAACGTTTCAAGAGAAGAGGTGAAAGTTGACAAGCCGGTGGAGGATGCTCCCGCACCTGCAGAAGCTCCAGCGGAGGAGAATAAAGAAAAAGCTGAATAATCTTATTAAAGAAGAAATAAGAAAGCCTCTTGCAAAATTCGTTTTGCAGGAGGTTTTTTGTTACTAATCTGTTTGTTATTCAATATTTTGTATAAATTTGTAGAATAAATAATCAATCTATCGAATATGTATATGTTAAGCACAGTAATCTCTCAAACTGGTGAATGCAATGCACAGCACGCGACAGACCCTTGTTTTTTAAATCAATGGGGATATTCTACCCTTTTGTTAATCATTATCGGGATAGGTTTAGTATACCTGCTTTTTAAGAAACGGAAATTCTTAGTGGATAACCTGAAATGGATTGCAGGTACGGTATTTATTGCAGGTTTCCTGATATATTGGTATGCTTTTAATGAGGGAGGGAGTGACAGTAATTCGATAGCGTTGGCGTTTAGGTCTGCTCTGTCTTCTATGGAAATGTTCGCTTCGCATTCCGATCTTTTGGAGGTTCCTGAAGATCTGCATCATGATCCTTTCTACATGACGATATTTTCTGTGATACATTTCCTGGCCGTTATAGTGAGTGCGGTTTTTATCATCAAACTGTTAGGATTCAGATTTATCTCATGGGTGCGGTTATGTATGGCGAATCTTTCAAGAAAGAAGAAATGCCGGCTGTTTATTTTCTGGGGTGTCAATGATAATGCGATATTGCTGGCTAACAGCATAAGAAAAAAAGCGGCAGAGCCCAAGGGGAAGAATGAAGAAGGATGGGAGAATTGTAAGTTCATTTTCGTGAGGTTGCTTTCTGCTAATGAAAGCAGTTCTCATGGCCGGTTCACATTCAGTCATTTCTTTAATTCGTCTCATGACGGAACTGAAAAATTTATAGAAAAGATAGAAGAGCTTGACGGCATACTGGTTAACTCTAAATTTGGAATCACAGGCCGGGTTATAGATAAAGTCAAATCGGAATTTGATTTATACAAATATCTCGGATTGAGGAGATTGGGAAACCTAATCAAGAAGTACCCGCAGGCAACTTTCTATTTCTTGTCTCCCAATGAAGAACTGAATCTGGAGGCGGTGTCTGTTTTTAAGGAAATAGCGAAATGTAAAGAAGATAGAGTCCATAATCAGGTTCAGATTTATTGCCATGCGCGTAAGAACAACCAGAACCAGAAGTTGGAAATATGTGATGGGTTGAAACATCAGATTCATATCATCGACTCGTCTAATCTTGCTGTATTGCAATTAAAAAAGAATGTGAGGAATCACCCCGTGAATTTTGTAGATGTCGATACATCGAAGGCTTGTGTAAAGAAACCTTTTACGTCGATGATTATTGGCTTTGGAGAAACAGGACGTGATGCATTTCGTTTTCTATATGAGTTTGGGGCATTGATCGATGTAAATGGCAATAGGAACCCTCAAAAAATATATGTGGTTGATGAACATATGGATGAATTGAAAGGTGATTTTTTAATGAAAGCACCTGCCTTGAAGGAGAGGAAAAATGAGTTGGAATGGTGTGAAGAAATGTCTATCCATTCCGAACGTTTTTGGGAAAAATTTTCTGAAATCATTCATGATCTAAACTATGTTGTAATTGCTATAGGAAATGATAATGAAGGGATGGCATTGGCGATTGATCTCTACGAATATGCCTATCGATATAGAAAGGATTGTTTCAATGATTTTAGGATTTATCTGCGCGTCAATGGAAGTTGCAACACCATTCAGCTGAAGCAAATAAAAGAGTATTTTAATATTTATGGCAATACCCGGGATGTAATCATAACTTTTGGAGCGCAGGAAGAAATATTCTCGTACGATGTGGTATCGACAGATGTGCTTGAAGTATTGGCAAAGGAATTTTATTATGCATATCAGAAAATTATGATTGACGCAATGCCTGAAACGAATGAGAAGGAAATTGAAGAGAAGAAGAAAGCGAAGGAAAGCCTGAAGCAAACAGCGGAAGAAGAATGGAATGCGCGTAGAGAGGCATTGCAGGACAAGCATAGCTTGGATGCACAAATTAAATTGGCTTATCAGGAAGAGCAGGATAGGGCTAATGTATGGCATATCGATACCAAAAAGTTTTTAGCCGGGGCCATGGGAGAGGATGGCAAAGATAATAAGGAAAGATTGAAAGAGATGGTTGAGCTGACGCAGCGTGATGCCCATACATTGAACTATTCTAAGGTTTGTGACGTTGTTTCCAGTACATTATTTGATAATTTGAGTAAGTGCGAACATTTGCGTTGGAATGCATGTATGGAACTGCAAGGATTTGTAACGTGTGACGGAGATAAAGACTTTCAGCAGAAGAAGCATAAATGCATCGTCGATAATGATATTTTAAGAAGTAAATATCCGGAAACCATCCCTTATGACCAGTGTGTGGTTGAGCTAAGTTTTAGATTGAAAAAGAACTAACTATATGACAGATCAGGAAATAGTCGACGGATTAATCAATCGGGATGAAAAAATCACCGATTGGTTTTTCAACATAAAATATCGTCCGTTGTTTATCAATGTAATTAAGCTGATATTTGATTACCAGGTTGATTACGATGAATGTATCAGCGAACTCTACTATCATCTAATGAAGAATGATGCTGCCGTTCTTCGTAATTTTGAGGGACGTAGCACCATTGGAACATGGATTAAGATTGTGGCAATTCGTTTTTTCTGTTCCCGGAAAAAACGTGAACAGATGATAGAAGACGAGAGTAAAGAGCCTCTTTATGAGCAGAATCATGAAGAAGAAATAGACGACTCTGAATCGAAAATAGCCGCAAAGATTGATTTGGAACGTTTGTTCGATCTGATGTCGAATAAGCGGTATGTGATGGTCATCAGGGAATTAGTACTCAAAGAGGTCGAACCTGAATTTTTAGCATTATCTATGGGAATAACTGTTGCTAATCTGTACAATATTAAAAAGCGTGCGCTGGCAGCATTGGCTCACTTAGCTATGAATGATAAGAAGAAGTATGAAAACAAAAGATAAAAATATGATAACCGAAGAATTGTTGGCTGCTTTTGAAGAAGGTAAGACGAATGCTGAAGAAACAGCTTTGGTACTTGAATATCTGGCGACTGATGAAAGTTTGCAAGAGGAATTTATCTTGTCTCAACAGTTGGATGCCATGATGGGAGCTGATGATGAAGAAACGGACTTCCTGCCAATGGCGCAGATGGCAGCCAAATCGGAAGGTAATCTTTGTGATTTCCAGTGTGAGCAGTTTATTTTGAAACGTAGAAAGATTGAATATAATTCGGATGAACTCTCGGAGGAGGCCAGGAATAACAGTTGGTTGAGGGAGAGGGGAACTCCTTTGCATAGTGTAGGCCGCCTGCTCGAACAACGCGGATTGATTGTGATGCGCAGTTATGGTTCCAGTATTGACAGTGTCATACGTGCCCTCAAGGCCGGACATGATGCGATTGTTGTGGTAAATAGTTGCCGGTTGCCGGAAAATAGCGAGGAGGAAATTGCTTATCATGCAGCAGTAGTGCTTGACGTAAATGAAGAGGAAGTGACGCTTTATGATCCTGCAACAGGAGAGGAAAGTACGGCCTATCCCAAGGATCACTTTATTGCGGCATGGAATGATGCAAAAGCGTATCTTGCGAGAGTGAAAGTGCCTGATCTGGATTATAATCCGCGGCCTATTGATCTGGAAGATGTTGAATTGAGCACTGATTTGATTGAATTGCGTGAAGCCATTGCTGAAAATGCGCACGAAATCTGGGCCGACCAGCGCCAGGAAGAGGGATGGACTTATGGACCGCAGAGGGATGACGAGAAGAAAGAGACTCCGGACATGGTGCCTTATTCCATGCTTCCTTATTCGGAAAAAGAATATGATCGACGTATGGCGTTTGATACGATCAAGCTGATGAAAAAGCTGGGGTATAGTATTATCAAACAGGGCGATACGGCTCTTCATAATGAGCTGATGAGAAAATTGAAGAATGAAGGTGATGCCAAAGTCTGTGAATGTGGTGCGTCTATTTTTATGGACCAAATCTATTGCAGTCATTGTGGTAAAAAGATAGATTGGAAATTGTTCCGCTAATATATAAATAATGAATCATAAAATGAAAGAGTATATTCCCAATCCGGTGGATACAGGACATATCCAACTCCCGAAGGAGTTGGAATATTTGGTAGAAGAGATGGCTAAGAATGTTCATGAAGTCTGGTCGAAAACCAGAATAGAACAAGGTTGGACGTATGGAAAAAAGCGGGATGATGTGTTGAAGCAGCATCCGTGCCTGGTTCCGTATGAAGAATTACCTGAAGAAGAAAAGGTGTACGACAGAAATTCTTCGGTGGAAACCTTGAAACTGATTATGAAACTAGGGTTCAAGATTTCGAAGGATGAGGAATAGGCGATTTGCCTGCATCCAACAAGATAAATGGTGCCCAATATTTACTGTCTGCATATCCGTTCTCACGAAGGTACTGTTGCGCTTTTATAAGAGCCTGTCGTTCGGATAACCCTGAAATGATGTTCTCATAGAATTTAGTCATGAGAAGCATGGAGGCCTGGTCGTCAACAGCTGAAAGTGTCATGAGGATGGTTTGTACTCCTGCATTCTTAAAGCCTCGTTGAAGACCGAAAAGACCATCCGCACCAAGAGTACCTTGACCGGTGTTGCAGGCAGAAAGAACAACCATACGACAACCGCGGAGGTTTAGTGTACTGATTTCATCTGCACGGAGCAGTCCGTCGTTATTCTCTTCCGTGGCATTGGCGCCGGACATAATCAGGAAGCAATGCTTCATCGCATCATCGGCTTCACGTTGCTTCAATTCTTTATAGTCTCCGTGAGTAGCTATGTGAATCAACGAAACAGCTTTGCCGTCGAGTGCCCGGAACTGCTTTTCCGTTCCGTTTTCACCTACGAATAGATTGGTTTTAATCTTCTTTTCTTTCAATAGGGAATTTACGTTATTTACTTCATTGAGCGTATATGGTAACTCATGATACCCATTCTGTCCGTTACGGAATTTCCCGGAGTTATGATCTGTAGAAACAATATTGCGAACTTTGGTTGAAGCCATTTCGTAGTCTAATCCTCCGAAAAGTGCGGCTGATGAGTAGTTCAGTGAAGCTTTGTCGAGTGCGATTTCTTTTGTTGACGATAAACGATAGACGGCTTTCTGGAATGCTAACGGCAGGTTACCCGCTCCATACGGAAGATATTCTACAGGTAACTGATGAAGTATCCCGTCAGGTGAAAAATAAATAGTATCCGCTTTGCTGATATATTCATCCAGCGCTTTCCAGAAATGTGCCCCGTTTTCGGTTGTGGTGAAAGCCGTAGGCGATTGCATCTCTTTCGATAGCAATTTCTGACTCATTAACTTGATTGCGGTGGGAGACGTGTCGCCCGGACGAAGTACGAAAGCGGCCAGGTGTTTGTCCGGAGCTAGTAGTTCATCGTCTATGAGAGCAAATTCTATGGCGATGGAGTTTCCATGCAGATGCTTTTGTACGTCCTGCCATTTGACAGAAAGATAACGGGTATAGTCGCCGAAATCAGTAGATTTTCGCATCAAGTCCAGTTGCAGCTGTTCATACTCCTCTTTCTGGCGGATGATATTTTTCCGTGCTTCCGTCTGATTGGTTGCATTCGGGAGTTCACTTTGCATGGATAAAATTTGTTCCGCCATAAGGGTAGCCTTGTTGTATTGGTCGAGCAGGGATTTATCTCCCGAAGCGCGGATCAGAGACTCCAGTTCAATAGACGAATTGAGCATAATACCTTTTGAAAACAATAATGCATCGTAACCTAACCGGGCAAAACGTTGTTTTTGTTCAGGTGTACCTGTTGCGGCGATATTGGCTGCACGGAGGGGAATACTGTCCAGTGAGGAACGGATATCCTTCCAGAATGCCAGGCGTTCATCGGCTTTCGAGAGACGGAAAAGATTACGCAGCGCGGTTGTTTCGCTGGAGAGGAAAGGTTCCATATAGGCTAATGCCTTGTCGGTCTGTCCTTGGGTATAGTAGATGTCAGCGATAGTCCCTAATGCGGAGACATACATCAAACCGTCTTCTCCCCATTGCAGGCGATAAGCGTCCAATTGTTCAAGATTCTCTTTCAATAGCCTGTTTAAAACCGCCATTCGTTGACGTTCGGCATCCTGTTCTGTCTGCCTGGCTGCTGTCTCATTGCCCATCATGGTGTGGCAACGATTCAGACTGCTAAGTGCATCCTGATATTTTACATCACTGCCGGGAAGAATTTTGTAAATGTCTGCAGCCTGTTGGTAGTTTGCTGCTGCTTCTGCATATTGTTTTTGTCGGTATAAGATACTGCCTCTGGAACGCAGAATTTCCCCCATCTTATCTGACTTATCACCCGTCGGAAGCAGTTTTTCGGCTTTTGTGAGTATTTCGAGGGCTTTTCCGTACTCCTTGGTGAATCCGTAGTTACGGCACAATGCAACGGAGGCGTCTACATATTTGTCCAGTTTGTCCGGCAACATCTGTGCATAAACCGACAGTGCCTGGTTGAGCATACGATTGGAGGCCTCATACTTGGCGGCAATGCTATAATTGAGTCCGCCCAGATAAGATTCCAATGCAAATTTAGCCTGTTCGGCAGGATTGTTGCGAAGGATGTCTGCTGCCAGTTCGTAGTATTCGCCGGCAGATGCGTGATCTTGTATTCCGGAAAGAAATTGCGCATAGTTGTGGCGTACTTTAAAAACAATCTCCTTATCAGTATTCACATCGCATTTCTTTAAAGCATCCAGAAAATGTGCCCTTGCCTTATCATTGTTACCTATGCTGACAAAATACTGGGCACGCTCGGTCAGGCAATCAGGTTCGTCGCAAGGCTTTTCCAATTCTTTTTTATTGTGAGCTTCTACCAATTTCATGTATTCTAATACTTTCGGCTGATTGTTCAGTTCCACGTAGATGGATGATATCCAATCGAGAAGTTGCTCGTATTCTTTTGAATCGTCAGGAAAGATGTTGAAGGCCTGCTCATAATAAGTGACTCCTACATCTTTACGTCCCGACAGGTAGTACAACGAACCTATCTGCTGGAGTTGACGGGCAACTGAAAGGGACTTTTCGCCATACATCTTTTTACTGATGGCTATTTCCTCTTCTACGATGGCACTTGCTTTGTCCATTTCTCCTAAAGCTATGTAGCAGCGGGCGAGATTGATATGAAACATGAATGCCTGTTCAGGACGGGGCTGAATGCGACTGCACAGTTCCCATGTCTTGCCATGAATTTCTGCTGCTTTAGGATAGTCTTTTGCAACAGTCAGGTAGTAGAGTCCTGTGTTGTTCAGGGAGGAAATGTATTTGATATTTGTTTCGCCCAGTATGGTCTTGCGCATATCTGCTGCCATTTGTGTATAGGTTAGTCCTTCGGGACGTTCCAGATTCAGATAACAACGGCCGAGAATGTGCAGGCAGGTAGCGCGTTCCGCACTCTGTGTCTTTCCTGTTTTGACATATAATTCATCCGCTTGTTTCAGTTTGGTAATGGCAGTTGGGTAATCTTGTTTACTTTCTAGTTTTTGAGCTTCTTCAACCAGTAGGTCGGCTTGGCTTGTAGTCTGTGAGTAGGCTGTCAGACATAGACAGGCTAATAGAGATAGAATGAATTGTCGCATATAATAGAGATTTTAGTGGATTAAAATAAGATCAAGGCAAAGCTCCCGTCTCTCTTGCTTTTATTGGTGATCGAGACGATGATTTTATATCGTTCATCCGAGCTAACCTTTTCTTTTCGGAAGGGAAGACCTTTCCGGACGCTGTCATTACATTTGTATTCCCGTTCACTTTTCGATTGATAACCGATTGTCTTTATTTTCCAACTGAAAGAGCGATTCACCTCTGCCACACAGCCTATCTGCGAGGTTCCCGAACAGCTCGGAATCTCGAAAGTACAGGTCTGACCGGCAGCCACCATTTTGGTATCTAATCTTACTTTGTTGGCGGAGTCCTTATCACCTCTCATCCTCGCTTCTGCCGCATACTTGTCCGCAATTTCATAGATTGTTTCATTATCAACGCAGGCTTGAATGAATTCGTAGTCAAATACCAGATGTCCTTTCAGGCTCAAGACATCGCCCTTGGTTTGTTTGACGGTTAATGGGATAGGGGCTGCATCACGCAGCGTTTTGCTTACTGCCAGCAGTTGTTCGCCACTGGCAAAGCCGCCGTCCAATGCTTCACATGCTTTCTTACAGGCGTCGAACACCGTTTCAAAGGGTGTCGTTGTCTGTGCATTGGCACTCATTTGCCCTCCGATGGAAAAAAACAGGAGGATGAATACTCTGAAAATAGTTTTCCTGCTCATTTTTATTCTGCATTCATAGTGTTATTGAATAGGATTAAGTACCACACGAAATCCGATATGTGGTTCTGATGTATCGTAAGTCTGTACGCTACGATGGCGAATGTCCATATCACGTTCGTTGGCCAGGTAGCTGCCTCCTCTCACTATCTTTTTATGGTGTCCGGGATTCTCTGCCGGACCTTGGGGATCTGTGACCCGTGTATTTTCATACCGGCTCATCCAGTCTGTACACCATTCGGCGGCGTTGCCTGACATGTCGTATAAATCGAATCCGTTTTCGCGTTTCTCGCCAACGGGATGCAGGCGTTCATTGGCATTGGAGGCATAGTAGGCTACATCACGAATGTTGTCTGAACCGGCATAAGGATAGCTTTCGCCTCCGGCGGCTGCATACTCCCATTGCGCCTCCGTAGGGAGGGAAAAAGGTAAACCGGTGAGCTTGTTCAGTTTCTTGGTGAAGGCCTCTGCATCATTCCACGTTATATGTGTCATAGGCAGCATGCCTTCTTCCGTAACAATGGAGTCATTCATAATGGCATACCACAACGAACGTGTTACTTCGTATTTACACATATAATAATCGGAACTTAATACAACGGTGTGCTGCGGTGAGTCATATCCTTTTCCCATAGTTTTCCCCATGATGAATTCTTTGTTTTTGGCCGGAATCAGCAGCATATTATTCATCATGTCCACCAGGGAGCGGAGCTGGGGCAGTGTGATTGTGGGATTCCATTTTACGTCTACCCATTCTTTCTCTCTGTCTTTTATATCCCTGTTTCCGGTGTTGTTTACGGAAGCGCGTCCGTCATTCCGGAGTGCATTGAATTCATGCAGGATGGAGTCGCATGTAGATTTCAAAGAACTGTCCGGGTGTTTCTTTATGAAACTACTATAATCGTCATAAGTGCGGCAATCCTTGAATTCCAGTTTTTGTTCTGCCGTTCTTTGGATGGAAGTATAAGTTTTGCTTCCTGCTACTATTAATGATAGAGCAATGAAAGTCATCACAAGCCATTTGGCAGATACATAAGAAGGTTTTGATAACATTTGTTTCAGGAGGTCACCCTTTATATCTTTGAATCGGGCTACTCGTGAGTTGCTGTAAAATACAGCTTGAAAATCTTTTAATCCGCTAATGTCCGGTGGTAGTTGCAGGGTGGCGAAATCATAGCTTTCACTTTCCTGCGGAGCAATCGGAATGATATTTATCTGTTTGGGGTTTCTACTCCGGCGGTGTAACGCACGGCCTAATTCTATCCGGACAAAATCGATTTCTCCGGTATGGCTGATCTGCTTAATTTCCGTTTCAAACTCTTCATAGGTCAAGGATGCCATCCGTTCGTAGAAAGCCACTTCTTCCATGTCCCATGTTGCTTTTTCGCCTGTCTCGACCGCTTCTTCATTGAGCGGGCGGATCGTTGTAAACGTCTCCGGCACCATAAACATAATGAAGTCTTTGCACTCATCAATACGGCGAATCAACTCAACATCAAACCGACCGTTTAAATTGTCTTTATCAAAGCTCACCCTTTTGCGGAATCCGGATTCTTCCAGCATCAGTTGTAGCATTTCAGGCTTGTCGCCCGAACATCTTTTACGGTAACTTATGAATATGTCGTAATTATGCTTGCTCATCAGCTGCTAAGATAATAAAAAGAAACAGATTTGTCAATCTTACTCGAAATTTATTTTTATCTTTGAAATTCGGTAAACAGAAAAAAGAAATATATATGAAAAAAGTAATTTGCAGTGAGAAAGCTCCGGGGGCTATCGGCCCTTATAGTCAGGCGATAGAAGCCAATGGTATGGTATTTGTGTCCGGTCAGTTGCCTATTGATGCCGCTACGGGACAGATGGCTGAAGGGATAGAAGGACAGGCTCGCCAGTCGTTGGAGAATATCAAACACATTCTTGAAGAAGCAGGATTGACAATGGGAAACATTGCCAAAACCACTGTCTTTCTTCAGGATATGTCCCTGTTTGCAGGGATGAACGGTGTGTATGCCACGTATTTTGACGGAGCCTTTCCGGCACGTTCGGCGGTTGCCGTAAAAGCTCTGCCAAAGGATGCGTTAGTAGAGATTGAGTGTATCGCGGTTCGCTAACAAATCTGCGACAATGAAACTGCTGCCTCCTACAAAGATCAGATCTTTGGGGGGGCAGTTCTTTTTTGCCGCCTGTACAGCTTCTACAACAGTGGGGTAGGTGGTACCTTTCAATCCGGCTTCTTCTGCCAATGCCAGTAGTTCATTTTCCGGAAGCGCGCGTTTAACGCTTGCTTTGGTAAAATAATAGGTGGCATATTTCGGCAATGCTCGCAGAACCCCCCGGATGTCTTTGTCATTGACCATGCCGAATACAATATGGATCTCCTGATCGAAGGTTTTGTGAATGGCATTGAGCTGTACATGGATATATTCGATTCCATCAACATTATGTCCCGTGTCACAGATAATATCCGGATAGCTGTGTACTTTCTGCCAACGCCCCATCAGACCGGTGAGCTGACATACGTTTGCAAGACCTGCGCGATAGTCCTGGGATCTGATGTTGTAGTTCAGACGGGTCAGTGTCGCAAGGGCTTTTAGGATGGTAAACATATTTTCGAATTGGTAAGCTCCGCTCAACTCTGTGAAAAGTCCGAAAGGAAACATCTCATTGTGGATTTTGATAGCATCTTTTCTTTTGTCGAGTATCTGGTCTAGCGTACGTAGACTGTCTGACAGGTCTAACATGAGTAATGCTTGCCGCATCTGGTTTGCCTCTTCTTCTGATTGTTCGTCCATTGCTTCGATCATTTCGTGCATGCTCTGAATTGTGTTGTCCATCATCGGTCTTATTTCTTGCAATTTCGAATAAGGAACTATTTCCATGTCCCAGTACCGGGCATTTTCACGGGCATATTCGATAGGCGCATTCTTTTCTTTAGCTTTCATGGTAAATACACGTTTCACTGCCCCTTGGGCTCTGCCGATAACGACCGGAACTCCTTCTTTGATAATTCCGGCTTTCTCTTTGGCAATCTTCGTCAGCGTGTCACCCAGATATTGGGTGTGGTCGAGGCCTATGTTGGTGATAACACACAAATCCGGATGGATGATATTCGTACAGTCCAATCTTCCGCCCATGCCTACTTCGATAACTGCTACATCTACTTTCTGGTCGGCAAAATAACGGAATGCCATAGCGGTGGTCAGTTCGAAGAATGAAGGGTGCAGCGGCTCGAAGAAAGAGCGATGCTCTTCTACGAAATTGACTACATACTCTTCCGGTATCATCTCACCGTTGATACGGATACGTTCGCGGAAGTCGATTAAATGAGGGGAGGTGAATAGTCCTACCCGGTAACCGGCGCACTGCAATACGGCTGCGATGGTATGTGAACAGGATCCTTTTCCATTGGTTCCGGCGATATGTATCGTCTTGAATTGTTGATGAGGATGCCCAAAATGTTCGTCCAATTTGTGTGTGGTCTCTAAACCCGGCTTATATGCTTTGCCTCCTATTTGTTGAAACATTGGCGCACTCTCATATAAGTACTTTAAAGTGTTCTGATAGTCCATGTTTTATAATATTTAACGTCGGGCAATCTTTATTGCCCACTAATTTGTTTATCTTTAGAACCGTCAATCTGACTATAAATGGGGGATTGGCGAATGAGATTGCAAATATCAACATTTAAATCTAAGAAATCATGGGAACTAAGAAAAATTTTGTGCTAGACACAAATGTTATTCTTCACGACTACAATTGCTTGAAGAATTTTCAGGAAAATGATATTTACCTCCCTCTTGTTGTACTCGAAGAACTGGATAAGTTCAAAAAAGGAAACGAGCAGATAAATTTCAATGCTCGTGAGTTCGTGCGCGAATTGGATGTGCTGACAAGCGACGAGCTTTTCTCCGACGGAGTGAAGCTTGGCGAAGGATTGGGACGTCTGTTTGTCGTGACAAGCAATGTGCCGGCTGCCAAAGTGTGGGAATCGTTTCCTATAAAGAAACCCGATCATTTGATTTTGGCGGCAACCGAATACCTGACCGACAAGTATCCGAAAATGAAATCTATCTTAGTGACCAAAGATGTGAATCTGCGCATGAAAGCCCGTTCAATCGGTCTGCTTTGCGAAGATTATATTACGGATAAGGTGGTAAATGTAGATGTGTTCGAGAAATCTAATGAGATTTTTGAAAATGTAGATCCGGCATTGATCGACCGTATTTATTCTTCAAAGGAAGGCATTGACTTGAGTGAATTTGACTTTAAGGATTTGATTCATCCCAATGAATGTTTTGTATTGAAGAGTGACCGGAATAGTGTATTGGCACGCTACAATCCTTTTACCCATTCTATTATCCGTGTGATGAAGGGTAAGAATTATGGAATCGAACCACGGAATGCGGAACAGAGTTTTGCTTTTGAGATTCTGAATGACCCGAACATCAAACTGGTGGCTCTGACAGGAAAAGCGGGAACAGGTAAGACTTTGCTGGCTTTGGCTGCTGCTTTGGGCAAGCTGACGGATTACAAACAGATTTTGCTGGCACGTCCCGTTGTGGCGCTTTCCAATAAGGATATCGGTTTCCTTCCGGGAGACGCACAGGAAAAAGTAGCTCCTTATATGCAGCCGTTGTTTGATAACCTGAACGTCATAAAACGTCAGTTTGCTACAAACTCTACCGAAGTGAAGCGCATAGAAGATATGCAGAAAAGCGAGCAGCTGGTGATTGAAGCTCTGGCATTTATCCGTGGTCGTAGTTTGAGCGAAATGTATTGCATCATTGACGAAGCGCAGAATCTGACCCCGAATGAAATAAAGACAATCATCACCCGTGCAGGAGAAGGTACGAAGATGGTATTTACGGGAGATATCCAGCAGATTGACCAACCTTATCTGGATAGTCAGTCCAATGGCTTGGTATATATGATTGATCGTATGAAAGACCAGAATATCTTTGCACACGTCAATTTGCTGAAAGGTGAACGAAGTGAATTGAGTGAACTGGCAAGCAACCTGTTATAACAGATTTCTCTGCTAAGCGAGATAAATTAATAAGTGATTAAAAAAGTAAACGGTGAACATCCTGTTGCAAATAGCACAATTTGTTCACCGTTTTCTTTATTGATTTAGTATACTTTTTCCTTATTCTTTCTTTCCGAAATATTTCAGGAACTGTGTACGTTCGAATGTATTAACACCCTGAACATCCTTAATATTCAGTTTGCCTTTGAATTGAGCTATATTCCTGAACCCTTTGCGTTCCATCCATGCAGAGAGGAAGCGGTTGGCTTCTCCGATGAATGCATTTGTATTTAGATAGACTGCGCTACAAACTTCTACAGCCGAAGCACCGGCAAGGATAGCTTTCACTACTGATTCTGCATTGGCAACACCACCGGAAGCTGCATAGTCGATCTTGTCTACTACTGCAGACGCAATTCCGATCCAACGAAGCGGAATGGCGAGGTCGGAAGCATTGCTGAATATTTCGCCTGAAATATGCTCCATCTTTTCGATATTGATGTCCGGCTGATAGAAACGGTTGAAGAGAACAACTGCTGCTGCACCGTTGGCATACAACTGATCGATTAATGCCACAGGATTTGTCAGGTTATCACCCAGTTTCATGATTACAGGTATCTTGATTGTTTTTTTAATGTGGCGGAGAATATCGATGTGGCGTTGTTCGAATGAACCGTATGTATATTGCACTTCCGATTGCAGGGCAAGGATATTGATTTCCAATGCGTCGGCACCGGCTTCTTCAATCATCTTTGCAAAGTCAATCCATTCGGAATCAGTGTAGCAGTTGATGCTGGCAATGATAGGAATGGGGCATACCTTCTTACTTTCTTTTATTAAAGTCAGGTATTCGGATAGCTTGTGCTCACGGATATATTCTTCCAGATAGTCACTGGCTTCCGGATAGAAAGCCGGATCTTTCAGTTGGTCTGCTTCCAGCATGATCTGTTCCTCAAACAGTGATTTCAGAACAATTGCACCGGCACCATCTTCGGCCAATTTTTTGTTTTTGCCGGCACTGTTGGTCAGCCCCGAGCTACTGATAATGATAGGGTTTCTAAGGGAAAGCCCTGCGAAAGTAGTTTTTAAATCGGTCATAGCAATATGTTTTTTACTCCTGATTAATAAATTCGTTCTCCGAAAATCTTGCTTCCTACCCGTACCAACGTACTTCCTGCGGCAATGGCTTCGTGGTAGTCATGTGACATTCCCATCGACAGCTCGCAGAAAGTATCGGAGTGGATGAACCAAGTTGTTTTTATCTCGTTAAAGAGCCTATTTAGTAAACCAAATTCCCGGTTGATTTGTTCAATGCAATCGGTGTTGCTGGCCATCCCCATTAATCCGCAGATGCGTACATGAGTCAGCTCTTTCCATTCTCCGGCATTCAACATCTCCTTACATTCTTCGGGACTGAAACCAAATTTGGTTTCTTCCTGCGCAACGTGAATCTGCAATAGGCAGTTCACTGTACGTCCCGCTTTGACAGCTTGTTTGTTGACTTCGGCCAGCAGTTTATAACTATCAATTCCATGAATCATCGCTACGTATGGTATCATGTATTTGATTTTGTTCGTCTGCAGGTGTCCGATGAAATGCCATTCAATGTCTTTGGGCAAACTTTCGTATTTAGCTGTCATTTCCTGCACTTTGCTTTCTCCAAAAATACGCTGTCCCGCCTGATATGCTTCTTCTATCGCTTCATTGGGATGGAATTTTGAGACAGCAACCAGCCGGACTCCTTGAGGGAGTTCGGCCAGCACTTGCTTTAAATTGTCAGCAATACTCATTGTTACTTATGCTTTTGATGGATCAAACTCCGGTTTGTCATTCGGTTCGGCGCTGTAAGGATATACATCCATGAGCGGAGTCTCGGATACCATACCGATCTGATAATCTGCCATGGTTCCTTTCATTCCTTCATCCAGCTTCTTGACTGCGTCGCGCAAGTCGGCAGCTTGTACCAGTACTTGGGTGGAAGTCTTTTTTTCAGCACCGCTTTTTTCATCCAGAGTGATGAAAATAAGTTTGCATTTGAACCAGCGGTCGGCACTTTCTTCGTCGCTAGGGAAAAGTTCGCTATAGTTGGCACGTTTAATATCCGAAACGGTAAATTCTCCGGAGATAAACGGAGTCATTTCTTCAATAATCCGTGCTTCTGCTTCTGTAAAACTGAGTGCGTCAACAAGATAAGGTTCAGTTACTTTCTTCTGCATTCCGTTTTCCATTACTTTTTCATAACGGATCTTGCACTCAAACCATGTATGCATTGCCATAATTTTCTTCCTTTTTAATTAATTGATTTATGTAAATTGCCTACAAAGATAAACAAAATCCCAAAGTAAGTGCCGAAAGCTTTTTATTTTCTTTTATGCAGATTCTTTAATTCAAATGAAAGCATGACACGGAAAAGTCCGATGATGAGGAAAGCAAAAGAAATCATATACACTGCGTAGAGCGCTCCTATGGCGGGTTGCCATAATATTAAAAGAGAGCACAGGATGGCAAGAATACCGAAAGCCATGTACCAGCCCCAGTCGCGGGTTCCGTAACGTTTCAGGTCGATGGAATAGCCGGTGGAGGAGAACCCTCGGAACATAAGCCAGAAGGCTATGATGAAAGGGATAACTTCCATGCTGACCATCGGATAGGCAATCAGGTAAATACCCAGAACGAGGTCGATGAGTCCTCCTACGATATACCACCCCCAGCTCGGGACACCTTTCCGGTTGCTAAGAGCGAAGATGATTTCCAGAATACCGCTTATCAGCATCGATACACTGAAAATGATACTTAGAGCTACATAGGTGCTTACGGGTGAGAACATGAGCCAAAGGGCTACAATGATATACACGATTCCCAAAAGAAGAGAAGTCCACCAATTTTTTACTGAATGTTGAATCTCATTGAATACAGTTTCCATACATTTTATATTTTAAATTGAACACTAGAGTGATTTCGTTGAGGAATAACAAATTGAATTTAGAAAAGGTTTTCCGTGAACATATTTGGGGGAATAGTTGTTTCCTATATAAAGTAAATTTTAAATATACATGCATTATGGCAACAACAAATTTCAAAGGACAACCGGTGAAACTGATCGGTGAATTTATACAAGTAGGTAAGGTAGCTCCTGACTTCGAGCTGGTAAAAACAGATTTATCTTCTTTCTCTCTGAAAGATTTAAATGGTAAAAATGTGATTTTAAATATTTTCCCTAGTCTGGATACCAGCGTATGTGCAACTTCTGTACGTAAGTTTAATAAAATGGCTGCCGGATTGAAAGATACGGTAGTATTGGCTATTTCTAAGGATCTTCCTTTTGCACACGGCCGTTTCTGTACGACAGAAGGTATTGAAAATGTAATTCCATTGTCTGATTTCCGCTTCTCTGATTTCGACGAAAGTTACGGAGTGCGTATGGCAGATGGTCCGTTAGCAGGACTTTTGGCGCGTGCGGTAGTTGTGATTGGCAAAGATGGCAAAATTGCATATACGGAACTTGTTCCTGAAATCACCCAGGAGCCTGATTATGACAAAGCCTTAGCTGCTGTAAAGTAATATAGAATATGGAGTATTAAGTATTAGGTATTAACTATTAGTTGCAGCTAATAAACGAATATGGCTAATACTTAATACTTAAGCCTGCTACTTATCTTAAAGATTTTGACCTAATGGGAACTGGTAAAAAGGCTTGGTAAACTGCCAAGGCTCCGTTCTTGTTAGGTTGTGTTTTTTCTACACTAAACCTCAACTATCATGAACAAAATGAAAACTCTATTCATCGCCCTGTTATGTATGGGCGTTGGAACCTTGTCGGCCCAAACTGCCGATAGTACACAAATTTCTCCCTGGACAAAAGAAGGATTTGCCGGACTGAAACTAACGCAAGTGAGCCTCACTAATTGGGCTGCCGGAGGTGATAACTCCGTTGCCTTTGACTTGCAGGGCACTTATCAGATTAATTACAAGAAAGGAAAACATCTGTGGAATAATCGTATCGAACTGGCTTATGGATTAAATAAGACCGGTGACGACGGAACCAGGAAAGCAAATGATAAAATCTATTTGAATACGAATTATGGCTATGCTATTGCCAAAAGTTGGTATGCCAGTGCGTTCGCCACTTTCCAGACACAGTTTTCTCCAGGATATGACTACTCCGTCAATAAAGACATTGCTATCTCCGAATTTATGGCTCCTGCCTATTTGACTACCGGTTTGGGCTTTACGTATGATCCGGGTAAGATATTTACCGTTGTATTGTCTCCTGCTGCGTGGCGCGGAACATTTGTACTCAATGACCGTCTCTCTGACGAAGGAGCTTATGGAGTGGATCCGGGCAAACATCTATTATCCAGCTTCGGTGCTAACTTGAAAGGAGAAGCCAAATATGAATTCTTGAAAAATATGACGGTATATTCACGTTTGGATCTATATTCCGATTATCTGCATAAGCCGCTGAATATAGATGTGAACTGGGAAGTACAAGTAAATATGATTATCAATAAATGGTTCTCAACCACACTTACTACTAACCTGATGTATGACGATGATGTGAAAATCGTGCAAAAGGATGGTACAAAAGGTGCTCGTGTGCAATTTAAAGAGATATTGGGAGTAGGAGTTCAGTTTAATTTCTAATTAGCTCTTATCTACCACAAAAAATAAACCACAGAGGACGTAGAATACACAAAGAAGTAAGAATTTAACGGGTAATAGCCGATTTACAATAATGGATGCCCCGGTAACTCTATGTTCTTGCTTTGTGTTCTCTGCGTCCTCTGTGGCTTTGCAATGAGTATTTTACTACTTATTTTCTTTTTTTCAGCCCTTTATAAGCCAAAAAAACGATTACAATTACCACCACTGCTATAATGACATAGCCGATTTCGTGACTGTATTCGGTGGCCATTACATAGACATCGTTAGTCGTTTTGAGGTCTGTAAAACGGTAAATCAGGTATCCGAGCAAAGCTAATATGCTGTTCCATATAGCAGCGCCGAGAGTTGTATAAAGCAGGAAAGGACCTATTTTCATGCCGGCTAACCCTGCGGGAATACTGATAAGTTGGCGTACAGCCGGAATAAGACGGCCAAAGAAAGTAGAGGCTGCACCGTGCTTTCTGAAATATTCTTCTGCATGGTGTATTTTCTCTTCGTCAATAAGGCACATGTGCCCTAAACGGCTGTTAGCGAATTTATAGATAATAGGACGACCCAACCAACGTGCCAGGTAATAATTAACTAATGCACCGATATCTGCTCCTATAGTTGCAAATAGGACAACGAGAAAGATATTCATACTGTCGTCTGCCATAGCTTTCCATGCGGCAGGGGGTACTACGGCTTCCGAGGGGAAGGGAATAAAAGAGCTTTCGATAGCCATAAAAATAGTGACTACCCAATAGTTCAAGTTTTCTAATACCCATTTAAGAAGTTCTGCTACTGATTCCATGTTTTTTGAGGATAGAATTTATAAATTGATTTATTTTTTTCCTTTTGTTTTTTTCTTATTCTCTTTTTTCATGCGTTCCCACACTTCTTTGAGAGTTCTTTCGTCTTCTTCTCTGTGTTCGGGACTGTTCAACAGATCCAGGATCATGTCTTCTTCCAGTGGATGTTCACATTCCTTGTTATATTTAAAGAAGTTGTCGATTTCACCGTGCATGAGGCAAAGAACACTCAATTTCTCCGTCACATCTTCGTATTTCGGATTTATCTGGTACACTTTTTCAAAGTATTCTTTCGCTTCGATCAGATAGTCACTTTCCGAATAAGCAGAGGCAATCATATACCACATTTCTATGTTCGGATTGATCTCTATCGCTTTTTCGAAAGAGATGGCAGCTTCGTCTTCTAGTTCCTCTGCCAGGTATAGTTTTCCTTCTGTCAGATAAATCAATCCCTCGTTCGGGTTTATCTCTTTGGCTTTCTCGCATAACTCATGCGCCTCTTTATACCTTTCCAGGTGAGAGAGGGCGAATGCTTTGCTGGTATAGGTGTCTATCAATAAAATAGACTGCTTGTCTCCGTCTTCTTCAAAACGTTCGATCACTTTGTCGTAATAGTCATCGGCTTTTTGCCATTCTTCTTTATTACCGTAGGATATTCCCATAAACATGTAACCCAGTTCGGGGGGAATGGCTTTGAGCTCAATCGCCTTTTGGTAATTCTCGATGGCATCATCCGAATTGTTCAGATAGAAGAAACAATGTGCCTTGTAGGCATAAGCTTCCCCGTACTGATCGTCGGCTGCCAATGCGAAATCACAGGCTTCGATGGCTTTGTCTATTTGTTCTTGGACAAAGTAACATTTCACCAGTCCCATCCAGTAGGAAGGGTTGAATGGAGATTTGTCAATGAGTTTATTGTAATAGATGATGGCTGATTCTACCTGATGGGTCGATGCCAGATAATCGGCTGTGAGAGCCATGTATTCTTCATCTTCGGTATAACGGGATTTACCTCTGTCGAGCCATTCTTTGGCTGCGTCCGGGTATCCCATGTCCAGATAGAGAAATACAACATCAATGATTGTTTCCAGCTCGTCGGCATCCGCTATTGTGCTTAACAGCCATTGAGCTTCCTCCAGTTTTCCTCCATTCAGCAATAGTTCGGCTTTCAGCAGTTTCACTTCGGAATCAAATTCTTCGGTAATCGAATCCGCTACTTTTTTTGCTTTTTGCAGCTTTTGGGTATCCAGGTAAAGATATGCTTGTTCTATAAGCAAATCTGTGTTTCCCGGATGTATTTTAAGTCCATAAGTGATTACTTCTTGTGCTTCTTCAAATTTTCGTTCGGAGGCATACCAGTCGGCGATGTCGGCCAATTGGTCAGCATCCAGATAAAGTTGTCGGTTTTCTGCTTTTGCTTCTTCGTAGTTTGTGATTAGTGTGACTAGTTCCTTTTTTGCTGATGGCGAATTTTTTCTACCCATTTTACTTTTAGATTTTTAATTGCTAAGATGGGGCTGTTGCAAAAGTTCAGATGATGATCCTTTTGACACAGCCCCATTGTAAAGTTAAGCTTGAAAGCTTAGTTATTTATTAATCTTACCCCATGTGTCTTTCAACCCTACTGTACGGTTGAAGATTAGTTTATCCGGGGTTGATTCTTTGTCAATATTAAAGTAACCGATCCGTTGGAACTGCAGATAGGAGAGTGGAGGCAGGGTAGCTGCGAACTTCTCTATGTAGCAGTTGGGCAGAACTTTCAATGAATCCGGATTAATGATTTCTTTCATGGCTTCCAGTGCTTCGCATTTTTTTGCTTCGCGGATGGCGGCCAGTTCGTCACGTGGATTTTCCACTTTCCACAAACGGTCGTACAAACGTACTTCTGCTTGCAGGCAGTGGTTGCAGCTTACCCAGTGGAGCGTACCTTTCACCTTGCGGTTCGCATCCGGCATGCCGCTGCGGGTATTTGCGTCATATTCGCAATATACTTCTGTGATAACACCGTTTTCGTCTTTCTTGCAACCGGTACATTTCACGATATAAGCATTTTTGAGACGTACTTCTTGTCCCGGTGTCATGCGGAAATATTTCTTGGGAGCGTTTTCCATGAAGTCTTCGCGCTCCATCCACAATTCGCGGCTGAACTCGATCAGGTGACTTCCTGCTTCCGGATCTTCCGGATTGTTGATTGCTTCCAGTTCTTCAACCTGTCCTTCCGGATAGTTGGTGATAATCAATTTAACCGGGTTGATTACTGCAGATATACGGGTAGCACGGCTGTTCAAATCATCCCGGACAGAGCTTTCCAACAGGGCAATGTCGTTCAGGGCATCGTAAGTGGTATATCCGATTTTATCGATAAACTTATGAATGGACTCCGGTGAATAACCGCGACGGCGGAAACCGCAGATCGTCGGCATACGAGGGTCGTCCCATCCGTTTACCAATCCTTCTTTCACCAGTGTGAGCAGGTTACGTTTGCTCATCAGGGTGTAACTTAGGTTCAGTTTGTTGAATTCAGTCTGACGGGGACGGTTGTCGTTCAGGTCTTTTCCTTCTTTCAACCAATCGATGAAGAGGTCGTAAAGCGGACGGTGTACCACAAATTCAAGTGTGCACAGAGAATGAGTCACTCCTTCGAAGAAGTCACTCTGTCCGTGGGCGAAGTCATACATCGGATAAGCTTTCCAGGTAGTACCCGTACGGTGGTGCGGGTGTTTCACTACACGGTAAATAATCGGATCGCGGAAGTGCATATTCGGATTAGCCATGTCAATCTTGGCACGGAGCACCATGGCGCCTTCTTCGATCTCACCGCTATTCATTTTCTTAAAAAGTTCGAGGCTCTCTTCGATAGGACGGTTCCGGTAAGGGCTTTCCACACCCGGTTGGGTAGGAGTACCTTTCTGCTGTGCAATCAGTTCCGAACTCTGTTCGTCGATATATGCTTTTCCCTCCTGAATCAGGCGGATAGCGAAGTCCCATAATTGTTGGAAGTAGTCGGAAGCGTAGTATTCGTTTCCCCACTGGTAGCCTAGCCATTGGATATCTTCTTTGATAGCTTCTACATATTCCACATCTTCCTTGGTAGGGTTAGTGTCGTCGAAACGAAGGTTACATACACCGCCGTGTTTTTCTGCGATGCCGAAATCAAGGCAAATAGCTTTGGCATGGCCGATGTGAAGATAGCCGTTGGGCTCGGGCGGGAAACGCGTCTGCACTTTTCCACCATTTTTACCTTCTTTCAAGTCTTTCTCTACTGCCTGTTCAATAAAGTTCAAGCTTTTCTTTTCGCCTGCTTCTTCGTTTTTAATATCTGTCATAACGGTTAATGTTATCTGTATTTAGGCTACAAAAGTAGGACATTTTTTTTATTTAACCGGAATATAACCGCTCTTTTTTATAATGTCCTGTCCGTCGGATGAAAGAATAAACTGAATCAGGGGGCTAACTTGTTCCTTATTTTTTACATTGTAATAGTAGTAAAGCGGCCGGACGATAGGGTAGGTTTTGTTGGTGGCATTCTCTACCGTAGGGGTGGCATAGTGGCTTCCGTCATAAGACACGGAAAGCGTTTTGACACGAGGAGACACGTAGGCCAGTCCTACATATCCGATAGCTCCTTTGGTCTGGCTGACAGACTGGATGATAGCACCTGTTGCCGGCATGGAAAGGCTGCTTGCCATGTAGTTTTTATTTTTCAGTACGCTCTCTTTGAAAAATTCGTAAGTACCGGACGATGTTTCACGCGAGTAGACTACTATTTTTCGGTTGTCTCCGCCTACCTGTTTCCAGTTGGTTATCTTCCCCCGGAAAATATCCTCCAGTTGTTGGCGGGTCAGCTGTTTCACCGGATTAGAGGGATGCACCACCACGGCGAGGGCGTCGTAGGCAACGATCACTTCGTTTACTTCTTCTCCTGCTGCTTTAATTTTCATCTTCTCGCTGAACTTGATCGGGCGGGAAGCCATTGCAATGTCCGTTGTATTATCCATTAAAGCGGAGATACCCACACCGGTTCCGCCACCGGTTACAGTGACACGAGCATCCGGATGCTGGTTCATAAACCGCTCTGCTGTCTGTTGTGCGACAGGCAGTACCGTGTCGCTACCTTTTATACGTTGTGCGTTGGCACCGAGCGAGAGTAAGGAAAGGGCGATTAATAAGTTTCTTCTCACTTTCATATTTCTTCTTTTTATTGACTTTGCAAATTAAGCAATCGGATATTACATTTCCATTTCATCCGGAATGGAAATGATACTTGTAACACAAACGTAACATGATTGAAACATTTCCTTCAAACGTTAGTCACACCTCCTTAATAAAGAGACGCTTTCTTTGCATCAGAAATCATAGTAGGTATGAAAAAGGTATTTGAAAGGATTATAGAAGGAATGTTGACTTGTAGCGGTTTCGTGACAAGTATTACTATTCTGCTGATTGTGCTCTTCCTTTTCACGGAAGCTTTCGGGTTGTTCAAGAGTAAGGTGATAGAAGAGGGATATGTGTTGGCGCTGAATAAGAGTAACAAAGTTAGTGTGTTGAGCCCTGCACAGATAAAGGATGTTTTTGATGAGGAGATTACAAACTGGAAGGAACTCGGTGGGGAAGATCTCCCTATCCGGGTTTTTCGTTTGGAGGATATAACGCAATATTGTACGGAAGAGGAGTTGGGACCTGCTTATGAATATGCAGGCGACAAGATTACGGAACTGGTAGAGAAAACACCGGGTATCGTAGCTTTTGTTCCGCAGAAGTTTATTGTTCATCCGGACGCGGTACATTTCATAGAGGATAACACCATTTCCGTGAAAGATGTATTTGCGGGTGCCGAATGGTTTCCTACGGCCACTCCGGCAGCTCAATTCGGCTTCCTGCCGTTGATTACCGGTACGTTGTGGGTGAGTCTGTTCGCCATCCTTTTTGCTTTGCCGTTCGGGCTTTCGGTTTCTATCTATATGTCTGAAGTGGCAAACCCGAAAGTACGGAACTGGCTGAAACCGATTATCGAACTGTTGAGTGGTATTCCTTCCGTGGTTTATGGCTTTTTCGGGTTGATTGTCATCGTTCCGTTGATTCAGAAGTTGTTTAATCTTCCGGTGGGAGAGAGCGGCCTGGCAGGGAGTATCGTACTGGCCATTATGGCATTGCCTACCATCATAACGGTGACGGAAGATGCGATGCGTAACTGTCCGCGTGCAATGCGGGAAGCGAGTCTGGCATTGGGGGCTTCTCAATGGCAGACGATATATAAGGTAGTAATTCCTTATTCTATTTCGGGTATTACATCTGGTGTGGTACTTGGCATCGGACGTGCTATCGGGGAGACGATGGCAGTATTGATGGTGACAGGTAATGCGGCTGTGATTCCGACAACGATCCTTGAGCCTTTGCGTACCATTCCGGCTACGATTGCCGCCGAACTGGGAGAGGCTCCTGCGGGTGGTCCGCACTATCAGGCATTGTTCCTGTTGGGTGTCGTACTGTTCTTCATAACATTGATTATCAACTTTAGTGTGGAATATATTTCTTCTAAAGGATTAAAACGTAGCAAATAAGATGGAAATACGGAGTAATAATAAAGCTAAACACCGTTCGCAGAAACTCGCTTTCGGGATTTTCCGGTTGTTAAGTCTTTGCATTGTACTGATATTGTTTGCGATTCTGGGATTTATCGTTTATAAAGGAATCGGTGCTATCAGTTGGGATTTTATCACTTCGGCTCCTACGGATGGAATGACAGGTGGCGGTATCTGGCCGGCTATTGTCGGTACTTTCTACCTGATGGTGGGAAGTGCGCTATTTGCATTTCCGATAGGGGTGATGAGTGGGATTTATATGAATGAGTATGCGCCGAAAGGCAGGTTGGTACGCTTTATCCGGGTGATGACCAATAACTTGAGCGGTATTCCTTCCATCGTATTCGGATTGTTCGGTATGGCGCTGTTTGTCAATTATATGGGGTTTGGTGATAGTATTCTGGCAGGTTCTTTGACATTAGGTTTGCTTTGCGTACCTTTGGTCATCCGGACAACGGAGGAAGCCTTGAAAGCCATTCCCGACAGTATGCGTGAAGGTAGCCGGGCATTGGGAGCGACGAAGTTGCAGACGATATGGCATGTTATTTTGCCGATGGGTATGCCGAACATTATCACTGGGTTGATTCTCGCCTTGGGACGTGTTTCGGGAGAGACGGCGCCGATTCTGTTTACTTGTGCCGCATATTTCCTGCCGCAACTTCCTACCGGCATTTTGGATCAGTGTATGGCCTTGCCTTATCATTTGTATGTGATTTCCACCAGTGGAACGGATATGGAGGCACAACTGCCGCTGGCTTATGGCACGGCATTGGTATTGATTATGATTATCCTGTTGGTGAATCTGCTGGCTAATGCCTTGAGAAAGTATTTTGAGAAAAGAGTAAAAACGAACTAAATTAGTATATGGATACAGTGAAAATAGATGCGCGTGATGTGAACTTCTGGTATGGGGACTTTCATGCATTGAAGGGCATCAGCATGCAGATTGAGGAAAAATCGGTTGTTGCTTTTATCGGACCGTCCGGTTGTGGCAAATCTACTTTCCTCCGGCTTTTCAACCGGATGAATGATTTGATTCCTGCTACCCGTCTGGAGGGAGAAATCCGTATCGACGGACATAATATCTATGCGAAAGGCGTGGAAGTGGACGAACTCCGCAAGAATGTGGGAATGGTGTTCCAGCGTCCCAATCCTTTCCCGAAAAGCATATTCGAGAATGTGGCTTACGGACTTCGTGTGAACGGAATAAAAGATAATGCTTTCATTCGCCAGCGTGTGGAGGAAACATTGAAAGGAGCGGCTCTTTGGGATGAGGTGAAAGATAAGTTGAAGGAATCGGCTTATGCATTGTCCGGCGGACAGCAGCAGCGTCTTTGTATCGCCCGTGCGATGGCTGTCTCTCCTTCGGTATTGCTGATGGATGAACCTGCGTCTGCGCTCGATCCTATTTCTACGGCGAAAGTGGAGGAGTTGATTCATGAACTGAAGAAGGATTATACGATTGTAATCGTTACGCATAATATGCAGCAGGCGGCCCGTGTCAGTGATAAGACGGCGTTTTTCTATATGGGAGAAATGGTGGAGTTCGATCAGACGAAAAAGATATTCACCAATCCGGAGAAAGAGGCTACCCAGAATTACATAACGGGACGTTTTGGGTAATCCGGGTATCTGGAACCCAATTGATAGAATATTAATCATTTATATATAATAGACTATGGTAAAGTTTATAGAATCGGAACTCATCCTATTGAAGAAGGAAATTGATGAAATGTGGACCTTGGTGTACAACCAGCTTGACCGTGCCGGAGAGGCTGTGTTGACCCTTGACAAGGAGCTGGCTCAACAGGTGATGGTTCGCGAGCGCAGGGTGAATGCTTTTGAATTGAAGATAGATAGTGATGTGGAAGATATTATCGCATTGTATAATCCGGTGGCGATTGATCTTCGTTTTGTGTTGGCTATGTTGAAGATTAACACAAATCTGGAACGTTTGGGTGACTTTGCGGAAGGGATCGCCCGTTTTGTACTTCGTTGCAAAGAACCGGTATTGGATGCGGAGCTGTTGTCTCGTCTTCGCCTGGCAGAGATGCAGGCAGAGGTGTTGTCGATGCTGGAACTGGCAAAACGTGCCTTGAATGAAGAGAGTAATGATTTGGCGGCAGGAGTGTTTGCTAAGGATAATTTGCTAGATGAAATCAATGCGGATGCAACAGGGATTCTTTCAGACTATATTATCGAACATCCGGAAGCTGTACATACTTGCGTAGATTTAGTCAGCGTGTTCCGTAAACTGGAACGTTCGGGAGATCATATTACCAACATTGCCGAGGAGATTGTATTCTTCATTGATGCCAAAGTGTTAAAACATCGTGGAAAAACCGATGAAAATTACCCGGAAAAGTAATTTTCTGCCGATTTTTAAACAGAAATTAGGGCTCCTTAAAAAATTATCTTATATTTGTCTCCTGTAACGGACAAGTTACAGGAGATTTTGCTTCAAATGATAATAAATCCAAAGAATTTTCAAAAAGATGTTATATGACATGTTTTATAATTTGGATAGTATCGGTAAAACCGCCTATATTTGCACCGTTATCCTGAAAACAATCTTTTTACCTTAAAAAAAAACTAATACCTATTGAAAACTGAAAAATGGAGCTTTGTGAAAAGCCCCATTTTTTTTTGCTCTTATTTTCTAAGCTGCTTCCTTATTCGTATCTTTGACCCTTGCATTAAGAGAGTACTTTCAATTGTAAAATCGTAAATAGTAAATAGAATTATGTTTTCTGGAATCGTAGAAGAATATGCTACTTTGGTAGCACTGGTGAAAGACCAGGAGAATATACACTTTACATTTAAGTGTTCGTTTGTGAATGAGTTGAAAATCGACCAGAGTATTTCTCACAATGGTGTATGCCTGACGGTAGTGACTCTGACGGATGATACGTATACGGTGACTGCCATGAAAGAAACATTGGAGCGTTCTAACCTCGGTTTGTTGAAAGTGGGGGATAAGGTGAACGTTGAACGTAGCATGATGATGAACGGTCGGTTGGACGGACATATCGTTCAGGGACATGTGGATCAGACTGCTACTTGTATCGATATTAAGGATGCGGAAGGCAGCTGGTATTTTACATTCCGATATGCGTTTGACAAGGAGATGGCGAAACGCGGATATATCACCGTGGATAAAGGTTCGGTGACTGTGAACGGTGTTAGCCTGACAGTATGTAATCCGACGGATGATACTTTCCAGGTGGCTATCATTCCTTATACATACGAGCATACGAACTTCCATACGTTTGAGATTGGCAGTGTGGTAAATATCGAATTCGATATTATCGGCAAGTATATCAGCCGGATGATTCAATATAAATAAGAAAATATAAATAAGTGACTGGAGGATTGGAAATGGCATATACTGATTTTCTTCAATTGGTGCAGGCTCGTCAAAGTGACCGTTCGTATGATAAAGAACGTCCGGTGGAGCCGGAAAAGTTGGAACGGGTACTTGAAGCTGCACGTTTGGCGCCTTCGGCCTGCAACGCACAACCTTGGAGGTTTGTGGTCATCACAGACAAGGAACTGGCTCAAAAAGCCGGGAAAGCTGCTGCTGGCTTGGGAATGAATAAGTTTGCCAAAGATGCTCCCGTGCATATTCTGGTTGTAGAAGAATCTGCTAATATAACCTCCCTGCTTGGCGGAAAGGTAAAAGGCAAGCATTTTCCGTTGATCGACATTGGAATAGCGGCTGCTCATATTTCTCTGGCAGCTGAAGCCGAAGGTTTGGGTTCTTGTATTCTGGGTTGGTTCGATGAAAAAGAGCTGAAACAGCTTGCCGGTATTCCTGCTTCGAAACGTTTATTGCTGGATATTGTCATTGGCTATCCGGCAAAGGAAAAACGTAAGAAGATAAGGAAGCCGAAAGAAAAGGTGATTTCATACAATCGTTATTGATTGAAAAATAATTATATTCTTAGCCCTTTAGGATAAGCATATAACAGAAAGCATCGTTGGTTTTAAAGGAAGGGGACGTTCCTTTTAAACCAACGATGCTTTCCTTTTAAAGGAACGACCTGTTTCTTTAAAACCAATAAATGGCTTTTTTAAGGTGTTGATAGTTAGCGTGTTATTGATGCCGCTTTTCCGGTGGCATCAATAATGCTATATTTATTTCTTTTTTGACAAATCTTTCAATAGGTAGTCTACTGCTGCTTTCAGTTGTGCATCTTCTCCTTTCAGGCTGGCTGCCGGTTCGTTATAAACTAGAATATCAGGTTGCAAGGTCTGATTTTCGAGATAGTTGCCTTGCATATCCATACAACCCACCTGCGGGATACCGAATACAATAGACGGATCTATCTGGCGTTCCCACCACACGGCGGTCATCGTGCCTGCCACCGGGGCGCCTACCAGTTTACCAATACCTAGAGTCTTATATACGTAAGGAGTGCCATGAGCATTGCTATAATTGTCTTCGCAAGTTAGCATGCATGAGGCTTTCAGCCATTTGTTGAATGGATCGCTGCCGATATATTGTCCGCGTGGCACGAAACGTTGATATTCCTTTCCACTAAGTAAGGTGACTACATCATCGTGCAGCCATCCGCCACCATTATGGCGGGTATCTACCACTACGGCTTCTTTATTACGATAACGGCCGAGCAGTTCGGAATAGATCTTGCGGAAGCTGGGGCTGTCCATACCTTTAATATGTACATAAGCAATGCGTCCGCCGGAAAGCTCTTCCACTTTCTTGGCGCAGCGCTCTACCCAACGTTTGTAAAGCAGGTCGCTTTGGGTTCCATAGCTGATTGCTTTTACTGCTTCTTCAAAACGTTTTTTAGTAGAAGGATCGTATACGGTAAGTACTACTTTGCGTCCGACTTTGCCTTCAAATAACGGGAAGTAATCAGCACCGGCTTCAATCGCTGTGCCGTCTACTTTTTCAATGATGCAACCTGCCTTCACTTCTGTCTTTTTCTGGGTGAAAGGACTTTGCTTCATGATTTCCTTGATCTTTAACCCGGCACCGTCGTATGACTCATCGTAAAAGACTCCCAGAGTAGCGGTAGGCATTGCGCTGCCTCCTGCTGCAAACCGGGCTCCGGTATGGGAACCATTCAATTCGCCAAGCAATTCACTCAACATTTCCGTGAAGTCATAATTGTTGCTGATGTGGGGCAAGAAGCGTTCGTATGCTTTTTTATATCCTTTCCAGTCCACTCCATGCAAGTCGGCAATATAGAATTTGTCATTTACTTGCTGGCAAACGTGGTCGAAGATGTATGCGCGTTCATCATAAGGACGGTAATCGAAGAATGCTTCAAATTCTATCGGTGTAATTTTGCTACCGGCAATCTCTATTTTCTTCAATCGGCCACCTGTGCACATAAAGATATTCTTTCCTTCTTTATCCGGTATGAGTGAGCCGCCGCCAACTCCTTTCAATAATATTTTAGTCGTATTTTCTTTCAGTTTATGCTCCCAAAGGTCGTAGTCTCCTTCAAAAGCTGCCAGGTAATAAAGAATATCACCCTTCGGACTCATGACAGCGTCACCCAGGCGGGAAGAATTTACAGTTAGACGGACGATGCGGTCAAAACGATTCTCCAAATCGAATGTAAGAGGTTTCACTTCCGTACTGTCTTTTTTCGCATTCTCATTCTGGTTCGTTTTCTTCTTACTGTCTTTAGTGTCTTCTTTCTTCTCTGCCTTTTCTTTCTTGGCTTTTTCTTTTTCTGCTTTCTCTGCCTTTTCCGCTTCTTCAAGTAAGGCAATATCTTCTTTGCTCATCAGGAAGCGGTTGTAGGCATCGACGTCGAAAAACATAATATAGGTGTCGTCTTCACTTCCCCAGCTACCATGGCTACGGTATCCGGCACGGTCACTGTTCCATATCATTGCTTTTCCACCCAACACCCATTTGGCGTTGCTGTCGCTGTATCCGCTTTCGGTAAGATTGACCATTTCGCCTTTTCCGTCGGCTTTCAGCAAAACGACGTCTTTATTATTCCAGCCTCCTATGCCAATGAAGTCTGATAGAATCCATTGGCTGTCGGGGCTCCATTGGAACCATTGGTCACCGTCGGCATAAGAATATTGATATTTGGCATCCATCACTGTGCGCACAGCCTTGCTTTTTAGATTGATGACACGGATAGCGGTACGGTTCTCGAGGAAAGCAACCTCTTTACCGTCAGGACTGAATTGTGGTTGGAAAGAAGCGACTTTGGAGTTTGTCAAACGTTCTTCTTTCAATTCTGTGGCATAGGTGAATTGTTTCTCCTCTTTGCGTACGATGGTGGAAGTGTAAAGCTGCCACAATCCATCGCGTTCTGAAGAGTAGACGAGTGTGCGTCCGTCGGGAGCGAAACTGATGTTACGTTCCTGATCGGGTGTGTTGGTGATTTGTTTGGTTGTTTTGTAGTCAATGGAGGTTACGTAAACATCACCGCGCATAATGAATGCGACCTCTTTTCCTTTGGGAGATACAGCGATGTCGGTAGCCCCGTTGGATTTGATTTGGCGGATAATATCTTTGTCATTCTTGTCTGCCAGGATACTTATATTTACCTTTTGGGGTTGTTTGCCCGGAGTAAGTGTATAAATTTCGCCGTCATAACCATAACAGAGTGTGCCGGTGGTTGAAATGCTTAGAAAACGTACGGGATGCTTTGTATGGAAAGTGATTTGTTGGGAAGTGGTGGTTCCGGGAGTACGTTGGAATATATTGAAGGAACCTTTCTCTTCACTTAGATAATAGAATGATTTACCATCAGGACTCCATACCGGTTCGCGGTCTTCACCTCCGAAAGTAGTTTGTTTTTGATAAACAGGTTTTTTCCCGGGAGTGTATGTCCAGATGTCACGGGCAATAGGGGATACCTGATGCTTGCGCCAATAGTCTTCGTATCCTTTCTTGTCCTGATAGAGCATCACTCCCTCCTTATTAATAGAGATGCACTCCATTGGCATGGATGAGAACATAGCGGGGCGTCCTCCCGTCACGGCTACCTCGTACACTTGCTGGAACTGGCCGGAAGGAAACCCGGCATCTTCGGCAGAGGGAGCAATGTTGGCTGTGAATAAAATGTGTTTGTTGTCTTTGTAGGCAACAGGTTTCTCACTGCCTGAATGAGTGGTCAGTCGCTGGGGTGCTCCTCCTTCACTGGATACGACGAAAACGTCGAGACTTCCCATGCGATCCGATGCAAAGGCAATTTGTCTACTGTCGGGACTCCATACCGGTTCCGTATCAAAAGCCGGATTGGTGGTGATTTGTGTGGCACGTCCGCCGGTTGACGGTACCGTGTAGATGTCTCCTTTGTAGGTAAATGCAATGGTGGTTCCGTCTGGAGAAAGAGCGCAGTGGCGCATCCATAAAGGAGATTCTTGTGCAATGCTTGTCCCTGCTAGACAGATGACAAATGCACTTAGCAGTAGCTTTTTCATTTTTTCTAATATTGTGTTAAGTTCATTCTCGCGATTTAAGGTTTGACTTTCCTACAAATCCTTCAGTAATACTTTACTTGCTTTTTTATAGTATTCTTCTCTGGATTCGGTCAGCACCTTCCATTCGTCGTTGAATTCTTCGTCTTTGTCTATTTTGAAATTCTCGGAGCCGTATGTGTCCAAACGGTCCAGCAGGACAGCCACATTCAGTTGATTGATATCCATTGAAGGCTGGTAACCGATTTCTTCGCTTTTTTCGTCGGTAACAACCTCGTGAATCAATTCTATTTCCTGTAACTGATAAAGTACCTGATTTGTCAGTCGGATGGGGATCTGATGCTCCTCCGATATTTCTGCAGCCGTATAGGGCGGTTCGTTCTTTTCGAATCGTTTGGCTATGAGTGACATAATCAGGATGGATATAAAATCCCGGTATCGTCTGCTGATGTTCCGGGTGTCCTGGTCAAAGCTAAAGCTGCGGATATTCTGTCCGGCATACGTCAGTTCGGCTCCAAACAAACAGATTGTCCAGGATATCTGCAACCAAAGCAGAAATAAGGGAAGTGCGGCAAAACTACCATAAATGGCATTGTACTTTGACACCCACAACTGGCTGTTGATGTACAGGAACTGAAAAGCCTGATAAGCAGACCCTGCCAGAATACCTGCAATGAGAGCGTGTTTGAATTTCACTTTCGTGTTCGGCATGAAGATGTACAGCCCGGTGAACATCAGCCATGTCAGGACAAAAGGAATAAGCCGTATCATGAATTTCATAACAGGAGCGAGCAGGACGAAATCATCCATCTGCTTGAGAATGGTGCTCATAAACAGAGAAAGTCCTCCGGATACCACGATCAGAATCGGCATCAGCAGGAACATGGAGAAATAGTCCGTAATCTTGCGATACATGGATCGTGCTTTTTTCACTTCCCAGATACGGTTGAAGGTGATTTCAATATTACTGACCAGATTGATAACCGTCCATAACAACATTACCAAACCAACTCCAATGAAAATACCTCCTTTGGTCTGTGAAAGATAGGAATTGACAAATGAGAGAATGGCCTCCGTTGTTTCTGTATTTCCTCCAAAACCGTTGCGGAACTGATGTTCCATCAGGTTGTCGAACCCGAAACCACGCGCTACGGCAAACAGGATGGCAAGTATCGGTACAATGGCAAGCAATGTGCTATAAGTAAGTGCAGAAGCTTTATTGGCCATCCGGTCTTTGGTAAACCGATTGATACAAAGATAGACGGTCTTTATAATATTGTAGAGTGAGAACTTGGTTCGGGTCACTTCGTCTTCCGTAATGCGCCAGATGTCATACGTAAGAAACTTCCATATATCGGTGATTTTCTTCTTCATAGTTCTTCGCTAATTACTAATTGCAAGCAACTAATTACTGATTACAACAGACTTGCTCGAACAGTCGATCCTCATCCATTAGTCATTTGTAATTAAATGGATAATTAAAAGAAAAAGCAGTCAGCCTATAAGCCGAGTTCTGTACCCATATAATTTCCGATTATTAATCTTTAATTATATCAGGTGCCTGTCATTTATCTGAGTGGTGTGTCACCACGACACTTTAGCGGTCTACCCTCCGACATGGAGCGAGCAACTCTCATAACGCCGGTTTACATGACCTTACAACTCCTAAGACGTACAGCCCGATATGTCACCATACGGCTGGTGGGCTCTTACCCCACCTTCTCACCCTTACCTCTCCCCGAAAGGAGTGGCGGTTATTTTCTTCTACGTTACTCTACCCTCGCGGACAGCTTTCTGTTAGGAAGTAGGATGCTCTGTGTTGCCCGGACTTTCCTCCTGCACGCTGACGTGCACGCGACAGACCGGCCAACTGCTTTAGACTGCAAAAATACGTCATTTATTTTGTTTTAGCCAAAGAAAGTATCACAAATAGAAATAATTTCTAACTTTGCTATCATTAAAATAGATTTTAATGAAGAAGAATATCCTCCTTTTCTATTGTTTCCTGGCGACGATGGCAGCTAGCCTGAAAGCACAGGAAATACGTCCCATGCCTGCCGATTCGGCTTATGGGGTAGTACATATTTCAGTTTGCAATTTGCGCGAGGAAGGCAAATTTACTTCCGGCATGAGCACGCAGGCATTGTTGGGAATGCCGGTCAAGGTGCTTCAGTATAACGGCTGGTACGAGATACAAACACCGGATGATTATACCGGATGGGTGCACCGGATGGTGATTACCCCCATGTCGAAAGAACGGTATGATGAATGGAACCGGGCAGAAAAGATAGTGGTTACCTCGCACTACGGATTTGCGTATGAAAAACCGGATGAGAGTTCCCAACCCGTATCCGATGTTGTTGCGGGCAATCGTTTGAAGTGGGAGGGGAGCAAAGGACATTTCTATCAAGTGTCTTATCCCGATGGACGGAAAGCATATCTTTCGAAATCCATTTCCCAACCGGAAGCGGAATGGCGAGCTTCACTGAAACAAGATGTTGAAAGTATCATTGAAACAGCTTACTCGATGATGGGAATTCCTTATCTATGGGCAGGAACCTCTTCCAAGGGAGTGGATTGTAGCGGACTGGTACGGACCGTACTTTTTATGCATGACATTATTATCCCGAGAGATGCCTCTCAACAGGCCTATGTGGGCGAACATATCGATATTGCTCCTGACTTCTCTAATGTCAAACGGGGAGATCTGGTGTTTTTCGGCCGGAAAGCGACTGCGGAACGTAAAGAAGGTATTTCTCACGTCGGCATTTACCTCGGAAACAAGCAGTTTATCCACGCATTGGGAGATGTGCACGTCAGCAGCATGAATCCTGCGGATCAAAACTATGATGAATTCAACACGAAGCGTTTACTTTTTGCTGTCCGTTTCTTACCTTATATAAATAAGGAGAAAGGAATGAATACCACAAATAAGAACCCCTTTTATCAATAAAAGAATGCAGAACAGGAGAGATTTTTTGAAAACGGCAGCTTTGGCTGCTTTCGGTTCGGGGTTAGTAGCCCGTCAGGCACTAGCCGGAGAATCGTTGCTTTCTACCATTCATATAAATAAGCTCGGTTTGGGAGGGAAGATGAAAATGACTTTTTTCCCTTATGAATTGAAGTTGAGGCACGTGTTTACAGTTGCCACTTATTCGCGTATAACAACTCCCGATGTGCAGGTAGAAATAGAATATGAAGGCGTGACGGGATATGGAGAAGCCTCTATGCCTCCTTATTTGGGAGAAACAGTAGAGTCTGTGATGAATTTCCTTGGGAAAGTGAATCTGGAACAGTTTAGTGATCCTTTTCAGCTAGATGACATTTTGTCATACGTTGACAGCCTCTCTCCAAAGGATACGGCAGCGAAAGCTGCGGTAGATATCGCCCTTCATGATCTGGTAGGGAAACTATTAGGCGCTCCCTGGTATAAGATATGGGGATTGAACAAAGAAAAGACACCTTCCACTACCTTTACGATAGGCATCGATGCGCCGGATGTAGTGCGGGCGAAAACAAAAGAGTGTGCCGATCAGTTTAATATATTAAAGGTGAAACTGGGACGGGACAATGATAAGGAGATGATTGAAACCATTCGTTCGGTAACAGACCTTCCGATAGCGATAGATGCCAATCAAGGATGGGCAGACCGCCAATACGCGCTCGATATGATTCATTGGCTGAAAGAAAAAGGCGTTGTGATGATAGAACAGCCCATGCCTAAGGAGAAGCTAGAGGATATTGCCTGGATAACGCAACAGAGCCCGCTACCGATATTTGCGGATGAATCCTTGCAGCGTCTGGGAGATGTAGCCGCTTTAAAAGGCGCTTTCACGGGAATCAATATAAAGCTGATGAAGTGTACCGGTATGCGTGAAGCATGGAAGATGGTGACATTGGCTCATGCACTCGGCATGCGTGTCATGGTGGGCTGTATGACAGAGACTTCCTGTGCTATTTCTGCAGCTTCACAGTTCTCGCCATTAGTGGATTTTGCCGACCTGGATGGCAACCTGCTTATCTCTAATGATCGCTTTAAAGGGGTGGAAGTGGTGAAAGGAAAGATCACTCTGAATGACTTACCTGGAATCGGTGTCATGAAAATCTGACTTTACTGAATGAATGTCAGAGTGTTAAAGCCATCTGACATACAACGAATGTAAATTTGTCAGGTGTTGTCGTTAACCGCTGTTAAGCTCTAAATATTCTCTGTTAAAAGTGGACAAAAAAGAGTGACAAGTAGAATAAGTGAACGATATTTGTTATTATTTTAACGTCGTAAAAGTTAAAACAATGTCGAATATTAACAATTTAAAGAATTATAAATCATGAAACAGACAACAAAGAACATTCTGGGAGTAGGAGCAATCATTCTTCTTAGCTCAGGAGTTGCAGGATTGACAACTTACAAATTGTTGCAATCTAACGAATCTGCAAAAGAAACATCTTTTAATGAGATGTTCAAGCAGAATCCCAATGTCAAATTGGCTGCTTTTGACGCTGTGAACGCTCAACCTGTTGATTTGACACAGGCTGCCGAGAATTCACTTCATGCTGTCGTACATATAAGGTCTACTCAAGAAGCTAAAACAAGAACTGTTCAGCAAGCGCCGGACATTTTCGATTTCTTTTTTGGTGATGGACGCGGACAGCAACGTCAGGTACAGTCTCAACCTCGTGTAGGTTTTGGTTCGGGAGTAATCATCTCGAAGGATGGATATATCGTAACGAATAATCATGTGATTGAAGGTGCGGATGAAATCAGTGTGAAACTGAATGATAACCGTGAGTTTAAGGGACGCGTGATTGGTACTGACCCTAGCACCGACCTTGCGCTGGTGAAAATTGAGGGTGATGATTTCCCGACTATTCCGGTGGGAGATTCCGAAGCGTTGAAAGTAGGAGAGTGGGTATTGGCAGTAGGTAACCCGTTCAATTTGAACTCTACTGTAACTGCCGGCATCGTAAGTGCAAAAGCCCGTTCTCTGGGAGTATATAATGGTGGTATAGAATCATTCATCCAGACGGATGCTGCCATCAACCAGGGTAACAGTGGTGGTGCACTGGTAAATGCCAAAGGTGAATTGGTTGGTATCAATTCAGTGCTTTCTTCTCCGACAGGTGCTTATGCAGGATACGGTTTTGCTATCCCGACCAGCATTATGACGAAAGTAATTGCCGACTTGAAACAATATGGAACAGTACAACGTGCATTGCTCGGTATTCGTGGTGGCTCTATCGGTAGCAGTTTGATGGACGACCGTCAACCGATTGACAAATCCGGTAAGACATTGGCAGATAAAGCTAAAGAACTGGGTGTTGTAGAAGGAGTATGGGTTTCTGAAATCGTAGAGAATGGTTCTGCTGCCGGAGCTGATATCAAAGTCGATGACGTAATTATCGGTGTGGATAATAAGAAAGTATCCAATATGGCTGACTTGCAGGAAGCACTTGCTAAACATCGTCCGGGTGATAAGGTGAAAGTAAAACTGATGCGCGATAAGAAGGAAAAGACCGTTGAAGTAACGTTGAAGAACGAGCAAGGTACTACCAAGATCGTGAAGGATGCAGGCATGGAAATCCTGGGAGCTGCTTTCAAAGAGTTGCCGGATGACTTGAAGAAGCAATTGAATCTAGGTTACGGTCTGCAAGTGACAGGAGTTTCTTCCGGTAAGATGTCAGATGCAGGAGTTCGTAAAGGCTTCATTATCCTGAAAGCTAATGACCAGCCGATGCGCAAAGTCAGCGATCTGGAAGAAGTAATGAAAGCTGCTGTTAAGTCTCCGAACCAGGTATTATTCCTGACCGGTGTGTTCCCATCAGGTAAACGCGGATATTTCGCTGTCGATCTGACTCAAGAGTAATATATAAAAATAAGGTAAGAAGATTGCAGGATAAGCTAATGAAATAGAAAAAGGATGCCGCCAATCAACTTGTCGGCATCTCTTTTTGTTTTATTAGATGAAAAATATAGTGTAAAAGTTACTTAATTTTGTATGTTAACAAATTATTTGTCGTAACTTTGCACTCCAAATCTGTTTTTAAAGAATGAGACAACTAAAGATTACCAAAAGTATCACTAACAGAGAGAGCGCTTCTCTTGATAAGTATTTGCAGGAAATCGGCCGTGAAGACCTGATTACTGTCGAGGAAGAAGTGGAACTCGCTCAACGCATTCGTAAGGGTGACCGTGTAGCATTGGAAAAATTGACACGTGCCAATCTTCGTTTCGTCGTATCTGTGGCTAAACAGTACCAGAACCAAGGTTTGAGTTTGCCTGACTTGATTAATGAAGGCAATTTAGGACTGATTAAGGCTGCCGAGAAATTTGATGAAACACGTGGATTTAAGTTCATTAGCTACGCTGTATGGTGGATTCGCCAGTCTATTCTGCAAGCATTGGCAGAGCAGTCGCGTATTGTTCGTCTCCCGTTGAATCAGGTAGGTTCGCTGAATAAGATCAGCAAAGCCTTCTCGAAGTTTGAACAGGAAAACGAGCGGCGTCCGTCTCCCGAGGAGTTGGCAGACGAACTGGAAATTCCGGTTGATAAAATCTCTGATACGCTGAAGGTATCCGGCCGTCATATTTCGGTGGATGCGCCTTTTGTGGAAGGGGAGGATAACAGCCTGTTGGATGTGTTGGTTAACGATGATTCGCCAATGGCGGACCGCTCTCTGGTTAATGAGTCTCTTGCGAGGGAAATTGATAGAGCTCTTTCTACGTTAACCGATAGAGAAAAAGAAATCATTCAGATGTTTTTCGGTATCGGACAGCAAGAAATGACATTGGAAGAAATCGGCGATAAATTTGGCCTCACACGTGAGCGCGTTCGTCAGATTAAAGAAAAAGCAATTAGAAGACTTAGACAAAGTAATCGTAGTAAATTGCTCAAATCTTACTTGGGATAAGTAAGGAATATCAGTTTCTGAAAGAAAAAAGAATTTGAGTCGCATAAGTCGCACTTTTCATATAGAAGAATGTACTTATGCGACTTTTTACATAAGCCCCATTCTATAATTCAATCTTATACTATGTGAGTTTTATGAAAAAGTCAGTTTTAATATCATTGGTTCTTATTGCTTTGGGAGCAGGGATGGTGGCGTATGCAAAATGTGCGGCATCCTCTTCTGATTCGGTGCCTGTTAAAGTAGAGCAGCGTTTGCGGGAAAAAGCACAGGCGGGAAAGGCTTATTGTGATAAGAATGGGTATAATACGAATTATTGCTTTCTGGTAGATTTCAGTATTCATTCTGGTAAAAGGCGTTTCTTTGTATGGGATTTCAAAGGAGATTCCGTGAAGTATGCCAGTCTCTGTGCTCATGGATATGGGAAAAATAGCACTGTGTCCAAGCCTGTATTCAGCAATGTGGAAGGTAGTTATTGCTCTTCTTTGGGGAAATACAAGGTGGGTATCCGGTCGTATAGCAAGTGGGGAATCAATATTCATTATAAATTACATGGATTGGAAGCGACGAATGATAATGCTTTCAAGCGGTATATCGTGTTGCATTCTTATACTCCGTTGCCGGAAACAGAGGTGTATCCTTTGCATCTTCCGTTAGGAATCAGTCAAGGGTGTCCTGTAATATCCGATGAAGTGATGAGGAAAGTTGACGGGTTGCTCAAAGCGGAAAAGAAACCAGTCCTGCTATGGGTCTATGACTAAGAAATGCTATTTATTTGAGATAAATAGAGGTAATCTCCTCTTTTTTGTTACCTTTGCAAGGTTAAAAATTATATGATATGAAATACGTAAAAATACTATTTGCAATTGCACTTGTGTTTACCATGTGCTCCGCTTTTTCTCTGAAAAAAGACCATTCTAAACCGGTTTATGCTTTTGGAATTTCTGCTTCATTTACGGATACGGTAGTCTATTTCACGGATATTCAGATATTAGATAGTGCGAAGGTTAGCAAAGAAGGGTTCTTGGCTCATCGTGAATTATATAGTTATCAGTTGAAAAATTATCTGGAGGATAACCAACTGCAGCAGAATAGTACATGTATGATTTACTTCTCGGAAAACAGAAAGAAGTTGGAAAAAGAAGCAACGAAGATTCTGAATAAATATAAGAAGAATAATAGAATGACGGTATCGCGGATTGATTCAGATAAATTCCGCTTTACGAAACCGGAAGAATAATAAGCAATAGTTAAATATTTTTTTATCTTTGCCTCGTAATAAACTTGAAATCTAATGAAAAAGATAAAAATATTCTCCTTGTTTGTGTGTTTGGCTATGCTGGTAATCGCTTGTCATAATGACGATGATGAAAGAGGAGTCCAGATGCGTACAGTTCTTGTTTATATAGCAGGTGACAATTCTCTTCGCAGCTTTGCCACAGAGGATTTGGCGGAAATGACAGAGGGAATGCAGTCTGTAGATGATAACTCTTATAACCTACTCGTATACATTGATACCGGATCAAGTCCTAAACTAATTCGATTGAAGAAGGATAAAAAGAAGAATGTCGTACAGGAGGTAATCGCTACGTATGAAGGACGAAATTCTGTAGATGTCTCTAAGATGAAGGAGGTTATCAACACGGCATTTTCTGAATATCCGGCACAGAGTTATGGGTTGGTTTTGTGGTCTCATGGAGAAGGATGGTTGGCAAAATCGCAGAATAAAACCCGTTGGTGGGGACAGGATGGTGGTTCAAATTACATGGATATTTCCGAGTTAAAAGATGTTCTGCGTAATGCGCCTCATTTGAGTTTTCTTCTTTTCGATGCATGCTTTATGTAATCTGTTGAGGTGGTCTATGAATTGAAGGAACATGCGGATTACATAATAGGCTCTCCGACAGAGATACCCGCACCGGGTGCTCCATATCAGAAAGTAGTTCCGGCTATGTTTGCCAATAATGCATCGGCTACGGACATAGCAAAGGCATATTTTGAATTTTATGCAGATGAAAATCTTTATACTGGCAAATTGCCATATAATTGGGGCTTAGGTGATCCCTGGACGGCAGGAGTCTCTGTTTCTGTAGTGAACACTTCCATGTTGGAACAACTGGATAAAAGCAGTAGTGAGATTATTCCGAAATATATTAAGGGCAGACAAGCGATAGCCACATCGGGCATACTCTGTTATGATTGTCGGTCCAGTAAGTATTATTATGATTTTGATGGATTAATACGTTCTTTAGGTAGTGAGACTAGCGAATATGAGGCTTGGAAAGCTGCTTATGATGCTGCTGTGGTTTATTGGAAGACTACTCCTAATAATTACTCCAGTTATGGCGGTAGTTTCTCGATGAATGGCTCTGCAGGACTTTCTACTTATATATTTCGTCAGTCGTATGAAGAGGAGATAAATCCTTTTTATCGTCAGTCGATACAATGGTACTCCGCTGCCGGATGGGATGAGACAGGCTGGTGATAATTACCATTTCAATATTCTTTAGAAGATAGGATTCTAACTTTTTGTGAAGATAGTGTGAAGAATAAGCAATCCTTATATAAGTGGTTATATGAGACGTATGAGAACGATTTGTTTTCATACGGCATTGCTTTTGGCATTAGTAAAGAACTTTTAGAAGATGCCATTCACGATGTTTTTTTGCATTTATATGAGCGTGAGCACAAACTTTGGGAAAGTCAGAATATGAAGTTCTATCTGTTGAACTGTTTGAAGAACCGGATTCAGACCATTAAGAAAAAAGAAATGAATACCGAATTTCTGGAAGAAGGTTCTGATAACTATAGTTTCCTTATTGAAGTGAACGGCTTTGAACTCATAGATGAAGAAAAAGAAAGAGCCGCTATGCAAAAACAGCTGAAAAAGATGCTGGATAGCCTTACAGACCGGCAACGGGAGGCTGTATATCTTCGTTATACCCAAGGACTTAGCTATGAGGAAATCGGGAAATTGATGGGAATACAACCTAAAGCAGCACAGAAATTAGTGTATCGGGCTATCGAACAAATGCGTAAAATTCAGCCTCAAATTATTTATTTTTTCCTTTTCGGTTATTTTCTTTAATTTTCGTGGGGGTATTTTTGTTCTTTGCGTGTTTTTAAAGTGAAACCGTAAAAAGAACGAGTATGCATTCAGATCGAATACCCGAATCGACAAAACAATGGCTACAAAATGAAGACTTCATATTGTGGTGTCTGGCTCCTACCCAGGAATCGGAAGAATGGTGGGTTAATTATCAAAAAGAGCATCCCGAAGATCAAGCATCCCTACAGGAGGCCCGCAAAATCATATTATCTGCCCGGCTGAATCCGGTTCAGCGCTTACCCGAAGAATCAGAAAGATTGTGGGCACGTATAGAGACAAGCATGGAGCGTCGTGATAAGAGACATCGTTTTATCTTATTTACCCGTTATGCTGCCGCCTGTGTACTAATATTAGGTATTGTTTCTTTCTGGTTGATTCATTCTTTTCAGACGTCCGGAACTGCTGATGATCTGCTTGTCAATGTGAAAGCAGATACTCTGTATCAGAAAGTAATGCTGATAAGAGATGATGCGGAAGCGATTCAGATAGAGAATAATGCCGTCATTACTTATGATAGCAATATTACTATTCAATCCGATGGTAAGGAAACAGAGATAATCAAAGAGGGAGCGGTTCAACCCGGAAAACAAAATACACTGATAGTTCCTTATGGTAGCCATTCATCCATTGTATTGGCAGACGGATCGAAAGTATGGATTAATTCCGGAAGTAAATTACGTTTCCCTTCCTCTTTTGGTCCGGGCGAACGCAGGATAAAAGTAGAAGGAGAGATTTATATAGAAGTTGCCAAAGATACTTCCCGGCCTTTTTATGTAGAGACACCCCAACTGACAGTTAATGTATTGGGAACAAAGTTTAATGTGTCTGCCTATGCTGATGATGCATTGCAATCCGTGGTGTTGGTAGAAGGAAAAGTAAATGTAAAAGCAAACTCCAATGAAGATTTTGTCCTTTTGCCTAATCAGCGTTTTAAGTTGAGTGATGGGATATCCGGCATCGACGAAGTTAATGCTTACGATTATATTTCATGGAAAGATGGCGTACTTCAGTTCCGGGGTGAGACAATGAAAGATATTATCCAACGGCTAAGTCGCTACTATAATGTATCTATCACATGTACGCCGGAAGTTGCGCAAAAGTGTACAATGGGAAAACTTATCTTATTTGATGATATAGAACAAGTCATGAAAACCTTCTCGTTGCTGTACGATGTCCAGTGTACAATTGAAGCGGGAAGTATAAAAATCGAGTAATAACCCTAAAAATTTAATGCCTATGAATAAACCACAGAAATGAAGCCTTTGTAAAAAAGAAGTTCGGAAGAGAGGCAACTCTTCCGAACCCGTGAGATTTAAATTTTTCAATTACTTATGAAAAACCTAAAAATTGATACGCAAAAATATGGAAAATTCCTATTACAATCATGCAAATAGGGCATATTTTCTTTGTAAATCATATCTGTTTGTGAAATTTTTTGTTATTTTTCTATTTATAGCGAATGTAACTCTCGCTAATGGAAATGGAACGAGCGAACTCTATGATATAAAGAAAGGGACTCTACTGGAATATTTTAAAGATATAGAGAAAGAAACAGGCTACGTTTTCATCTATTCGAAAGATATCCGGCCTAGTTTAAATCAAGTTGTCAGTGTAGATCTATCCAGGAAGAAGACAATCACAGAAAAATTGTCAGCCTTGTTTGAAAAGACAAATCTGGTATATGAAATAAATGGAAAACAGATTGTTGTAAAGAGAAAAACGGCAGTGAAAAAGAATCTTTCTTCACAGCCACAGGAGCCTCGGAGAATAACCGGTACTATTACCGATACAAAAGGAGAACCGATTATCGGTGCCAATATCAAGGAAGTCGGTACATTTAACGGCATAATTTCCGATATAAACGGGCGCTTTGCCTTATCTGTAAATCCGAATGCAGTTTTGGAAATCAGTTATATCGGTTATGTCACGACGACAGTACCTGTAAAAGACAATAAAGTGCTTTCTATTGAAATAAAAGAAGCCGAGCAAAGTCTGGAGGAAGTCGTTGTTGTCGGCTACGGAAAGCAGAAGAAAGAAAGTGTGACAGCATCTATCGCTTCTATTTCGAGGAAAGAACTGGTACAGACACAACAATCCAATATTAGTAACATGCTGGTAGGACGAATGCCGGGATTGATTGCTTTTCAAAGAAGTGGTGCTCCCGGCGAAGACGCTTCCAGTCTGTTAATCAGAGGTGTCAGTACATTTACAGACAACACGGCTCCTTTAATAATGATCGATGGCATCGAACGAACTAATTTTGACGGCATAGATCCGAATGAAGTTGAATCATTGAATATACTTAAAGATGCTTCGGCAACAGCGATCTATGGAGTAAAGGGAGCTAACGGCGTAGTATTAATTACTACCCGTAAAGGGGAAAGAGGGCGTCCCCGGTTGAGCTATTCGGGTAATTTTGCTTTGCAGCAATCTACCCAGCTCCCCAGTTATCTGAATAGTGCGGATTATGCAACTTTATACAATGAAGCTTTAGAAAATGACTCCCGGGTTTCGGGTTCTACCTACCAACCGAAATTCACGGATAAAGATATTGAATTGTACAGAAATGGCTTTGATCCGATTTTGCATCCGAACACTAACTGGATAGACGATTTTCTTAGAAAGTTTTCTACCCGCACTCAACATAACATCAACCTTTCGGGTGGTACAGAACGTGTGAAATACTTTATATCGGGAAGTTATTTCGATCAGACCGGTATCTATAAACATACCAAGATAGATTCGGATCATGATGTAAATCCCCGTAACACCCGTTATAACTTCAGAACTAATTTCGATTTTCAGATAACGCGGGACTTTTCGGCAACTGTTCAAATGGCCGCCCAGATAGGCAGAGTGATTACTCCGGGCTCCGGTAACAGTGGAATCTGGCAAGCTATTTCTTTTGCCAATCCCTTGAGCTCTCCGGGATTGGTGGACAATAAAATTGTCCGCATACAGGATGGATTGGGAAGCGTCAATCCCTGGCAAACCTTATTAAGCAACGGTTATCAGAAAGATAATAGAAATAACATCAATACAACATTACGTCTGAATTATGATTTATCATCTTTGCTGACCAAAGGTTTGTCCGTACACGGGAGTATCGCGTATGATAGCTATTATTACAGCCGTAAGAAATATTCGAAAACCTTTCCTTATTATCTTGCGCGCCGTGATGCGGAAGATCCGGATTACATCTATCTGATCCCCCAATCAGAAGAGAGTATCTGGTCTGTAAGTACCGGATGGGATAAGAACCGGAAAGTATATATGGAGTTTGGAATTGATTATAATAGAACTTTCGGGCTTCATAAAACGACAGCACTTATTCTGTATAATCAGAGTAAATACTATTCCCCCTCCCTTCAATATTATGTACCTAATGCTTATCAGGGATTGGTAGGACGATTGACCTATGAATATGCCTCCCGTTATTTGGCAGAATTCAATATGGGATACAACGGAACCGAGAATTTTGCCAAAGGCAAACGGTTCGGATTTTTTCCTGCTGTTTCATTAGGTTGGGTCATCAGTGAAGAAAAGTTTTTTCCGAAAAACAATATCGTTAAATATCTAAAGGTGAGAGGGTCCTACGGAGAGGTAGGAAACGATCAGATAGGTGGTGATCGATTTTTGTATCTGCCGTCTTCTTATGGAGCAGCGAGCGATTCGGGTGTGAACAAGTATAATTTCGGTTTGGCTTCCAATCCGTATACTTCACTGATGATTGTTGAAAATAAAATCGGTAATCCTGATTTGACTTGGGAAAAGGCGAAAAAGATGAATGTCGGTGTAGATATTAATCTGTTCAATAATTGTCTGACTGCTTCATTTGATATATTCAAAGAAAAACGAAATAACATATTAGCCAACAGATCAACATCCCCCATGATTATAGGTGCTAATCTTCCTGCATATAATTTTGGAGAAATGGAAAATCGCGGTTGGGAAATGGACCTTAATTTTAGACATCATATACAAGATTTCCATTATTGGGCACGCTTCAATTATTCATTTGCGAGGAATGAAATCATCTACATGGATGAAGTGCAGAAGAGATATGATTATCAGATGACTACCGGAAGAAGAAAGAATCAGTTTTTCGGACTGATCTTTGACGGATACTATAACTCGTGGGAAGAAATCAATGCATTAGACCGTCCTAAAAGTTCATGGAGCGGGAATCAGTTGCAACCGGGAGACGTCAAGTATGTAGACGTCAATCAGGATGGAGTGATTGATGATTACGACATGGTTCCGATAGGATACACCCCCGTACCGGAGATTATTTACGGTTTCTCATTCGGAGCGCAATATAAAGGATTTGATTTCTCCATCTTATTTCAGGGAGCCGACAATGTATCCATTAAATATTTCGGACGGTCGATGTGGCCTTTCGCGAAAGGAGAAGAGAGTGCGAAATCTCTGATAAAAGAACGTTGGACACAGGAACGGTATGAGGCAGGAGAAAAGATCACCTTTCCCCGTTTGTCTCTGAATCCCAACGGAGAAACCGATCACAACTATCGTCCTTCTACTCTTTGGATACGGGATGCCAGTTATTTGCGATTGAAAAACCTCGAAGTAGGATATACATTTACCGGAGGTTTTGTCAAACGGCTTAACCTGAATAGTGTAAGATTATATTTCAACGGTTCCAATTTATTCACGTGGACAGATGTGGTAGATCTGGACCCGGAAGCACCTTCGAGAAGTGGAAATGTTGAAATCAATACATATCCGTTGCAGAAAGTATATAATATTGGTCTTAATATAAATTTTTGATAATCATGAAAAGAATAACATATATATGTGCAATACTTCTGTCGTCTGTATTGATGTTTTCGTGTAGTGACTATCTGGAAGCTCCGCCCTCTGTCGATTTGGATGAAGACGGTGTCTTTGCCGACAGGACTTTGACAGAACAATACATAACAGGCATCTATGCAGAAGGTATGCCGCTGGGGTTCTCGATGGGAAGTAGCGGGATCGACCGTAAATTGTGTGCAACCTCAACCCTGGCAGGAGCGTGTGATGAAGCCGAACAAGGTGCAAACTGGGGGAAGGGCAATGCCTCGTGGAACGTGGACAATCATAACAACAGCAGCATAGACTGGGATGAAGACCCCCGTCACAACACCCGTTGGCAGACATTACGAAAATGCAATATCGTGCTTGAACGTATTGACGAAGTGCCCGATGATCCGGGAGACGTTGATTTTAAGACACGTTCCAGAGGCGAAGCCTATTTTATGCGGGCTTTGGTCTTCTGGGAAGGAGTATATAGATATGGTGGACTGCCTATAATACACCGTAGAATAAATCCGTCGGAAGATGGTAAACTACCCCGTAATACATTTTCCGATTGTGTAGACTCCATTCTTGTCGATTGTGACCGGGCTGCCTCCATATTACCGGATTATTATACGAATTCGATATTGGTAGGACGGGCAAACAGGATAGCCGCCTTAGCCCTCAAATCCAGAGTACTCCTGTATGCGGCGAGTCCTTTGTTCAATACCGACGATCCGTACCTTCCTTTAAGTGGAAATAATGACCTGATAGGATATGGAAACTATAGTAAAGAACGCTGGAATGAAGCTGCTAAAGCAGCCAAGGCAGCCATTACCGCTGTTGAATCTTCTGGCTATTATGACTTGTACGATGAGGGAACACCTGAAACAAATTACGAACATGTGTGGACTGCTCCCGATAACAAAGAAATAATTCTGGCCAACAAAAAATATCGGAATTTCACAACAAGCAGTCATCCCATAACAAGCAATATACCGGCATGGGCGGGAAGTAGTTGGAGCGACGGCGGTCTTTTTACAACCTTCAATTTCGTGCGTTTCTATGAGAAAAAAGACGGGAACCAACAAACATGGAATATGGATGGTGGCGATGATCTGCTTGAAAAGTACGACGAACTGGACCCTCGTTTTGCGCAAACCATTGCAGCACATGGAGCTAACTGGAATACAGAGATTGGAATTCTTAATTTTCTGCCCGGTGGAGCTCACAATGTAGCCAATGATAAAACGAAACACCTGGTTCGCAAATGGGTACCTCGCGTACTAAGAGCAACGGCTCCGCGCAACTCCACTAATATGGACTGGATTGTCTTCCGGGTAGCCGAACTCTATCTGAATTATGCAGAAGCTTTGAATGAATATTATGAAACTCCCCCGAAAGAAGCATTCGATGCAGTCCTGAAAGTTCGTGAACGCTCCGGAATGCCGGGCTTTCCTTCCACTTTGAATAAAGAGCAGTTCAGGGAGAAACTGCGAAGAGAACGAGCCGTGGAACTGGCTTATGAAGATCATCGTTTCTGGGATATAAGACGTTGGCTGATAGCCGATGATGAAGGTGTTATGAAAGGTGCCATGTATGGATTGCAGCTCTCCGCTGTTACAGGAGCACCGGGTAAAGTACATTACAAACCTTATGTCTTTGAAAACAGATTATGGAGTGACCGTTCTTATTTACATCCTATCAAGCAGACCGAAATAGATAAAGGGTATATGCTTCAGAATCCGGGATGGTAAATATGTTCAATCAACTAAAAATAAAAGGTATGACAATAATAAACAGTATATACAAAGGGAAGCGTTATGCTATACTTTTGACTACTATTCTCACTTTTTATGCTCCCGTTTTGTTTGCTCAACACATAGCCGATTCTGCACTTGTAGAAGTCGCCTATGGGCAACAACCGGAATGGAGGCGAACAAGTGCCATTTCTTCCATACGTGGGGAAGATTTGCTGAAAACTACTTCCGCAAGCTTGGGAAATAGTCTGCAAGGACAGCTTCCCGGACTAACATTGTTGCAACAAAGCGGAGAGCCCGGCTATGATTTCTCTATCGCGAATCTCTACCTCCGGGGACGTACTTCCTATGCAAGCGGACAAAAAATGCTGGTATATGTCGACGGTTTCGAAGCCCCGATTGAAAGTCTGTCCACTGCGGAAATCGAGTCTGTAACATTATTGAAAGACGCTTCGGCTCTGGCTTTATATGGTATGCGTGGTGCAAATGGTGTTTTATTGGTGACAACCAAGAAAGGATGCGTTTCCGCTCCGCAAGTCAGTATCCGTTTACAAACGGGAATACAACAACCGTTGGGCGTTCCCGATCCTATCAATGCGTATGATTATGCCACCTTATACAATCAGGCGCGTGTGAATGACGGATTGCCTCGTTTATACACTCCAGAGGAATTGAATGCCTATCAGAACAACACCGATCCTTACTTTTACCCCAATGTAAACTGGAAAAAGGCCATTTTGAATAATACAGCTCCTTTGAGTATGGCTGATTTAAGTTTTAAAGGAGGAGGAGATGTGGTGCAATACTATGTAATGATGAATCTTTTGCAGAACATCGGTTTCTACAAAGACACCGATAAAAAACGCCGGGAAAACTCGAATGCCTATTATGCGAGCTTTAATTTCAGGTCTAATTTGAATATCCAGATAAGCAAACACCTGTCTACCGGACTCAATTTTAGCGGGAGTGTAGGTAATCGCTCTATTCCCGGAGGCAGCAGTTCTGCCAACGGACTTTTGGGAGCGATATGGAGAACAGCTCCGAATGCATTTCCGGTGTACAACCCCGACGGATCGTATGGAGGAAATGCCGCTTTTACCAACCCGGTCGGTAATATCGTCAGCAGAGGGCTTTATAAAGAAAACAGCCGGACTTTCCAACTGATTTTTATGCCTAAATACGACCTGGAGAAACTGACAAAGGGATTAAGTGTCAGTGCCGGTATTGCCTACAACAACTATATGGCGGATTCATCTATAAAGAATCAGAATTATGCCCGTTATTCTCTTTCCAAAGGAGCAGGGGGAGAGGTGCTATATACACCCTACGGCGCTGATTCTCCTTTGGAATCCGATGAAGGATTCCGTACTGACTGGAGCCGTCTGAACTTTAAGGCACAGTTGGATTATGATCGCGTTTTCAAGCAACATCAACTCACTGCCAGCATCTTTTTCCTGTCTGATTTATATCAGAAATATGGAAGTCGTGATGACATTAAATACTTGAATTATGCAGGGCGGGTAACTTACTCTTATAATCAAAAATACATAGGAGAATTTGCAGCTTCATATACAGGTTGTGATGATTATGCTCCTGGAAAAAGATATGGATTCTTTCCCGCTTTCTCCGCCGGATGGATACTGTCGAAAGAAAACTTCATGAAAAATATCAACTGGGTTGAATATTTGAAACTAAGAGCATCTATCGGACTGGTTGGAAACAATCAGAATGAGAACGGACGTTATCTGTTCGACCAGACTTATAGCAGTAACGGCTCCTATTTTTTAGGTACAGGGTCGTCATCAACAGGCGGGTTTCGGGCAGATATGATTGCCAATCCCGATATTAGTTGGGAGAAGGAACGTGTATTCAATATTGGATTGGATGCAGTTTTACTGAAAGGGCTGTCGGTAGAATTCGATTATTTCCATAAAGAAAGATATGATATCCTGTCACAGCCGTATTCCACTATTCCCGGATTTGTTGGAGCCTCTTATGGCGACATATTGCCTTATATGAATGTAGGTAAAGTAAAGAATCAAGGTTTCGAGGGTACGATCAGGTACGAAAGCAGTCTTAAAAACAACTTCAACTATTACGTTGAAACATCGGCGTGGTATGCAAAGAATGAAATTGTCGATATGGCGGAAGAAGTGAAACTCTACGATTATCAATATCGTAAAGGACGTTCCGTGAATACTCCTTTTGTACTTGTTGCTGACGGACTGTATCAGGAGAGTGATTTCGATTCGAATGGAAGTCTGAAGTCACATTTACCGGTACCGCAGTTTGGAGAAGTAAACCCCGGTGATATAAAATATATCGATAAAAATGGTGATGGAGTAGTCGATTCCAATGACTCCTATCCTGTGGGATATTCTAATATTCCGGAGTGGAATTATGCTTTGAAAATAGGCTTTGAATGGAAAGGGATAGACGTTGAGGCTTTATTTCATGGCGTTGCCAATAGAGACATCTATTTGAGCGGGCCGTTGGCTTATTCCTTTACCGACAATGGCTCTGCTTCAAAACTGGCTCTCGACAGCTGGACACCGGAGAATCCCAATGCTTCTTATCCCCGTTTGTCTACCCGGACATTTGAAAACAATTACCGGATATCTACATATTGGAAAAGAAACGGAAACTACTTCAGAATGAAGAATATCCGGATTGGATATACCTTCCCCCAGTCAATAGCAAGAGCGATAAAATTGTCCAGATTGTATGTGTATGCTAATGCGAGCAATCTTTTCACCGTGAGTCATCTTGACGGATTGGCCGACCCGGAAAGCAGTTCTTTGATTACATATCCGTTGACACGTTCCTACAACCTGGGAATAAAAATTGATTTTTAATAGGTAAGAACAAAAATATAATAATTATGAAATACCCAATAGGTTTATCTATCATATTGAATGCTCTTGCTGCTATCAGCATATTGTCCGGATGCAGTGATTATCTGGACAGAGAGTATGATTCGTTTATCGACAACGAGATGACCTTTACTTCCTATGAACGTACAAGCAAATTTCTAGTCAATGCTTATCGGTATCTGCCTGATGGTTTCAACCGTATCGGTTCCGAAGCTATGTTGGATGCCGCTACCGATGATGCCGAACATGCTAATGCCTCCTGCAACATCCAGCACTTCAACACCGGAGCCTGGAATTCAAGGTCCAATCCGGATGATTTGTGGAATAAGTATTACGCAGGAATTCGCATAGCGAATGAATTTATAGAAAATGTAGACAGAGTGAATCTGGATAAATACAGACTCGATCCGGATAATCAGAATGAATATCAGAACCGTCTGAATGACTTGAAAACATGGAAATATGAGGCCCATTTTTTAAGAGCGTTTTTCCATTTCGAGCTGGTGAAACGTTTCGGACCTGTACCTGTGATTACTTCTACACTATCCGTCAATGCGGATTATTCGGAGACTCCACGCCCGTCTATGGACGATTGCATCTCATTCATCTCCAGCGAATGTGATAAGGTAGCCGAAGTGCTCGATTTAACTCCGGGACGAGGAATCGATTCGGATTTGGGACGTGCAACGAAGGGAGCCGCATTGGCTTTGAAAAGCAGAGTTTTATTGTATGCGGCCAGTCCCTTGTATCTGGACTGGCAGAATTTTTCGGAAAGCGATCTTCCTTCCGATATGGAGAAATGGAAAGCTGCGGCACAGGCTGCGAAAGACGTAATTGATCTGGGCATATATTCGTTGTATGGCAGTTATGCCACTTTATTCAAGAATAACTTTCAGAATTCCGAGTTTATTCTGATGCGTCGTTATGGAAACAATTCCGACTTTGAAAAATACAACTTTCCTGTCAGTTATGGTGGGGTAGGCGGCATCAATCCTTCGTTGAATCTGGTAGACTCTTATGAAATGAAAGATGGCAGCTATTTTAGTTGGGAGAATGAGGAAAATGCCGTTCGTCCGCAATTCTACCGGGATGACAGGTTGAATGCTACCATTCTGCTGAATGATTCCGTTTGGAAAAGCACGGCGGTAGAGAATTGGGACGGTGGAAAAGACGGTCTGGGCGTTACCAATGCAACCAAAACCGGATTCTATCTGAAAAAATACCTCAATGAAGATGTGAATATCCAAACCGGCGGAGGAAGTCAGGGACATATCTGGCCGTTGTTTCGTTTAGCGGAGATTTACCTGAATTATGCGGAAGCCTTGAACGAATACGATCCCGAAAATGCGGATATAGCAGAATACGTCAATCGAGTGCGCAGCCGTGCCGGACAACCGAATCTGCCTTCCGGATTGACGCAGGACGAAATGCGTGAGCGTATCCGGCGTGAACGTCGTGTCGAACTGGCATTTGAGGAGCATCGTTCGTGGGATGTAAGACGGTGGAAGATTGCGCAAGAAACACTCGGAGGAGATTTGCTAGGTCTTGAAATCACCCGTAAGAATCAGGCTCGAAGAGCTGTTACCCGGAATTCCGTAATACCGGCTAACGAAGTTCCGGAAGGATGGCATTATTACGATGGAGACGAATTCAATGATTTGGTCATAAACAACTCATATTGGGGACAGTATGGAAGCGACACTCCGGTAGGAAACTCCCAGTATGGACAACCCACCGGAAATATCCAGACTTATCGTAAAAAACAGATTACGATTGAGAAAGGGAGTGGCGGATTGAGCTTTGCCCGGATAACAGCCACCAAGGACGACAATCCACCGGCTCCGACATTAAGCACTGCCAGTACGAGAGAAGGATGGTGGTCGGGAGCTTTGTCCAGCCGGGATACCGACAAATATGGTTATCAGGGGAAATATTACCCTCTGCATTCCCGCATTGAGATTCGTGCAAAAATACCTTATATATATGGTATATGGATGGGACCGTGGTGTCGTCATTATGCAGGAGCCAGTGTTGCGGAACTTGACATCGAAGAGTTTTTCGTCAAGGAATTTGAGAATACGGCTTCACCCCGCCGGCTTAGCCAGGCTTTACATTTGCATGATAATAAAACAGGCAATCTGGGAATCAACGTGAATGGGTACGGACGACATACAGTGCTTGATTTTGATCCGGGAGCAGACTTCCATACGTATGGCGTTCAGGTAGATCCGGACCCGGTTTCTCCGGATAAGCATGCTATCATCAGCTACCTGTTGGATGGTAAAGTAACCAATACATTCAAGACGATTGACTATGATGACAGATATAATACATTTATAACCAAAGCAATAGCGGAGGGAAGAGAAAAGCGAACCTGGGACATTGCGATAACCGGACAAATCGGAGGAAAGAATGAAAATGGTATCGGCTATCCCGAAGACAGGAATGCCAATTTGAGAAACGTTTCGATGGATGTAGATTGGGTACGTGTATTTACCCGGGATGAAACAGAACCAGAGATTCCTGAAAAGCCGGAATATCCCGTCGAGAAGTTTGATTATTCCCGTGCTGTGGTAGAAAAGAGAGTGTTTGATTCTAAAATGTATTGGTATCCCATACCTGAAAGTGAGATTCTGCAGTTGAAGAACTGGAAACAGAATCCGGGTTGGTAAATCATTAAAAAGAAATATCATGTTGAAAATAAAGATTCTAATAATCATATTTTGCTGTATCGGGGTGGTGAAAGCCCAAACCGTTATTCCTCCTTCATCAGAAACCCCTCCCGGATGGATTTATTACGATGGAGACGAGTTTAACGGAGATGTGATTGACTCCCGGTATTGGGGAATATATGGTTCCCAAAAAGTGGGGCGACCCACCTATAATCAGGAAAATAAAGCCATGCTTCAGACATACCGTCCGGAGCAGGTCTTTATCGAAACCCTTCCTACAGGAGAGAAGATTTGTCGAATTCACTCATTCAAAAGTAAAGATGCGCCCAGTCCCGTTCATCCCAGTGTGAAGAGCAAGACCGGATGGTGGTCGGGAGCGCTGTCCAGCAGAGATTCCGATACGGAGAAATATTATCCTCTTTTCTGCCGCATAGAGATCAAAGCCAAAGTCCCATATCTATATGGGCTTTGGAATGCACTTTGGTTGAGGCATTATAAAGGAGCTGGAGTAGCCGAAATAGATATACTGGAGTTTTTTACCAAAGCTTTCGGGGAAAATCCTTATCCGGCCAAAGCGAATCAAACCTTGCATTTGTTCAATTCGGAAACGCAAAAGTTGGGAATCAATCTACCCAAAGGTCAGATACGATATACTGAAATCGGAGACGATAAGCCGGGAGATAATTTCCATGTATATGCGGTTCAGATAGATCCCGATCCTGTTGATAACAATCATGCCATCATTACGTTTCTGATAGATAATAAAGTCAATTACCAGATACATACCCGTACACAGTTGGGGGATGCATATACTGATTTTATCACTAAGGCTCGTAAAGAGAATCGGCTGGACAGAGTTTGGGATATTGCTATCACCGGGCAGGTAGGAGCATTTGACAAGTTGGATGTCGGCTATCCTGCGGAGGAATTGCAGCAATTTGATTTCGATATTGATTGGATAAGAGTTTATGTTCGCGATCCGCATACCCGGATCGTCGGAAATAGTAAACTACCTCATACTCCGGAAGCGGATTCATTTGTTAAAGATTTGCTCTCACGGATGACTGTGGAAGAGAAGATCGGCCAGTTATCCCAATACGTAGGCCGTACCCTTCTAACCGGTCCTGAATCAGAATATTTGAGCGATTCATTGATAGCACGCGGACTTGTAGGTTCTGTTTTGAATATATCCGGTGCAAAGACATTGCGTGATTTGCAGGAAAAGAATATGCGTTATTCCCGGATAAAGATACCGATTCTTTTTGGGATGGACGTGATTCATGGATATAAGACAATCTTTCCGACTCCTTTGGCGGAATCGTGTAGTTGGGATTTAGCAGCGATCGAACGAGCTGCCAAGATTGCTGCGATTGAATCCTCGGCAGCCGGACTACATTGGACGTTCGCTCCTATGGTCGACATCGCAAGAGACGCCCGTTGGGGCAGGGTAGTGGAAGGAGCAGGAGAAGACACCTACCTGGGAAGTGAAATAGCCAAAGCAAGAGTGAATGGTTTTCAGTGGAATCTTTGGGAGAATAATTCAGTATTGGCATGTGCAAAGCATTGGGTAGCTTACGGACTTCCCCAGGCGGGAAGAGATTATGCTCCGGTGGATATGTCGGAACGGACTTTGTTTGATACTTATCTACCTCCTTTTAAGGCTTGCATTGATGCGGGAGTACTTACTTTTATGAGTGCTTTCAATGATATAAATGGTATTCCTGCGTCCGCACATCCGTTCCTGCTCAAAGACTTATTGAGAGGGCAATGGAATTTCAATGGTTTTGTGGTAAGCGATTGGGAAGCAGTGAAGCAGCTGGTGGCGCAGGGAGTGGCGGAAGACGATAAAGACGCTACCCGTCTGGCTTTCAATTCCGGCATCGACATGGATATGACAGATGGGCTCTATAATAAATACATGAAAGAACTGATAGAAGCCGGTAAAATCAGTATGGAAGATGTCGACAATTCCGTCAGTCGGATTCTGCATATCAAATATGCTTTGGGACTGTTTGTTGATCCATATAAATTCTGTAATGAAGAATACGAATCGCAGACAATCATGAAAAAAGAATTTCTGGATGCAGCACTGGACATGGCTCATAAATCGGCTGTCCTGCTGAAGAATGACAATCATACATTACCGCTGGCAAAAAATGTCCGTTCCATTGCCGTGGTAGGTCCGCTGGCCGATAATCAGACCGAACTGCTGGGCTCGTGGAGAGCAAGAGGGGAAGATCGCCATGTGACGACTGTATTGCAGGGCATAAAGAACAAAATCGGCGGTAACAAAACGAAAGTTGGATATGCCCGTGGTTGCGATTTTGACGGAGAAGATAAGTCAGGATTCAAAGAAGCAGTGAAATTGGCTTCCAAAAGTGATATGGTGATTGCCGTTGTCGGTGAAAAAGCTTTGATGAGTGGCGAATCGAGAAGCCGTGCCCAACTGGATTTGCCGGGTGTGCAGGAAGAATTGATAAAAGAACTGGTTGCCACAGGGAAACCCGTTGTCGTCGTATTGATGAATGGGCGTCCGCTGTCTATCGAATGGGTGGACAAGAACGTATCGGCCATTCTCGAAACCTGGTTTTTAGGTACTTCTGCAGGAACCGCTATTGCTGATATACTGTTCGGTGATTATAATCCTTCCGGAAGATTGACCATTTCTTTTCCACGGGTAGAGGGACAAGTACCGGTTTACTATAACTATAAGAAATCCGGACGTCCGGGAGATATGCCCCATTCCTCAACCACCCGGCATATCGATGTTCCGAATGCTCCGCTCTATCCTTTTGGTTACGGTTTGAGTTATACCACATTCAGTTATTCAGTTCCGCAGAGCACCCAAAAAGAATATACGCGACAGGAGACCATCTCCGTTTCGGTGACAGTAACCAATACCGGAGACAGAGATGGCGAAGAGACTGTGCAACTGTATGTGAATGATAAAGTTGCTTCTGTTGTGCGTCCGGTAAAGGAGTTGAAGGCATTCAAAAAAATATTCCTGAAAGCGGGGGAGTCAAAGACCGTTCAGTTTGACATTTCTCCTTTAGCTTTAGGCTTTTATGATGCTGCCATGAACTATGTGGTAGAACCCGGTGAATTTGAAATTATGACCGGCTGCAACAGTAATGATTTACAAACCATATCGGTCAAACTAATAAATTAGAAGGAGGAACCGTTCTATGAGAAATTGGATAATTGTATTTTTTGTCATCTTTGCCGCTCGGCTTTCTGCACATGACGGTGACAGTATAAAGATCACACACGGTCCTTACCTGTGTGATATGAGTACCGACGGCGTGACAGTGGTATGGACTACAAACAAACCTGCTCTTTCGTGGGTGGAAGTGGCGCCTGCCGGTGAAGATCATTTCTATGGGAAGGAACGTCCGCGATATTACGATACGGAGTCCGGACGTAAGCGGGCCAATGATACAATCCACCGTGTACGCATCAAACATTTGGAACCCGGCAGGGAATACAGATACCGGATTTTTTCGAGAGAAGTTGTCTCTTGGCCTTCGAGTGACTGGGTAACTTATGGATTGATTGCTGCTTCAAATGTATACAAGCAAGAACCTTTCAGATTCAGAACTTTCGACGACCGGAAGAAAGAAATTTCCTTTCTGGTATTAAATGATATTCACGGGCGGAGTGACTATATGAAGTCTCTGTGTCGGGAAGTAGATTTCAAATCTCTTGATTTCGTTTTGCTTAATGGAGATATGTCGTCATGGGTAGAGGGGCAGGAGCAGATATGTAAAGATTATATTGATGCTTGTGTCGAATTGTTTGCGTCCGAAGTGCCTATTGTTTTCAATCGGGGAAACCATGAAACACGTGGAGTTTATTCCGATGCGTTGATAAAGTATTTTCCTACGTCTACCGGAACTTTTTATTATCGTTTCAACATAGGTAAGGTTTGTTTTCTTGTTCTTGATTCCGGTGAAGATAAGCCGGATTCGGATTTGGAGTATGCCGGTATTGCCGACTATGACAATTATCGAGAAGAAGAAACCCTATGGTTGCGGAGTGTGGTGGAAGAAAACGATTTTAAGCAATCATCCCTTCGGATCGCATTCCTGCACATCCCGCCGACGATAGGCAATTGGCATGGAAACTATCATTTGCAGCAAACCTTGTTGCCCGTTTTAAATACGGCTGGAATTGATCTGATGTTATCCGGACACACTCATAAATATTATTTCCGTGAATCAGAACCCGATAAAGCCAACTTTCCCATCCTTGTCAATGATAATAACAGCTATCTGCTTTGTAAGATAAAAGATGGAAAAATGGTGATTGATGTGGTAGGAGCGAATGGAAAAGACAAGAAGCAACATCAGTTTGATGTGAAATTTTAGTCAAATACCATTAGATTCCAATAGTATAGTTATTTATAATTTAATGTAATCATGAAGATGAAAACTATAATAAAATTATTATTTGTATTTTCGTTGCCATTTATTTTCTGTCGTTGTGCCGACGACGGGATACACTATGAACGGGAAATCAATGTTCCCGAAGGTATCTATCTGACGGGGAGTGCGTCCCAATTCTCGGTAGAGGCAATCAATGGTAAAATGAATGTGATAAAAGAGGGCACTTTGGTCGCATTGAACACATGGCTGACATCCAGCGGAGATTTTTATATCTCTTTAGTCGGACCGGATGGGCAACCCGTTTATTATGGGCAGGGAGCGCTTTTGCAAAACGACAACAGTGAGGTGTCAACTTATTCTTTGGCTCCTGGAACCGGCGGTTTCAGAGTAATGGAAGATGGATTGTATCAGCTAATTGTGAATCCTTTATTGAAACAGGTTAATATTGTTCCATTCAATTTCCGTTTGACGAGTAAATTCGAACTGACAGAAGACGGTGAAAACGAACTCTTTCTTCAAAAACCGTCTTACGACCATATTAACCATGTGGCTACCTGGGTGTCCAGTGGCGAGTTAGAAGTGATATTACCGGCAGAGTTTTCGTTTAATTATACCGATAATACGTCTTTTGATGTGAAGGAAACAGATACGGAGAAATATACATTCTCTTCTATGTACACCGGAACGGGAGGAAGTATAAAAATGAATGTTTTAACTGAAGAATATGCCGAACTAACCAACCAGTCGCAAGTGCAGCTCAATCTTAAAAACAAAGGTGAGTATAAAGTAACGCTTTACCGGCAGAGTTTTCGTTTAATTATACCGATAATACGTCTTTTGATGTGAAGGAAACAGATACGGAGAAATATACATTCTCTTCTATGTACACCGGAACGGGAGGAAGTATAAAAATGAATGTTTTAACTGAAGAATATGCCGAACTAACCAACCAGTCGCAAGTGCAGCTCAATCTTAAAAACAAAGGTGAGTATAAAGTAACGCTTCAATATGAAGTCTTGACAGGAAAATTCTTTGCGAAGATGACGGGCAATGAGATCATAGAACCCGAACCGGAGGGGTATCCGGAGAAACTATATATGATTGGAGATGAATTTGGAAACTGGAATTGGAATTCGACAAATGTGGTAGAGATGGCCCCTGTGGGACAGCTTGGCAATGGTGCATTCTGGACTATCAAGTATTTCAATGCTGGTCAGGGAATTAAATGGGCATCGGAAAAATCTGATGCGGAAAGTTTTGCCTCTTTGGGTACAAATGTCAATTATGTTGTAGGCAGTAACGGAAGAGCGACGGTAGAAACAAGCGGCCTGTATTTGGTATATGTAGATATGAACCGTAATCTTATAGCTTTTGAGAAACCTGCCGTTTATGGAATAGGTGAGTGTTTTGACGGACAGGAAGTATCGTTCGATCTTTCCGGGCAGAATTTCTCTGCTGTCACTACAACACAAGGCAATCTTCAGATGTATGCAACTTCCGACTATAACAATAGAGACTGGAACACTATGGAATTCAACATCTATAATGGACAAATCTATTATCGTGGTGTAGGTGCTGCACTGGAACCGGTTCCTGTTGCTTCTAATATACCAATAGAACTTGATTTCTCTCAAGATAGAGGTAAAATAGCTGTGACTTTTGCCTCTCCAAGTGATGTCCCCTCAACAGCGAAGGCTATTTATATGGTTGGCGATGAATTTGGAAACATGAATTGGGGCTCGGATGGGGTTATCTCATTAGATAAGGTTTGGAACAGTGCCGACCGATGGATACATATTAATTATTTCAATGCCGGAACTAAACTTCGTTTCTCTACATCCAAGATATTTGGTGATGGAGAGTTTACCGGACTGACTAATAATGTGGGCTTCGAAATCTCTGACGAAGGACTGGTGGTTATCCCCCAAAGTGGTACTTATATCATTTTCGTTGATTTAGGTTCGAAGACCATCTCCATCCAAAAGCCTGTAATCTATGGGTATGGAACGGCAGCCGGAGGAAACAACGAAAAGATCTTGCCTTTTACGGAAAGTAGCGACGGGAAAACATTCTCTGTTACTTTACCTAATGGAGGACGTTTCAGAATACATCCTTATATTCCTGCTTTTGATAATCTTAATCCTTCATTTGGTGCTTGGAAACGCGAATATGCTGTTAATCCGGAGACTCTTGAAATCTATTTGCGTAAAGAGGGCATGGATGAACCGAACAAAGATTATGTATGGGCTGCCAACACTATAATAACTCTTGATTTCAGGGCAGCGAAAGGAACGATAGTAGTTCCTTAGCCCGGTCTGCTCCAAGAAAAATTGTAGCTGATTATATTTTTATATCACTTTTACCCTCACACCCTCACACCTTCGTTCAATCCCTTTATTCATCGTGGTTGCAAGGTGTGAGGGAACGTGTGGCAGTAGGGTGAGGGTAACTTTTTACCCTCACCCTATTTAATTTTAGTTTTACTTTTAATTTATTGATTTATAGTGAAATATACTTCTGTTTGGATGTAAACAACTAATCTCATATCTCACTATTTTGATCCTTTTTCTATCATATAAATGCCGAAAGTGTGTCATTAGTATCTGCTTTTGAAGTACCGTCTCTTATTCTATATTCTTTCATCAATTATAGGTTAATACCTAATGATCTTTCTGTAAACTCTTAATGCTTCTTATGGGCTCACTATAGTAGATAGACTTGTTTACAGGTAAGCTTGTTTGTCTACATTTGATAGCTTATTTGTTCACATTGGTGAGCCCTTACTAATCACTAAGCGAGAATGTATACTATTCTCGAACATTTCCGTTCTGCACTCTGTAATCTGAAAAAAGGAGGTATTGACCTAAGTTTAAATAAATGGGTTGAGTTGGTGAGTCTTTGTACTACAGATTTTTCCCTTACAGGCATCTTCTTGCTTTTTCCTTTTTCGCCTTTACGCGCCCGCGTGTGATATAATAATGTGTATCCCTCTCGTCGTTTCCGCGCACAA